>JACXTT010003693.1_pt1 | contig 23322 bp, 18 predicted proteins | sample 9270951 | NCBI WGS metagenome assembly JACXTT01 (sample SAMN15532306, study PRJNA645909) | rock metagenome | isolation source: weathered quartz diorite | place: Puerto Rico | collected 2017-06-21
TTGAAAAGCAGCTTGCCCAGTTCCGCGTGGGAGTGGGAAAAGTTGGAGTTCAGGCGAACCGAAGACGTGAATGCCTCTACCGCTTCATCTGCCGCCGGCGTTCCTGGTTCGGCTCCGGAGTGAATCAATGCCACCCCCAAGATATAGGGAATCAGGAAATCCATCCCTGGCAGCCTGCTCTTTTCCCGCAGCGCCTTGACTGCCTTCTCGGTTTGTCCGCTTTGTACCCATACCCAACCCAGAGCAAAGTAGGGAAGCGATTTGTCAGGAGCGAGATTGCTGGCCGTCTGAAAATCCTGTTCCGCAGCGTCGAGCGAACCGCGCATCACGTAGGTGACGCCCCGCTGGATGTAGAGACGATAGGAGTTCGGGATGTAATGAAGCCCGACATCGAGGATTTCTTTACCCAGGGGATAGTCCTCATACTCCAGGCAAACCGAGGCTAGATCGACGTAATTGTCTTCCGCCTGCGGTTCGATCTGTGTAGCCGTTCGCAATACATCGTAGGCCTGTTGAAGCTGTCCCGTCTTTAAGTACGCCTCCGCCACGACGTTGTACAGCTCTGCCTTCTTGTATCCCTCGGCCACCAGATCCTCAAAAAGTTGGATGGCTTGCGGATAGCTGGTCGCCTTGATGAGCATGAGGAGCTGGTTGTATCCGGCGACGTAGGGATCGCTGTAGCGCTTGCGGGCTGTGCCAAACAACTCGGCTGCCTGGGAATAGGCGGCGGCGCGTCCGAGACTCAAGCCTGCCTGGAAGCGATGCTCTCCATCATTCTCGGGAAGCCCCTTGAAAACCGCAGTGGCGCGCGCCAGGTCCTTCTGCTCCAGCAGGCTCTGAGCGTAATGCAGTATCCACCCGGGTTTCTGCGAGACCCTGCGGTGGGCTTGCTCGTAGTTCTTCACCGCGGCCCCGAAATCGTTCTTTGCGAAACGGATCTCTCCCAGATACAGGTAAGAGATCTCGTCGCTCGGAGAGTCTTTTAATACCCGGTTGAATTGCAACTCTGCTTCGCCGAGGCGCTTCGCATCGAACCGGTTAATGGCGAGATTCTTTCGCGCCGGGTAGAAGTGAGGATCGATATCGAGCGCCTGCTTAAATTTCGCGCTGCCTTGCTCAGGATGGCCCGAGGCGGTCAGGGCGATACCGAGCAGATTGAGCGCATTCAGGTTCCGGGGTGATTGCTGGAGTTCCAGGGTCAAAGAACGGATGCCAGCTTCAAAATCTTGGTGTTCAACATAGAACAGCGCGCAATCATACGGTGCCTGCGTGCACTCAGCGGCCAGAACGACAGGGCGCAGGGGGAAGCATAGAGTGAGTGCGGCTACCGACCGCCACAGGGTACGGCGCATGATTCATTTTCGCTGCTTGAACACCCCGAAGCAAGGCAGTCTTGCTCCGGGGTGATTCTGTCTGGCCTAGAACGCGATCCGCAGGGCGAACTGAATATCCCTGGCGGGGTAGGTCCCGGTGGACTTGCCGAAGTTAGACAGGTTTGCAATGTCACTATTCACCTGCGTCAGATTCACCCGGTTGAATAGATTGAAGAATTCAGTGCGGAATTGCAGGTTCGCGCCTTCCCCACCGATGAACCACGGAATCTTGAGGTTCTTGATCACCGAGAAATCGGTGTTCGCAAAGCCTGGTCCATGGAAGGTGTTCCGGCCAAGGTTGCCTTCCTGGATGCCGGGAGACGGGAAGATGCTTCCACAGAAAGCCGTCCCACCGCAGGCAAAGATTCCGCCCAGATAGTCTGACCGGGAGAGTCCGCTCTTGGAATTGCCAAAGGACGGCGTATTGGGCCGGTCATAGTTGGTGCCGTCTGCGTTGTAGTCGCAGCCTGTATTGCCGACGACTTCGGTTGGGACAGTGGTGTCGAACACGGGCTTAAAACCGGCCGTGCAGATCACCGAGAACGGCGGGCCACTTTGCAGAATGGTCACGTTGGTGAGCTCCCAACCGCCCAGCAACTTGTTCATGAACCCGCTGCCGTGCGGGCTGGGAAGCGACCAAAGCGTGGTAAACGCCAGACGGTGTCGAACATCAAAATCGGCCAGGCCGCGGTTCAAGCTATCGTTGAAGGCGTCGACGTGTTCTAAACCATCGAGTTTGCTGGCTTGGTCGATCGCCTTCGAGAACGTGTACGCGGCGTTCATCGTTACTCCGTGGCTTGCACGTTGCCTTACCGAAGCAGTAAAGCCGTTATAGCCGCTGCTCTCGCTGTCCTGTCCGTAGTTGATCGCTCCGAAGCCCGGCGCCAGCCCTGTGAAGTTGCCACCGTTCTGGATCAGGTCGCCAGCGAAGCGGTTGACGTTGTACTTGGCATACAGGTGCCGCCCCACCGAACCAATGTAGTCCACTTCTGCCACCGTTGTGCTAGTGACGGCTCGCTGTACTCCGAAGAACCAGTTCTCCATGTACGACGGACCCATATTGCGATCGGTGACCGTAACGTTCGCTTGGCCGCTGATCAGGCCGCCACTGGGCAGCAGGCCGGGCTGAATCCCTGGGGGGAGGGGATAGTTGTAGGGCGGATCCGAAGTGGTGCCAAGGGCAAACAGCGGCTGATTGTTGCCACACTGCGCACACGCGGACCCTAAAGCAAACTTCGGGCTGTTGGTGAAATAGTCGTTGTAGAGCTGTTCCGAAGGCTTGTCGAAGAAGATTCCAAAACCGCCGCGAACTGACATCTTCCCTTGCTTGGTCGGATCCCAGGCAAAGCCAACCCGTGGGCTGAAGGTATTCAGGGTGTGATTGAGGAGATGCTTGGAGCAGGTCATAACCCCGGTTGGAATCCTGCTCTCCAGCGTGCCACTGGAACTGGGGAAGTCCATGTTGCAGACTCCCCGGTCCCCCAGACCATCGGACGGATTGAAGAAGTCTTCGTAGCGGAAACCCAGGTTTACCGTCAAATTAGGCGCAAGCTTCCAGTCGTCCTGTACGAAGGCAGACAGCGATCCGTCGCGGACCAGGCTGTAAAGCTTGTCGAGGCGAGCGCCCGTGTTGGGATCGAAACCGAACTGCGATTCGGAATTGGCTTTGTCGGTTGCAAAATCAAAGACGCTGTTGAATTGGAATTCCGGCCGATTGTAGACCCTTGAGGATTCGTGATCCGCCCGTCCCCGCGTCACGTTGCCCCCGACCTTCAGGTTATGCGCACCGCGCGTGAACGAGGCCACGTCGCGCCACTCGAAATTGTTCTGCACAAACGCGTTCGGACCCCACCCGGTTTGATATCCCTCGATACCGAGCACCGTTATTCCCGGTACTTCAGGATGATTTACCTTTGCTTCTCCAAATGGTCGGGTGGTGGCAAAGCCGAATTCATTGACGAAGTTGCCGGCGGCATGGACCCAGCCTGCGGCGAAGTGCTCGCTGTAGGTGGGTTCGATGGTATTGAATGCGGGGTAGACAAAGGGCGCCCCGAACAAAACCTGATGCAGAGTGGTGTGGTTGAACGAGCCGAAAATGCGGTCCTTGTTGTTGTTCATCGAGTGGTCGACACGCACCGTGTACTGAAATCCGTTGCGTGGAAGACCGGTGGCAAAACTGCCGACGCCCGTCACGGGGAAATTGCAAGGTATTGTCGCACTTCCAATGGGAACGGGCGCTGCGGGGTCACCCCCGCCGAAAGCGGTGCAATCCGCCGGCTGACCTTGCCCGCCGATCACCTGCGCCACCGTCCCCGCCTCGGTGAAATTGCCGGTCGGAGTGATTGATGCTGGAAAGTTCTTGGCCACGAACGTCGACACATTGTTAGGGAAATTCGTCTGCATGAAGTTGATAAAGTCTGGCGTGAGGATGGTGGCATTTCTGCCCGTTGCTACGCCCGACTTGAGGATATCCATGGAGGCAAAAAAGAAAGTATGGTCTTTCCGGATGGGACCGCCAAAACTCCATGCGCCTTCGTTGCGCCGGAAGACCGGCACCCCCGCCGTTTGAAACTCGTTGGCGGCTTGCAGCTTGTTGTCGGTGTGATAAAAGCCCAGCGTCCCATGCCACTTGTTGGAACCCTGCTTGGTGATGATATTCACCAGGGCTGCGCCGTTGCGGCCGAACTCCGAAGAAAAATTGTTCGCCGCCACCCGCACTTCCTGTACGTCTTCGGCGTTAGGGTTGACGTTGGTCACGCCGTTGCGCTGACTGGAATCGATGGAAGCCGAGTCGATGAGGAAGCTGTTGGACTCGGCGCGAGAACCATTGGCGCTGAGATTGACGCCGTACTCGGGGTTGAATATGTCACCGCTAGCCTGGGCGTAAGCTTGACCGCCGCCGCTCGCCAGGCCGGTGACACCGGGCGTCAGCACGACCAAGGTGTAGAAATTGCGGCCCGAGAGGGGAAGATCGTGGACTTCTTTCTCGGAAACTTGCCCTGAAACTCGGGCCTGCGCGGTTTCGACCGCCGGCGCTTCGTCGGTCACTGTCACCGTCGAGTCCGTTCCGCCTACTACCATGCGGATGTTGACGGTCTTGGTTTCGGCCACCGGCAGTTGAATGTGCTCCTGCACCGTGGTCTTGAAGCCCTGGGCCGAGACGCTGAGCGTAAAAGCCGATGATGGCAGTGTGGTGAAGCGGAAAGAACCGGAATCCTGGCTCTGAACGGTTTGCGAGGCTCCGGTTTCCTCGTTCTTGATGGTGACCGTGGCGCCGGGCACCACCGCTCCGGTAGGATCGCTGACCGTTCCTTCGATGCCGCTCGTGAACTGCGCCCAGGCGGCAACGGAACTCAGCACCAGCAGAACCAGGACTACAGACGCTAACAGCATGACCCTTCGTGGGATCATGAGCCCACCCCCGCGCTGTGATTTCGAAACTGACCTAACCGAGAAATACTATTGACGCATTCCCCGAATGCTTAGGTAGGTAACATCACGGGAAAAATAGTGTCAACGGAGTTTTTCAGAATTCTCCGTTTGATAAAACTGAAAGATTAAGAAAAGAACTCGCCATTTGCGCTGACGTTAGACGCATCGAAAATCTGTTTGTCCAATGTTTAAGCCGCGTTTCATGTTTTGCCTTCGCCCCGCAGGAAGGCGGCAATTTAAAACACTTTTCTGCGGTAAATCGACCACCGCGCTGGCATCGCACCAGTAAAGGTACGGTGGAGCGTAGTGTCACGGTGGCATCCGTCGTTGGGCTGCGAGCAGCGGTATGATAGCTTGTCCGCAGCTGGTGCTGAACGGTCTCCGGCCCGCACAAGGCCGGGTTTGGCGCGACAGATTCAGAGCGACGAATTGAACGAAATCGTTTTCTAAACATGTTGCGGACGTTCCAAACCGGCCTGCTTCTCTGTCTCGCCGTCCTCCAGTTCTGCCCGTTCACGCGGTCTCAGCAGCCCGTCTCTGCAGGCTCGCCCCCGGCGGTAATCGATTTCAGGGTATTCGCTGTCGAAGCCGGCTTGAACGCGGAGAACGTTTCGGGTGACGTGGATAGTAAACGCTACATTCTCGAGACAACCGGTGACGGCGTCGCCATCTTTGATCTCGACAATGACGGCCTGATGGATGTGTTTCTGGTGAATGCCACGACCATGGACGGCAGGGGACGTGGCGAGCGATCGACCAGTCATCTCTACCGCAACCTCGGAGGCTTGCGTTTTGAGGACATTACCCAAAAGGCTGGCCTGGGCAAGGTTGGGTGGGGCCAGGGTGTTTGCGCCGGCGATTACGACAACGACGGCCTCTCCGATCTGTTTGTCACCTATTACGGCCACAGCGTTCTGTACCACAACGAGGGCAACGGAACTTTCAAGGACGTGACCGAGGCGGCCGGACTGAAATCCGACTCCGTTCGCTGGGATACGGGTTGTTCGTTTTTCGACTACGACCTGGATGGCAAGCTTGATCTGGCCCTTACCAGCTACGTTGAATTTGATCGCAACAAGATTCCCGAGCCCGGTGCGGGCAGCTACTGCCAGTGGAAGGGTATGCCGGTGATGTGCGGTCCGCGTGGCCTGCCGACCGGACGCACCCTGCTGTTTCACAACGATGGGCACGGAAAATTTACGGATGTTTCCGCCGCCAGCGGCATCAGCAAGCCGGAAGGCTGCTATGGTTTTACCGTGCTGGCTTCTGATTTCGATAACGATGGCTATCCTGATTTGTACGTGGCCTGCGACTCCCGGCCCAGCTTGCTGTTTCACAACCAGAAGAATGGCACCTTCGAGGAGGTTGGCGTCGCATCCGGCGTGGCTCTGAGTGACGCGGGGCAGGAACAGGCGGGCATGGGCGTGACTGCTTCAGATTACGACGAAGACGGCTACGTTGACATCGCCAAGACGAATTTCAGCGACGATGTGCCCAACCTCTACCACAACAACGGTGACGGCAGCTTTACCGACCGTGTCTACGAGTCCGGCCTGGGGGCTCACACGCAGTATCTCGGGTGGGGCATTCAGTTCATCGACGTCGACAACGACGGTCGCAAGGACATCGTGATGGTTAACGGCCATGTGTATCCAGAAGTCGAACGCGGTCCGCTGAACTACAAATACCGCCAACCCAGGCTGTTGTACTGGAACGCCGGTGGCGGCAAATTCAAAGACATGTCGAACAACTCCGGAATCGGCATCAGCGAGCCGTGGGCTTCAAGAGGGCTGGCGGTCGGCGACTTGGCCAACGACGGGTCGGTCGAGGTCGTAATCAACAATCTCGATTCCCGGCCGAGCCTGCTAAAAAATTTCGGGCCGAAGAAGAATTGGCTGATGGTACGCTGCATCGGAACCAAAAGTAATCGGGATGCCGTCGGAGCTCGAGTCTACGTCTATGTCGGAGACCGCCGGCTATCGGGTGAGATTCAGACGGGAGCAAGTTTTCTTTCGCAAAACGACCCGCGTGTGCACATCGGCCTGGGTGATGACCTCAGCTACCAGCGCATCGAAGTGCAGTGGCCGGGCGGGCAGAGAGAAGTTTTTCCCGGAGGCAAGGCCGGCCAGATCGTCGTTCTGACGGAGGGCAAGGGTTCTCCGGTCAAGCCGCAAACCATCTCGAATCCAAAGCCCTGAGTGCGCTCGCCGGGACCCATTCCTCCTGCGCCAGAGCTATCCTGGCACCGCTCAGTATGGCGTCAAGTCCCCAAGAGACGTATCGAGCCGTGTCTCTAAGGCGAACGTGCGGTCCGCGATCCGCTAATGGACCGGTTCCAGGATCAACTTCTGCACTCGCCAATTCAGTAGCTCGCCGACGAAAAGAACATTTTCCGATGGGCAGGCAATCTCGTGAATCCAGCCAAATTGTTTTGGCTGCTTACCCGATTCCCCGAGTACACCGAGAACTTCGCCGTCGAGCGTGAGCTTGTAAATTCGCCCCGGAAAACCATCCGGGCTGTATAGGACTTGTTGCGGGGGGGGAGTAATGCAGACGGTCCAAGGCGCGCCGGGTGCCATTGCTTGATTTCCAGTGATCGGTAGGTCGGGCTTGTTGCCAATCGCCGGCCGAGCGTTGGGATCGACCGCCACGTTGATCTCGATCTGGCGCAGTACCTTCCCTTCGCCGTCGAATACCTGGATGCGACGGTTGCCGCGGTCCGCCACGTACACGCGTCCTTCGGCATCGACTGCGATGCTGTGGGGCGTGTTGAGTTGCCCGGGGCCGTTGCCCGGCTCTCCCCATGACTTAATCCAGTTGCCATCCTTGTCCACTTTGGCGATGCGCGAATTAATGTAGCCATCGCTGATGTAGGTGTTGCCCGCCCCGTCCCACGCCATGTCAGTCACCTGCCGAAACAATCCGTCTACCGGAGCCAGGGGCGCCTTGGGATGTTTGAGCGGCTCGGTGCCTTCGTCTGATGCTTCGAGTTTGCGACCAAAAACCATGGCCACGCGGCCTTCAGGATTGAACTTGATGACCATGTCCGAGCCCTTGTCGGCCACCCAGATATTGTCGTCCTTGTCGACTTTCACCGAGTGTGCGAAGGACCAGGCATAAAGGTTGTGGCCAATCTCGCGAAGGAATTTGCCGTCCGGGTTGAACTCCAGAAGTTGCGCGGCGCTAGCGCCGTAAGCGGGGCCAGTGGTCTGGCCGCGAGAAAATACAAAGAGGTGTCCCTTGGAATTGGTCGAGACTCCGGCAACTTCGCCTAGATACAAATCGGGCGGCAACTTCAAGAACTCAGGAACCGAGCGAAAGGGAATTTTCGGCACCCTCGCTTCTTGAGCCAGCAGCGAACCTGTCACGGCAAGAAATAACAGCCAAGCGCAGTGTTTCATTGGGCCTCCTGATGAAGCAGCAAAAACAGCGTGAACTTAACAACGTCGACGAGGCCGCCGAGTCTACGAACCGTCACGGCCGGAGGAAGCGGCAAACAGGATCACGGCCCCATCGGGATCAGTGACGGAAACGGCGTGGCGGCTTTTCTGCACTTTGAATCCCCGGCCGCGCAAATCGTGTCCGGCCTGGCGAACACTCGCGACGCTAAATACGACGCGAGGTTTTGTGTCCGGCGCCCCGGCCTGGAGTTCCACCTTATCGCCCGAGTTTCCAGCAACCAACATCTCGTTTCCCTCTGCACGGGCGCTCTTGAAGGCAAGCTTGCCAGTATAGTAGGCGCGCTCTGCCATCAGATCCCGGACTGGGGTCGTTGCTTCGATCATATGGGTTGAAATCCTCTCCCCCAGGTGCTTGCCGCGATCCAGGGAATGCAACGAATCCGGCATGTACTGTGTGTACTCGAGCAATTGGTTGTCCGGGCCATGCATGACAAACAGCAGATTGCCGGCACGTGCCTTCTTGGGCTCCGTCGGTTGCAAGCCCCGTTCCAGGTACGCCTTGTGCAGGGATTCGATATCGGCCACCTCGAAACACGTGTGTAGAATACCGCCCGGTTGTGAGTCGCTAGTACGCGGGATCAACTCGATAAACTGGCGATCGTTGACCTTAATGTATGCGACCGAGGTCTTGCCAGCATCGGTGAATTCGAAGGCTTGCAGAAATCCCAGCCTGGCGTAGAACTCGCGCGACTTCTCAAGGTCATTGACCCGCAGCGCCACGTGGGCAATGCCCGTCAGTTCGGCGGATTGGGCGCACACATGCAAGACAGGGAAGAGTCCGAGAACGGCGAGTAAACCGCTTCTGAGTGTGCGGGAAGATCGTGTTCTGAAAAACATGGTCACTGGTTCGCTCCTGTGCGCAATTGGGAACTCAGCCTACACCAGCTCGCGTAGGCTGACCAGTTTCCTAAATTTAGATTTTTTGAAGTCAACGTTTACAATTTCGCGATGAAGAGTGGTCATTTTCCTCTGCTATGATGCCGGCCGGAGTAGGCAATCCATCCACCTCCACGGGAGATGTACGATGTCAGTAACGAGACGAGAGATGTGTGTTCTGCTTCCTGCGCTGCTTCCGCTCGCTTCTCAGCTGCAAGCTCTTGCCGAGGACAGCTCACCGTCTTCTGGCGTATTCACGTTCGACAAAGCCCCGATGCACCTGGCCAACAACAATGCGGAGGTCCGCCTGATGGTACGGGGAAAGCTGGCCACGGGGGAAGGAATTGAAGTGCATCAGACCACGCTGCCTCCCGGCGGTGCCCCTACGGCCACGACACATCATCACCCGCATTCGGAAATGTGGCTTATCCGCGAAGGAGTGATCGAGCTCACCGTGGTTGACAAGCGTTATCGCCTGGAGCCGGGATCGGTCGGATTCGTTCGTTCGAATGAGGAGCACGGAATTAGGAATGTTGGCACCGCGGCCGCGAAGTATTTCGTGGTCGCGGTGGGGCCGGGCGCTGAGCTGCAGACCTAGTTTCGAGCTACGATGGATCGGTAGCCGGAGAAGGTCTGGCGTTTGCTGCCCGATTCCGCGAACACAACATGACCATCCACATCGGCTTGATCGGCGGAGGCAACATCACAGAGACGCATGCCCGTGCGGCTCGCGAGATTTCGGGAGTCGAAATCACTGCAGTCTACGGAACCAATGCCGAAAAGGTTGGCGCTCTCTGCCGCGCGCATGGCGGAAAGGCGTATCACGACTTCGATGCCTTCCTTGCCCACCGTCCGATGGATCTGGTTGCCATCGGAAGCCCGTCCGGCCTGCATGCCGCCCAAGGTGTTGCCGCGGCCGAACGCGGCCTGCATGTTCTCACGGAAAAACCGATCGACATCAGTACCAGACGTGCGGACACCCTAATCGACGCCGCGCGACGCTCGGGTGTGAAGCTCGGTGTGATGTTTCAAGACCGGGTAAAACCAGGAATCCTCCAGCTCAGGGAGTGGATTAGCGCAGGTGCGATTGGTAGACCTCTGCTTGCGGACGCGCGTGTGAAGTGGTACCGACCTCCGGAGTACTACAGCCAGTCACGGTGGCGTGGAACCCTGGCGCTGGACGGCGGGGGAGCTTTAATCAATCAGGCAATTCACACCGTCGACCTGCTCCTCTGGCTGCTCGGCGATGTGACTCGCGTGCAGGCGCGCACCGCCACCGCTCTGCACGAGATCGAAGGGGAAGATACGGCGCTCGCCATCCTCGAATTCGCGAGCGGTGCGTTTGGCGTCTTGCAGGCGACTTCCGCTGCGTATCCAGGCTATCCGCGGCGAGTGGAGATTACCGGGTCGGAGGGAACGGTCATCCTCGAACAGGACCGCATCCTGGCGGCCAACTTGCGGAACCCACCCCCCGGCTTTATTCAGGGAGTGGCGCCCGATGGAAATCAGAGCTCGTCATCGGCGGTGGTAAGCGACTGCCGGGGCCATCAGGCGTTGTTCGAGGATTTTATTCACGCCATCAAGAGCGATACAAAGCCTATCTGCGACGGATACGACGGGCGGCGGAGCATCGCTCTGGTCGAGGCAATTTATAGCGCGGCGCGGGCATCGAACGGACCGGTAATACGGGGCCTGGACGGCCCGGGAGTTAGGTAAGCAACGTTTACCCAAGACCCAGCCTGCGGGCGCAGTCCCACAAGATGTCCGCCTCCCACGACGCGCGTTGCGGATTCCGCGCATGCACTTTGTCGGTCGGAATACGTCCGGTCAAATGCAAAAAGACCGCCGCGGAGTGTTTGTACGCCGGAACAGGCTCGCGGAAGGCCACATTACCCAGATACTGCAAGGCATCGGAGAGAGCGTAGTACGCAGTATCGCCTTGAGCCCACAAACGATCGCGCTCGGCGAACTTTTCCGGCGCGAAGCTTGCCAGGCCCAACAAGTAGTCCGAACCGTACTCGATCATGGTGATTCCCAGATCGTTCCCGGTATAGATGCGAAAGTCGGGACGTTGCGCATCCCGCAGGACAAGCCGTCCCAGTTCCGCGAGGCGATCGAGGGAAGAATGCTTCATGCCCTTGATCTCGGGAATATCCATCAATCGGCGGATGGTCTCTTCCTCGAAGATTTCGCCGTTGGGTGCGAACATCTTTCCCAGTTCAAAAGCCAGCACGCCCGAGCAGCCCTGGCATACCGCCTGATAGGTGGCGGCTTTTTCCTTGGGCGATGCGCCATGCAACCTTGCCGTCTGAAACAGGATGGGAATGCCGCCGCTACGAACGATGGGTTCGATCTGTTGCCGGTAGAGCGGCACCACATCACCGATCTGGTTTTCAATGTAGGCTCCTGCCACGAACGGCGTATCTCCTCCCAGCGCCTCGCGGGTCCAGCGCAGCACGCTCCGTTTCTCGGCATCGCTCAGATAGTTGACGTAGCCGGTGTCCATATTAACGGCGTTCATCAGCCCTGCGTGTTGCGTCGCGACCAAGTGCCGCTGAAAGGCATCGACGGCGATGCGTCCATCTGCCTCATAGGGCAACAACGCGGCTGCGATACCCTGTACCTTCCGGCGAAGCTGCCGCCGCTCCATCAACGATTCGTTGGTCATTCCCGGGATCTCCGCGGAAGAACGTTGCTCATTTCTTCTTCGCGATGCGTAACAGTTCCATCATGTTGGAATCCTTGTAATGGTGGTCCAGGGGATAGCATCCCGAGGGCAATCCCTTGCGAGGGGCGGTCGTGCAGTCGCTGAAGGTGCGGCAAATCAGTTTGCGTTGAAGGTCGAGCCCTCCCGAGGCATGCCAGAGCAATTCCGGGTAGCTCAATACCACTCGCCCCAATCCCACGACATCAACCCAGCCCTCGCGCAGCGCAGCTTGCGCAACCTGGGGAAAAAAATCCTGCAAATAGCTGTACCCGGTTCCCACAAATATCAGGTTGGGAAATTGCTGTTTCAATTGTCGTGTCGCTTTCATCTGGCGCCACACGCCTACCAAAGGATCCTCCGGCGGCAAGTATCCATCCGAGGGTGGAAACAAGGCGGGTCGTTGAATGTGAGGGTTGTAGTAGGGGCTTCCCGCGGTCAGATTGACCAGCCGAATTCCGAGTTCCTCAAGCAGCGAAAGGAATTGCGCCGGTTCGACGAAGTTCGCTTCGGTCGGGTGATCAGGATCCACGCCGAATCCCCATCGGTAGGGTAGCAGCCTGCTTTCGGCCTCTGGAATACCCGGCCCTGGTTTTCCCGCCGACGATCGTGCCGGATCCGCCTGAAACGGCACACTGTCGAACGCAGAAAGCCGGACGGCGATGCCCAGCCCGGGGGTGAGTGCACGGATGCCCTGCACAACTTCACGCAGGAATCGCGTGCGGTTTGCAAAACTTCCGCCATAGCGGCCCTCGCGGGTGTGGGCGCTGAGAAATTCGTGTCCCAGGTAGCCGTGGCAGTGCTTGATGTCCACGAAGTCGAACCCCAGCCTGCGCGCCATGACCGCGGCACGATGAAAGTTCTCGATGATGGCTTCGATGTCGGCATCGCTGAGCACAGGATAGTCGGCGGTTAGCCCCAATCGCCGATCCAGAATCGGGTGGCGATACAGAATACGCGGCTCGGGGCGGTCATGAGCATTGGGACGGCTGTATCGTCCCGAATCGGTCAGCTGCAATCCGATCAGCAATCCGTCATCCGAGCCCGTGGTCAGCCGATGTTCTTCGATGAGCGTGGCGCGCAGCTTAGCCAGGTTCAGCTCGGTGTGAGGCGCGGCCAACAGTTGATTGGGATTAGCGCGTCCGGCGTGTGAAACCGCCACGGCTTCGCCGCCCCAGATCAACTTCGCGCCACTGCGTCCAAAGCGCTGCCAGCGGCGGATAGTGTGCTCGCTGGGATTGCCATCCGCCAGCCCGTCCCAGCCCTCCATGGGCTGCACTGCGATGCGGTTTCCAATGGTGATTCCATCGCGGACCAACGGGCGGCGCAGGGGAGAATCCGGCCCACTCAGAATCTCGGCATCGCAGGGGAGCGCCAACCGCAGAGATCGCAAGTGCTCCTGAAAGCGCTCCGCCGTTTTCAATGTTCCGATTCGCAGTATTGGCTGCGTGCTCATGTTCGCCTCTTGCGTTCGGGCAAGGCCAACACTGCAGTCGCGCCGAGCAACGCCATTCCCACCAGCAGAAAACAACTCCTGGAATAATCTCCGCTTGCGTCTCGCATCCGCCCGGTCAACCAGGGAGCAAGCGCTTCCGCGACTCCACCCGCGGTTAGAATCACCCCCAACAATCTTCCCAGGATCCGCATGCCAAATATTTCCGCCGCCATCAGTGGGATGATCATGTAGTCTCCGCCGAGCCCGATTCCGAACACCGCCGCCGCTGCGTACAGCGAAAACTGAGTTCGTCCCAGAAACAGCAACGGAATCCCTGCCGCCACCAACAGGTAAATCAACAGCATAACGTGCTTCTTGGAAAAACGGTCGGCCAGCCAACCCATCAGCAGCCTTCCGGCGATACTGCAGGACAGAACCAACGAAATCACTCGCGCCGCCTCGCCCTGCGAGAAGTGCCGATCGAGACTGAGAAAGAGTTTCAGGTTCTGTTGCGTGCCGCTGACCGCGGCAATCGAACACATGCTACCCAGTGTGAGCAGATAGAAAGCCAGTGTCTTGAATGGATTTGCTGTCTCCGCCGGGTCCGCGATGCTGGCAGTTACGACGAGACGGGGCGGCGATTCCTTCACCAAAAATGCCAAGGGGAGAGAAACCACCACGATCAACAGTCCCAGCAGTCGCAATGCGGTTTGCCACCCAAAATGGTCTACCAGAGCGTGCGAAACCCAGGGCACCGTCGCCCCGCCGATTCCGATACCGAGGTAAGCGAAGCCCATGGCCTTTCCGCGCGACTTGTCGAACCAACGCGATAACAACACCTGATTGGGCAGCGGCCCCCCGCATACGTAACCAAGAGCGTTGAAAAAATAGAATAGATAAAACATTCCGAGCGTAGAGACCCAACCCAGGCCGATGAGCGCGCCCCCGGCCATCAGAATGCCAGCCATCATGACGCGGCGTGGTCCGAAGCGGTCGATGATCCACCCGGCCACAAAGCCGAACACAGGACCCACCACCAGCTTGCTCAAGGCGTTGCCAGACGTCACCTGTGCGCGCGTCCAGCCAAACTGCTGCACCATGAAGTCGTAGTAGAAAGGTAAGCCCCACAGAGCCAGGCCCACGATGCAAAAAAGAATCACGAAAGCCGTAGCGGCCACCTGGAACGCGCCGTCGCCCTTGACCGCGGAAACAGGGCTGTCGCTGCGCGGGATGTCTTCTCCGACCCCGGGACTCGCGTTCACTAATGGCCGCTCTGTCTCTTCCACTCTCCTCCTTCGCCGCCCCATCGTGAATTTCTTCTGCCACAAACCTCTGTTATGATGCGCGGCGAAATTTCACCGCATCATGCGAAACGAAATCTTTCACACGAGGAAAACATGACCATCACACGACGCGAGATATGCCTTCTTCTCCCCGCATTTGTTCCAGCCGCCTCCGCCCTAAACGCGTTTCCGGCAGACGACGTTGCCCTGCCTTCCGCGCACTATTCATTTGACGAACTGCCCATGCAGATGCTGGATCATGCCGAAATGCGGCGCGTCCTGAAGGGCAAACTGGCGACCGGGGAAGCCCTGGAAGTCCATGAAACCACGCTGCCCGCCGGCACTGCGCCAAACCCTCCGCACCATCACGTCCATTCTGAAATGTGGCTCATTCGGCAGGGAACTGTCGAACTTACAGTCAATGGCGCAAGTTATCGCCTCGGTCCGGGTGCGGTTGGCTTCGTTCATTCGAATGATGAGCATGGAATCAAGAATGTCGGCGATACGGCCGCAACCTACTTCGTGGTCGCCATCGGCCCGGGAGCAGACGCCTGAATCCCTCGCCGGAAGAGTATAGACGCAGGGTTGTTCGAAATCTGTTTAGTTCGCCTCAATGGAAGAATCAGTTTTTACGATTTGACAGCCGGCAACGCCGTTCTTATAGTGTGCGGGTTCCGCGCAGTGGAGTCGCGAACCTGCCGGATGGGGCCGGAGTCTGCTCCGTACTCTCTGTGAATTATCGCGTGAGGAACTGGATGATGAAAGTTTTGCTGTTTTCCTTATTAGCCCTGGCGCTGCCTCTCTTGAGCGCGCAGGAAACCATGCCGGAAGGATTCGAACACTGGACTGCAGATTCACTCAAGCAGTTGGACCAGAAATTGAGGGTGGAAGCCGGGAAAAATCCCCACCACATTGGCATGCAACGCCTAGGGGATTTCCCTAACGACACATTCATGCTGTCGCGCCGCGAGGCTGACGGCGTTGTCGAGTGGCACGAAACCCAGGCCGATGTGTTCTTCGTGCAGTCTGGATCGGCGACTCTCCTGGTAGGCGGCACACTGGTGGGGGGCGAGACCACAGAACCTCACGAGAAGCGCAATGGGACCATCCAGGGAGGAATACGCCGCAAGCTCTCCGCCGGAGATGTTGTCCGCATCGCTCCCAAGGTACCGCATCAGATCTTGCTCGATGGCGCCCCGAACTTTACCTACTTTGTGATTAAGCTGAAGAGCTACTAGCAACGCCGCCCTTTTCGAAAGCGGCGGATGCGCACCGGTTTGCGAAAACTCGATTTGATGAAGAGCAGGAGGAGCCACATGGCGAAACACTGGCGGAAAATTTCATTTCTGACGATTGTGCTGTGCGGCGGCGCGGTGGCGCAGGCGCCGAATCCCTACGGCCCGCCGGTCACCGTAGAGAATGCCAAGAAAGTTGCCGCCGTAGCGCTTGCCGAAGCACGAAAGGGCAATTGGAACATGGCGGTGGCTGTAGTCGATAGCGGCGGCATCCTGGTTTATTACGAGAAAATGGACAACACGCAGATTGGAAGCGCGGATATCGCGATTGAAAAAGCGCGCACCGCGGTGCGCTTCAAGCGGCCCAGCAAAGCATTTCAGGATACGGTTGCAGGCGGAGGCGCGGGTCTTCGCGTCTTACGCCTGCCCGGCGCGGTGCCGTTGGAGGGAGGCATCCCTCTCATGATCAACGGCCAGATTGTTGGCGCGATAGGAGTATCAGGGGACAGCGGCGATCACGACGGCTTGTGTGCTACTGCCGGGGCGGCCACGTTGAAGTGAAGTAAGGCCGTCGCCATGACCGCGGCCGGAGTCCGGCGATTCTTGAGACCGTCTCTATCTCGTCACTGTTCAGCCGGGGCACATTATTGTTCACTCGACCGGTAAAGCGAAATCGCTTTGGCCGCTTGCAACCTCAGATCAGCGCAAAAATGCTGAAGCGCACCACAGGATCGGCGCCTGTCCGTGAAGATCGCCGGTGAAGCGCTCGCGATCCAGATAGTACTGCAAGTCGTTCTTCTTGCCAGTGCCCTGGCAAACGTTGCGGATGTCTCCGTTCGGCTCGATGTAGCTGACCAAGCCCAACCAACCGTTGCGCGCCGCCTTGCCGTAGATCTTCTTGTCAAGCCAGCCGTTCTTCACGCCCGTGATCATGGCAAAGGTAAACATCCCCGTCGAAGAAGTTTCCGGATATGACTCAGGATGATCGATCAGTTGGTGCCACACACCATCCTTGCCCTGGTATTGCAACAAGGACTTCATCATCTTGCGGTAGCCCTCCATGATGCGGGCGCGCCGAGGATGACTTTCAGGAAGGGTGCGTAGCATCTCGGCCATGCCCGCCGCCACCCAGCCATCTCCCCGGCCCCAGAAGAATGGGACATCCGGTGCATGATAGAAAAGACCGTTGGGCTGTTGCAGCTTGTCCAGATAGGCAGACATCTCCAACGCGGCGCGGTCCAAATACTTTGCATCTCCCGTAGCCCTGTAGGCTTGCAGTTGCACGATGATGAGCATGTACATGTCGTCGATCCAGAAACGGGTTTGCGGGCTCAACCCGTCAGCATCGGGGTTTTCCCACTGCTTGTCCGCCCCCGGTTTTCCCAGATCGAGATATTTTTGCTCCTTGGTCTGAATGTAGATTTCCAGCGGCACCGCGCTGAAGACTGTCCGGTCTACATGGTCCGCCACGGGAACCAGGTTGGCTTCTTCGCCAAAGAGCGGCTGAAACCGTTGAATCAGACGGGAGTCGAGGTCCTTGTCTCCCGACAGCTTGGCAAAAGTCAACGCGCCATACCAGGTAACGACTTCCGGATACGTAATAAAGGCGGGAGGGCCTGGCCGGCTGAAGTTCGAATGTGGCACCGCGATCAAGCGTTCTGCCACACGCTTGCCGATTTCCTGAGGCGAACGGCCGGCTGGCCACTTCTTGAATTGCTTCGGTTGTTGTTCTGCCTGGCCGGACAGTGCTAACACCATCATCGACGCGGCCAACAACAACACGGTTGTTTTGCGGGATGGAATCATTACGAGTCCTCGGTTTCCTGGGATTGAATTCGCTCAGCGTTGGTCGGCGCCAATTCCGCATTGCTTCGGGGTTGCGAGTAGAGGCCTGTACCGCGTCGCAGACTACTGAACTCGCTGGTCGCAGGTCAAATGGTAAAAACTGAAGCTAACATTAAGTCGAACTAAACAAAGCGTGCCCGGAAGAGGTCTGGTCTAGGGATTCAATCAGGACCTGCTATCCTGCGGAAAATCGACGATGACCGGTTCCACACTTAGAGTTCCTTACCAGGATCTTTTCGACGCAATCTTACGCGTGCTGCTGAAACTCGGCTTCGGGTCGGCGCGGGCGCAGCGTTGTGCTCAACTCTTCGCCGAATCCAACTGCGACGGTGTTTCCTCGCACGGCTTGAACCGCTTCCCGCGTTTCCTATCCATGATTCAAAGCGGCCTCATCGATATTCACGCCCAGCCGGAGCTGGTCCCTGGGTCTAGGGCGATGGTTGAGTGCGGGACACCCGCCCTCCCGGGGCTCAGCCGCCCGAGTTCCGGACCGATGGAACGATGGGACGGCCGGATCGGCCCGGGCAACCTGAATGCCTGGCACTGCATGGGTCGAGCGATCGTCCTGAGCCGCGAGCATGGCATTGGATGCGTGGCGCTGGCCAATACCAATCACTGGATGCGGGGAGGTAGCTATGGATGGCAGGCCGCCGACGCTGGAGTTATCGGAATCTGCTGGACCAATACGCTTCCCAACCTGCCTCCCTGGGGTGCTACCGATCCGCGCGTGGGCAACAATCCCATCGTGATCGCGGTGCCCCGCCCCAAGGGCCATGTGGTGCTGGATATGGCAATGTCGCAATTTTCCTACGGCGCCTTATCCTCCTACCGTGCGCGTGGTGAGATGCTTCCGGTAGACGGTGGCTTTGATCTGGAAGGTAGACTCACGCGCCATCCTGCAGCCATCGAGGCCTCTAATCGGCCCTTGCCCATTGGCTTTTGGAAGGGATCGGGCCTGGCGCTGATGCTGGATCTTTTGGCAGCAGTATTGTCGGGCGGCAAGGCTTCTCATCAGATCAGCCCGCTTCCGGCGCTTGAGACGAGGGTGTCTCAAGTCTTTATCGCCATTGATCCCTCCACCCTTCCATCGGTGCCCGGCGCGTCGGGTGCCTCGCTGATCGCAGACCAGATCGTCGAACATTTCCAATCGCCTTCCCCAACCACGGGCGAGGGCTTGCGCTACCCCGGCTACCGCGTTCTACAGACACGGAAGGAAAATCTCGCCCACGGCGTGCCCGTCGAACCCGAGATCTGGCGGCAGTTACTGGCTCTCTAGACTCGCGCAGCTGACCGTAGACTGTTGAGTCTGACTGAATTCAAATTTAAGTTTTTATGGTTTGACACCCGTAGATTGATTTCTATACTTGAAATGGTTGGCTTGAAAGCGCGATGGGGAATCGTGTTGGTCACTGCTTGAGTCGCATGAGTGCCCCTCCAGTTGCATTGATTTGCAATCTCAAATGCATGAACTCAGCTGTTGCACTACTGGAATCCCTGGTGGGTTTTCGCGAGGGCGGGGTATGTCATTGAGGCCGTTTAACTAAGACTCGGTATGTAAGACTTGGCCCCAGGAATTGCCATCCTGGCCGCTGATGCGAGCCCGGACCTATTCCGCTCGCGGCATCGCCGTAAGGGAGCATTGCATGAGCACGAACCCGAATGTCACGATCGATCAAATGGTCTTCCGCAAGACCCACGCACACACCGGACGTCGCGTTTCCGTCACACCCGACAACAGCACCATGCAGCACTTGGCCTACGGCCGCGTCATTCTGAATGCGTCGATGTCCTCCGAGGCCTTCTCCACTGGGCACCGGGAAACCGGCTTAATCGTGCTGTCCGGCCAGGCCACGATCACGGTGGACGGCAACAGCCATCCGCTGGGCCAATACGATGCCATCTATATTCCGCGCGATTCTTCGGTAACGATCGCCAGCGCTTCGACCGCGGACATCGCGGAGTTCTCCGCCGACGTGGCCACGCGCTATCCTTTGCAAGTGGTGCGCTTTTCGCAAGTTGCCACCGACCCTAGCCTGAAATTCAGCGCCGGCGGATCGGGTTCTTCGCGACAGCTTCACATGCTGCTCGCCAAGAATGTCGAGGCGGGAAGACTGGTCGCCGGGTTCACCGTCTCCGAACCCGGGAACTGGACGAGTTGGCCGCCGCACGAACACGCCAAAATGCTCGAAGAGATGTATGTTTATTTCAACATGCCCGATCCTGCGTTTGGCATTCAACTTGTGTATAACCATACAGAGTATCCGGAGCTGGTCACAGTCGTGCGCGAGGGCGATGCTGTGCTCATGCCCAGCGGTTTTCACCCGAACGTATCTGTTCCCGGCCATCCGATTTGCTTTCTCTGGGCGATGGCCGCGCATCGTGAAGGGGAAGACCGGCAGTTCGGCGTGGTCAACGTGCAACGAGGATTTGACCAGGGATCCTCTGGACTGGAAGCTGGCCGCAAGACGTAGCAATCTCGACTGACCCTTCACTATGGACCCCGCCGCTACATCGGCCATCCCGGCGTCAAATCCCAAGGCGGCGCCAATGACTTTGCGGATTGGTTATTTCCGCTGGGTGATCTGTGCCCTTCTGTTGTTTGGAACCACTAAGAATTATATGGACCGCCAGGTTCTGGGGGTGCTCAAGACTACCTTGCAGCAGGAACTGGGGTGGAATGAAATTGACTATGGCAACCTGGTGTTTGCCTTCCAGGCGGCTTACGCGGTGGGCATGTTGGCCGTCGGTCGATTAGTGGATCGCCTGGGGACACGCCTGGGCTATGCGCTGGCGATGGTTTTCTGGAGTCTTGCCTCCATGGGTCACGCCATGGGGAACTCCTTCACCAGCTTTCTGGTTGCGCGGTCGGCGTTGGGGTTTGGCGAATCGGGAGTCTTCCCGGCCAGCATCAAAACTGTTGCCGAATGGTTTCCTAAAAAGGAGCGGGCGCTGGCGACCGGGATCTTCAACGCCGGCACCAATGTGGGTGCCATCATCACCCCGCTGGTTGTGCCCTGGATCACGATCCGCTGGGGTTGGCGCTGGGCCTTCGTGATCACCGGAGCGCTGGGATTCGTCTGGCTCATATTTTGGCTGATGTTCTATCGAAAGCCGGACGAGCACCCACGGCTTTCCCCGGCGGAACTGGACTACATTCGCAGCGATCCCCAGGAACCGATGGCGAAAATCAAATGGGCTCGCCTCATTCCCCATCGCCAGACCTGGGCCTTTGTTGCCGGCAAGTTCATGATCGATCCCATCTGGTGGTTCTACTTGTTTTGGGTGCCTGATTTCTTGCAGCGCAAGCATGGCCTGGCATTAATGAAGATCGGCGTCCCGATAATGGTGATTTACGTGATCGCCGATGTTGGAAGCGTTGCCGGCGGTTGGTTTTCATCCTGGCTGATCAATCGGGGAAAAAGCGTGAATATGGCTCGCAAGACAGCTATGCTGATCTGCGCTCTATGCGTTGTCCCCATTGTGTTCGCATATCGCATCGAGAGCACGTGGGGAGCAGTGCTCCTGATCGGGCTCGCAGCTGCGGCCCACCAGGGCTTTTCCGCCAATCTCTTTACCCTGACCTCTGACACTTTTCCGGCCCAGGCCGTCGGCTCGGTCGTCGGGATGGGTGGAATGGCGGGCGCAATCGGAGGAATGTTAATCGCCAAAATCGTGGGCTACACTCTGCAGTGGACGGGCAGCTACATGGTCCCGTTCCTGATTGCCGGCTTTGCTTACTTGCTGGCACTGGCCGCGATTCAGATTCTGTTACCGCGTCTGGAATCCGCCAAAATTACTTGACCGACGAATCGGGTCGGGAACGAGTCATCGAACAATCATGGTACTCGAGTCTTTTCAACTAAAGGGCAAGAATGCGCTGGTCACTGGTTCCAGCCGAGGACTAGGCGCAGCCATCGCTGTCGCGCTGGCGCAAGCCGGAGCCAACGTAGGCTGTCACGGCCGAAGTGCGACTGGACAATCGGTCGCCGATGAAATCCGTCAGTTGGGGCGAAAGACCTTCTATCTGGCCGGTGACATTGCCGGCACGACGTTTCCTGCAGCCATAATCTCAAAGACCATCGAAGAATTTGGTTCCATCGACATCCTGGTCAATAACGCGGGAGTTATACGCCGAGCGCCCGCTGCGGATTTCTTGCAGAGTGACTGGGACGAATTGATCGCGGTTAATCTCACTGCGGTATTCCGGTTATCGCAACTGGCAGGTCAGGACATGCTCAGGCGGGGAGGCAAGGGCAAGATTCTCAACATCGCTTCGCTACTTTCGTTCCAGGGAGGAATCACCGTTCCCGCTTACGCCGCGGCCAAAGGAGGTGTCGCCCAACTTACCAAGGCCCTGGCCAACGAGTGGGCATCAAAAGGCATCAACGTGAATGCGATTGCCCCGGGTTATATGGCAACTGATAACACAAGCGCGCTGCGCCGGGATCCGCAGCGCAGCCGTCAACTCATGGAGCGGATTCCCGCGGGTCGCTGGGGCGAACCATCCGATATCGCCGGCGCCGCCGTCTTTCTCTGCTCTTCCGCCAGCGATTATGTGCACGGTCACATCCTGTCGGTCGACGGCGGCTGGATGGGCAGGTAAAGTTGGGCCGTGAAGCGCGGACAGCTGAGCCCGCTAGAGATGTAGCTTACAATGTCTCGGTTCCGAATCTGTGCTTCAGGCCGTCAGGAGCGCCCGCAGCGATTCTGCAATGGAAACGGTTAGCTTGCGGGGATACTCGGTTTTCACCATCGCCAATGCCAACCCTCTGACCACCGGATGCCCATCAACCCGAAACGCGTGACAGAACTGGCTCCTCCGTCGCAGTGCGTGTTCGGGAAGCATGGAATAGCCAAACCCTGATTCCACCAGCCGTTTGATGGCTTCCGTGTCTTCCGCCTCCATCACTACCCTCGGCGTCACCCCAATATCCTTGAAGAATCGATCGATCAGCACTCGCAGCACCGTCCCCCGTGGATAAAGCAGAAAGGGAACCCGCGCCAGTTCCGCCGGTCGAATCGGGCTGATGTGCCCGCGGCGGGATTTACCAGTTGCCGGGCCAACGATCAACAGTTCTTCATCGAATAGAGGGATGATTTTGAGATTCTCCTCCGGAACCGGAAGCGATATGAGCCCCAGGTCGAAGCGGCGATCGTGCAGGCCGCGAATGGTTTCCTCGGTGACACTCACGCTGACCCGGATTTCCGCTTTGGGATACTGTTTGCGCAACTGCCGCAGTGGTTTTCCGAGCTGATAAATCAGCGTCGTCACGCCCGTGGCAAACTGGAAAATGCGCGTATCTCTTGCCAGGTCGTTTTCGAACTCCTGCTTGATTTGGCTGGTCAGCTGAACCAGGTTCTTGGCGTGCTCCGCCAGACGGAAGGCGGCTGGCGTCGGAATCAACCGTTTACCGCTGCGCACGAACAGTTCCGCGTGCAGTTCGTCGGCCAGGTTATGCAACTGAAGGCTCACCGCTCCAGGCGAAAGAAAGACTTTTTCTGCCGCGCGTGTCATGCTGGGTGAATCCATTACTGCCAGGAAAAGTTCGAGTTGGTGGATATCCATGGGGCCCCTCCACAAGCAGCATCCCTGCAATCATGAACCGCCACAGGCGTGGGCCGGTCCTTTTAAGCCAGCTGAAGGCTAGCTTTAGCTTTTCCCGTTTGACAGGGGCGAT
>JACXTT010003694.1_pt1 | contig 23320 bp, 22 predicted proteins | sample 9270951 | NCBI WGS metagenome assembly JACXTT01 (sample SAMN15532306, study PRJNA645909) | rock metagenome | isolation source: weathered quartz diorite | place: Puerto Rico | collected 2017-06-21
CATGAGTAATCACGGCTGTGCGGCGCAGTGCGGACCGGAGCGCCTGGCCAACTACCCAATCCGCGCGGAAAAACAAAATTACAAAAAAATTGGAGGTGCCATCTCGCCCAAAAGGGTGCGCCCCACGGCCGCCGCCCCACCCGTCCGGCACGGCGACATTTGGCAGGCAGATCGATGAAGCTGCTTCGCGGCCCATTCTGTTATCGGGAGATGCTGTTCGGTAGTTCGAACCGGTTAGACCAGCGTGGATAGCGCCGCGTGGCGTTTTCCTGAAACATCGCTGGGGAATCATTCGCCCTTGGCGACACCGGTCCGTAAGAATGTCTCGTCAGCACGTGACTCGGTCGCGCCTCCGAACGAAGCACTTAGTGGGAGAAGTCTCAATTTCATGATCTGGAGGTTTCGAACGAGATGATACCGGTAAAAAGCGCGGGACGCTGGGCGCTGTTTCTGCTTCGCGTGCTAGTGGGATACGGTTTCGTGGCGCATGGCGTCGCCAAGCTGAGCAGGGGAGCGGATGCATTCGCCGGCATCCTGCAACACCTCGGTGTGCCGCTGCCTCTGCTTTCTGCCTGGCTTACCATCGGCACGGAAATTCTGGGCGGTCTCGCAATGCTTGCCGGAGCTTTCGTGGCTTGGGCAAGCGTCCCCATGGCGTTCGTCCTGCTGGTGGCGGCAGCCACGGTCCACTTTCAGTATGGGTTCAGTTCGATAAGACTCTTGGGCGTCTCGCCGACCGGTGCGACATTCGGCCCCGTGGGTTATGAGCTCGATCTCTTGTACATCACCGCGATATTGACACTTGCGCTACAAGGTCCCGGGGCTCTGGCGATCGACAACCTGCTCAGAAAGAAGGCACGGACAGAGCAGTAGATCAGAGGGCCAGAGGAGGATTCTGAGTGCCTTTCACAGTGTCTTCATCGCGAATTCATAAATGACGCGGCGATTGGGTGTGATACAGCCCGCGACAATGTCTTCGCCACAGGTAGGATTTGAAATCGCCTGGTGATACGGATCCACCAGTGCCCGGTTCTGGCACGCCCCATTCCAGCTCTCTATACGTTCGATGTCCGTTAATAGTAATGTTGAAAATCGATTAACTTCGCTTCCGGATCGGCTGTGGTCCGGAACAAGCTGCGGTAGCGGTGCTCGCGCCAAAGCGTGCCGATCAGTCCTGAGAGATTCAAGTACCTCCATGAATCTCGTCGTGGAGCCGATCAGTTGACAAGTAGCCGAATTGTATTGCCCTCCCCCTCACTTCCCGTCGTTCGAATGCCGCTACAAGCCGTCGGATTTCTCATCACACGTTTTCGAATGCCCGCTTTTTGCCTCCTTGTCCCTTGTTCCGACCAATCAGTGTACATATCAACCATCTTTCGCGCGACCTATCATGGATTTACACCGAAGAGCTCTGAGTTCGCTTCCCTTACTTTCGTCGAACGGTTTCACCCAGGCATAAAGGGACGATCATCTCCCGTCGGGCGAAGAGCCGGGCATCAAGCGAACATGCCCCGGCAAAAGTGAGAAGTTCGATCAGACAAAGACCATGTGCTGCTGCCGCCAGGAGCAGCGCAGCAGCGTGTGCGATCGCGTTCAGCTCCTCGCGCTTATAGACGTACCCTACGCAATCAGAACGCGCCTAATACCCTCCAACAGCAGGACGATTCCTCCGATATCCACAGAAAATGCGGACACACCGTCCTGGTTGCGACTTGAACGAACATCTCGCGGGCGCCTTTGCGTATTGTCCGTGATCCCCCACTGAATTACTCCAGTGTATAGATTGTGAATAGGACGCCCGATGCAAGTAGAATGTAGGTTAAAGTGTAGGCTGCCAGCTGGGTGCTGCTTAACCAATGCGCTGCCCAGGCCACCATAGCGCAATCGGCCAATGCGAAGGCAATTACTAACTCAATCCAAAATATCCACCACGTAATGTGCCGATGCCCCTGCCATGGCTTTTCCTTCGCCACAGTGCTAATCAAATGCCGTTTCATTTTTTCCATACATCACAATTGGGTGCTGTCCAACTCCGCGCTCGAGCGGCCCGACCGTTTTCCGGGCCTTTCGACCCTGCGCCCCTCGAAACGTTTTCGATTAGAAAGGAGGCCACAGTAGATCGGCGGCCTCCACACTTCTACGCCTGAATGGCGATCTTAGGCCAATCGAGGCAGGGATCACTATCAGGCGACGCGATCGTCGAATCGAAATGCGGGCCTGATTCCACAAACGCCGGCCACGAATTCTTCGAACACGCGACCACGAACCTCGTGAAGGATTCCGGGGCCCGCGTCTTCACTTTCGATCAGCATGCCGTTGCCGTCCTCGGCCCTGCACATTGAGCGGCTTGGGCCTTCAGCCCATACTCTTAGCCCAATGGGCTTTCTGTCGAGCATTCTCGACCGGCCAAAAAAGAAGCGTCCATTTGTCCCGATTCCGTTTGGGTTCCCAGCCCGAGGCAGCACGGTTCCCGACATCGCCAAGAGTACCTGTGAGGTGATGGAGATCCGATAACTGTCATCGATCGGCTAGTGCCACCGCAGAACGAGCGCGCCCGTAGCGATGATGTTGTGCTGTCCGCCCGAAATCGAGCTGAGGTTGTAATTGGGCGAACCCGTGTAGAAGTCGCGAGCCTCGCCCCGAAACGCTACGAACCGCCACACACGAACGTCTACGCCGGCTCCGAAATCGAAGACTCCGCGGGCGAGTTCCCGCGGAGCCTGGTTCGGCTGGCCGTCGAGCCGCGTGAAACTTTGCTCATAGTCGGCGTACCCGCCACCGACGACTGCATACGGCGAAATCTTCGACGCTGGATGGAACTTTAGGCGAATTCCCGGCGTGATATAGAGACTCGCGAAGTCGTGAGTTGCCGTGGTGGCCGAGCTGGTAATTTCGCGCGCAGTTGGGCTTGCAACGAAATTTATTTCGCCGTAGATGGCCCACCTGCTACCGGTCAAGAATCGGCGGCCGTAGTTCACCTGAAAGTCCACTCCAGGACCCACCTCCAGCTGCGGCGAGTCGCTTCGCGAGAACGACGGCGTTCCGCCGAGGCCGAATGCAAATTCATTCCTGGGGGCTACGTTATCCTGGGCAAGGCATAGAGCCGCCGGCAAGAGGAAGAGTACATATTTTGTCGTCATATAGAAGTCTGGTCCTTTTCTCAGAGTTTTTCTTCCGTCACCCCGAGTACGTGTCCGGACTTGGGGCCTTGAATGAACGCAACGATCCGCGATCCGGTCCTTCCCGATTGAACTGGAAGCGTGACTTCTTTCGCGGAAGCGGTCTCAAGATCGATCATGCTACATGTCTAAGGGCCCGCGTGACGCGACGTGCGCCAGCGAGCGGCCGGCATTCTCTCCTCGTGTGGCGTGAGATTCCCGTCTGTTGTCGGCGAGCACAAAATGCAAATTCCCCCGCACGCCTTTGACGTTCTGGCCTGCGGGTAACTCGATACCCGCCGTGGTCTGGTTTCCATTGCGCGCAACCATCGATATCGCAATCGAGGCTTTTCTTTCTTGAATCACCTTCTGAATGGCGGCGGATGCTTCGTGTCCGTCACTGCCGAAAAACCCATATCGGCCGTCAACGACAAGCTGCCGCGCATACATGCCGTCGAAGTTGTACCGGTTGGTGTCGTCCTGCTGGCGCGCTGTGTACTGGGGTGAAGAAAACGGATCCTTCCAGCCAAAGCGATCCCAGTAATCGACGTGCTCACTCAGTACGATCAGCTCAATTCCGGAAGCGGGCCGCTTCTCCTCGGGAATTTCCAGTAAACGGTCGGCTGGCGGACAACTCGAGCATCCCTCGGAGGTGAAAACCTCAAGCAGGCCGGGGATACGAGGGAGCCCATTGTCAGCAACGCCGCAAACCAGCGCGGCTGCAGACAAGGTGAGCACAAGAAAGTTCGATGTGAACATGATTTCCTTTCTTCCCGAGAACGTCGTACTGTGGCCCCACACTTATACGTTCGGAGCAATGATTGTGAAAGTTATGTCGCACCCGCGTACCTGAAGTGGACGAACATCTATTTCGGCTTCACGGTGCGGCGAGCGCTCCGCCATCTATACCGCGCGCAAAAATGTTCAGTGGGTGACGGTGGACATTAAGTTTGACCCGTCATTTGGAGAAAGATAAGGCTTGGCAAGCGGACGGCCGAATCAGCCCGGGACACGCACCCCCGGACATGACATGAATGGAGGAGGGTGAACTCTCGATCGCCCGAAGTCTCAGGATCTTTCTTCGTACCGGCATTTGAGCCTGGCTGTCTCTTGTGTGCACGAACAAAAGAGTGGTTTTCTGTCTCGCCGGGAGCCGGACAGAATCTTGCGCCAACCGCCGCGCAATGCTCACTGAAACGTGGCGGTTCGCCGATTTCACTTGAGCCGGGAAAAGTTATGGTATCTGGGCCGATTCGAAAAATTTCGTCGGTCGGAAGCCTCAAGACGCGTTCTGGCCGCGCCGTCGTTGGATAGATTCGACGGCGGCGCCAAGCAGGGTTCCTGCCGCGGAACTGATCAAGACGAGTCCCCAGTGCCAGACCAGGAGGTGAAAGATGTTCAAATTCGAGCAAGTGATTTCCAGGACACTGAGACCGATCAAGCCCGCCAATCCTCCCGCGGCTGCCCCGATGAGTTTCGGATACAGGATCGCGCCGCGGCGCACCACCAGCCAGAATAGGAAGGCCGCAGAGATCGAATACGTAATCCCGTTCCTCATGCACGCCAAGCCGTTCGGAACAAATGCATGTTCGTCCCTCGCGTGAAACGTGGCTGCGAGCACGATGATGAGAGTGGCTAAAATCGCGATCGGCAAGACTGCGGGAGCCAGAGCGTATTTGCTTCCGGGCACCATCTGACCGACCATGGATACCGTAAGGAGGATCGCGCCGCCGGCGAGCGTGGAAAAAACCCTGATCCTTTGCCCGATCCCAAGTGCGCCCCAGCCGTTCATGCCGAGCCGCGTCACCCCGATGGCCAGGATGCAGAGAAGAATAGCCGCGCATGCAAATAGAAAGAAACGCGAGGGCGCCAAAGGCCGCACAGGTTTCAGGTCTTCCAAGATCCGCGCCTCGATTTGCTTCAACTGGCTCTCCCGCAGAGCCCACGTTTTCCCGCCCTTGTGGAGCACGCTCATCAGAGTTCGGCAACCCTGGCATTTAATCAGGTGCTGGATGGCTTCCGGCACGCGAGCAGGAGTTCCCGGAACCCGATTCATTATGTCCTCAACATCGCGACAGGTCATTGCGGCTCCTTTGAGCGCTGGTTGTGCAACTTGACTCCGATTGAGCAAATTAAGCAATCCCTGACAAGCACGATCTGCGTCCTTGCCGGTCGAGGGAGACAGCGCGAAATGCTCTCATCGGGTACTTCGCTGCGGCGATCCAAATTGTCACGTTCATTTTGGAGATCCTCGCGTACGACGTCGGGCAGGTGCCGTGCTAAGGGAAGAGCGTGGTAGATCATCTAATCAGACGGACAATTGTCGCGGCGTCGATCGCTCTTATCCAAGGGGCGCAGGTTCAGTCACGCCGAGAGGACGTAAGAGAGAACAGCCTCAAGGTCGCCTGATGACGCGAATTTCTCACCGCGCACGGATGAATTTCGCGCCATCGGCACAGCAGTTACAGCGGCGCTAACCGAGCATGATCGGCAAGAGAATGCTGAGGCCGATCACGAATATCCACAAGCCGGGTGCCGGAGTGCCTGCCGGCCGGCGAAGACGGCTCTCCCGCGCGGCCAAGCGTGGATCGAGCAGGAGCCAATCCTCGTGGCGCCGTTCCAGTAAGAAAAAAACACTGGCCGTGACCGCCCCATAGATCATGTGTCCGACCAGCGACGGCAGCAAGGCGGTCGCAGCTTCAACCCGCCAATCGCACGATCCCGTGAGAATAAGAGGCAACAGCGTGATGGGACCAGCAAACCACCAAATGACACCGTACAGCAGTCCCCAGCAAATGCTCGAGACTGCATTGGGCGCTTCGCGTCGGAACAGCAGCCCGTAGGTTATACCGATGGGGGCGCTCCCGACCATATTCACCACGAATCCCAAGGCTGCGGAAGAACCTCCCGCCAGTGCCGCGAGTTTGGGAAGATAGCCGGCCGAGAGCAGCAGCAGGCTGAATAGCAGGCCACCGGCGAGGCTGGCGATGGCGCCCCATTTGATCGAGTACCAGGCACGCACGCCCGGTCCCTCCGGTTCGCGATTGATGGGATCGGATTCACTGAAGAAGCGCACCCACATCAGATCGACAAAAGCGTATACGAGGCCGACGATCAGCCCGTAGAAAATGTGACCAACCAGCGCCCCAAATAGATCCGATGCGTTGGTATACGTCCAGTCGATCCCTTGCCCGCCAGCCAGTGGAAGCAAGGTGAAAGGACCGAGGAACCACCAGAGGATGCCGTATCCGATCCCCCAACTGAGGCGCGAACCCAAGCCACGAATATCGCGTTGGAACAGCAGGCCGAATCCGCAGCCGATCGCGATCGCGGCGACGTAGTGCAGCGCCTCGCCGGCGGAGGCGCTGCCGGAGGTGAGCAGTCTCGCGATCAAGGGAAAATACCACGCGCCAGCCCACCGGCCGAATACGAACCCTCCGATCGCTCCGGCGCTGCCTCCCACTATGAGTGCGCGAGAGAAACTGAATTTGTGTGTTTCACGGAGCGGACGAAACGTGGAAAGCAGACCGACGGCGATCCCGAGGGGAGCGCCAAAGCAGACGATGTAGGCCACTAACTCGGGAAAATGGGCCCGCGCGATATCCAGCATTCCCATAGACGGCGTGGCGGAAGCGAACACCGGCAGAATTCCAGCCGGGATAGCCATCCACAGAAGGAAAGAGTAGCCGAGCCCCCAGATGAGGCCGGCTCCCGGATACGGACACCCCCGGCCGAAGAAATACCCGAACATGGCCCCATACACGGCCCCTGCGGCGGGCCCGGCAATTATGCTCACGTGACAAGATCGCATACATGCGAAGCCGCCGAGCACACCAACGATTACGCCGGTGAGAATCGCGGTAAGGCGTGAGTTTTTCACTGTGGGCGCCGTTATTTGAGGTCGATAGTCTGCACGATGTCCCGCGGGAAGAACAACTCGATCATCCAATCCATTAATACGCGTATCTTCCGCTCAAGGCCGGGCAATTTTGAGACGTAGATTCCGCGCCACAGGAACCAGGCGAGCAGGCCAGAGAATCGGATTGACTTGCGGATCGGCCACGGCAGCTTCAGCTCCGCGCAGGCTGTATGATGACCGACCACGCATAAAGCGCCCAGCGAATCGAAGTGAAAGGGTGCGAGCGGGAGACCATGGACCGCGGCCTTAATGTTGCGCGCGAGCACGCGGCCCTCCCGCAGCGCGAACTGAGCGGTCGGAGGGCACAGCTTGCCGGTTTTCCCGTCTTCGACGGCCGCGCAGTCTCCGACAGCCCATACGTGGCCGCGGCCTGTCACCGCCAGAGTTGCGTCCACCAGCGCGGCTCCCCGCTTATCTGTTTCGAGTCCCGCTTCACGCATCAGGGGATTCGGCGTTGTTCCGGCCGTCCATACCAGCGTCCGGGCCGGGATTCTGCAGTGGTCGAGCACCACCACGCCAGGGCCCGCATCCCTGACGCGGCGTCCTAACTCGAAATGAACGCCGCGCGCCTCCATCCTATGGCGTGCATACTCCCCGAGGGGCCGGCTCAGCTCGGGCAGGATCGAATCGCGAGAGTGTACGAGAGTCACATTGACATCGTCGGGCCGGAGGTGCGGATAATCGGCGAGAATTCCGCGGACAAAATCGTTGAGGGCGCCAGCCAGCTCGACGCCGGCGAAACCGCCTCCAGCGATCACGAACGTAAGCAACTCGCGGCGAGCCGCTTTGTCGTGCTCGCGGTCGGCGCGTTCGAACAGGTCGATAACGTGATTGCGGATGCGGATCGCATCCAGCAAACTCTTGAAATCGAAAGAGCAGGCGCGAACATTGTCATTACCGAAGTAGTTGGAGACCGAGCCGAGCGCGAACACGACGTGATCGTAGAGAAGTTCGTCCGCGCCAGAGTGGCCGGAATCGATCAGTACGCACCGGCGCTCGAAATCAACCGCGGTGACTCGCGCGCGGATGACATCGGTGCGATGCAGGCTGGTGCGCAGCGGGCTGCTGATGTGCGAGGGCTCCAGACTGCTGCCGGCGACCTCGGCCAACATGGGCGTAAACAGAAGCGCGTTGCTTTCGCTCACCAGGGTGATGCTGACCGAGCGATCCGCACCAAACTCGCGCTCGAGGGATTCGGCCGTGGTCATGCCGGCGAAACCGCCGCCCAGGATCAGAATCCGCGTTTTTTCCACTTCCGTCGGACAGTCCACGGGTTCTGGTCCGATAGCTTTTAAGGCCCCGTCATTCAACGCTTGCGTGACTAGCCCGAGTCCGGCCCCATATAGCACCCAGCCGACCAGTTGAGGGGACAACGCGCGCATGCCTTCCGCGAGCCATTGAGGTGCGCTGCCGCCGAGTACAGGAAACACGATTACGCTGAAGACTGCCCACAGCGGGATTCCGAGAGTTGCAGCCGTGAAGATGCTTTCCGCGTAGGCGAAAGGCGTGCTGCGGAAGACGAGCGAATGCACGAACCCAATCGCCGCAGCCATGACAATTCCGAGCAAAACACTGTGTAATGTCGCAATGAGCGCGACACTGCTGATCGTTCCAGCGACGATGCCAATTGCACTTCGCCTCAGAAAACGTGCCGGAGTCGACATCGCATCCCTCTCGATAAAGCAGGGCAATCTACGGCCCTCCCTGTGGACTTTCGAACGAAAACATGAATGTTCCTGACGCAAGAGCGAAGCCCATTCCGACGCAGAACGACCCTCGCCGCGGGAAAAGAGTCTGTTCAGGTATGATTTTGATTTTGTTTGTGATTCTCTGCCCTGATCGATTGCTGCGCCGCATGTTTTCTTCGATATTCGCGTCACTCGCGCGAGGCGATCACTCAGACGCACCCGATATTCCGCAATCAAGACCTGCAGTTCAGGTCGTAAACACTCTTCCGAAAATGTCCCCGGAGTATACACGCCTCGGAGACTCGCCGAAAAAATGCTCAAAAGCTGCTGGTCGTCATTGTTCTACGCGGCGTCCGGAAATAGTGTGTCGTCGAAGTCTGATGGTCCTGCCTCACACGCTTCCTGACAATCAACGCAGAGCGGCGTCCAGGGTAAAGCGTCAAGTCGACGGCGGCTGATGTTTCCACCACAATTAGTGCATATCCCGAACGTCCCTTGCTGAATTCGAGCGAGACTCATCACAACGCCGCGCTCGATAGTCGAAACTTGTTCCATGCTGACTATCGCGAGGTCGCGGTCCAGTCGGTACTGAGCTTCGTCTACACCATCGGCACTTCTAAGAACGGCTATCCCGTCCACATTATGCCGAGCATTTCGTAGTTCAGCCAACTGTTTCTGAAGAAGATCTTGGTATTTGGATAAAGCCGCTTGCGTCATAGAGCCGTCCTTTCTCCTATTAGATGGTTCGCCTCTCCGCAGCGAAAGTTATGGTAAGCGTCTCTGGATCCCCTTTATACAGCCAAGACAAGGAAGCCTGATATTGGTAGGGTCGAACGGCCACACTGGTGGAGTGGAGCGAATACTGGCGTGCCCGGATCGGAGGAGGGTGGATTACCTGTAGCTCGACTTTGCCAAGGATTACGGTATTAGCGAGCAGCCCTTCTGTCTTTGGCGGACACGGCTCCGAAAAGAAGGCGGCGGGCCTGACCCGAGGGGCCCGGATTGTTCCAATGAAAGTGCCATCCCCGCTCAAACTGGGAGTGGGGCCGAGTTACATCGGTCCCGGTTGGGCAGTGCGGTCATATCTGCTTAAGAGTTCGACACTGGCGTGCAGGAAGATTCGCTGTGTGAGCCGGGTCCGCGGAGCCCAATGCACTGGCAAAAACGCCATCCCCCGGGCTGGACAGACGGCTGATAGACGATAAGAGCGCGAATTATGAATTCATGTTAAGAGCGCCTTATAGCTTCTGTGCCGTCACCGCCAGCACGCGCCCCGTCTTGATGTCTTCAATGAACGCGACCAGTCGCGACCCGTTCACGCCCGCCTCTGGCGGAATTGTGACTGTGATATCCCTGTCGGTGGCAGCTCCGAGATCGAACGTGCCCACCCGCTTAAGGACTCGTGTAACGCCAACGTGCGTCAGGGCGCGCCCGGCGTTCTCTCCGCGCACTACGTGGGATTCCGCATGGTTGTCGGCGAGAGCTATGTACAGAATGCCGCGCCCGCCGCTCAAGCTCTGATGGGCGTCAGTTATTTCGACGTGTGCCGTCACCTGGTTTCGATCGCGTGAGGCATTGGAGATCGTGATCGGAATTTTCGGGTCGCGTATCGCTTCCTGGATGGCTGCCGCAGCCTTATGCCCGTCGCTGCCTACGAATCCGAATCGCCCGTCTACCACGAGCTGTGGCGTGTACACCCCGTCCCCGTGCAATCGATACGAGTACTCCTGTTGTCGCGCGCTGAATAGCGATGACGAGAACGGGTCCTTCCAGCCGAGCCGGTCCCAGTAATCCACATGTTCGCTCAGCACGATCAGATCTGCTCCCGGCACAGGTTGCTTCTGGTCGAGGAGTTCGAGCAGGCGGTCAGCAGGCGGGCAACTGGAGCAACCTTCAGACGTAAAGAGTTCCAGCAACACAGGAACACGAGATGAGTCGTTGTCGCCGGCCACGCAGACGAGCGCACCCGCTGACAACATGAATATAGCGGCGAAAAACCGGGACTGTGACATGACTTCCTTTCCTTTTTCAACCGATGAAAGCGTCGCGCTGCAAGATGGCAGCGCCTTTACTATTCCATTCGCAGCGGCACGCTCCCAAAGTTACGGCGGCGCGGCCAAGCATAGGGTACCCTGGCAATATGAAAATCTATTTCGGCTTTACCGTGGCCGGAGACCGATCCATCATCGCTACCGCACGCCGGGTCGTGCAGTTCTTGGAGGACCTCGGGCACGAAGTCTTGACGCGTCACCTCGTCAGTGATGATGCCTGGGAGGCAGATCGCTCCATCAGTCCACAGGATGTGTTCCGGCGAGATATGGCATGGCTCGATCAATGCGATCTCTTCATCGCCGAAGTCTCTGGTTCCTCTTTTGGACTGGGGTACGAGGCCGGCTACCTTTTGGGCGCAACCGCCAGGCAGGTCGTACTGCTTTATCAACGCGAACTGGAAAAGAACGTGTCCCTGTTGATTACCGGGAATACCCACGCGAACTGCACGCTCGTCCCCTATGGAACTGTTGAAGAGATCGAAACGTTCCTCAACAACAATGTCCTCGATGGCGAGCGGAAGAAAAAGGCGCTCGCCCCGTAACTCTGTTCGCGCCGCCGGCGAACTAGGAAGCGTGAGGCCACAACCAGGCGCAATCTACGGGCGAAAGAGAGGTAATTCCTTTGAATAGAATATTGATGCCCTTGCTTGCATTCGCTGCCACGCTCCCACTGGCAGCAACGCCGCCGCCGACCGTAAGCGAAAAGGCCAGAGACTTCACACTGTCCACGCCCCAGGGTAAACACGTCCGGCTTTCAGATGTAATTTCGCAAGGCCCGGTAGTTCTGGTGGTGCTTCGAGGATATCCCGGGTACCAATGTCCGTATTGCAATCGCCAAGTCCAGGATTTTGTCCATAACGCCAAAGCTTTCGCGGACGCCGGCGCTCACATTGTGTTGGTGTATCCGGGCCCGGCACAAAATCTCGGTGCGAAGGCGAACGAGTTTTTAGCCGACAAGAACCTGCCGGATCATTTCGAGCTGGTGTTGGATCCTGATTATGAAATCACCAACTTGTACGGACTCCGATGGGATGCGCCCCACGAGACGGCCTATCCATCGACATTCCTGATCGATCGGCAGGGCACCATTTTCTTCAGCAAGATTGTCAAGGAGCATGGCGGGCGGACCTCCGCCGCCGAAATACTGGACGCCTTACCAAACCGCAAGCCCGCGCAATAGCAGGGCAGGAGTTTGCACAATAGAAGAGCATTGTACGTTCCATCCCTGGAAAAGGCGGCATCTGCCGTAGAGAACCGACAAGCTGGGTCGTTTTGTGCGGCTTCACCTGTGGACAATGGAAACAACGGAAAAGGACGATCACGATGAATCAGATAAGAATCGAACTCCGTCAAGTCTCAACGGTAACCTCAGAAGCGAGCTTACGCACGCATCAGGTGCTGATAGATAGACCGCACGAGAAAGGCGGCGAAGACAAGGGTCCCATGGGTGGAGAGCTCTTTCTCGCGTCGATAGGTGGCTGCTTCATGAGTAATCTGTTGGCCGCGGTCAAGGCACGTAGCGCGAGCATCTCCGAAATCCGGGTGGAGGTAATCGGCGCCATCGCAGAATCGCCAGCCCGCTTTCGGGCAGTGGAACTATACGTCAGTGCGAAGGGTAACAGCGAAGAATTCGAGCGGCTCGTCGAAGTAGCCGACAGAGGTTGCATCATGATGAACACTTTGCGCGGCAAGCTCGACGTTCAAGTCCGCGCCGCCGTGACCGCCTGAAGTCCACAAAACAATGAGACATCACGCCGTTGTCTTTGATGCGTACGGAACCTTGTTCGACGTGCAATCGGTGGCTGCCGGAGCAAGCGGTGGTATCACCGAAGATACTGGAGCCCTGGCAACGCTATGGAGACAAAGGCAATTGGAACGTACGTGGCTGCAATCGCTCATGAATCACTATGAGGACTTCTGGAGCGTGACGCAGGCGGCGCTGCGTTCAGCGGCCCGGCAACTGCATATCGAAATGACAGAGGCGCAGATCGATAGACTCATGCAGACGTACCTTGTTCCGGAAACATTTCCTGACGTGAAGCCGGGTTTGGAGTCACTCAAAGGAGGTCCGCTGTGCGTTCTGTCGAATGGTTCACCGAAAATGCTGGAGGCAGCCGTCCGGCACAACAATCTGGGGGCCCTGTTTTCTCACGTCATTTCGGTGGATCGGGTGCGGGTATATAAACCATCGCCACGGGTCTACGCGCTCGCGACTGAAATTCTACGTCTGCCTGCCACAAAGATTCTGTTCGTTTCGTCAAACTGGTGGGACGTCTGGGGAGCCAAAACGTTCGGTTATAACGTCTGCTGGTGCAACCGATCAAATACGGATATCGAGTTCCCCGAGGGCCCGCCCTGCTTTGTCGTGAATCGACTGGATTAACTTGCTGCTCTTGTTGAATCCTAACCGCCTTACGCCCGAATAGTCGCGGATGTATTCCATCGCCTGGCCGACGCGCACGCTATCGACAGAACGGATCCGAACCACGTCTCAGTAGCAGACGGAGACTGAAATGGATTTGTGCAGTTCATTTTTAAAAGGCCTACAGGAGCGGTGGTATTAGGGCAGCAACTGTGAGCGCGTGGGTACCTCGTCGGGCGAGCGGGGTGAGCGGTGGACGAGGAGACGATCAAGTGGTAGATCGAGAGCCAAACGCAGCATGAAGAAACCAATGGAATCAAAATCCGAGCCTTGAGCGCACTTAGCCGGGGAGCCGTCCAGACGGCTTCGGCCGTAATCCCGACCTTCAGTCGGAACATGATTCTACAGGCTTTAGGCCAGCAGACATTAGGCGGGGAAGGGAGCCTTTTTTAGGTTCTCTCCAATGCGAAGCCCCTTCGACTTTTTCCCCAGCATTCAGACCGGAAACGCGCCTGCTACTCGAGTGGCTCGGACAGCAGGCGCAAGGGAAGAATCGATCAGTTTAGCCGTTGCACAATCGGGCAATTGATCGAGAAGCCGGAACTGCCGAACTTGGCTCCGCCAGGCCCTGTAATCAGACCGTCCTGCACGAATGTCAGGATCTGGAACTCTTCTCGGAGTTGGCCTCGATACCCTTTATTAATCGCGTCTTGCGTCCATGCGAATAGCTGCGCATCCCACGCAGGACTGTAGTCTAATGCATTCGTTGGTATTCCCCCCAGGACATTATTGGGTCGAAAACCGTCCGCCAGATCCGCGGACAAGCCCTGCCGTTGTGGATTGTCGCAGCCTTGAGCGCCATTGGTGGCGATGAAGATGCGCTCAACCGGGCTCGAGAATGAGTCATCACCGCCGAGGTGTAGCGCAGCCATCAAAGGCGCGAATGTGTTGTGTTCGATAGCGGCTGCCAACGGTATGCTCGCATCCATCGAGATATACCAGACCGGCTTTCCAAAGCTAAAACCGTTAATCAGGTTAAGAGTCACGGTCATGTTCACGGGATCGATCGCCACGACCTGGTCGTGCACCTTGCTATAGTCCACGTTGCCGTTTTGGAAGGTGATGTCGTTGGCGTCAACATTATAAGCAACGATTGGGGCGTTATAGATGACGCCGCCCGCGTTGACAATCTGGACGAATGGACTGTAGTCATGGTCGCCTACAGCCCCGGGCTGCGCTGCGGAAGGAGGAAACTCGCTACCTACAGGCCCGGGCGTGACATTCCGGACGGGCGAAAAGTCGACGGTTCCTTTGTCAAATACCAGGTCCCCATTCTGGTCCAGATTAGCGGTTCGGGCGGTGTTGGCCATGAATGTCATCTTCGCCGAGAAGTTAAGGCCGAGCGATGCCGCCACCTCGGCGTCGTCAACATCCGTCAGGATGTACCAAACGTTCTTTCCGTTCTTCATATGGCCCAGGTAAAGCGGCACCGTGATTGTGCCTTTGGCGGCATCAACAGGACCGGTCTTGAGTAATTGAACGGGGCCCACGAGGCTCTGGTTCGTTGTTGAAGGTGACGGTCCAAAGTACGAAAGACTTACTGCGGCGCCAACCGAAGGAGGCGCGGGAAATAGGTTGCAGCCAGGGCCTGGGCCGATCGGCCCCGGTCCGGGGCCCTGCGCCATGTTGAAGTCCCCGGTCGCGAATGGGCCAAAGATCTCCGTCCGATTACTCGCGTCAATTGTGTGTTCGATGGCACGTCGCGGCGTGCGTAGGCGTGGTGAATCCTGGGCCAAGGCTGCCACGCTCGCCGAGATGCCTATCAGGGCAGCCATAAAGCCGCTTGAAATTCCACGAAGCTTCAAATTGTTACGACTCAATTGAGACTCTCCTCTTACCAAGAATTTGGTTTGTCGTTTTGCGCAAGAATAGCGCTGATGCGACCCCACTAGGTCTTTCGCGTCCCCTTTCGCGAAAGTTACGCGGCCCGCTCTCTCGCTACCCGGCGTGCAACTCGATTGTGAGACTGGTGTGGAGACGCGTACTGGCCTGCGATGAATCAAGTCGCTGGGCCGGCGATTACGCGAGAAGCAGGAAGTAATCTGGATGGACGCGCCGGTCGTTCCAGGCAGAGACGGTCATCCTTTCTACGAGCGTCTGAATGAACTGCTGGGAAAAGCGTGAGTTCGAGTGCTTCGCCGAGCAGGCATGCGCCTCTTTCTATTCGAAAACTGGTTGACCGGGATTTCCACCGGGCATTTACTTCCGGCGGCTGCAGGTCGGATACTTCGAAGGGATCGATTCAGAGCGCGGCATCGCCTGGCGCGCAGCTGACTCGCTGGCGCTGCCCTCATTCCCCAGTCTTGAGCTGAGCGAAGTAGGCCGGACCATACGACGATCTCGCGCACGCGGCGGCTGGTCGATCCGGAAACGCACTACAAGGCTTTTGGCTGGGTGCTGAGAATCCAAGCCGAGCTGGTACCTCGTCGCGACAGACGACAAAATGATTCCTCCCGACGCGCAGCGCGCGATGGCGAAACGGGCGGGTGCAACAACTGTCGAATCGAAAGGGAGCCACGCGCTGTGCGTCTCGCAGCCCCGGGCGGTGGCGGATATCATTGACCGGGCCGCAAACAGTTAAGCTGTGCAGCCGCGTTGGAAAAGGGCAGCCCCCCTTGAGGAGCTGCCCTTTCTGTTAAGGCGCCAGAGTGCCGTACTGGCGGATCTCTGGTTCGCTCATCTCCGCGGGTGAGCGCATGTGGAACTTGGCAAACATCCGCGCATACAGCAGATAGATCCTGCGCGTGAGTACAAGATCAAGCGCAACTTCATCAAGCTGGTCGACTTGGGGCGCGCAGCCCTTGAAGGTGTGGCACGTTAAGGTATTCGTTCATAGCGGCGGCTCTCACCGGGCGCCTTCTATGTGCAGCTTGCCTAGTTTGGCAGCTTCTTCGGGCGTCTTCCCATCCTGTCGCGCGACGATGTATGCCGCGTACCACCCCGACCAATGGTGCTTCGGGGCGGTTGGTTCGTACTCGCCATGATGCTGCTCCGTCTCACGCAAAAGCTCTGTCAGCGTCGAGACGTCCAGATTGCTGAGTCCGCGTCCGGGCAGGCGCGTTGTGATCTCCTGGAACAGCCAGGTGTTGCCATCCGGGTCGCTGAACGTAGCAAAGGAAAAGTAGCTGCGATGACCGGGGTCCGGCCCACTGACGCGACCATCGCTTTCGGGACGGAATTGGGCGCCCGGTTTCGAAGCATGGAACACTTCACTGACCTCGACACCGCGGGCAACGAGCTGTGGGTGGCGCGCTCGCGCGGCGCCGCGTTAACAGGCCTCGAACTCGCGCCCGCCCTGATGATCTACGGCGCGGGGCAGGGCTTCGTGATGCCCACATTGATCAGCACTGTCCTCATCAATATCAAGGGCCATGACGCCGGATCGGCGTCCGGCGTTTTAGCGACCGTGCAGCAGAGCTCTTTCGCCACAGGAGTGGCCGCGATCGGCACCATCTTTGTCAGCGCCCTGGGCGGGCGGACCGGTGCAGATGTATTCGTCCACGCGCTTTCCACGGCCTTTTCGGTGAATATCTGCCTGCTCGGTGTTACATTTCTGCTCATTCTGCAGATCCCGCGCAACCCGGTCAAAGACACTCGGCTGTGATTTTGGGTGTGCCATAATGCACGAGTTGTGCATAGACTACTCTTTCATTCCCTCGCTCTCGGGTTGGCTGGTTTCGCCGCGAACGCCGAATCGCTGACCGTCACTCTTCTGTCGAACCTCCCATCGCCTCAGCCGGTCGGAACAATCATCACCCTGGTGCCGCGGCTGGAGAATTCGACCAAGATCACTTATGTCGCCCAATACAGCGTGAGCGTCGACGGCGGCGCTTTCCACATGGTCCGGGATTTCAGCCAGGACATGCCGTTCACCTGGTCGCCGGAACTCTACGAACACGAAACGCGCGTGCGCGTCACAGTGCGGAACAACGACACCATGGAGACGGCCGCGGCGGAATTGCCTTTCCGGATAGTTTCTCGCATTAAGGACGGCCGGCCGGTGGTCACGCCTACGGCACATCCGTTGGTGGCTCTGCTAAGCGCGCCGCCCTGCCCGGCGGGGCGCCAGTTCCGAGTGGCGTTTCGCAAAGTGGGGGATTCTTTTTCGAGCCACACTTTGATCGAACCCTGCCGCGCCGGCCGCAGCAGCAACGTCTACATAGCCGGAATGCGGGCCGATACCGATTATCAAATGCGGCCAGAGACGATTGACGGGGCCACGGAATCGGGTGCCTGGATTAGTTTCCATACCGGCCTCCTGAACGGTCGCTTCCCGCCGGTGAGTATTCCCACGCCGCGCGCTGGCGGCGCCCGCAGCCCCGACCAATTGCTCGTGAGCAGCATATTGATGGAGCCTTATCATGATCTGGCTACCGATCTGGAAGGAAATGTGGTCTGGACCATGTCTTCGCCGGCTTTCCTGACTCGTATGCTTCCTGGCGGCCGGTTTCTGGTGTTGGCCGAGGCGGCGAATTCCCAGAACGACCTTAAGCGCTGGCAGGTAGTACGAGAGGTGGATCTGCTGGGCAACACCTTGCGCGAAACGAATGCCAGCCGCGTGGCGGAGCAGTTGGCGAGCTGGGGCATCCGCTCCAAGTGCATGAAGGACGGCGAGCAGTGTGTTTCGGGATTTCATCACGAGACCATCGGCTTGCCGAACGGCCACGTGCTGGTGATAGCCGGCCTGGAACGTATGTTTCCAGATGGCGCCCAAGGATCCAAGGACCCGGTGGATGTGCTGGGAGACCTGGTAATCGACCTGGACCCGGAGTTTCAGGTGTCTTGGGTATGGAACTCGTTCGACCACATGGATGTCACCCGCAAGTCTCTGGGCGACGAGAAGTGCAAACTAGGCCCGGGCAGCGATGGCTGTCCCTCGATCTTCCTCGCCTCTACGGCCAACGGCTGGCTGCACAGTAATTCCTTGAGCTACATTCATGGTAGCGGCGATCTTCTGATCTCGATCCCAGAGCAGGATTGGGTGGTGAAGATCGATTACAAGGACGGCAAAGGGACCGGCAAAGTGCTTTGGAGGCTTGGGTTGGAAGGAGACTTTAAGGTTAAATCGGACGATCCATACCCATGGTTCTCTTACCAGCATGACGTGGGATTCGATCCTCCCGGATCGAATCGCCTGATCGTTTTCGACGACGGAGTCCGGCGGATAAAGAAGTTTCCGAAGTCCAACAACCGTGGCCAGGTATGGGAGTTGGATGAGCAAGCAATGACCGCCACTCTGGTGGTGAACGCGGATTTGGGGGTGTATTCGCCCGCCGTCGGGTCCGCGCAATCGCTCTCCGGCGGCGGGTTTAGTTTTGAATCCGGCATGGTCAACCCGGCCGTTGTTTTCAACCGCGCAACCGAGGTCGGAGCGGACGGCAAGATTGTCTACGCGCAGCAGTCTGACGGCACCCCTGCTTATCGCAGTTTCCGTGTGCCGGATCTCTATACTGCTCCGCGCCGGTAAAGTGCCATCCCTTATGTGCAAGTTTGCAATTGCGGCTCTCATGTTGACAGGACTTACAGCGGCGCCTAAGGAGGTCTCGTTCCCCAGTCCGGATGAGGGCGTAGTCTGGGGCGATCTGTATGGTGCTGGAGACCGAGCAGTGGTGCTGGCCCACGGCGCCCGCTTCAACAAAGCCAGTTGGGCGAAGCAGGCCGAGGTTCTTGCGAAGACCGGCTTCCGCGTCCTCGCCATCGATTTTCGCGGCTACGGAAAGTCGCGCGGCGGAGATCAATCCTCGCCCGGGGGCGGCGAGAAGTACCAGGATATTCTGGCGGCGATACGATACCTTCGGGAAAACGGTGCCAAGACTGTCAGCGTGATTGGCGCCAGCATGGGAGGCGGCGCTACGGCCACTGCGTTGATCCACGCGCGGCCCGGAGAAATCGATCGCCTGGTTCTGTTGGCTCACGTCCCGGTAGCGGAGCCCGAGCGGCTTACTGGGCCAAAGCTATTCGTGACGAGCAGCGGGGATGGGCTCGCCGCCAAGGTCCAGGAGCAATTCGAAAAGGCGCCGGAGCCCAAAGAACTGCTGATCCTGGACGGCTCGGCCCACGCGCAGTTCCTCTTTGAGACGGATCAAGGGGAACGCCTGATGAGCAAGTTGCTGGACTTTTTGTCGAAACCCTGATCAGTAGGGCGCCGATGAAGTTAGCAACACGACTCTGTTTTGGTGGGCGTGTTTTCATCCGGGTTGCGGCCCGCAAAACAGCAGAAGTCTAATGATAAAAGTACGATTCCACCAGATGCGCAGAGCGCGCGTGGTTTTCGGATTTGAGAGAACAGTTGGACGGGAAAAAGCGATGATTGCCACGGATGTGGCTTGGCCTAAAAAGACGAGAGAACTGCGCACGCTGCACATTGATTCCACGATTTGGAACGACTTTACGTTTCGGGATGACGATATCATCATCTCGACATACGGCAAGTCCGGTACAACATGGATGCAGCAGATCATTTCACAGATGCTCTTTGCAGGCGATACGGATCTGGACACACAGGCGATGTCCCCGTGGGTTGACTATGTCATTCCGCCGAAGGAAGTGAAACTGCCAGCCTTGGAGGCGCAGACGCACCGCCGTTTCATGAAGACGCATCTGCCGGTGGACGCCCTGGTGTACTCGCCGAAGGCCAAGTATATTTACATGGGCCGCGATGGCCGTGACGTCTTGTGGAGTTTCTACAACCACCATGCGAACGGCACCGAGGTTATGTACAATGGGCTGAATAACAGGCCCGGCCGGGTAGGTCCTCCGCTGGAACCTCCTCCAGCCGATATTCGTGAATACTGGCGTGCATGGATGGATCGGGACGGATATCCGTACTGGTCGCTTTGGGAAAATGTGCGCAGTTGGTGGGCGATCCGCCATCTCCCGAACATTCTGATGGTCCACTACGACGTTCTGCGAAAGCAGATGCCCGAACAGATGCGGCGGATAGCCGGATTCCTGGGCATCCCGATTAACGAGTCCAAGTGGGATGTCATCGTCGAGCACTGCACTTTCGAGTGGATGCGGGAACATGGCGAAAAGATTGTTCCGTTGCGCGGGGCGCTGTGGGTAGGCGGTGTGAAAACTTTTATAAACAAGGGAACCAGCGGGCGGTGGCGAGATACCTTGACTGCGGCGGAATCGGCGGAATACGAGGCCAGAGCGCTGGCCGAACTAGGGCCCGACTGTGCTTGCTGGCTTGCGACCGGCGAGGGCTGACCGTCAGGCCCCCAACCCCCGTCGGGACCGCTGGAGCAGCGGAGGCCCAGCGCAAGTCCAAGGAAGTCGGGATCTAGTCCATTGAACTGGTTTGCGGCAAGCTTTGTGAAGACCCCTTGTTGCAGACCGCTCGGACGACTGAATAGGTCGCTCCAGAGGGGAAGGAATCACGACAATATCGTGCCTCACTCGTATCTCAATGCCACCATCGGGTCGACGCTTACTGCCCGCCGAACCGGTACCCAGCACGCAAGCAGCGCGACTCCGATGAACAGCGCTCCGGCAACGATCAAGGTAGGGGGATCCGTGGGCTCGACCTCGAACAGGAAGGAACTAAGCACGCGTGACAAAACAATCGCCAACACAACTCCCGCGAGCACCCCACCAGCAATCAATTGAAATCCTTCGCCGAAGATCAGCTTCCGAATATCCGCCTGCGTTGCGCCGAGTGCGCTACGAATCGCCAGTTCGCGCCCTCGGGAAGCGACCGACGTAGGTATTGTCCGCCGTCGCGAACACCTGGTCGCCGACGGAAAAGCCTTTTCCCGGGTATCGGCCTTGCGGCCTCCGCCATCCAAGCAAATCAAGTAGAGGCAGACCGCGAGCGACCGCAAAACCATGCCACCTATCTATCTATCCCGTGACGCCCGGTCTCCGAATTCGGCGAACCAGTTCTCCACCACCCGAAAAACCGGCTGGGGAACAGGTTCTGTTGGTTCCACGAGGAGAAACCGTTGCCCATCGGCAGATACAGCAAATCCGTTGTTTAGGTCAGAATTCTTAAACAGGCGTCGCGTGGCGCCGATCGCAAAACCGGGGTTGGTCGCGACCGAAACGGCTACCAGGGTATCGTTTTCCAGATAGAACAATTCCTTCCCGTCTCGGCGCCAGTGTGGCGACCCTCCTCCGTTGACCGAGACCTGCTGCTTTCCGCTTCCATCCGGGAAGCGCCGGACGTAGATTTCCGTCCTACCGGATTCATCGGAAACATAGGCGAGAAAGTGTCCGTCCGGGGAAAACTTGGCTCCCCATTCCCCGGCGGCTGTCCGCAAGAACGGCTCCGATTCGTATCCGCTACCGTTCTGCGTCGGTTTCCGGTACCAGATATCGCTTTGGGTTTTTTCACCAAACGTCTGATAAACAAGAAATCTCCCGTCTGGCGACCAATCATTTTGAAACTTATTGACCGGGCCAACAACGAGCGCCTTGGCTTCTCCACTGCCATCTGCCGGCGTCGTATAGATGTCAAAGTGGCCCTGCCGGTTAGAATCAAACGTAATCTCCTTGCCGGACCGGGACCAGATAGGGCCGGCGTCCCATTGGGAAGATGACAGACGAGTCTTGGTACCCCGGGTGACGTCGAAAATCCAAATTTCCACTTTGGAATTGACGTTGGCGGTGAGTGATACACTGTGACCGTCGGGGGAAAGTGCATTGATGCCGAGCCCCTCCACGGGCCCGACAGTCGCCACCTTATCGCCACGATTGCCGCTCCGATCGTGCCAGGTCAGTTGTAACTCAGGCAATCCCGCGCCGGTCTGATAGACCAGGGTGCCGTCTTGCGAAACGCTGGGCCAATAACCAATTCGAGCAATCGGAAAGGCATCTCCAATGGCCTTCATCGTCGCCAGCGAGAAAGGCAGAGCCATAATCACCTGCACGGCGCCAGATGGGTACTCGTAAAGCAAGTGTCCCGTGGGCGAGTAGACCACATGGGCAGCCTCGACGTTTGGGACCAGCGCGCTGCGCTTCCCCGAATCCAGCGAGTGGAGAACCAGATCGTGGATTGCACCATTCCTTTTCGCCTGCGCTGCGCATAGAAGGTTGCGGCCTGGCCCCGCGGGCAACAGATAGGGAGCATCGCAATGGTTACCCGGTGCGAATCGATCCGCGGGAACAATGACTTTGGGTGCTCCCCCGCCGGCGGGGACTTCGTAGATGCCCTGGCGATCGATTGAGAAAACAATGGAATGGCCGTCCAGGCTCCAGGTTCCTCCCAAGAACACGTCGGGCAGTTCGCAAAGTGGGACCGGACCGCCCCTTTGTACAGGCGCCTTCCAAAGGTGCTTCCTGGCCGCAAAGCCGACAAATTCACTGTCGGGCGACCAGAAAGGCAAATAGGCTCCTTCAGCGCCCTCGATTTCTCGCGGTGCATCCCGATCGAGGTCCTGGATCCAGAGGTGACCTACAGGGCCCGCTCCTCCCGTGTGTGTCTGGTCTTTGGGATCAACAACGATATAAGCGATGTGGCGGCCGTCGGGAGAGATCATCGGATCATCCCCGCCCCCTGGTTGCGCCAAGACGAACTTTCGAAGCCGGGTGGGGGACTGTCCAGGCGAGCGGGCCCAGAACGCGATGGCGATGCCAATTGCAGCCGCCAGCGCGATGATCAACATCGTCTCGCGGCGACTTCGCCGAGCTGTCTCGGGAGGCGCCACTCCCTCTGCCGGCTCAGTGGGACGCGGTTCCACCCTTTGCCCATCTTGCCCGTCCTGATCCAGTAGTTCCACGGGAGCGATGAAGCGATAGCCCCGCCGGGGAATAGTTTCGATCAGGTGAGGATTATCGGACGAGTCACCCAGCGCCTGGCGGATCTTCTGGATGGCTTTGTTGAGGCTCTCATCAAAGTCCACGAAAGTATCGGCCGGCCAGAGCGACTGCTGCAGCTCCTCGCGCGCAACGATCTCTCCCGGACGTTGCAGCAACAGGGCCAGGAGCTTGAAGGGCTGATCCTGGAGCAGGATCTTCCTACCGCGCTTGCGCAACTCCGATTGCGAGAAATCCACCTCGAATAACCCAAAGCGGACGGCCTTCGGCAATCCCGGTGAGGGTTGCGTCACTGACACCTCGCTTCAAAGCGCATCATAATA
>JACXTT010003695.1_pt1 | contig 23318 bp, 19 predicted proteins | sample 9270951 | NCBI WGS metagenome assembly JACXTT01 (sample SAMN15532306, study PRJNA645909) | rock metagenome | isolation source: weathered quartz diorite | place: Puerto Rico | collected 2017-06-21
AAAGTAGTCAAAACCGTCGCCAGGACCGGCTGGCGTTGCCGCCCCATTCCCGGAAACGGAACGCCCACTTCCGCCTCCACTTCCACCCCCGCCTGCACTTCCACCGCCGCCCCCACTCCCACCGCCGCCTCCGCACCCCGCCAGAGACAGCAAAGCGATCGCAAGCGCGCCTAAGTTCCTCCGCATTTCCCCCTCCGTCCTGCTTGTTCACCCGTCACCGCAACAGACGTGAATGCGGACAACAACCGCCGCTGTCATGTGTTGCGGAACAGCGGGACATCGAAATCCCCCTCGTGGTCCGCTTCTTTTCCTAACAGCTACGAGACTCAGGCAAGGAGCGTAGCCGGCAGAACCAAGGGCCGGCAAGAGCACATGCGAGAATCAGACGAAAGACAACGTCGCGCAATTCAGGCTTACCCTAATGAGTGTCCGCTCCAGAGCGATTTTCGCGGGCTAGCTCGACTTCTGCTACCGGCCGATCGGCGTCCATCGGCCGACTTGTTACACATCATCGGCAGCGGACGTCTGTGTTGCGATGCCGCGAGCGATCGCGTGCGCGCCGCCAGCGGCGATCGGGCCTGTCACAGCGGTATGTTGCCGTGCTTGCGCCACGGGTTTTCAAGCTGCTTGTCGCGCAGCATCGCCAGCGAGCGGCATAGCCGCTTGCGCGTTTCGTGCGGCAGGATCACATCGTCGATGAAGCCGCGGTGGCCTGCGATGAATGGGTTGGCGAACTTCTCGCGGTACTCGCGCTCGCGCGCGGCCAGCTTCTCGGCGTCGTTCTTTTCCTCGCGGAAGATGATCTCGACCGCGCCTTTCGGGCCCATCACCGCGATCTCGGCCGACGGCCAGGCGAAGTTCACGTCGCCCCGCAGGTGCTTGGAGCTCATCACGTCGTAGGCTCCGCCATACGCCTTGCGCGTGATCACGGTCAGCTTGGGCACGGTGCACTCGGCGTATGCGAACAGCAGCTTGGCGCCGTGCTTGATGATGCCGCCGTATTCCTGGGCGGTGCCGGGCATGAAGCCCGGCACGTCGACGAATGTGACAATCGGGACGTTGAACGCGTCGCAAAAGCGCACGAAGCGCGCCGCCTTGATCGAGCTCTTGATGTCCAGGCAACCGGCCAGCACGAGCGGCTGATTGGCGACGATGCCCACAGTGTCGCCGGCGAGCCGTCCGAATCCGATCACGATATTGCGCGCGTAGTCGGGCGACAGTTCGAAGAATTCGCGCTCGTCGACGACCTTGGTGATGAGCTCTTTGATGTCGTACGGCTTGTTCGGGTTCTCGGGAACCAGCGTGTCCAGCGACAGCTCGATCCGGTCGCTCGGATCGGCGGTCGGCAGCCGCGGCGGCTTTTCGCGGTTGTTGGCCGGAAGATATCCGACCAGCCGGCGCGTCATGATCAGAGCCTCGACGTCGTTGTCGAATGCCAGGTCGGCAACGCCCGAGCGCGTGCTGTGGGTCAGCGCTCCGCCGAGCTCCTCCGCCGTTACGGTCTCGTGCGTCACGGTCCGCACGACGTCCGGGCCGGTGACGAACATGTACGAGGAATCCTTCACCATCAGGATGAAGTCGGTCATCGCCGGCGAGTAGACGGCCCCGCCCGCGCAGGGCCCCATGATCAGAGACAGCTGCGGCACGACCCCGGAGGCGAGCACATTGCGCTGGAACACGTCCGCGTAGCCGCCGAGCGAGGCCACGCCCTCCTGGATCCGGGCTCCGCCCGAGTCGTTGAGGCCGATCACGGGGGCCCCCACTTTGATCGCGTGGTCCATGATCTTGCAGATCTTTTCGGCATGCGCTTCCGACAGGGCGCCGCCGAATACGGTGAAGTCCTGGCTGAACACGAACACCAGCCGCCCATTGATCGTGCCGTAGCCGGTGACCACGCCGTCGCCCGGTATCCGCGTCTGGTCCATTCCGAAGTCGTGGCAGCGGTGCTCCACGAACATGTCCCACTCCTCGAACGAGTCCGCATCGAGCAGCAGCTCGATGCGTTCGCGCGCGGTCAGCTTGCCCTTGGCGTGTTGCGCATCGATCCTGCGCTGACCTCCGCCCAGGCCGGCCGCGGCGCGCTTTTCGTCGAGCTGGCGGATGATGTCTTGCATCGACTGCTCCTATCTATTTCACTTTTTCACGTTGGCTGGGGGAGCACGAGGGGGCCAGCCGAGCCCCCTCGTTCCATTCCTCTTGCCTTTTCCGGCCGAAGGCCGGAAAAGGGCCAGGGGCGAGGGTGCTCGCTATCACTCGATGCCCGCCAGCGCCAGCAGCCGGCGCGCGGCCACCGTGGCCGCAACCGATCCTTGCTGAACGGCTGCCGCCAGGGCCGGCAGTTCCCGCTTCACGTCCGGATTGGATCGGAAGCGTTCGCGCAGCGCGTCTTCGATGATCTCCCACATCCAGCGGACAGCCTGCGCGCGGCGCCGGCCCTCCAACTCGCCGCTCGCCCGCATCGATTCTCGAAATCGGCCGATCTGGCTCCAGAACTCGCCGATGCCCTGCCGGTTCAGGGCGCTCGCCACCAGTACTCTGGGGGTCCAGCCGGGCGTACGGTGCTGCAGCAGCGGCAGCACGGACTCGAATTGTGAGTGCGCGCGCTGCGCCGCCTGCGGATCGATATCGGCTTTGTTGATCACGATCAGGTCCGCCAGCTCGACGATGCCCTTTTTCATCGCCTGCAGGTCGTCTCCGGCGTTGGGAAGCTGCAGCAGCACGAACGCGTCCGTCATCGCAGCCACCGCGGTTTCCGATTGCCCGACCCCGACCGTCTCGACCACGATCACATCGAAGCCGGCTGCTTCGCAAACGAGCAGACATTCACGCGTCTTTGCGGCCACCCCGCCGAGCGTGCCGCCGCTGGGCGAAGGCCGGATATAGGCCTGCGCGCTGCGCGCCAGCTGCTACATGCGCGTCTTGTCCCCTAGGATCGAACCGCCGGTCAGCGCCGAGGAAGGGTCGACCGCCAGCACCGCGATGCGGTGGCCGGCCTCGATCGCATGCAGGCCCAGAGCCTCCACGAACGTGGACTTGCCCACGCCCGGCGCTCCCGAGATCCCGATCCGGATCGCCGTGCCGGTGCGCGGCAGCAGCGCCTGCAGCAGCGCCTGCGCGCGGCGCTGATGGTCGGCTCGCGTCGATTCCACAAGCGTGATCGCCTTGGCGAGCGCACGCGGCTGCGCCCCCAACACGCCCGCGAGCAGTTCTTGGTCGGTCGGGCCCAGCGGCACTGGGCCGGGCAACGGTTCCGCGGCGTGTTTCAAGTCGCCTCAGGACACCAAACCCAGCCGCTCCCGGATCGCTGTCAGCACGCTGCGGGCGGCTGTCGGCACCGGCGTGCCAGGCCCGAAGATCCCGGCCACCCCGGCCGCCTTCAGGTATTCGTAGTCCTGTTGCGGTATCACGCCGCCAACGAACACCGCGACGTCGCGCACGCCCTGTGCCGCCAGTGCGCCGATCAGTTGTGGCACCAGCGTCCGGTGGCCGGCAGCCAGCGTCGACACGCCGACCGCGTGCACGTCGTTCTCGATCGCCTGGCGCGCGGCCTCCTCGGGAGTCTGAAACAGGGCCCCGATGTCCACGTCGAACCCCAGATCGGCCAGCGCGGTGGCTACGATCTTGGCGCCTCGATCGTGTCCATCCTGACCGAGCTTGGCGATCAGGATGCGTGGCCGGCGCCCTTCGGAGCGGGCGAAGGCATCGACTTCGGCTTTCAAGTCCTGCCAGCCCGCGTCGCGCTCGAACCGTGCACCGTATACGCCGGAGACACGCTGCGAGTCAGCCCGGTAGCGTCCCCAGACTTTTTCCAGCGCATCCGAGCACTCGCCCACGGTCGCGCGCGCGCGCACCGCCGCGATCGTCAACTCGAGCAGGTTGCCCTTTCCATCGTGCGCGCTGCGCTCCAGCGCCTGCAGCGTGCGCCGCACCGCGCTGCTGTCGCGTGAGGCGCGAACTTCGGCCAGCCGCGCCACTTGAGCCCGGCGGACGGCGCTGTTGTCGATGTCGCGTACTTCAACCCGGTCTTCATCGGCCGATCGGTACTTGTTGACGCCGACGATCACGTCCTCGCCGCGATCGATGCGGGCCTGCTTCTCGGTGGCGCAGCGCTCGATCTGCAGCTTGGCCCAGCCGGAGGCGACCGCGCGCGTCATGCCACCCATCGTTTCGACTTCTTCGATGATCGACCATGCCTTGTCGGCCATCTGCTGGGTCAGCGATTCCATCAGGTAGGAGCCTCCCCATGGATCGATGACGCGGCATACGTTCGCCTCTTCCTGCAGGATCAGCTGCGTGTTGCGCGCGATGCGGGCCGAAGAGTCCGTCGGCAGCGCGATCGCTTCGTCCAGCGCGTTGGTGTGCAGTGATTGCGTGCCGCCGAAAACCGCGGCCATCGCTTCGATCGTTGTTCGCACCACGTTGTTGTACGGATCCTGTTCCGTCAACGACCATCCCGACGTCTGGCAGTGCGTTCGCAGCATCAGCGATTTTGGGTTCTTGGCTCCGAAGCCGCGCATGATCCGGCTCCACAGCAGGCGAGCGGTCCGCAGCTTGGCGATCTCCAGGTAGAAGTTCATCCCGATCGCAAAGAAGAACGACAGTCTCCCGGCGAACTCGTCCACGTCCAACCCGCGCTGCAACGCGGTGCGCACGTACTGCATGCCGTCAGCCAGCGTGAAGGCGAGTTCCAGGGTCTGCGTCGCGCCGGCTTCCTGCATGTGATAGCCCGAGATCGAGATCGAATTGAAGCGCGGCATCCGGCGCGCCGTGTACTCGATGATGTCCGCCACGATTCGCATCGACGGCTCGGGTGGATAGATATAGGTGTTGCGGACCATGAACTCCTTCAGGATGTCGTTCTGGATCGTCCCGGACAGCTGCTCCTGGCCAACGCCCTGCTCCTCGGCCGCCACCACGTAGCCGGCCAGCACCGGCAGCACCGCGCCGTTCATCGTCATCGATACCGAAACGCGGTCGAGTGGAATGCCGTCGAACAGGATCTTCATGTCCTCGACCGAATCGACCGCGACGCCGGCCTTGCCCACATCGCCGACCACGCGTGGATGGTCGGAGTCGTAACCGCGGTGCGTGGCCAGGTCGAACGCCACCGAGATGCCCTGACCGCCGCCTTCGAGCGATCGGCGATAGAAGGCATTGGATTCCTCGGCCGTCGAAAAGCCCGCGTACTGCCGGATCGTCCACGGCTTGACCGCATACATGGTCGCTTGCGGCCCACGCACAAAGGGCTCCAGGCCCGGCAAGGTGTCAGCGGCCGGAAGGTCGGTCAGATCCGCGGCCGTGTACAGCGGCTTGACCACCAGCGATTCGGGGGTGCGCCAGCTCAGCGAATCCAGCGGCGCGCCGCGCAGCGATTCCAACGCGGCCGCCGTCCAGGCGCTGAAGTCGGTCGTCCACGGGTCGGCTGTCCGCTTTGAATCCGACATGACGCTCCCTAAGGTTTGCCCGAGGTGAGTTCGACCGACGATATTATGTATAGTAAACGCCCCATTTTCGAGTTGCTTCGCCGATTGCAATGAGCAAGGCATTCGTCAAGGAAAGCGCCGACGCCGACGAGGAGGAGGACTTCGAAGCGCCGTCGCTGCCGGCCGGTTCGAAGAACTACATGACGGCTGGCGGCTATCGCCGGATGAAGGCCGAGCTGCTGAACCTGCTGGACGTCGAACGCCCGGAAGTTGTCCGCACGGTGTCGTGGGCCGCCTCCAACGGCGATCGCTCGGAAAACGGCGACTACATCTATGGCAAAAAACGGCTGCGCGAAATCGACCGGCGCATCCGCTTCCTGACGCGGCGCCTCGATGCAGCCGAGGTGGTCGACGTCGCGGCGCGCGAGCCGACCGATCAGGTGTTCTTCGGGGCCACCGTCACGTATCGAACCGCCAGGGGCGAGCGACAGCAGGTGACGATCGTCGGCGTCGACGAGGTGGACCCGGCGCACAGGCACGTGAGCTGGGTCTCGCCGATCGCGCGGGCGCTGCTGAAGGCCCGCGAGGGTGATTCCGTTCAGCTCGTTGCCCCGAACGGACCCGAGACGATCGAGGTGCTGGAGGTGCGTTACGAGTCTTCGGGCGATTGAGCCCGCCCGGACTTCGCACCTCGTCCGCTCTGCGCCTTCTGGAAAGACGGCTACGCGCCTCGCTATGCAGCTGAGAAAACTGATTGCGGCTGCGCTGACGGCGTCGACCCTCGTCTGCTCCGGCGCGGCGACAGCCGCGGTCTCCAACCCGCAGTTCAACGTCGCTCCGGTCGACGACGCCTGGCGTGCCGGCTTGCCCCGCGACGCGCAGGCCGCCACGCAGGCCTACCTGGATCGGCTGCCGCCGCAGGTCGTCGCCCGGGCGAACGCGTACTTCGAAGGCGGCTACTGGCTGCGGCTCTGGAACTTTCTAATGGTGTTGGCCATTTCGGCCGTGCTGCTGAGCGGGCGCCGCTCGGCGCGGGTGCGCGACTGGGCGCAGCGCGTCGGCCGCCGCGCTTTTTTTCGGGATGCAATTTATGGCGTGTGCTTCTCGGTCGCCAGCTTTGTGCTGGCGCTGCCGCTGTCCATCTATCAGGGATTTGTCCGCGAGCATCAGTATGGGCTGGCGACGCAGACCTTCGGGCCCTGGTTCGGGGAACAGCTCACTGCGCTGGCCGTGAACGCCGCGATTACCGGCCTGGGCGCCGGTTTGCTTTACGCGGCGATCCGCCGCGCCGGCGAACGCTGGTGGCTGTGGGGCACCGCAGTTGCCGTGGCGCTGCTTACTGTCGTCCTTCTGATCGCCCCCGTGTGGATCGACCCGCTGTTCAACACCTACAAGCTGGTTGAAAACGGCGAAGTCAGGTCCGCGGTTCTGGCGATGGCCAAGGCCGACGGCGTTCCGGCCGACAACGTCTACGAATTCGACGCTTCGCGCCAGACCACGCGCGTGAGCGCCAACGTAGCGGGGATTTTCGGGACGGCCGCGGTACGCCTGAACGACAACCTGTTGCGTCGATGCACCTTGCCCGAGATTCGCGCCGTGATGGGCCACGAGCTCGGTCACTACGTGATGAATCACGTTTACAAGGCGCTCCTGGAATTCGGCCTGGTCTTCATGGTCGGGTTCCTGTGCGCACAGTGGGCCATGGTCCGTCTGCTGGCGCGCTTTGGGGCGCGGTTCGACCTGCAAGGCGTCGGCGACGTCGCCAGCCTGCCGATGCTCGGGGCGGTTTTCGCCGCCTTCCTTTTTCTCGCAACACCGGTGACCAACACGCTGATCCGAAGCCAGGAAATCGAGGCGGACCGCTTCGGCCTGAACCTGGCGCGAGAGCCACACGGCGCGGCCGAGGCCTATCTGAAATTGACCGAGTATCGCAAGCCCGACCCGAGTCCGATCGAGGAGTTCATCTTCTTCGATCACCCGAGCACCCGGTTCCGGATCCACGACGCAATGCGTTGGCGCGAATCGATGGGCACTCCTTGAACCGAGCGAAGCGCGGACCCTGAACCGGTGATCTGGTTCCTTGCCTACGCGGCGGCGGGCGTTTTCGTCGGCCTGCTGTCCGGTCTGCTCGGCATCGGCGGCGGCATGACGCTGGTTCCGATCCTGGCGGCGCTGTTCGGCGCCCAGGTGCTGGGGCCTGGCCATGAGGTTCATTTGGCGCTCGGTACGGCCATGGCGTCAGCCGTTGTAACGGTCAGTGCCAGCGTGCGCGCGCATCACCTTCGCGGGGCCGTGGACTGGCGCATCGCCGCACAGCTTGCCCCGGGCTTGGTTCTGGGTTCCATGTCGTCCTCGGTTGCCAGCGGCTGGATCCCGCAACGCCACCTTGCCCTGGCGTTCGCGTTGATCGTGTACGGCGGCGCGACGCAGATGTTGCTGGGTCGCAGCACCAAGGCCACTGTTGCGTTGCCAGATCGTGCTGCGACGCTGCTGATTGGCCTGGCGATCGGCATCATCTGCGGGCTGGTCTCGGCGGGAGGCGCTTTCCTGACCGTGCCATGGATGCTCTACTGCGGCGTGCCGATGCTCACGGCGATCGGCACCGGCGCGGCGATCGCCGTTCCCGTCGTATTCGTCGGCACCATCGGCTATGTCGCAAGTGGCTGGCACGCGCAGGATCTGCCGCCCCTCGCAGTGGGCTTCGTCTACCTGCCTGCGCTGGTGGCGTTGGTACTAGCCAGTACCCCGATGGCCTCCGCGGGCGCGCATCTGGCTCACCGCTTGCCGGTCGCGGTGTTGAAGCGGATCTTCGCGGTTCTGCTGTACGTCCTGGCTACCCGGATGGCCGTTCACTATTGGTGAACGCTCGGGAACGATCCAGTGCCCGTGACAGGCGCTGCACTGCGACGTCGAGCTCAGCCGGTGCGGCTGTCGCGAATGACAGTCGCAGCGTCGACCGATCCGGGGCATCGGCATAAAAGGCGCTCCCCGGGAAGGCGCTCCCCGGGACGAAGATCATTCCCTCGTCGATTGCGTGACGCAGCACGTCCGACGCGTCGAGCGCCTCGCTCAACCGTGCCCAGAGGAACATGCCGCCCTCGGGACGGTTGTAGACGATCCGGCCACCCAAATGGCGGTCCAGCGCAGCCGCCAGCGCTTCGTTGCGTTCGCGGTAGGCGGCCCGGATCGCCGGCAGTCGAGCTTCGAGGCGCCCGCTGGCAAGGTACCTCGCGGCAACCTCCTGCGTGAACGTGGACGAGTGCAGATCCATGCCTTGCTTGCAGACGACGGCTTGTTCGCGAACCGCGGGTGGGAGCACGACCCAGCCGAGGCGAAGACCCGGGGCCAGGATTTTCGACAGCGTGGACAGGTATCCGCACCAGTTCTCTGCGCCAGGTACCTCCGAGGCGAGCGCGATCAGCGGCGCGACGCGGGTGCCGAACGAGCGCAGCTCGCCGTACGGATCGTCCTCGAGGACAAACACGTTCCGGGCGACCGCGGTCCGCAGCAGCTGCAAACGGCGTTCGCGGCTGAGCGTGGCGCCGCTCGGATTCGCAAAATTGGCGACCACATAGATGAGCTTGACTGTTTCACCGGCTTGCGCCGCAGCGTCGAGCACCGAATCGAGGTTCTCGACGCACGCGCCGTTGGCATCGCTGTCGATGCACCGAACGGCGGCCTGCGACAGCGCGAAGGTCTGCAATGCCGCGAGGTAGGCCGGGCGCTCGACGACGACGACATCGCCCGGATCGACGAACAGCCGCGCCATCAGATCGATGCCTTGTTGCGAACCCGTCGTCACGACGATGTCCTCCTCGGCTGCCGTGGCGCCCCGCGACGACGTCAAGCGCGCGAGCTGGTGCTTCAGCGCCGGCTGGCCGTCGGTCAAACCGTATTGCAGCGCCCGGGTCGCGTGGTGCGCGAGCACCTCGTCAGTCGCGCTCCGGAGCCCCTCGACATCGAATGTGAGCGGGGAGGGCAGCCCTCCGGCCAGCGAAATGATTCCCGGTTGTTGCGCGAACTTGAGCAGGTCGCGGATGACGGAGCTTTGAACGCCCAGCATCCGGGATGAGAACCCGTAATCGGGGTGCGGTGCCTCGCGAGCATGCGAATCCATCTGCCCATGGTAATCCAGGCTTGGTGCAGCAGCTCAATGATCCGTTTCGCGGTGCACCTCAGCCGCGGCCCCGGCCGCCGTTTGGCGCGCATCGTCCGGAACGAGCGGCGGCCAGCCGACCCACAGCAATCCGACGGCGCCGAGCAGCAATACGCCGACTGCCCAATTCGCGGTCTCGGCCGGCACCTCCCAGCGGGCGCCTCGCTTGAAGCCGGTCAGCATGGCGCGCGCCAGGTTCTCGCGGTGAAGCAGGCTGCTTACGATCACGGCGGCCACGTGAACGACGATCAGCGCGACCGCGGCATTGGACAGCGCTTCGTGCACGCCCTCCAGCCATTCGGGTCCGATCTTTGTGAGCACGGCCCATCCGGAGAACGCGGTCGCCGCAACCAGCGTCAGGATGGCCAGAATGGCCCAGCTTCCGGCTGGGTTGTGCCCGGCGTGATGCTCCGGCGAACCGGACCCCAGCGATCGCAGGTAGCGCAGCACCGCCTGAGGACGCAGCGGAAAATTCGAGAAGCGCGCATAGCGGGTGCCGATCAACCCCCAGGCGAGCCGAAATGCGATCAACCCGGCCGCCGTGTAGCCGAGCAGCACGTGCGTGTGGCGCCAGTTTTCCGACTCGCCCGTTGCAAACGCGCCAACGAAGCATGCAGCGAGCAGCCAGTGGAAAAGCCGTGTCGGGACATCCCAGACCAGAATGTTCTTGGCGATGGCCATGTTGAGCATCCCGTCAGTCTGCAGTCTCGAGCTTGGACGGAACCAGGCAGTCCCACTTGCCGCTTCTCGGCGACTGGGATGAGCACCGCTTCAGTTGAGCGACCGAGAAAGGTTCCGGACCTCCCGCGAAGCTCACCTTCAGCGACCGATCGGGAACATCGTCGATCTGAAACATGCTGTAGGCGACGCACGAGCGTTGGGGCCCGCCCGCTGGCGCCTCCGTCAAGTCGTACTGCAGAATCAGCTGATCGTTCTGTATCGAGAAGCGCGGCCGCTGCGGCGTCTGACCGCAGGCGACCGGATCGTGGACCACGACCATCATCCGGTTCTCGATCCGGTAGGGGAGCACCTGATGCACTGCGGCTCCCGGCTCCTGGCCCCTGGACCAGAATTTCATCGAGGGACAGGCCGTCAGCGACCATCTGGAGGCTGCCGGTCACGCGGTGTACTGGTGCAAGCTGATCAGCCAGGCGCTAGGGCATTCCGACGCCGAAATGGCGTTGCTGGATTTGAACCTGCCGGACGGCGACGGGCTCGCTCTGTTGCGCGAATGGCGGGCCGAAGGCCGGAGGCTGCCGGTGATCGCGCTGACCGCGCGTGATCAGGTCAGCGACCGGATCCGCGGCCTTTAGGCCGGAGCCGACGACTACCTGGTCAAGCCATTCGATCTGGACGAGCTGCTGGCCCGTATCGACGCGGTGCGCCGGCGTGGTCCGCCCGCCCCGACCGTGGCGGTCGGCGAATTGAGTCTCGATGTCGATGCCCGCAGCGTGCGACGCGGGGACCGGCCCGTCGAGCTCACCGCGATGGAATGGGCCGTTGTCGCGTGCCTGGCCCGACGGCCCGGGCGCATCTACACGCGCAATGAGATCGAGTCTCAACTCGCCGAACAGGGCCTGGGCGACGCCGACAGCAATTCGCTGGAGGTCATCGTGAGCCGCCTGCGCAAGAAGCTGGGCGCGGCCTCGATCAGCACGCACCGAGGGCTCGGATACCGGCTCGATGTTTGAGCGCGCCAGTTCATCGGCCTGGAGCCTGGAGCGGCGGCTGCGGTGGCGGCTCATCGGCACCCTGGTCGGCTTCTGGCTGGTGGGGTCGGCCGGAGCGCTGGCCGGACTGTGGCACGAGACCGGCGAAGTGGCGGACAGCGCGCTGATCGAGACGGGCCAGCGGCTGCTGGTATTGCCCGAGGCTGCGCTGACGGACCAGCCGGGCGAGCAGCTGTTCGCCACGATGGGAGCGCACCGCGAATTCGTGATCTACCAGGTGTTCGACGGCCAGGGGCGACTTCGGCTGCGGTCGCATATGGCACCGATGCAGGCGCTGGTCGCAGATGGAGTCGACGGGGTGCGTTGGACCGGCGATTGGCGCATCCTGGCGCTCACGCGAGCCGATGGAAACCGCCGGGTGTTGGTCGCCGAGTCGGCCGAGCATCGGCGCCAGGTGCTATGGGGCGCGCTGGCCTGGCTGATCATTCCGCTGAGCGCGGTGCTGCTGGGAGCGGCCGCGGTGCTGCAGCGCCTCCTGCGGAGCGTGTTCCGCTCGATGGAGTCGGCCCGCAAGCAGCTGGCCGCACGCGCCGCGCAGGACTTGCAGCCGGTCGCCAGCCTGGCGTTGCCCGACGAGATGCAGCCGTGGATCGGAACGGTCAACGAGCTGATTCGGAAGGTTCGTGACCTGGTGGAGACCGAGCGCACGTTCGCCGCTCAAACGGCGCACGAAGTACGCACTCCGCTGGCTGCCGCCCGGGCCCGGGCGCAACGGCTGACGATCACCGCGACCGATCAGGCCACCCGCGAGCGCGCTCATGCGCTGTTGCGGCAGCTCGATCGTCTGGCCCGACTGGTCACACGGCTTCTGCAGGTAGCACGAATCGAGTCGGGAGCGCCGCTAAAGCGCGAGCCGGTCGACCTGGTTGCCCTAGCGCAGCTGGTCGCCGACGAGTTCACGGACGCTAAGACCAGCGGCCGCCTGCGCGTCGAAGTGCGGGACGATCCCGAGCCGGTCGAGGGCGATCTGGATGCGCTGGGCATCGCGCTGCGCAACCTGATCGACAATGCGCTGAAGTATTCAGGGGTGGATGCCAAGGTTGCGATCACGGTGTCACCGGCGACGCTAAGCGTCGATGACAATGGCGTCGGCGTAGCGCCCGAGCTGCTGGATACGCTGGTGCGGCCGTTCGAGCGGGGCCAGGTCCTGTCCGACGGCAGCGGGCTGGGCCTCGCGATCGTCGATCGAATCGTTCGTCAATCCGGCGCAACGCTGAAACTGCGTTCGCCGCGGGAAAGCGGCCCGGGGTTCTCGGCCACGATCCGATTCGGGTCTTAGGCAAAAGCGGCTCGCCGCTGCATGGCCCAACGCAGGCCTTCGAGCCAGGCGAGACCGAGCGCGGACATCAGCGCTGCCGTCAGAAGGCTGCCAGCGTCGGGCACAGCCAATCCCAGTATCTGCCGCAGCGGGGCAAGGACGATTGCGACAACCAGCATCAGGACGACCGCTGCGGTCATGCGCCAGAGCCATGGATTGCCGGAGTGCAGCAGTGCCAGCAACGGCCGCACGCGGCTGCGGTTTGCCAGCGTCAGCTGCAGCACGCTGACGATGAGCGAAACGAAGACCGCGCTTCGGTCCTGCTCCTGGACAGCGCCGGCATACCGCAGCCCCGCGCATCCGATCATCAGGATCGCCGCCAATCCGAACCCTTGCATCACGCTCTCGAACACATTGGTGCGCGAGAACGGCGAAGAGCCCAAAGGACGGGGTGGCCGCGACATCACATCGGATTCCGCCGGCTCCGCCTCGAAAACGACCGAGCATGCCGGATCGATCAGCAGTTCCAGCAGCACGATCTGCACCGGCAAAAGCAGCGCGGGCCAGTTCAGCAGAGCCGGCACCAGCGTCAGCGCGATGATCGGGACGTGGACGGCGAATGTGAAGCGCGCGGCCTTGCCGATGTTGTCGAAGATGCGGCGGCCCTGGCCGATGGCCGCGACGATGCGCGCGAAGCTGTCGTCCAGCAGCACCAGTGCGGCCGCCTCGCGCGCCACATCGGTTCCGCGCTGACCCATCGCGATGCCGACATCGGCAGCCTTCAGCGCCGGAGCATCATTGACGCCATCGCCGGTCATTGCGACCACCTCGCCATCGGCGCGCAGCGCTTGCACGAGGTGCAGCTTGTGCTCCGGGCGCAGCCGCGCGCACACATCGACGCTTCGCAGGCGTGCGCGCAGCCCGGCCTCGTCGAGGGCATCAATTTCCGGACCGGTGACGATATCCGGGCGCGCGCTCAGTCCGACCTGGCGCGCGATCGCCAGGGCCGTGACGGGATAGTCGCCCGTCATCATGATCAGCCGCACGCCGGCCCGGCGGCATTGGGCGATGGCAGCGGGCACCTCGGGGCGCGGAGGATCGGCGAGCCCGAGCAGTCCGAGGAATTCGAATTCGAAGTCGTGCTGGCTCGCGGGCCATCCCGAGGGCATGGTGCCGCCGCCCTGGAGTCGTTCCCACCGCCCCATCGCCACGCCCAACACGCGCAGTCCGCGCGCCGCCATCGCGTCCACCTGCTGCCGAATTGTGTCGCGTTGCGGCCCCGGCATGTGGCACAGGTCCAGCACCGCCTCGGGAGCTCCTTTCGATGCCAGCAGATGCTGCGTCGGCTTCCCGCCCGAGAAGACCCGCGTCATCGCCAGGATGTCGCCCGAGATCGGATACTCGAACTGCGGCGCCTGGTCGTCGTGCAAGTGCTCGGTGCCTGCGAGCCAGCGGCGGCCGAATTCCTGTATCGCCTTCTCCATCGGGTCGAACGGATCGGGCGGGGTTGCGAGCATCGCGAACTCGACCAGCGGGTGGAAGTCCTCGGGCAAGCTCGCCGCCTCGCCGGGCGTGAAGGACAGGCTGTCCGTTGCCACCTCGGCAACGGTCATACGGTTCTGCGTCAGGGTTCCGGTCTTGTCGACCGCGAGCACCGTGATCGTGCCCAGCGCCTCCACCGCCGATACGCGCCGCGTCAGCACTTGCTGGCGCGAGATGCGCCAGGCGCCCAGCGCGAGAAACACGGTGATGATGACCGGGATCTCCTCGGGCAGGATCGACATGGCCAGCGCGATGCCCGAGAGCAGGCTTTGCAGCACGGGCCGCCCATCCCAAAGCCAGAGCAGCATCACCTGTGCGCCCGCCAGCAGGGCCGCGCCAACACCGAGCCCGCGCACCAATCTGTTCGAATCCAGCTGCAGGACCGATGGCGTTTCGCGGGTGGCTGACAGCGCCTCTCCAATGCGGCCCACCGCGGTGGCGCGAGCCGTTGCGCAGACCTCGGCTGTGCCGACGCCGTCGGTGACGACGGTGCTCGCGAACACGAACGGCGTGCCTTCGCCGCCCGGAGAACCCGGATCGCCGAAGGCACCGGGAGGCGCGGGCAGCTTGGTAACCGGCGCCGACTCTCCCGTCAGCAGCGATTCGTCCAGCGACACTCGCCCGTGCAGCAATCGAGCATCAGCCGGAACGCGGTCGCCCGCATGAAGGACGATCAGGTCGCCTCGAACGACGTCGCGGCCGGCGATGCGCTGTTCGATCCCGTCACGCACCACGAGGGCGCGCGGCGCTGACAGGTCGCGCAGCGCGTCCAGCGCGCGCTGCGTCCTGCGTTCCTGGCCGATCGTGATGCCGATGACGGCAAAGACAAACGCCAGCAGAAACAGGGCCTCGGCCCGGTCACCGAGCGCAAGATAGATTGCTCCGGCGGCGAGCAGCATCAGAAACATCGGCTGCGCCACCACGTCAAGCACGATTGCGGCCGTCGATTTCGGCTCGCTTCCCGGCAGTACGTTCGGGCCCTCGGCCGCCAGGCGCCGCGCCGCTTCTTCGGCGGTCAGGCTTTTCATTGTTGAAGATATTACCGGCGCATCGAAGCTCGGTCCTTTATGATGGTTCGGTTGGCCCGGCAGATCGTTGTACGACAGGATGTCCAGCTCGTTCCTTGGCCCGGAAGAGATTCGTACGCTTTCGAAGCTCCTGGACGAGGCGCTGGATCTGCCCGAGGCCGAGTTGAAGGCCTGGCTGGACAATCTGCCCGAGGCCCACGCGCATCTGGCTCCGAAACTGCGCGAGATGTTGGCGAAAGGGGCCGATGGCGGCAGCGGGCGGACGCTGCCGCCGCTACCGAAATACGAGCCGAGCAACCTGGCGTTTTTCGTGCGGGACGGCGCTGCGCTCGAGGCCGGTTCCACGGTAGGCCCTTATCGCCTGATCCGCGAACTCGGGCGCGGTGGGATGGGCTTCGTCTGGCTGGCGGAACGGGTCGACGGCACGCTCAAGCGGCAGGTTGCGTTGAAGCTGCCGCAGTACCAGCTCGTCGAGCGCTTCGCGCGCGAACGCGACATCCTCGCCGGCCTGACCCATGCCAACATCGCCCGCCTTTACGATGCCGGGGCGAGTGCGGACGGGCGACCGTATCTGGCCCTGGAGTACGTCGAAGGTGAACCGCTCACCACCTGGTGCGACACCAGGAAGCTGGGCGTCCGGGGCAGGATCGAGTTGTTCCAGCAAGCGCTCGCCGCTGTCGACTACGCGCACCGGCATTCCGTCATTCATCGCGACCTGAAGCCCACCAACATCCTCGTGACCGGGGACGGGCAGGTGCGTCTGCTGGACTTCGGGATCGCCAAGCTGATGACCGGCGGCCAGGCCTGCGAGACCGAAATCACGCAGATCGGAGGGCGGGCTCTGAGCCTGCAGTACGCATCGCCCGAACAGCTCCTCGGCCAACCCCTGGGCAGCACGAGCGATGTGTACTCGCTGGGAGTCGTCCTGTACGAGCTTTTGACCGGCTCGTTTCCGTATTTTCGCCGGCGCGATACGCGAGGGGCGATCGAAGACGGCATCCTCAGCGTCGAACCGACCAGGGCGAGCGAGAGGGTCGCCGACCCGGCGCTCGCCGCGGCTCGGGGGTCCAACATGCGCGAGCTGCGTTCGGTGCTCAAGGGCGACATCGACGCCATTTTGCAGAAGGCTCTGAAGAAGAACGCCGCCGAGCGGTACCCCACGGTCCAGGCCTTTGCCGACGATCTGGAGCGCTTCCTGCGCGGCAAGGCTGTCCTCGCACAACCCAGCTCGCTTACCAATCACGCCGCCAGACTCATCCGTCGCAACCCGACCGCCGCCGCAGTGGCAGCCGTTGCGGTTTTGGCCGGCATCCTGGCAGCGGTGGCATGGGTGCGACCGGTCGGCAACCGGGGCGGGGTCGCGCCGGGGGAGCCGCCGGCGATGTCGATAGCCATCATGCCGTTCGGCGCGCCGGCGGGAGAAGCTGCGACGGCGCGCCTGGCCGAGGCGCTGCGGCGCGAGCTCACCACCGTGCTGGTTGCGTGCTGCCATGAACTGAAGGTGCTCTCCAGCGGCGGCGGCACTGCCGACGCAGGCGACCGTCCGGCGGCCCTTGCGGCGCGTTACCGGGTCGACGGCGACCTGCGCTCGGCAAAAGGGGGCGACTTCGTCAATCTGCGGCTGGTGGATGCGGTAACGGGCAGCCAGGCGTGGTCCACCCGTTTCGATCTTCCGCAGTTCGACAATGTCTTCGAGTCATCGGCGCGCATGCGGAAGCTGGCGTCGTTGCTGGCTGGTGCTGTCAAGAGCGCCGAGACGCGGCGCGTCCTGGCTCAGCCGATCGACAAGCTCGATAGCATGGGACTCGTGCTTCGTGGATACGCGGTCTGGAAGGACGGGCAGACGCTGCAGAAGACGCTGGAGGCGCAGAAACTGTACGACGCGGCGCTGCGGATCGATCCGAATCTGGGCTATGCCCTGTTGATGCAGGCATCCAATTGGGATCTGCTGAACGACGTCGATCCGAATCCCGACCGCGAGCGCATGGTGCGCGAGATGGATCAGCTGACGTTGCGTGCCACTAACCTGGACCCCACCAATCCCTACGCCTGGGCCAGCCGGGCCGGGGCGCTGGCCAACGCGGGGCGTTGGAGCGCGGCTGTCGAAGCGAACGAGCGCAGGCTCAGCCTGGACCCGTTCTCTCCGGCGCCGTACGAGTACAAGGCCTGGCTGATGACCATGATGGGACGACCGGCCGACGCATTGCCGCTGGTGGATCGCGCGCTGTCGTTGGATCCTGAAAGCGTCGGATGGGCAATGCGATTCGCATGCGAAGCGTATCTGCTGCTCGGGCGATTCGACGACGCGATATCGGCCTGCGAGAAAGCCGGCGGGACCAATTCTGACTGGTTCATTGCCTCGTATCTCGCGGCCGCCTATGCGAACCGTGGAGAGCTCGACCAGGCGAGGGCGGCCACGAACGCGATACTGCGCACCGTACCCGGATACACGATTGCCCAGGTGCGCGCCAAACACTACTCCGACGTGCCCGAGTACCTGAAGATGGCGGAAGCGACCTGGTACGCGGGGCTGCGCAAGGCCGGGATTCCCGAACGATGAGACCGCGAATGAATCCGACCCGGCAGCGAGCGCCGAGGGCCCGAGGTGATGACTCGGGCCGGCAACCGCGTTTCTACGACTCTTCGGCCTGAGCAGCCCGCCCGGACTTCACGCGCGTCACGCGCTGTACCTGCTTGATGCGCCGGATCGAGCGGACCACGCGGGCAAGATGCCGGCGATCCTGAACCTGGACCTTGAACTGGATCGCCGTCGCGTTGGCGCCCTCGTCCTCGATATGCACGTTCAGGATGTTGGACTCGGCCTCGGCGATGGCAGCGGCCGCGCGCCCGAGCACCCCGCGCTCGTTGACCACGCGCACTTCCAGATTCACGTCGTACATGCCGACGAGATCCTCGGCCCACTGCAGATCGATCCAGCGCTCCGGATCGGCGCGTCGCGCGCGCTGGGCGTGACGGCATTCCAGCTGGTGCACCACCAGCCCCAGGTCGCGCCGCATGTGACCGACGATGGCGTCGCCAGGAATCGGATTGCAGCAGTTGGCGATCGCCAGCGCCATGCCTTCGGTGCCGCTCACCACCACCGGGTTGCCGGTGCCGATCGTGGGCGGCCGCGCCGCCTCCCCCTCCGCCAGCGGCGTCTCACGGGCCGCCAGCAGCGCCATCTGGCGAGCGACCACCGCCGCCAGGCGCCTTCCCAAGCCGATGTCGGCCAGCAGCTCGTCGCGATCGCGCACGTGGGCCTCGCGTGCCAGCGCGTCCCAACGCTCGGGCGTGACGTCCTGCGGCGACAGGGACAGCTGCGAGGCCGCCTGCGCGAACAGGCGCGCACCCAAGTCGACCGACTCCTGCCGTTTGGTCGTGCGCAGGAAATGGCGCACTTCGGCGCGCGCCTTGCCGGTGCGAACGAACCCGAGCCAGATCGGATTGGGACGCGCCACCGGGCCGGTGACGATCTCGACCACGTCGCCGTTGCGCAACTCGGTGCGCAACGGCTGGATTTCGCCGTTTACGCGCGCCGCCACGCACTTGTTGCCGATGTCGGTGTGGATCGCGTAGGCGAAGTCCACCGGAGTGGCCCGGCGCGGCAGCGACACGATCTTGCCCTTTGGCGTGAACACGTAGACCTTCTCGGGGAAGAGGTCCACTTTGATGTTTTCCAGGAACTCGCTCGAATCGCCGGTCTGCTTCTGGATCTCGATCAGCGACTGCAGCCACTGGTGCGTGCGCGACTGCAACTCCGACAAGCTGGCGTCGTCCTCCTTGTACAGCCAGTGCGCCGCCACGCCCGATTCGGCCACGCGGTTCATCTCGTGGGTGCGGATCTGGAATTCGACCGGCGTTCCGTACGGGCCGATCAGCGTCGTGTGCAGCGACTGGTAGCCGTTGACCTTCGGGATCGCGATGTAGTCCTTGAACTTGCCCGGCACCGGCTTGTACAGGCCGTGCAATGCGCCCATCGCCAGGTAGCAGTCCGGTATCGAAGGCACGATGATCCGGAACCCGTAGATGTCCAGCACCTCGGAAAACGACAGATGCTTTTCGAGCATCTTGCGGTAGATGCCGTAGGTGGTCTTTTCGCGCCCGTAGACCTCGGCTTTCACGCGCGAGACCGCCAGCTGTTTCTCAACCGCCTCGTGGATCCGGCCCAGCACTTCGCGCCGGCTCCCGCGCGCGGTGCTCAAGGCCTTTTTCAGGGTCTGATAGCGCAGCGGATACAGGTAAGCCAGGCTCTGGTCCTGCAGCTCGCGGTAGATCTCGTTCAAGCCCAGGCGGTGCGCGATCGGCGCATAGATCTCGAGCGTCTCGCGCGCGATCCGGCGCTGGCGCGCCCGATCCACAGCGCTCAGTGTGCGCATGTTGTGCAGCCGGTCCGCCAGCTTGATCAGAATCACGCGCACATCGCGCGCCATCGCCAGCAGCATCTTGCGGAAGCTCTCCGCCTGATGCTGCTCGCCGGAATCGAAGCTGAGCTTGTCCAGCTTGGAGACGCCGTCCACCAGTTCGGCCACGGTCGGGCCGAAGTGTTCGGCCAGCTGCTGCTTGCCGATGCCCGAATCCTCCATCACGTCGTGCAGCAACGCCGCCTGGATCGCCGCCGAGTCCAGGTGCCACTCGGCCAGCGTGCCGGCCACCGCGATTGGATGCGTGATGTACGGTTCGCCGCTCTTGCGGAACTGGCCCAGGTGCGCGGCGTCCGAGAACCTGAATGCGTCCCGGATTTTCTGGATTTCGCTCGACGACAGGTAGACCTTGAGCCGCTCGGTCAGCTCGGAGAAAGGCGCGGTCGGCTTCGGAACGGCTGCCTTGTCGGGCTCCGAGCGCCATACGACCTGACCGGCCTTGCGCAGCGCCTCGGCCGCCCGGCGTGCAAAGCCGCTCGGCGCCCGAGGGCGGCCGGACGACACTTGGCTCGGCGAAGGTTCAGAGGCCATACATCCTAGACATTACGCCGGCTGGGGGCCTCCGACGCAGCTTCCGGCGGTTTTCCCGCCGGAACGAGTGGGATCTCGATCGGCGCGTCTTCAACGCCGACTACATCGGGACCTTGCGCAGCATTTCAAGACCGACCTTCTGTGCAGCAATCTCGCGCAGCGCGGCCACCGCCGGCTTGTCTTTCGTATCGATCTTGGGGGCGTGCCCCTGCGTCAGCTGGCGTGCTCGATAGGCCGCCGCCAGCACCAGCTGGAAGCGGTTTGGAACCTGTCGCAGGCAGTCTTCAACGGTGATGCGGGCCATAGCGTGAATCCATCCGGAAACTCCGATCAGCTCTTATTTTACCCTGGGTCCTCCGCGCTTCGGCCGGCATCAGCGCGAAATGCCCAGCCGGTCGAACAGCTCCGCGGCGCTGGCCGCCTGAGAGGCAAAACGCAGCCGCGTAGCTGTCACGATGGCGGCCAGCTCGGCCAGAGCCTGCTCGAAGCCCTCGTTTATGATCACGGAGTCTAATTCGGGCGCATGGGCCATTTCCCCGCGGGCCGCTTGCAGGCGCCGCTCGATCACATCCGCCCGATCCTGCCCGCGCTGGTCCAGGCGCGCCCGCAACGCCTCCAGCGAAGGCGGAAGGATGAAGATGCCCACGGCCTGGGGAAAATGCCGGCGCACCTGTTGGGCGCCCTGCCAGTCGATCTCGAGCAGCACGTCGGCACCGTCGGACAGCTGCTTCTCGATCCACGGGCGCGACGTCCCATACCAGTTGCCGTGTACCTCGGCCGCTTCCAGGAACTCTCCGCGCGCCTTGCACGCGGCGAACTCCTCGCGGCTGACGAAGTGGTACTCGCGTCCGTGCGTCTCGCCGGGGCGCGGCGCACGGGTGGTGAACGAGACCGAAAGCCGGATCGATCCGTCCTGCTCCAGCAACGCGCTGACCAGGCTCGATTTGCCGGCCCCCGAGGGCGCGGCGACGACGAACACGTGGCCGGCTGCGCCTTGGCGCCGCGCGCTTCGGCGGGCAGAGCCGGCCTCGGGCGCCTGCGCCTCGCCGGATCCAGTCTGGGCCGCAGCGGGTCGTCGGCTCATTCGAGGTTCTGGATCTGCTCGCGCATCTGCTCGATCAGCAGCTTCAGCTCGACGGCGGCATTGGTCATTTCGATCGCCGAGGCCTTGGAGCCCAGCGTATTGGCCTCGCGATTGAGCTCCTGCATCAGAAAATCGAGCCGCCGCCCGACTGCCCCCCCGGTGCTCAGCACCCGCCGCACCTCGACCACGTGGGTGGCCAGCCTCTGCAGTTCCTCGTCGACGTCGGCTCGCATCCCGTACAGCGTTACCTCCTGGCGGATGCGGTCGTTGACTTCCTCGCGCGACAGATGATTGGAGCCCGAAAGCGCGGGCACCAGCGCCTGGCTCAGGCGCTCCTGCAGCTTGCGGCTCAGCATCGCCAGGATCGCGGGCACCTGGGCGCGCAGATCGGTCAGGATGCGGTCGATGCCTTCGCAGCGCTCCAGCAACGCCAGCCGCAGCGCCGCTCCCTCCCGCACCCGGGCCTGGGCGAGCAACTCGAGCGCCTGCTCGAGTGCTCGTGCAAAGGGCTCGCGCAGTTGCTCGACGCCGTCATCGGCCGACTCGATGACCCCCGGCCAGCGCAGGATGTCGCCGAGACTCAGCGGCCCGGCCACGCCAATCACCGCTTGGGCCTCGGCGGCGATCGCGGTTAGGCGCGACAGCGTCTCCCGGTTCAGCCGCGTATCCGCCGCGTTCGAATCGCGCGTCAACGTGACTCGCACGTCGACCTTGCCTCGGGCTAAGCGGGAAGCGAGCAGTTCGCGCGCCGCGGCCTCCAGCGCGCGCATTTCGTCCGGCAGCCGGATGCCCAGTTCCAGAAAGCGCGCGTTGACCGACTTGAGCTCGACGCTCACGGTCGCACGGGGCGTCGCGGCGGAGGCGGCCGCGAAGCCGGTCATGCTGGCTACCGCGGCCATTGCTTGTCGGGAATAGGGTTGGGCGCTTGGATCGTCCCGTCTTCCATCGATTGCCACGTCATTTCGGATGATCGGGACGCGCCCGAAGGTCGTTCTGTAAGGGCCGATTTAGCTAGAATCGGCGCGCTCCTGTAGGACTTCCCCTCTCGATCTCGCAGAATCGATCTCGCAAAATCGCATCGACATGGCGGCGCAGACCAACGCCTCACTGCCGGAGAGCATGCAGCTCGGCAGTTACCGGATTGTAAAGAAGATATCGAGCGGCGGCTTTTCGATCGTGTATCTGGCGCAGGACGAGAACGGCAATTCGGTCGCCATCAAGGAATACATGCCGGCTGCCCTGGCGCAACGCAAGCCGGGCGAATTTGCTCCCTACGTGGCGGCCGAGAACCTGAATACGTACCGGATCGGCTTGAAGTGCTTTTTTGAAGAGGGCCGGGCGCTGGCGTCGATCTATCACCCGAACATCGTTCGCGTGCTGAATTTTTTCCGCGCCAACGAGACCGTTTACATGGTGATGCACTACGAGTCGGGCCGCTCGCTGCAGGAGCATGTTTTGCGCAACCGCAGCAAGGAACAGAAGGACGTGCTGTCCGAGCGCTTTATCCGCCGCGTGTTTTCACAGGTGATGAACGGCCTGCGCGAAGTCCATTCCAACCGCCTGTTGCACCTGGACGTGAAGCCGGCCAACATCTACCTGCGGATGGACGGCACGCCGATCCTGCTCGATTTTGGTGCAGCTCGCCAGACGCTGCAACGCGATATCAGCAAGACCTACCCGATGTACACGCCGGGCTTCGCGGCCCCGGAGCTGTACAAGCGGGATGCCGAGCTCGGCCCCTGGACCGACGTCTACAGTATCGGTGCCTGCATCTACGCCTGCATGTCGGGGCTGCCGCCGCAGGAGTCGGACCACCGCTTGAAGGACGACAAGATGCCGCAGGTGCTGAAGTCGTTCCGGGGCTTGTATTCGAATCAGCTGATCTCGATGGTCGAGCGCTGCCTGCGGCTGAATTCGCTCGAAAGGCCGCAGACGGTCTTTGCGGTCCAGAAGGAATTGCTCAACAACGTGCCCGATCGCCCGGAGTTCACGTTTGCCGAGCGCACTCACGCTCGCATCCGGCACTTCCAGGAACGGGTGACGCGCTTCATGAAGGAACACAACATCACCTGGTTCTAGCGGGTGCCGAGGTTCGATCGTGCGGTTTTCGATTTACCAGGACCGCAAGAAAGGCGGGCGCAAGGT
>JACXTT010003696.1_pt1 | contig 23315 bp, 18 predicted proteins | sample 9270951 | NCBI WGS metagenome assembly JACXTT01 (sample SAMN15532306, study PRJNA645909) | rock metagenome | isolation source: weathered quartz diorite | place: Puerto Rico | collected 2017-06-21
CGGGCCTCCTTCTACGCAGCTTCGTGCAATTGACCAACACCGACGCAGGCGTACAAGCAGACCGTGTATTGAGCATGGAGGTCAGCCCCAACTGGAGCAAAATCGACGACAACGCAAAGTTCCGCGGCCTGTTCGAAGACCTCGTCCAGCGCGTGCGCAACTCGCCCGGCGTCGCCTCGGCGGGAATCGGATCGAAAATACCCCTCGATCAACGGATGCCGATGCCGCTCTTGCGCAATGTGATCATCGAAGGCCAGATGCTGCCGGAAGACGCGCCAAAACCGATCCTGGATGTCGGCATCGTCGCCCCTGGATACTTCGAGACGCTACGGGTGCGTCTGCTGCGCGGTCGCCTATTCCGCGACGGCGACGGTCCCGGCGCACAGGACGTGGCGATGGTGAACGACACCGCCGCCCGGCATTACTGGCAAGGTCAGGACCCCGTTGGACGTCGAATCTCGTTTGACAATGGAAAGAGCTGGCGGACCATCGTTGGCGTGATGTCCGACGTGCGCCAGTACGGGCTCGACCAGGATGCCACCGATGAAGTATACATTCCCTTTGCCCAAGCGCCAGGTGGAACCAGCGTCATGATTCGCACGGCTACCGACCCGAATTCCATGATGCGGCAATTGCGGCAGCTCTTGTACGACATCGACCCCGACCATGCCATTGCGTCGATGCGGACGCTCGAGGAGATCCGCACCGAAAGCCTGGCGCCGCAACGGACGATCGCAATGCTGCTGGGCCTGTTTTCCGCTTTGACGCTCGCGATCATGGTCGCGGGAGTCGGAGGCGTGGCCGCGCTTTCCGTTGCCCAGCGCAAGTCTGAAATCGGCATTCGCGTCGCCTGCGGGGCGCGTCCCGGCCAGATTGTCAGCATGGTGTTGCGGCAACATTTGTGGTTTGTGCTGGTGGGGGTTGCGGTGGGCGTCTGCGCCAGCATCTCCCTCGGCAAACTGCTTTCGGCGTTTCTCTATCGCACCGAGCCAACCGACCTCCTAACGTTCGCCGGCGCGTGCCTGCTGATTGTGACTGTTGGCGCGATGGCCTGCTGGATGCCGGCCCGGCGCGCGGCGGCGGTCGATCCTCTGATCTGTTTGCGAACGGAGTAAACACCATGAAAGTCCTGTTGTGCTGGACTGTTGCCGGGCTGATGCTAGCCCAGCAGCAGGCGCCCCAACCTGCGCTCGAGGGCCTTGATCCCGTGCTTCTCGCACAGGGCAAAGAAGAGCCAGGCAAATCGGAATATACGGCCAAACATGGCCGGTTTCACTACGTCTTCGCAAGCGCGGCGAACCGCGAGCAATTTCTCAAAGACCCCGATCGGTGGGGAATTCAGCTTGGCGGCGCCTGCGCGCGCATGGGCGATCCCGTGGGCGGAAGCCCGGATTCCTATCATGTCTATGACGGGCGGATTTACATTTTTGGGAGCTCCGAATGCTACACGTTGTTCAAAGAAAATCCCACCAGGTATCTGGCGACGCCAGTGATCTGGAAGCCGGATGCCGCGGCTCTGCAGCGCGGTTCCGCGATGCTTGCGGAGGTGCGCGCGAAGCTCCATTTGACGGGCTTCACAGGTTGGACTGAGAAGCGCAAGACGGGCCAGACGGAACGGACGCTGATCGCGAAGCTGCCGTTCTCGATTGAGGCGGAATCGACGAATCCACGCTTCAGTTTTCAGGAAAAGGTGACGCGGGAGAAGGTCGAGCGGATCATGCAAGGACGGACGATGGAAATCGAAGGCGGCGCGGCGCGAGCGACCCGTGCGGGATACGCTCGCGACTTCCTCTGGTTGGTGAGCGGTTCGCTGGAGGCGGTTCCTTCGGCCAAAGGGGCCGATGTTTTTTCAGGCAATGAGGTCGTCACTCTCGAACTGCAGGACAACCGCCCCGTCGCCGCGGAATGGAAGGGCCGCGGGGCCGCGGGCGCTATCGCACAGGTTCGGATTGTGTACGGCGACTTCCGCGAGGCGGCAGGCGGCGGAGGCATGGTTCCCTTCCGTTACAATGTCAGCTTCGATGGGGTCGCGGCGCCCGACGCATCGTGGAGCCTCGAATCCCTTTCCATCGACAAACCAAAGGCATCAGCGGGCTGGGACCAATGGGGAGGTCCCGGCAGGGACTTTCAGGTCGCCGCGGAGGTTCACGCCTGGCCCGCCGCCGAAGGCCCGAAACGCATCTGGCGCCGCAAGCTGGGCGACGGGTATTCCGCGATCGTTTCCGACGGACCCACGCTGTACACGATGTATCGTCAAAACGACGAAGAGGTCGTGTTGGCTGCTTCGGCCGCGAGCGGCGCGACGATCTGGGAACATCATTATCGCGCGCCGATGTTTGAGGGTTTCGAAGACGTACAGGGGCCGGGCCCGCGAGCGACTCCGCTTATGGATGGCGGGCTGCTGTTCACCGTCGGCGCGACCGGCGTAATGCACTGCCTGCATCGCGATTCCGGCAAGCCCGCCTGGTCTCTCGATCTGCAGAAGACATTCGGCGCCAGGATCCGGGCACGCGGTTATTCCGTGAGTCCGGTAGCGTGGAAAGACAATGTCGTGGTGCTCGCCGGCGGCGCGGGATCTTCCATCGTGAGCCTCCGCAAGAAAGACGGCGGCGTGGTTTGGAAGGCGCGTGACGAGGAGGTCGCGTATGCCTCGCCGTTCCTCATGAAGGCGGCCAATGGACGTGTGGTGCTGGTGTCGTTGATGGCGCGTGAGATCCTCGGACTCGATCCGGATTCCGGCGCGCTGCTTTGGTCGCATCCGCATCTCAATTCCGAACTCGTCAACGCTTCCACGCCAGTTGCCGGTGAGGATGGCATTCTTTTTCTCAGCTCCGCATACGATGGCGGCTGCCGCGCTTTGCAGATGAGCGCCGACGGGAGTTCCGTCAAGGAAATCTGGGCGCATCGCCTGATGCGAATCCACCATGGCAACGCCGTGCGCATCGGCGGAATGGTGTATGGTTCGAGCGGCGATTCCGGGCCTTCGCCTCTCACGGCGCTCGACATCAAAACCGGTAAGGTCCTCTGGCGCGACCGCAGTTTGGGAAAATCCTCGATGCTCGCCGTGGGCGGCAAACGGCTGCTCCTGCTCGATGACGAAGGTTCGCTGCTGCTCGTCGAACCCGCCGCGAACGCGCCAACCATCCTCGCGAAAGCGCAGTTGATGGCCGGCCGTTCCTGGACCGTTCCGACTCTCCTTGACGGCCGGCTGTTCATTCGCAATCGCGCGGAAATGGCCGCCTTTGAACTGCCGTAGTCGCTACTACTGCTACTTCTTCTTCTGCTTCTTGCGTTCTTTGGCGAGACGCAGAGCGTCCTCGCAGCACATGATGTAATCCGCAACGGACACCCTGGCGAACGCCTCGCCGATCACCTCCAGCGGCAGGTCCTCGATCTTCTTGAAGCGGATGCAACTCTTGCCCATGTCGAGTTTCTTGCCTGCCGCGGCGAATCGCTCGCGCAGCCAGGCTTCCACTTTCGGGTTTCCGTACACCGTCATCAGATACAGCGCCATGTGGTTCTTTTGCGACCCCAGATTGGCGTACGGCAAAGGCTGTTCGGGACTGCAATGGTATCCTTGCGGGTACAATTTGTGCGGAACCACGTAGCCGATCATGCCGTAACTCATGACTTCCACAAGGCCTTTGGGCAAATTCTTGCGGATGACGGCGCGCACGGCTGAAATAGCAGTCCGCCGGTCTTCTGGCAGTTCCTGCAAATATTCAGCGACGGTTTTGGCTTGGCTTTGCATGAGTGCGAAAGTCAGAATAGTACAAAATCCGATCGAGCGCATCCATGCGTATGCTGAATCATGAGCGGCGCGGTGAACGAATATGCATTTGTAAGCAATTGGGTTGTCGAAGGAACTGCCGACGAAGTTTGGGATATCCTCGCGGACCCGCTCGAGTTGCCGCGCTGGTGGCCTTCCGTCTACCTCTCGGTTCGCGCCATTCAAAACAGCGGCGATGCATACGACCTGCACACTCGGGGGTGGTTGCCATACACGCTGCGCTGGCAGTTCAGGCGGGTGGGGGCGAACCGTCCCGTTTCCATGCGGCTCGAGGCGTGGGGCGATCTCACCGGGCATGGCGAGTGGACTTTCACAGCGAACGGCGCGAGTGAGGTCCATATCCGGTACGACTGGCGCGTTCGCGCGGACAAATGGATTCTGCGAAATCTGTCGTGGCTGTTCAAACCGGCGTTCGCAGCGAATCACCGTTGGGCGATGGCCCGCGGCGAGGAATCCCTGCGGGCCGAACTCCTGAGACGGCGAATTAACGTTGTAGCGCCTCCGCGGCCTGTGCAGCCGTAACGATGGCCGTGACGTAAATGTCGTCCGCCGAACATCCTCGCGACAAGTCATTGGCAGGCTTGGCGAGGCCCTGCAGAAAGGGCCCGTAGGCCGAGGCGCCGCCGAGGCGTTCGACCAGCTTGTAGCCAATGTTGCCGCTGGCGACGTCGGGAAAAACGAGCACGTTCGCGCGTCCAGCTACCGTGGAACCCGGCGCCTTCGATGCGCCAACGGACGCGACGAGAGCCGCATCGGCCTGCATTTCGCCGTCGATGTGGAGATGCGGCGCTCGTTCCCGGGCAATGCGCAACGCCTCCTGTACTTTGTCGACGCGCGGATGCTGCGCGCTGCCCTTGGTGCTGAACGAAAGCAGCGCCACGGCGGGTTCCGCGCCGGTCAACGCCCGGAATGTTCCTGCGGAGGCAATGGCGATGTCGGCGAGTTCGACGGGCGTAGGGTCGATCACGATCGCACAGTCGCCGAACGCCAGCACGCCGCCCGCGCCTTGACTCGCATCCTGCACGCAAACGATCATGATGCTCGAAACGGTTTTGACGCCGGGTTTCGTGCCGATGCAATGAAAGGCCGCGCGAACTGTTTCCGCCGTGGTGTTCGCCGCGCCGCCAACGAAGGCGTCGGCCTTGCCGGAAGCCACCATGAGAGTTCCGAAGTAGAGTGGGCGGCGCGCGATTTCCATCGCTTCCACTTCCGTCACGCCTTTGGCCCGGCGGCGCTCGTAGTAGAGCCTGCCGTAGTCTTTGCCGTCCGGGCAGGTTGCGGGATTGACGAAGGTGACCCCGGGAAGAATGGTTCGCCTGGCGTCCGCGCCGGTGGACAGCAGGATCGGCTGCAGGACCGCATCGCGAGAAAGCCGTTCCGCCGCCGCCAACACGCGCGCATCCGAGCCTTCCGGAAAGACGACTCGCAACTTGCGCGGCAGCGAGCGCAGGGTCCGCTTGTGCTTTTCAAGGAACGAGATTGCGGACTCGGGACTGGGCATCGTCCCATTTTCGCAAAGCCTGGCGGGATATAATTTGGTTGTCATGAAAGGCAACCCTAAAGTCATCGAAGAGTTGAACCACGCATTGCGGGAAGAGCTCACTGCCATCAACCAGTACTTCATCCACGCCGAGATGTGCGAAAGCTTCGGCTACGAACGGCTCTCGAAGTACATCAAGAAACAGTCGATTGGCGAGATGAAGCACGCCGAAACCCTGATCGAACGGATCCTGTTTCTCGACGGGTCGCCTTCGATGGAACCCATGGCGCTCAACATTGGCCAAAGCGTCAAGCAGATGCTCGAGAACGATCTGGCGCTCGAACTCAACGCTGTCGCCATGTACAACAAGGCAGTCAATGTTGCTCGCACAGAGAACGACAACGGCTCGCGGGAACTGCTGGAACGCCTGGTGAAGGACGAAGAAGAGCACGTCGATTTTCTGGAAACCCAGATCCACCAGATCAAAGAAATGGGCTACGAAAAGTATTTAATCATGCAAGTCGGTGAAGAAGACTAACGGCAGCGGTCCCGGCGCGCTGCTGTTGATCGATCTGCAGCAGGCGATCGATGCCCCGTATTGGGCGAAGGACGGTCCCCGCAATCACCGCAATGCGGAGGCAACAGGGGCTCGTTTGCTTGCCGCCTGGCGGCGCCGGAAATGGCCTGTCATCCATGTTCGCCACGATTCGGTGGAGCCGCAGTCCGCCTATCGCCCGGGCCAGCCTGGCAACGCCTTCAAACCGGATTTTGAACCTGCGATTGGCGAGACGGTTGTTTCGAAGCATACCGGCAGCGCGTTCACGCGCACCAACCTCGAGGAGCATCTGCGCGCGGCGGAGATCGAGGATCTGTACGTTTTCGGAGTGATCACCAACAATTCCGTGGAGGCCACGGTGCGGCATGGCGGCACTTTAGGGTTGTCCGTCCACCTGATTGAGGATGCCTGCTTCACCTTCGCCCGCCGCGATTACGCGGGCGAGTTGCATTTGGCCGAGACAGTGCATGCCATGTCGCTCGCGAACCTGGACGGCGAGTATTGCGCCGTTACGACTGCAGCCGAGGTTCTCGCCGGCGTGCCTGGCGAGCCGCTGATTCTGCCTTACTACGAGCGGCCGGCGCATTATCAGGAACATGATCCGCGCGTCTTCGATGCCGCAAGGCGCATCGCAGGCATCGAGCATGTTGGTTCGACGTCGGTTCCGGGATGTCCTGGTAAAGGCATTCTCGACGGTATCGCCGTGTACGAGCCGGGACATCTACAGGAGACCGTCGAGCGGATGTATGCCATGGGATTCCAGCGGCAACCGGGGCGTGACCCATGGCCGGATTCGCGGCCGATGCTCGTCGGCGCCATCGCCGAACAGGGCGCCATCTTCCGGATCCACGCGCACGTGCTCGAAGCGGGCTGTGACGAAGTGCGCGAAATGCGCGCGTTTCGCGATCATTTGCGGTCGAACCAGGAACTGGCGGCGGCGTATGCGGCGAAAAAGCGCGAGATCCTGGAGAGCGGAATTCGCGATTCCATCGACTATTCCGAGGTCAAGGGCGAGTTTGTTTCGCGCTTTCTGACAACTTGGCGAGCATCGCTTTAGCCTTGGCCTGATTGGCGCCGGGCCTGGCGTTCGAAGCTGCCTGCAGCAGCGCCGCCGCCTCGGCGTTCGCGCCCTTTTCGACGAGAAGCTCCGCCAGGCGAACCTGCGCGCCGGCGGTGACGTTATGCGCGGCGCCCAGCTTTTCCATGCGAATCGAAAGCACATCCCGCAGCAGCGCCTCGGCTTCGGCCGTACGTCCCGTGGCGCGGTAGATCGCCGCGAGATCCGCCTCGACGAAGGAGACTTCCGGCGCTCGCAGACCTCGCGCGTTGCGCTGGATGGTCAACGCCTCTTTCTGCGCTCCTTCCGCTTCGCCGTAGCGCTTTACTTCGAGCAGAGCGTTGCCGTAGTGGGTCAACACACGGGCCAAATCGGGATTGTCGCCCGGATACGCTTTGCGGGCGATGTCCAACGCCTCGGCGGTGAGTTTGACCGCTTCATCGAAATGACCTTGGCGTAGCGCGATCTGGCTGATCTGCCCGAGACTCGAGGCTACGCGGGGATGCATCGGACCCCAGATCTCGCGCCGGATCGCGAGCGCTTCTTCAAAGTTTTTGCGCGCCTCGTCGAGCGAGCCTTTGTCGCGCAGCACGTTGCCGAGATTGCCGATCGATAACGCCAGCAGCGAACGCTGGCCATTGGTCTTCGACATCGCACGCCGGATCTCCACGGCTTCGCGGAACACGGCTTCCGACTCATCGGCCGCGCCGCGAATTTGCAGCACGATTCCCAAAACGTTGAGCGAATCTGAAACGTCGAAGTGGCGGGGCCCGAGCGCTTTCTTGCGGATCGCCAGCGAACGTCTGGCTGCAGCTTCCGCTTCGGGATACCGTTGGCGTTCGCGCAGCAGGTCGGCGAGACGCACCAGGTTCCGGCCGGCCTCCGGGGACTCGCGTCCGTAAACCTGTTCGTGAAGTTGAACCGCCAGCGCACACAACGGTTCGGCCTCGGCGTAAGCGCCCATTTGCCGATAGATATCGCCGATTCGTTCGGCCAGTGCGGCGCGGGTGCGCGGCTGGTTCTTCAATTTGTCGCCCTGCAACTGCAAGGCGGCTTCGGAAAGAAGGTGGCGCGCTTCGACGGATTTCTGGTTGTCGCGCGGGCTGTTCGGATTCGCGGAATCCAGCAATTCCGCCAGAAAGTCTGTAGCGGCAGCCGCCGAGTCGCGTTCGTCCCGCCAACTCTTCGCCATCATGGCAAGCGCGATGGTGGATGCGATCAGAACCACAGCGAGCGTAGCGGTGAACGCGGCCGCGATCCGGTGGCGCACCAGGAACTTGGACGCGTGATAGCGCCAACTCCCGGCCCGCGCCTCAACGGGGTATCCATCGAGGTAACGCTTGACGTCTTCGGCGAATTCCTGCACCGATCGATATCGCGCCTCCGGCTCTTTGCGCAGGGCCTTCAACACGATGCTTTCGACGTCGGACGGAATCGAGCCGTCGATTTGCGACGGAGGCGTTGGTTCGTCTTCGCAGACCCGCTTGGCGAGTTCTATCACAGTCAGATCATCGGACGGATGCGGCAGGGCGCCAGTCAACAGGTTGTACAGCAGGGCGCCGAGCGAGTAAATGTCGGACGCAGTGTTGACGCGCTCGGAACGGAACTGTTCCGGGCTGGCGAATTCCGGCGTCATGAGATGCGACCCGGCCCGCGTTTCGTTCTGTCCGCCGCCCAAGCCCAGCAGTTCCGGCCGCAGCAGCTTGGCGATGCCGAAGTCCAGCAGGATCGCCTGTCCTTGTTCGGTCACCAGGATGTTGTCGGGTTTGATGTCGCGATGGACGATCAGATTGCGGTGCGAGTATTCGACGGCCTCGCAAAGCTGTAGAAAAAGATCGAGCTTCTCTTTGACGCCGAGAGCTCTCTGCCTGGCGTAGCGGTGGATTGGCTCCCCGTCCACCTGTTCCATCACTACGTAAGGGGCGCCGTGCGAGGTGACGCCGCCGTCGAGGATTTTGGCGATGTTCGGATGGTTGAGCGCGGCCAGAATGCGTCGTTCGAACTCGAGCCTCGCAGCGACGAAGTCCACGTCGTCGCATCGCGCCCGCATCAGCTTCAGCGCTACTTTGCGGCGGAAGAGGCCGTCGGCCCGAACTGCGGAAAACACGTCGCCCATGCCGCCCTGCCCGAGCCGGTGTGTGATGCGGTAGCCGCCGATTACGTCGCCGGGCGAAATGCGCGGAAACGACGAGACAGCGGAGGCAAGGTTCTCGAGCTGCTGCTGCTGCTGCTCATGCGGCATATCCATCCTTTCGGATGAAGTGTCGCGTTTCTACAGATTTATCGTCCCTCGCGCGGCGTGAGTTTGAGCCCGCCAAACCGGATTTCCGGATCTTCGACCCGTTTGCCTGGCAGCACGGTGGCTTGCGCCAAGAAGCCCGGGGACACGGGATCGCCGAAGCGGAGGTCGAACAGGTGCACCTTGATCGCCCCTTCGGGGGATGGCATCGGGGTCGTGCGCCAAAGCTGCCACTTGGTGAAGTCCATGAACACGCGAAAAGGCTCAGTGGCGCGCGCCGCTTCGATTTCGGGGTTGAAGGGCGTCTTGTAAAAGATGCGTCCGGCGCCGGGATCGAACTCTTCGAGCAGGTTCACCGAAGAAACCCAGTACGAGCCAGGGAGTTCCACGACGGCGCTCCAGCGCATCGGATTGGCGAACTCGGGGAACGCTCCCACGCGGCGCGGAGTCTCGCCGTTGAACATGCGTGCGCTGAGGATTTCGATGGCCCGGTCGTGCGCCGCGTAGCGGCCGGCGTCATACAGCAGGACGAACAGCAGAGCGAAGATCGCCCAGCCTTGGCCGCTGGATTTCTTGCCGCCGATCTCGCTGCTGACCAGCGAGCTGATGAACGGCGCTCCAACTGCCAGCAGCAGGATGCCCCAGATCCACGGGTCGATCACGAAGGTCGTGTCGAGCGAACGCCAATCCGGCGAAAACGGCAGCAACGAGCGGATGCCAAAAGAATTGGTGGAGTCCAGCAAGATGTGGCTCGCGACCCCGATGATCGAGATGAGCCACGCTTTCCACCAGTTGAAGCCCTGCCTGGTGAAGAGCCGCGCAATCAGGACCGGAAGCAGCGAAAGGATGGGCGCCATCACCCAGGCATGCGTGTACCAGCGGTGATAAGTGAGGTGCCCGGTGGTCCCCCCGATCCAGGATATGAGGTCAATGTCAGGCGCGTTGGAGGCGAGCATCAGCAGGAGGTTCGCGCGCGGCGAAAACCGGTTGAATCCGGCCCGCGAAAGCATCAAGCCAACCAGCGTGTGTGTCCCGTTGTCCACATGCGGAATGATAACGCATGGCGAATGCCTCCTAAAGTTTTAGTTGACAAGCGGCCGCATTCCGGTTCATACTCCTAATTGTTTAGGACTCAAATGCCGCGCACCCCTTCGAAGAAGCCCCCTTCGCAAACCACGCTGACGCCGCTCGAGCTGGAACTGATGAAAGTTCTATGGGACCTCGGGTCAGGCACCGTGCAAGCCGTGCAAGAGAAATTGCCCGGCGAGAAGCCGGCGTACACGACGGTGCAGACCATGCTGAACATCCTGCAAAACAAGGGCAAGGTGAAACGCGTGCTGAAGGATCGCGCGTTTGTCTACCGGCCTGCGGTGACCCGCGTGCAGGCGGTTTCGGCGACGATGCGCGACCTCATTGACCGTATGTTTGGCGGTTCGGCGGAGGCGCTGGTGATGGGCTTGCTCGAGACGAAACACATCACCCCGGAAAAGCTCGCGGAGCTGCAAAAGAGGCTGGGGGAAGGTCCTAAGCAATGAATCAACTCGTCTTGCGATTCCTGTTCAACGCAGCCTGGCAAGTCCCGCTCATCGCTGCGGTTTGCTGGATCGTTTGCCGTCTGTTGCGGCGCTGGCCCGCGAATTGGATCGCCGCGGCGTGGCGCGGTTCGCTCGTGTTGTCCGCCCTGCTTCCTGTGGCCACCACCTTATGGACGCTCCCAATTCCCCAGCAAACCCTTGGCGGCGGAGGCTTTCGGATTTCCGCTGTTGTGGCGGCCGTCGCCGCACCGGCGCACCGCGAGCTCCCCTGGGTTGCCATCGCGTACGGCTGTTTCGTGACGATTCAGGCCCTGCGGCTGATCGCGTCGTGGAAGCGCCTCGACGGCTTGAATGAAAACAACATCGCAGCACCCGCGACATTCGGCTTCTTGAAGCCGCGCGTGTTGCTGCCCGCCCGCTTCGCCGCCGAAGCGCCGGACATCGCGAGACGAGCGGCGATCGAGCATGAAAACTGTCACGTCCGCCGCCACGACTTCATCGTGAACCTGCTGCTCGAAGCCGTCACATTGCCTGTCGCCTTTCACCCCTTGTTGCCGTGGATGAAACGCCGCACCGCCGACGCCGTCGAGATGCGCTGCGATGAAGACGCGGCAAAAGCGTTTTCGGACGCCAAAGCCTACGCGCAGGGTTTGATCGAAGCCGCGCGCGTACTTGGCGCTCCCCCTTCACCCTGCCTCACCGCGGGATTCTTCGATCACAACACATTTGAGGAGCGAGTCATGAATCTCATGCAAACCAAAACCACACCGCGCCGCTGGGTCCGGTGGACGACTACTATTTCCTTGCTTGCCGCAGGTGCGCTCGTGGCCGGCCTGGCGACCGCGTACGCCGCACGAGAAGAGAAGGTGTACAAAGTAGGCGAAGAGGGTGTCAAGTCGCCCAAAGTGCTTCACAAGGTGGAACCCGCCTATAGCCAAAGCGCGAAAGACGACAAAGTCAGCGGCACGGTGATGCTGACCCTCGAGATCGCTCCCAACGGCAAAGCGGAAAACATCAAGGTTCTTCACAGTCTGGAACCGACTCTCGACCAGAAGGCGATTGAAGCCCTCGAACAGTGGGTATTCCAGCCGGCCACCAAGGATGACGAACCGGTCCGCGTCTCGGCGACCATCGAGGTGAATTTCAAACTCAAATAGCCGGCGTTCTTCGCTACGATAGAGGGAGGTTCGTTCGTTCCCCCAACCTCCCCTGTCTACATGCAGAAACGCCATATCGGCCTGGACTTTGGCACCACCAATAGCAGTCTGGCCGTCTACGATCCCTCCTCCTCCACCGTCCAAACTGCCCGCTTTCGCGCCTCCGGCGGCGCCAGCACCGAAGCCTATCGTTCTGTCCTGTACTTCGAAGCGCCGGTAAAGGGCCGGCCCGCGGGGCTTCGCGGCAGCGGGGTGCTGGCTGGCCCGATGGCGATCGAACGGTATCTCGAGGCGGAAAACAAGGGGCGGCTGATCCAGTCGATCAAATCCTTCGCCACCAGCAAGGTCTTTTCCGCCACCAACGTTTTCGGCCGCATGTATTCGTTCGAAGAACTGGTGGCGTTGATCGTCAAACGGCTAGTGGCCGAGGCCGAACAACAGTTCGGACCGCTCGGAAAGTCCGTCACCGTCGGCCGCCCGGTTCGTTTTGCGGGCGCGGAAGCGGCAGGCGACGAGGCCTTCGCGCTCGAACGCACGCGCAAGGCGCTCCAAATCGCCGGGTTTGAGGACATTCGCTTCGAATTCGAACCCATTGGCGCCGCCTACCACTACGAGCGTGCGCTCGATCACGAGGAACTCGTCCTCATCGGCGACTTCGGAGGCGGCACCAGCGACTTTTCATTGGTGCGGGTAGGGCCCTCCAAGTCAAAGAAACAACAACGGATTCTAGGAAATGAAGGCGTCGGCCTCGCCGGCGATTCCTTTGACGCCAGCATCATCCGCCATCTGGTTTCGCCGCGCCTGGGCGAAGGTACCTCCTACCGGTCGATGAACAAGACGCTCCCCGTTCCGCGCTGGGTTTATTCGAAGCTCGAACGCTGGCATCACCTGTCGTTTCTCAAGACCGGCGAGACGCTGCAAATGCTGCAATCGGTGCGGACCATGGCCGACGAACCCGATCGCATCAACGCGCTCCTGTTCCTGATCGAGAACGACTTGGGGTACGCCCTGCACCAATCCGTTCAGCGGACCAAAGTCAACCTGTCGCGGGACCTCGAGACGCCCTTTACCTTTGTCGACGGCGACGTCGATATCAATCTACGCATCCGGCGCAAGCTGTTCGAGAGCTGGATCACATACCACATGGAAGCCATCCGCGCCTGCATCGACCGCCTGCTTGCCGCGACCGGGGTGCAGGCTACAGACGTCGACCGCATCTTTCTCACTGGAGGCTCGTCGTTCGTCCCGGCTGTGCGCGGTATTTTCGCCGAACGGTTCGGCGAGTCCAAAATCGCCAGCGGGGACGAGTTCACCTCGGTCGCCAACGGTCTGGCCATGCGAAGCGCCGATCCTTCGGCTGCCGAGGCCGTCGCGCCACTGCCGTTCCTCAAATTGGATGCACCTGATCTGTAAGCGGTATCGCAATACAGAAACAGACATACGGATTCGCGTGCGCCAAAACGTAGCGTTTAGACCACGAACGCATCTTAGAAACGTATCATTTTGACTACAAGCGAATCGAAAACAAGTCCTTTCGAATCAAATGGCTAGCAAAGGCAACTTACCCCTGATACAATGTGTTTTGCTTTTAGGAATGCGCGAACGGAAACTCGATTCGCACCACTCTCTGCTTTGCCCAAGCCGGAGGCCGTCGCTTGAGATTTGAATCGACAGTCCAGCGCCCCGTCGAGACATCGGGTGTCGGACTTCATCATGGTGTCCCAGTCAACTTAAGGATCTTGCCCGCCCCACCCGGCACCGGAATCGTCTTCGTCAGAACCGACCTCAACAATTTCGCAATCCCCGCCAGTTGGAAGTTCGTACAAAGGGTCAGCTACGCCACAAGCCTGATGCGCCGGTCGGTGCTGATTTCCACCACTGAACATCTGCTGAGCGTTTTTTATTCGATGGGGATCGACAATGCGTACGTTGAGATCGACAACCTCGAAGTGCCGATCCTCGACGGCAGCGGCGAGCCGTTTGTCAGGCTGATTGAGAAGGCGGGCATCCAGACGTCGCGCAAACGCCGGAAGTTTCTGCGCATCCTGCGTCCGGTCTCGGTCGAAGGCAATGGCAAGCGCATCACCATCGTTCCCTCCGAATCCTTCCAGCTCACCTGCGATATCTTTTTCGAGCATCCCCTAGTAGGCCATCAGACACTCGACATGGCGGTTACACCGCACAGTTATGCGGCGGAACTGGCGCCCGCGCGCACTTTCGGCTTCGAGTACGAGCTCGACCAGATGCGCAACATGGGCCTCATCCGCGGCGCCTCGCTCGAAAATGCGGTTTGTTTCGACCATGGTGATGTCCTCAATCCCGGTGGACTGCGGTTCCGCGACGAGTGCTGCCGCCACAAGGCTCTCGACCTGATCGGGGATCTCGCGCTGATCGGGCGTCCGCTTTTGGGCCGCGTAATCGCGGAACGGGCCGGGCATGCAATGCACGTGGCTCTAGTGGCCAAGATCATGTCGGACGCCAGCCTCTATGAGGTGGTTACGATGGATCAGCTCGAGACTACGCAGGCTGCCTATGCAGGCTCCGCCGTAGTAGCCTGAAGCTCGTGATCCGCCACATTCCGAACCTCATTACCGGACTGCGGCTGGTCCTGTTGCCAGTCGTCTGGCGCTACATCTGGCAGCGCGAATATGAAATGGCGCTGCTGGCCGGCTTTTTCGCCAGCGCCTCGGATGCGGTGGACGGCTGGCTAGCCCGCAAGTTGAAAGCCGAGAGCCGCTTTGGCGCCATCGCCGATCCCATTGCCGACAAACTGCTGCTGAGCGGCTCGTACGCGACCTTCTGGATCGCACGCGAAATCCCCGCCTGGATCTGTGGCATTGTCATCGGCCGCGACGTCCTGATCCTGCTGGTGGCGGTGCTCGTCTGGCGATTTTCGAAAGTTCGCGACTTTCCCCCGTCGGTATGGGGCAAGCTGAGCACTTTCGTCCAAGTCATGGCCGGTCTGGTGATTCTGGTCAACCGCTCCCTCGGTTCGGATATCTACATCCATCGCCTGGAACCCTGGGTTCTTTGGGTATGCGCCGGGGTCACGCTCTGGAGCGGGTTTCACTACGCCTGGATCGTTTACCGACGTTTACAGCAATAGCAGACTACACTGGAATCTCAGCGCATGATGCAACAGACCCTCTCGCCAGCCAAAACATTGCAAGGGGCCATTGTTTTGCCGGGCGACCGGGCGATTTCCCACTGTTACGCGGCGCTGGCTTCGATTGCCCGCGGATCCACGCGAATCAAGCGCTTTTCGACCGCTGCCGAATGCCAGTCCACGCTGCGATCCCTCGAAGAATGGGGCGTGGCAGTCGAACGTCTGACTGAAGAGATCGTCATCCACGGCAAGGGGCTCGACGCGCTCGCCGATGGAATGCCGGTCAGGTTCAGCGCGGCGAAGAATTCCACGCTGCTCGCCGGGTTGGGGGCGGAGGGCGACACGATTGTGGAAGAGGCCGTTCGCACACCCGACCACATGGAAATCGCGCTGCGCGAGTTCGGCGCCGACATCACCGTCATCCGCGACCGCATCACGCTGCACGGGCCACCGCGCCTCACCGGCGATCGCGAACTCATCATTCCCGGCGATTTCTCGATTGCCGCTTACTTCATCGCCGGCGCGCTCCTGCTGCCCGGTTCGCAATTGAGCATTTATGGCGTCGGCCTGAACCCCTCGCGGACACTGTTCCTCGATCTTCTCGCGTCCATGGGCGCTCAGGCGAAGATTCTCGACATCGGCCAGAACAACGGCGAGGTGGTCGGCGACATCCAGATCAAGGCCGCGAGGGCGGTCAGAGGCGGTGTCGTCGATGGCGCCATCGCCGCGGCGCTGCGCGACGAACTCCCGGCGCTCGCCGTGCTGGGCGCGGTGACGGAGCAGGGCATTACCGCGAAGGACGCGGGCGGTCAAGGAGCAATGATCGCCGGAATGGCGGAAAATCTCCGCCGCATGGGCATCCGGATCGACGTCACCGCCGATGGATTTCATGTGCCCGGCAAGCAACAATTCCAGGCGGCATCCGCGAACCTCGATTCGCGTTGCGACTCGCGCATTGCGATGGCATGCGCGATCGCCTCGTTGGCCGCGGCAGGGTCCGCGAGTTCGCTCGACAACGCGGAAGCGGCAACGGACGTCTTTCCCGAATTCTATTCCACGCTCCAGCAGGTTGTCTCGTAAAAGCGATGCGAAAAGACCTTGCAATCGCGGGCTTGATGCACGACCTGAACAACGTTCTACAGGCGATCGGCCAGGCTGCGGACATTCTGTCCACGGATCCGGAATGGTGCGAACTGGCGGACTCGATTCTCGCTAGCGTAGAGCGGGGCCGCGCCATTGTGCAGAGCGCAAGCGAGGCGCCGTCGCACGTGAACCTCGCAGCCGTGGCGAAGCGGGCGCTCAGCGCATCGCGCCTCGCCGCGGAACTCCATATCCCCCCGGGCCTTGGTTTCGCGGGTAAGCCGCTCGCCATCGAGCGCGTGTTCACGAACCTGCTGGTGAATAGCGAGCAGGCCGGCGCCACTCGATTTCGCATCACCGCCACGGTGGATACCGACATCGTGATCGAAGCGCTGGACAACGGGTCGGGCATCCCCGAAGCCATTCTGCCGATGGTGTTCCGCGCCGGAGTTTCGGGCGCGAAATCGACCGGGCTGGGGCTCCACATCGTGCAAACGATCATCCGCGAACACGGCGGCAGCATTCACGTCGAAAATCAAAGCGAAGGAGAAAGCGGCGCGAAGTTCGTGATCCGCATTCCGGTAACGGCGGCATGAACTATCTCTGCATTCATTCCCACTTCTACCAGCCTCCACGTGAGAACCCGTGGATCGAGTCCATCGAGCTGCAGGATTCCGCGTACCCGTACCACGACTGGAACAGCCGCATCACGGCCGAATGCTACCACCTGAACGGCGCGGCGCGCATTCTCGACAATAAGGACCGCATCGTCCGCATCGTCAACAACTATGCGTCGATGAGCTTCAACGTCGGTCCGACGCTGCTGAGCTGGATGGAAGGTCACGCCCCTGATGCTTACGCGCTGATTCTCGAAGCGAACCGCGCCAGCCGCAAGCGCTTTTCGGGTCACGGCAACGCGATCGCGCAGGTGTACAACCACATGATCATGCCGCTCGCGAACCGGCGGGACAAGATCACACAGGTTGTTTGGGGAATCGCGGATTTCGAGCGGAGGTTCGGCTACAAGCCGGAAGGCATGTGGCTCGCGGAAACCGCCGTGGATCTCGAAACGCTCGACGTGATGGCCGCGCACGGCATCAAGTTCACGATTCTAAGTCCCTACCAGGCCAAAGCGCCAGGCGGCGTGGACACCTCGCGTCCGCATCGCGTCAAGCTCGAGGAAGGCCGCTCGATCAGCGTCTTCTTTTACGACGGCCCGGTGTCGCAGGCAGTGGCCTTCGAGCGTTTGCTCGAAAACGGCGAAAGATTCGCCCAGCGGCTGGTGGAAGCTTTTTCCGCGAGCAAGGGCGATTCGCAACTGGCGCACATCGCGACCGACGGCGAGACCTACGGCCATCATCACCGGCACGGCGAAATGGCGCTCGCTTATGCGATCGAGTACATCGAGCAGAAGAAGCTGGCGAAGTTTACCAACTACGGCGAGTATCTTGAAAAGTTTCCGCCCACGCAGGAAATCGAGATTGTCGAAAACAGCGCCTGGAGCTGTTCGCACGGCGTTGGCCGCTGGTCCCGCGATTGCGGCTGCAACACTGGTTCGAATTGGGGTTGGAACCAGGCGTGGCGAGGTCCCCTGCGCGAGGCGTACGATTGGCTGCGCGATACGATAGCCCCGGAATTTGAAAGGCTGGCGGCGAAGTATGTCGAGGATCCGTGGCCGGCGCGAGACGCCTACATCCGCGTCGTACTCCAGCGGATCGGCGAATCCAACGAAGATTTCCTCGCGGCGCACTCGCGCGGGCGCTTGAGCGAATCGCAACAAATCGAGTTGCGAAAGCTGCTCGAAATGCAGCGCCACGCCATGCTCATGTACACGAGCTGCGGCTGGTTTTTTGACGATCTGGCGGGCATCGAAACGGTGCAGACCATGCAGTACGCGGGCCGCGCGTTGCAGTTGTTTGAAGAAGCGACGGGCCGCACGATCACCACGGAGTTCCTCGAACGGCTGGCGAAGGCCTCGAGCAACGTCAAGGAACACGGCAATGGCGCGGACATCTTCAGAGCCCAGGTCATTCCAGCGCAGGTGGATCTGCCCAAACTGGCGGCGCACTATGCGATCAATTCGTTGTTCGAACAGCAGGGCAAGCACGAGCGCGTGCATTGTTTCGATTGCACGCTCGTCAAGCGGCACGAGTCGCATGCCGGACGTTTGCGCGCCGCGACGGGAGTCGTAACCGTGACTTCGCGCGTCACCGGCGAACATGGCGACTATGCCTTTGGCGTCGTGCATTTTGGAGATCACAATCTGTCGGGCGCAGTGACCAAGCTGACCACCCAGGATTGGTATCCGAAGGCGCAGGCCGCTTTTCACAAGGCCTTCGAAGGGGCCGATATTCCGGCTCTCATTCGTCTGCTCGATCGCGAATGGGGCGGAGCGGATGCCTATACGCTGCGCTCGCTGTTTCGCGATGAACAGCGCAAGATTCTGCGCGACGTTATCGAAGACACGCTCGAGGAGTCGGAAAGCTCGTTCCGCCGGTTGTACGAACAGAACCTGCCGCTGATGCGTTTCATAGGATCAATGAAGACTCCCTTGCCTCGTGTGCTGCAGGTGACCGCCGCGACGGCGTTGAACACTCTGCTCAAGCGCGCGCTGGCGGCCGCCACGCCCGATCTGGCGCTGATCGCTATGCTGATCGAGGAGGCGAAAACCGCCCGCGTCGATCTGGACGCGACCACGATCGAATACCAGCTTCGCAACCGGATCAACGAAGAAACGCGGGCTTTCGCCGGGAATCCAAAGAATCAGGAGACTCTCGCGCATCTGCTGGCCTGGATGAACCTCCGCGTGCTGATGCCGTTCCCGGTAAACCCCTGGTCCGCGCAGAATTACTGCTATGCGATTCTCAAGGTGAACTACCCGAAATTTCTCAAGCGAGCCGCTACAGGCGATCACATGGCGACGCTGTGGGTGGAGCGGTTTCGTGAACTGGCCGGGGCTCTCGGCGTGTACATCCCCCAAGGGTCATGAGCCCGGAACCGGAAAATATCGCGTTGTCGATGCTGCTGGTGTTCGGCGGCGCGAAGGTTTCCGCGGAAATTTTCGAGCGGCTGCGCCTGCCCGGGATTGTCGGCGAAATCCTGGTGGGTATGGCGCTCGGGCCGGCCGTGCTCGGCTGGGTGCAATGGAACTCCACTCTGCACGCGCTCGCCGAACTCGGGGTGATGTTTCTGCTGTTCCGCGTCGGCCTCGAGGTTCGCTCGTCCGAACTCATGCGCGTCGGACACACTGCCGCCGCGGTGGCCGTGCTCGGCGTGATTGCGCCGTTCGTGATGGGCTGGGGCATCATGCGGCTGTGGGGCGCGCCGAACGTCGAATCGTTCTTTGTAGCTTCCGCCATGGTGGCCACCAGCGTTGGCATCACCGCGCAGGCGCTGGCGTCCAAAGGCCTGCTGCATGCGACCTCGGCGAAAATCATTCTTGCGGCCGCTGTAATTGACGACATTCTGGGCCTGCTCGTGCTGGCGGTGGTGAGCAGCATGGCGAAGGGCAGCGTGAATTACGTCGAACTCGCCGTGACGGCGATCCTGGCGATCGGATTCACAGTGTTGATGGCCCGCTGGGGAACCTCTGCAATGGGACATGTGATGCCGCGGGTGTCGGCATCCTTGCGGGTTGGCGAAGGACAGTTCAACTTCGCGATGGTGTTCCTGTTCGTGCTTGCCCTGGGAGCGATGTATGCAGGCGTCGCGGCAATCGTCGGGGCGTTCCTCGCCGGAATGGCGCTCGCCGAGGCAGTGACCCAGCGCGTCCACGATCTCGCGCACGGCGTAACGGAATTGCTGGTCCCGTTCTTTCTGGCGGGCATTGGCGTACAGCTCGATTTGGGCGTGTTTCGCGATTCGTCGATGCTGTGGCTCGCTCTCGCCATTCTCGCGTCGGCGATTGTGTCGAAGCTGATCGGCTGCGGTTTCGGCGCGCTGCCGCTCGGACGGCGCACTGCGATCCAGGTGGGCGTTGGCATGGTTCCCCGGGGCGAAGTTGGCATGGTGGTCGCGCAGTTGGGGCTGACGCTCGGCGTGATTCCCAAACACGTTTACGGAGTGGTCGTATTCATGGCGATCGCCACGACGGTGGTAGCCCCGCCCATCCTCACGTGGGCCTTTCGTGGCGAGCCGGCCGAAGAGTGCCCGGAGCGCTTCCAGCTGGGCTAACCAAATCGCGACATAATTATTTCGTACACGCCTGTGATCTATACCCTGACTTGGGCCGTTCTGCTCGCGCAGCCGCCGGAATCTCCAAACTTCGAGAAACAAATTCAGCCCATTTTGAATGGCCGCTGCGCGCCGTGCCATCGCCCGGATTCGAACCTCGTGCAAGTGACGGCATCCGCGGATGTCCGCAAGTCGGGCGCGCGCATTGTGGACGCGATCTCGGGCAATCCGCCTCGCATGCCCAAGGGCGGCAAACCACTGCCGGCTGCTGAAATCGCGTTGATCAGGCAGTGGGTGGAGTCTGAAGGAACCTGGTGGTCGCTGCGGCCGCTGCCGGCGCTTTCCGGGTCCGCCAGCATTGACGGGTTCGTGCAGGCGTCGTTGAAAAACGCCGGCCTGACCGCGTCGCCGGAAGCCGACCGGCGTACGCTCATTCGCCGCCTCTACTTCGATCTGCATGGACTTCCGCCCACGCTCGCCGACGTGGAGGCCTTCGTCGCGGACCGCGATCCGCAGGCGTACGAACATCTTGTCGACCGCTTGCTCGCCTCGCCCCGCTACGGGGAGCGCTGGGCGCGCCACTGGCTCGACATCGCGCACTATGGCGACTCGCACGGCTATGACAAAGACAAGCCTCGCAACAACGCCTGGCCCTATCGCGACTGGGTCATCGCCGCCTTCAACGACGACAAGCCCTACACGCGATTTGTCGAGGAACAGCTCGCGGGCGACGTGCTGTATGCCGGCGATCCGGCTGCGCTCACCGCCACAGGGTTCCTCGCCGCCGGGCCCTGGGACTTTGTGGGTCACCAGGAACTCAAAGAAGGCACCATCGAGAAGAACAACACGCGCCTGCTCGATCGCGATGACATGGTGGCCACGGTGATGGGGTCCTTCACCAGCATGACCGTGCATTGCGCGCGCTGTCACGATCACAAGTTCGACCCGATTCCGCAAGAGGATTACTACAACCTGCAGTCCGTGTTTGCGGGCGTGGATCGCGCGGACCGGCCATTTGACGACGATCCCGCCGTTTACGCGAAGCGGCGCGCGCTTGTCGAACAACGCAGACAGGTGCAAGTCCGCCTGCAGCCCCTGCTGGACAAAGTGGAGTTCGCCTCGTCGCCGGAAATCATCGAGCTGTCCGATCGCATTCAGGATGGCAGCCTGCTCGCCACCCACATCGGCGAACCCAAGACGCCTGCCGAGGCCGAAGAGAAGAAGCGGCTGCAGGCGCGAGTGACTGCGGACCGCAAGCGCAAGCAGGAGCTCGTGGACGCGATGGTGGGTTCGGAAACCTATGCGGCGATCGACAAGCTGCAGGCGGAAGCGAAAGCAGTCGAAGCGAAGATCGCGGAGTTGCCGCAGCCTCGTTACGTTTATTCCGCCGCCGCATATTTTCCACGGGCTGGCGCCTTCCGTCCGTCGCTCGAACCTCGCCCAGTGCACGTGCTGAACCGGGGAAGCGTCACCGCTCCGATGCAGCCTGCGAAACCAGCGGGGCTTCGCGTGTTGCCGCTGGCGTTCGATTTGGCCGGTGACGCTTCGAACGAGGGTGCCCGCCGCGCCGCGCTCGCCCGCTGGATCACCGCGAAGAACAACGTGCTCACCTGGCGCTCGATCGTGAACCGCGTCTGGCATCACCATTTTGGCGCGGGCATCGTCGAGTCGCCCAACGATTTCGGCCGCATGGGCTCGAAGCCATCGCACCCCGAGATGCTCGACTGGCTCGCGGTATGGTTCCGCGACGAAGCGGACGGGTCATTCAAGAAGCTGCATCGCTTGATTGTCACGAGCGCGGCTTACAAACAGTCCTCGAAGCATCGCGAAGACGCCGCGCGCCTCGATACGGACAACAAACTGCTGTGGCGCATGAACCGCACGCGCATGGATGCGGAATCGACGCGAGACGCCGTTCTGTCGGCGACCGGCGTGCTGGATCTAGCCATGGGGGGGCCCGCGGTCCGCATGTTCTTTTTCAAGGACGATCACTCGCCGATCTATGACTACGCCCGCTTCGATCAGGCCACGCCCGGCGCGTTCCGGCGGTCGATCTATCGATTTACAGTCCGTAGCGTGCCCGATCCGTTTCTTGACCGCCTCGATTGTCCTGACCCGTCGGTGATCACTCCCACGCGCAACACCACGCTGACCGCGGTGCAAGCGCTGGTCATGCTCAACGACCCCTTCATGATCCGCATGTCGCGCGAACTCGCCGCGGCCGCCAAGTCGCCGGAAGAAGCCGTGCGCCGTGTGCTGCTGCGCGATCCGGCAGCGGAAGAACGCAAGAACTACGCCGCCTACGCCGCGCGTTACGGGCTCGAAAACCTTTGCCGGGTGCTCTTCAATGCCAATGAATTCCTCTTCATCGATTAACCGCCGGCAGTTTCTCTTTTCCCACGGTGGCGGCCTGGGCGGCATCGCCTTGGCGCACATGCTTGCGCAAGGGCAGGACCGCCCTGCCAGCGCCCCGAAAGCGCGCGCCAAACGCGTGGTGCAGCTTTTTATGTCCGGCGCGGCGTCGCAATGCGACACGTTCGACTACAAGCCGCGGCTCATCCAGCACGCCAACGACAAATGGGATCCAGGCGAGAAAGTCGAGCTCTTTCAAAGCAACCCCGGCGTTGTCATGCCCTGCCCCTGGGAATGGAAACAGCACGGGCAATGCGGCAAGTGGGTGAGCGGCCTGTTTCCGCATCAGGCGCAGCGCGTGGACGATATGGCGTTCGTCCATTCGGTGATGGCCAAGAGCAATGTACACGGCCCTGCGACGTTCATGCAGAACACGGGCTTCATCCTGCCAGGGTTCCCCAGCGCGGGCGCCTGGGTCTCGTACGCGCTCGGCAGCCTCAATGAGAATCTGCCGGTGTTTGTGGTGCTGCCTGACCCTCGGGGCGTGCCTCCGAATGGGCCGTCGAACTGGTCGAACGGGTTCCTGCCCGCCGCGCATCAGGCGATGGTGATCCAGCCGAGCTCCGCGACGCCGATTCACGATCTGCATCCGCCTGCGAATTCCGGGTTCATCACCAAAGAAAGTGAAAGCGAAGGCCTCGAACTGCTGCGCCGGATGAACCGCGCCCATCAGCGCGAACATGAAGGCGACTCGCGTCTCGAAGCCCGCATCGCGTCCTATGAAATGGCC
>JACXTT010003697.1_pt1 | contig 23314 bp, 26 predicted proteins | sample 9270951 | NCBI WGS metagenome assembly JACXTT01 (sample SAMN15532306, study PRJNA645909) | rock metagenome | isolation source: weathered quartz diorite | place: Puerto Rico | collected 2017-06-21
CTACTCTTTCTCCACCAATCATGCCTTCGCCATACTGGCCGCGCACGCTGGAATGGAGCACGTCTTCCGAATCCAGCGGCTGAACCGCCCGCAGAATCTTCGCCTGCTCGTTGCGGACCGCATCTGCCTGAAAGGACACCGGCGGTTCCATGGCGGTCAGGCTCAGCAGTTGCATGATGTGGTTGGGCACCATGTCGCGCAGCGTGCCCGCGTTGTCGAAATATCCTCCCCGTTGTTCGACTCCCACGGTCTCGGCGTTCGTGATCTGAACATGATCGATATACCTGCGGTTCCAGATGGGCTCGAAGATGGCATTATCGAAACGGAACACCATGATGTTTTGCACCGTTTCTTTGCCCAGGTAGTGATCGATGCGATAGATCTGGTTTTCCGCCAGCACCGACTTGACATCGCGGTTCAAAGCTTTGGCGGAGTCGAGATCATGCCCGAAGGGCTTTTCGATCACCACCCGCCGCCAATGTGCCTTGTCCTGGATCGAAAGACCCGCCTGGCCCAGTTGCTGAACAATCTGGGCGAAGAACTTCGGTGCGGTGGCGAGGTAAAATAAGTAATTCGCTTCGGTGCTGTGCTGCCGGTCCACGTCAGTGAGCCGGGCTGCCAGGGTTGAGTAGGTCGCCGGGTCGGCGAAATCGCCACGCTGATAATAGAGCCGCTGTGTGAACCACTTCCAGGCTTCCGTGTCGTGGTCTTCAGTTTGCAGGAAGCCGGTCACCTGATTGCGAAATTGTTCCAGGCTCAAATCGTCGAAAGACACGCCCACGACCGCAAAATTCGTGGGAAGCAGTTTCGCCTTAGCCAGGTTAAAGAGTGCTGGAACCAGCTTGCGTTTGGTCAGATCGCCCGAAGCCCCAAAAAGCACCAGCACGCACGGCCCGGCGGCCCTGCCGATCTGTTCGTGTTCTTCGCGACGGTTTACGGGAGCTGCGGTTGCCATATGGCCTTGGCCTGCTGGATTCGTGACAAAGGGCAGAAACCAACTATATGCCGAACGACATTGTAGGGCACGGCGAATCCATAATCATAACCTCGAAGGATGTCGGCTGCGTCTATTCAATCGCGTTCCGGAAAACGAACGGCGCGCCTGGTTTCGTCCTGCGACGATGTTTTTTCCCGTATAATCCACAATTCCGCTTGGGCGTCATATTGGCAAAAGGGGTGGAATGAGAGTGCGGCCCGGAATCGAGCTGGCTGGCCTCAGCGACTTGGGCTGCCAGCGCGCAAACAACGAAGACCGCTATTCCTACTGGGAGCCGGCGGACGATCGGCAATTCGCGCTGAAGGGCCGGCTGGCGATCGTAGCTGACGGCATGGGTGGGTACGAAGGCGGCCAGGAAGCCAGCCGCATCGCGGTTGAGGTTATCGAAGAGGTGTATGCGAGCGCAGTCGCTGGCGATCCCCGCTCCTGGCTCCTTGCAGGTTTTGAGATGGCCCACACTCGCATCCAGGACTATGCCGGTAAATATCCGGACCTGCATGGTATGGGGACCACCTGCACGGCCATTGCTCTGCTCGACTGCAGGCTTTATTTTGCGCACGTCGGGGATAGCAGGCTGTATCTGATTCGCGACTCCTCCATTTCACGCCTGACCCATGACCATTCGTACGTGACCCGCCTGGTCGATAACGGCATCATCCGGGCCGATGAGGCTGAGTCCCATCCTCAAAGGCACATTCTAACGGCGGCCCTGGGAGCGGGCAGCGGCGTTGTCCCTGATGCCCCCGTTATACCTGCCTCGCTCGAGTCGAAGGACTTGCTGGTGCTTTGCACGGATGGTATGTGGGGCCTGTTGAGCGATCATGAGATTCTAGAGTTCGCCGCCGGGAAAAATGTCGAAGACATCGCTCAGGCGCTGGTAGAGACGGCAAGAGAACGCGGCGGACCGGATAACATCACGGTGCAGGTGCTACGGCTGAACTAGGGTTCCGGCTTCCCCTATCTGCGGGGGCGCCTGTCTACCGTTGTTGTTCGGTCTCGCTTGAAACCGAAATACCAATGGCGTCCATTTAAATAAACCCTAGTAAAACTATCGGGTTTTATGGCATTATGATTCAGCATGAAAATCTCCCAGAAAGGCTTGTATGCGCTGCAGGCCATGATGATGCTGGCCCGCCACTACAACCAGGGAGCCATTCGCATTCGCGACATCGCCTACGAAGAAGGTCTACCGGAAAAATTCCTCGAACTGATTCTGCTCGAATTGAAGAATGCCCGCATCGTGGAGAGCGTGCGCGGCGCCAAAGGCGGATACCAGCTGCGCCGGGCGCCTTCTGAAATTCGCCTCAGTGAAATCATCCGCCTGATTGACGGGCCGCTGGCGCCCTTCGGCGATGCTGAGCAACTGCGCAGCCTGATTGATCGCGACCTCGAACATCGCGCCCTCTATCAGGTCTTTCTTGAGGTGCGCAACGCGGCCGCCAAGATTCTGGAGCACACCACCCTGGCCGACATAGTCAGGCCGAAGTTCACGAAAACGGGAAAGCGCACAGGCAAAAAGAAGACTGAAAGAGCAAGCATTATACCCATGGTGGTCCACGGAAACGTTCACAAGGGCACAGATGAGTAGCGCGATAGAACAGAGGCCTCGAAACCGAGTAACTAAGGGCTCACGGCGGCCTCATTCATGCACAACCCCTTGCCAGTCTCGCACCCTGCCAGAGCCTTCCCAAGGCTGTTGTTGTTTCCACAACTAGCTGGCCCGCGCTTCAACTCAACAAATTGCTCCAAGAGTGTTCCGTCCCCAGTATTTAGCATGGGACCAGTAGCAGCAAGCAGTCAGAAACAAAGAAACTCCGAAAAAGAGGAAAACGAGAAATGAGAAAGTTCTTGTGGTTCAGCGCATTAATGTCGGTGATTATTGTAGCGGCGGCGCAGACGGCTAAACCACCCAGGTCCGCTGCAAAGAAATCCAATCCGGCGCGCGTCAGCGCCAAAGAGGTACAGGGGCTTCGCGATGCCCTGGCCGCCCAGCAGAAGCAAGTGGAAGAGCAACGCCAGCAGCTTGATCAGCTAAAGGCCCAGCTGCAGCAATTGCTGGATGCGACGCAGCAGGCCAACACAGCTGCGCAAAAAGTGCAGGGCAGTGCCGAGCAGGCGCAGGCCACGGCTACACAAGCCCAGCAATCAGCTTCGGAAGCTCAGCACGCGGCTGAACAAGCTTCGGCCAACGCGACCGAGGCGAAGGCCGCGCTGTCGCTGGTGGACAGCAAGTCCAAGGATGAAGATAAGAAGCTCAGCGCTCTGCAAGACGTCCTCGGAAGTTTCCGTTTTGGCGGTGACGTTCGGGTGCGTGGCGAGAGTTTCTTTCAGGACGGCGTTGCTGACCGGAACCGCGGCCGTGTCCGCATCCGGTTCGGCGCGGAGGGCAAGCTGAACGAGGATTTTGTCGGCGGCTTCGCTCTGGCCACCGGTTCGCTGGGTGATCCCACCACCACCAACGAAAGCTTCACCAATTTCTTCGACCGTAAGACCATTGGTCTGGATCGAGGCTACATTACCTACAACCCACTTGCGCATAAATGGCTCTCGTTAACCGGCGGGAAGTTTGCCTATGCCTGGAACCGCACCCAGGTAACCGGCGACCCGGACATTAATCCCGAAGGCTTCAATGAAAAATTTTCCTGGGATTTGCAGACGCCCGGAATCAAGAATTTCACCGTCCAGTTCATGCAGTTGCTGTTTAACGAGGCCACCACGGGAACCGATTCCTATGCCCTCGGTGGACAAGTATCGGGCAGGCTGCAACTCGGCCGGCTGACGACCACGCCTTCCTTTATGGCCATTAAGTGGAATAATCCGGACTCGATCCTGCAGGCGAGCGCTTTCGCGGTGCAGGCTGCCACTACAACGGGTGGTCTGCCGGTTCCAGGAGAAGGTCCGGGTTGCGGCAAGGGCTCAGGACTACCCACCGTGCCGCCTTGCGCCTTCGCCGCCAATGGCATGACCAACGCCACTTACAACGACCCCAGCGGCAAGCCGCACTTCTACTCTCCATTTCTGTACGCTGACTTCATCCTGAACAACCAGGTCAGGACCGGCTGGGATCGTCTGCCGCTCAGCCTGTTGTTGGAATACGAAAATAACCTGGACGCAAAGGATCATCCGCTGGGTTCGACGGGCGCCGTTCTCAGCAGCCTGGGCAAGCAGTCGCACACTTACTTGGCCGACGTCAGCCTGGGTCAAACCAAGAACAAGAACGACATCCAGGTCGGCTATGCGTGGTTGCGCGAGGAGCAGGACGCTGCCCTGGCCTCCTTCGCTGAGAGCGACCAGCGCGCGCCTACCAACATCCTGCAGAACCGGTGGTATGCGTTGTGGAAAGTGCGAGCCAACACCGTCGCCAGTTATACGTTCTGGTACGGTCGCAGTCTGAACAGTGCTCTGCAACACGCCGTGCTGGCTACGGGGACCACGGCGGGCCAGCCGGAGCCCTGTCTAAAGCGCATGCAGTTCGACCTGATTTATTTGTTCTGAGGTTCTCTTCTGAAGCGGCCCGGCGAGATGTTTTACAATCAGATCGCCGGGCTGTTTTTCTGTTGGAAAGAGTAAATATGCTTTCACGACGAGCGTTTCTGACGGCGGTTTCCGCCGGGGTTGGGGCTGGGGCATTGCTCCCGCGGTTTGGGTGGGCTGCTGAAGCCGCGGGTGTGGAAGTTCCGGGAAAGCCGGGCATGATCGTGCGCTCGGCACGCTTTCTCGATCTGGAAATGCCCCCGGAATTTTTCAATTCCTGGATCACTCCCGTGCCACATTTCTTCGTCCGCAACCATATGCACGAACCCAGCACGCTGGATGCCGGCGAGTGGAAGCTGAGTATCGGCGGGGAAGTGGAAACACCCCTCAGCCTCAGCTTGGCCGACCTGGGAAAGGTAGAGCCGCACACCGTTACGAACACTCTGGAGTGCGCTGGAAACGGGCGCGGGTTTCAGCAACCGCGTGTTCCGGGCGTGCAATGGCAGCGCGGCGCCGTTGGTACAGCCCGCTTCACTGGCCCGCGCCTACGTAATCTCTTGCAGCGTGCGGGAGTGAAGACGACGGGCAGGCATGTAATGTTCCGCGGTCTCGATGAGGTTCCCGGCAAGGTGCCACCCTTCATTCGCAGCATCCCGATCGAGAAGGCGATGGACGCGGATACGCTGATCGCTACTCATATGAACAGCGCTCCGCTGGCCCGGCATCACGGATTTCCCGCGCGCGCTCTGGTGCCGGGGTGGATCGGAGCCGCATCCTGCAAGTGGTTGACGGAAATCAAGGTTCTCAACCAGGAATTTGAAGGCAATTTCATGAAGCCGGGATACCGTATGCCCAATCAACTGATTTCTCCCGGTGGCGAGGTGAATCCGGACGATACTCACGCCATCACTTTCCTGGGCGTGAAATCCGTTATTGCCGAGCCAGAAGAAACATCCTCGTTGAGAGTGCGCTCGTTGCGGATTCACGGCGCCGCCTGGGCCGGTGAAGCCGCCATAGCTCGCGTGGACGTCTCCATTGACTCGGGAGCTAGCTGGCGTCCCGCCCGCCTGGGCACTCAGCAAGCCCGCTACGCCTGGCGGTTATGGGACTATGCTTGGCAGGTTCCGAAAGTGGGAGAGTATACGATCATGTCACGCGCCACCGATGATCAGGGACGCGTCCAGCCTCAAGCCGCCGCATGGAATCCGAGCGGATACCTCTATAACGCCATCGATCAGGTGAAGATTCATGTTGTTGCCTAGCAGGTTCAAGCAGTTGGCATGGACGATCGCAGTCATGGGTTCATCGATATCGCGAGCCCAGTCTCCCGAACTTCCCGCCGGGCCAGTGCAGGAGAACGTGCGCACCGCCTGCACGGAATGCCACGATGCGTACATCATCCGGCAACAGCGCTTGAGTAGCAAAGCCTGGACTAAAGAAGTCGACAAGATGATCAAGTGGGGAGCGCTCGTGGACCCGGCTGATCGCAGCGCGTTCATTGATTACCTGAGTATTAGCTTTCCGCCGGACAAGCCGGCGGAACCGGCCGAGAGATCTGGGCCTGGCAAGAAGAAATAGGCACGACTCCTTCCTCCCGATCGCAAGATCTGTACACTTCTCTCCTTCTGCTAAACTGCCACTTGCCCGAAATCATTCCGTCCTTGAATTGACGTGAAAACACTCTGGTTTTAGAGAGGTGCGATTGGCCGTTCTCGTGGTGGGAGGAGCCGGATACATTGGCAGCCATGCCGCGCATGCACTCAAGCGTCGCGGCTATGAAGTCATCATTTACGACAACCTGGTGGCTGGTCACGCCGAACTCGCCCAGGGCTTCGAACTGATCGTGGGAGATATCTCGGACAGTACGAAGCTGGGTCAAGTTTTGCGCCGGGTTGACGCGGTGATGCACTTCGCAGCCCACGCGTATGTGGGCGAGTCGGTAGTGAACCCCAGAAAATATTTCCAGAACAATGTGCTGGACGGGCTTACCTTGTTGCACGCGGTGCTCGATTCCAGCGTGCGCAGATTCGTGTTTTCCTCCAGCTGCGCCGTTTACGGAGTGCCAGCCAGGGTGCCAATCACCGAGGATCTGCCACGTTCGCCCGTAAATCCTTACGGGGTTACCAAATTGATCTTCGAACAATCGCTGGAGTCCTACGGGCCAGCCTACGGTCTGGGCTATGTGAATCTTCGGTACTTCAATGCTGCCGGCGCAGATGAAGATGGCACGATCGGCGAGATGCACAAGCCCGAAACTCATCTCATTCCTTCAGCCTTCGAAGCCATCCGGGGCGAGCGTCCGGCGCTCGAAATCTTTGGGGATAACTACCCCACGCCGGACGGGACCTGCGTGCGCGATTACATCCACGTGAACGATCTGGCGGAGGCGCACGTGCTGGGATTGGAGTATCTCGGTGCCGGCAGCTCAGTGGCTCTTAATCTCGGAACGGGCCGCGGCTATTCTGTCCGCGAAGTTCTTTCAACTATCAAGTTGGTAACGGGCCGCGAAGTGCCCAGTCGTTTGGCGCCGCCCCGGCCGGGAGATCCGCCCGAACTGGTGGCTGATCCCAGACGTGCAGAAAAACTGCTGAACTGGAAGGCAAAACGTTCGCTGGAAGAGATTGTGGCTACCGCATGGAAATGGGCCGAGCGGACGCAGCGGAAGGCGAAGTGACAAAAGGCAAAGCGCTACCGACCCAGCGTCCAGGAGGCAGACGGGACGCTACGATAGCGCTGCCTGTGATTGACCCGAACTGTGGAGAAGCTTAGGCCGGAGCGTGCACTAATCCTAGTGCATTGTCTGATTCCCCAGGCCGGGCAAGCCGCAGTTTTGTGGCACTGCCAGCTCGAAATCATTCGATCCTTCGACCCACCCGACAAAGTCTCTGGCTAGTCTAAGCTGGCGATCAATCAGTTCTTCGTAAGCTTTGCGGCCGTGCACGCGCAGGGTCAACCATAGCTTGAGAGAATGCCACCATCTCGCGACAAAGTTCGTCCAATACTTTGGTGGCATCCTCGCCGGCCTCAGGAAGGGGATCGTGAATCGGCCCGTAGCTTCGTTGCTCAAGCGGAAGCTGCACGGCGCGATCCGGCAGGGAAGAGAAGAATGCGTCGATCTGGTCAATCAGGCGATAGCCGAGACGCCGGCGAGTTTCGGAGTCGAAGTCGAAGCGCATAGGCATTCGATTCTGGATTGATGGGGAAAAAGAAAAAATATTTACCACAGAGGACACAGAACATCACAGAGGAAACAATTGTTGATTTCAGATGCCGCGTTGCGGATTGCCGCATGAACCTATTTTGTTTCCTCCGTGTTCTCTGTGTCCTCTGTGGTTAAAGCTTTTTCCGGCCTTAGCAGCGGAAACAGAATCACGTCACGGATAGTGTGTGAATCGGTCAGTAGCATGGCCAGCCGGTCTACGCCCACGCCGACTCCTCCTGCTGGGGGCATACCATAGGACAACGCGCGGATATAATCCTCATCCATCCGATGAGCTTCTTCACTGCCACGCTCGCGTTCGCGCAATTGCCCTTCGAAGCGGCGGCGCTGGTCTTCGGGGTCGTTTAGTTCGCTGAAGCCGTTGGCGATTTCCATCTTTCCAGCGAAGATCTCCCAGCGCTCAGTCCAGTCCGGCTCGTCCGGTTTTTGTTTGGACAGTGGAGAAACTGCCGTCGGAAATTCATAGATGATCGTCGGCTGAATCAGGTGCTCCTCCGCTGCCGCATCGAACAGTGCGGCGGTGGCCTTTCCGGGTGGCTCGTTGGGATCGTAAGCCACATGGGCGTGCGCGGCGTTGAATCGCTTTACCAGATTTGCGACCCCCTCACACGATCCGAAGTCTGACACTTGAGGTTTCCCTCCCGCCGCCTCCGGCCAGTATTGAATGATGGCTTCACGCATGGTCAGGCGCCGCCACTTCGCGCCGTCCCAGTCGATCTCGTCGTCGCCCCACTTGGTCTTGGTCCCACCGGTTACGTCCTTCGCGGCTTGTTCGATCAGTTGCTGGGTCAGATCCATCACCCCGCGATAGTCGGTATACGCCTGGTAAAACTCGAGCATGGTGAACTCGGGATTCCAGCGCCAGCCCAGTCCCTCATTACGGAAGTTGCGGTTCAGTTCATAAACGCGGTCCAACCCGCCCACCGTCAGACGCTTCAGGTACAACTCCGGTGCGATGCGCAGGAACAGGTCCATGTCGAGCGTGTTGTGATGCGTGACAAACGGACGCGCGACGGCTCCGCCGGCGATGGGTTGCATCATGGGCGTTTCAACTTCAACAAAGCCCTGCGCGTCCATGAATCGTCGCAACGACTGCACCAGCTTGCTCCGCTTCAGAAAAACTTCGCGAACCTCTGGGTTCATCACCAGGTCAACATAACGCTGCCGGTAGCGCAGTTCGACGTCCGTCAACCCATGCCACTTTTCCGGAAGCGGCAGCAGGTCTTTGGAGAGGAAAGTGATCTCCTCAACGTGGACTGAAAGTTCGCCGGTGCGGGTGCGAAATAAATATCCGCTTACGCCGATGTGGTCGCCGAGATCGAGCAGTTTGTAGAGTTCGAAATCTTTTTCTCCCACCGCATCTTTCTTCACATAAATCTGCAGCCGCCGCCCGCTCTGTTGCAGATGAGCAAATCCGGCCTTGCCCATGAGCCGGATGGCCATGATGCGTCCGGCAACGCGTACGTTGACGCGCGGGCTCTCCAGTTGCTCGGCGGTCTTGTCCCTGTAATCGGCGACGATCTGGGGAATCGTGTGTGTGAAGTCGTATTTCGTTGGATAGATCTGCTGACCGAGAGCCTCAATCTGCTTCAGCTTCTCCCGCCGCAGTTCGTAGATCTTCTCGTCGAGTGCCAAAGGGTTCCTTGTCTGATAATGAATGTCTGATCACTAACGTCTGATAGCGGATCGCCCGGGTGAACAGCGATTATAAACAAGCTGGAGAGTTGGTTAGCCGCGAAGGGTCAGATTTTCAGCAGTTCGAGATAGATGGCCATTCCTACCACCGCGTCGACGCCCATAGCATCAAGCTTCTCGACTTCCTCTTCCGTCCTGATGCCACCGGCCACGATCAGCTGCCTGTTCGTGGTACTGCGCAGTTCCGAGACCACGTCGAGAGGCATGCCCAGCAGCAGTCCCTCGGTATCGATATTGGTGTAAAGGAAGGCGGTACACCATGGCTCGAGAGCACGGATCATCTGCGCGGCGGAAATCCCGGTAAGCTGCCGCCATCCCCGGATCGCGACTTTTCCGCCTTTCGAATCCACGGCAAAGACGAGTTTCTCTGCGCCAACCTGACTCGCAAGCCCCTCCGCAAATGGCGCATCTATGTTCCCGTCTTTTATTAGCGACGACCCTATGACAACGCGCTTGGCCCCGCTTGCTAAAATCTCCTGCGCCGTGTCAACCGTGCGAATACCGCCGCCGACCTGACAAGGCAGCCGCTGCACCAAAGAACTCACCAAATTGCGATTGTCCCCGGGTCCTATCGCCGCATCCAGATCGACAAGTTGAATCAGCGGATATCCGGAAAATCGCTCGATCCACAGTTCGAAGTCGTCGAACTCCAATGCCTTCTTTTCGCCTTGCACCAACTGAACGATTTTGCCGCCCATGAGATCAATCGAAGGGATCAGCATGGCCACCTCATGGGAATGCCCGCTGCAAGCAGATCTTGTTTGAGATCGCCGATGGGAGTTATTCCCAGATGAAAAATAGACGCGGCCAGGGCGGCATCGGCACGCCCGTCGCGAAATACTTCTACGAAGTGTTCCGCCGCTCCCGCTCCCCCCGAGGCAATCACGGGAATATTCACTGCGTTGACGACCGCCAGAGTCAGTTCACAATCGAAGCCGCCACGGGTTCCGTCCCGGTCAATCGACGTGAGCATTATTTCCCCGGCTCCATGCCTTTCCGCTTCGATGGCCCACGCCACGGCATCGCGGCCAGTGGCGTGCCGGCCCCCGGTGGCCTTCACCCCAAAAGACATGCTATTGCCATTGCTGACGCGGAGAGCATCAATCGCGACAATCACGGCCTGGGAGCCGTAGCGGTGGGCAATCCGGGTAATCAATGCCGGATCGGCCAGGGCAGCGGAATTGACTGTGACTTTGTCCGCTCCGGCGTCAAACACCGCGGCGGCATCCTCTAAAGAGCGGATACCGCCGCCCACGGTGAACGGAATGAACAACTCACGAGCAGTGCGGCGGACGACATCGAGCAAAGTCGAGCGATGCTCATAAGTGGCGGAAATATCCAGCAGAACCACTTCGTCAGCTCCGGCGAGGCCATGGGTCAGGGCCAGCTCGGCGGGATCGCCGGCATCGCGAAGACTGGAAAATTGCACGCCTTTGACGACGCGTCCAGCGTCCACGTCCAGGCAGGCGATGATGCGCTTGGTCAGCATTGGCAGTTCAAATCCTAAAGTTCACAAAAATTCCGTAGCAGCTGGAGTCCCGCCGTCCCTGATTTTTCCGGGTGAAACTGCACTCCGAAAAGCTGTCCGCGCTCCACCGCTGCGGAAAAAATTCCCCCATACGCACAGCCTGCAACCGTAGCATCAACTAGCGGAGCCCGGTAAGAGTGTGTGAAATACACGAACGAGTCTTGGGGTAGCCCGCGCAGGAGGCGGGAGGCGCCGCGAAGCTGCAACTGGTTCCATCCCACATGGGGAGACTTCACTTCCGCGGGAAACTTCTCGCATTCGCCCGCGAACAGGCCCAACCCGCGCAACTGGGGAGCCTCCTGGCTCGACTCAAACATCCACTGCATGCCCAGGCAAATGCCGAGCAGAGGAATTTCCCGATCAATCGCCTTCGCGACGGATTCCTGCAACCGCCCAGCCAGCGCCGTTGTGGCTTCAAAATTCCCCACGCCCGGCAAGACGATCTTGTCCGCCTTGGCGATCGCTTCGGGGTCGGCGGTAATCACCGACTGATGCCCCAGATGGTCAAATGCCTTGCGCACCGAAGCGAGATTCCCGGCCTGATAGTCCACGATCGCGATCATAGAAGTCCCTTGGTGCTCGGGAGCAAGCGAGCCATGCGCCGGTCGCGCCAGCAGGCGGCACGCAGCGCCCGCGAAAATGCTTTGAACAGAGCCTCAATCTTGTGATGATTGGAACGGCCATAGAGCACGCGCGCATGGACATTGGCGCGCGCTCCTCGGGCAAAGCCGTCAAAGAAGTCATGGACGAGTTCGGCCTGCAAATCGCCAACCAGACGCTGCCGGACCTTGGTGTCGACCACGGCTGCCGCGCGTCCGCCAAAATCGATGGCTGCGAGTCCCAGGGTTTCGTCCATGGGCATCACGAAATATCCTGCGCGCAAGATCCCCCTCTTCGATCCCAGCGCTTGGTGAAAAGCCTCGCCCAGAACGATGCCTACGTCTTCCACGGTATGGTGCTGGTCTACGTCAAGATCGCCCTGGGCGTGCAGTTCGAGGTCGAAGCCCCCGTGCCGCGCAAATAATTCCAGCATGTGGTCAAAGAAGCGGATGCCGGTGGACACTTTGTATTTGCCGCGTCCGTCGATCAGGAGAACAGCCCGGATCGTGGTCTCATTCGTCTTTCGATTGATGCTGGCTCGTCTCATGCCGGCGTCCTTGTCCTTGTGCTCGTACTCTCTGCCCAGCCGATTTCGTTCAACGCTTCGTGTAGCGCAGCCACAAGACGGTCTGTATGAGCTTGCCAGCCCGCGGTGATGCGAACGCAGCCTTCACAACCCCAATCCGAAGACCGGTCGCGAACCAGTATGCCGCGCGCTTTCATGCTTCGAACAAAGTCGGCATGAAGCGGTCCAATACGCGTGAGCACGAAATTTGCCTGGCTCGGCCAGAAGGGAATTCCCAGAGTGCTGAATTCCTCTTGCAATCGGTTGCGACTCGCCTGCACCTCCGCCACATATCGACGGACATATTCCTGATCGGCCAGCGCGGCAGGCAAGCACGCCAGCGCTACCCCGTTCACGTTGTAGGGCGAACAGGCGCGCCGCAGGCTCTGCACTTGCGCGGCCGCGCCCGCCAGCATTCCTACTCGAAAGCCGGCCATTCCGTACGCTTTGGAAAACGTTCGCGCGATAAACAGGTTCGGCACGTGCCCTGCGTGCTCCAGAAGCGACTCTCCGTAAAATTCGAAGTAGGCCTCGTCTACCAGAACCGCGGCCTGGGGTGCGCTGCGGGCGATCAAGAGCAGGTCCTCCACCGACGCTGCAGCGCCGGTAGGATTGTTCGGATTCGCGATGGCTATCAGGCGCGTCCTGGGGCTAGTCGTATGAGCCAGCAACTTGGACGTCGGAAAACGAAAATCTTCATCCGCAGGAATCGAAATGACCTGCGCTCCGGTTGCCGCCGCGCAGATTTCGTACATCGCAAAGGTCGGGACCACGATGACGGCTTCGTCCTCCGGTTCCAGGTAAGCCTCGCAAACCAGGTGGATGGCTTCGTCCACGCCGTTGGTCAACAGAACCTGCTCCGGTTGCAGTCCCAGAAACGACGCCACTTCCCGTTCAACCGGCGCGCGCTCGGGATAGCAGGCGAGCTGTTCCGGCTGCAATTGCCGCAGACGCTCCATCACCCGAGGCGAACAACCACCGGTGTTTTCGTTGAAATCCAGGCGCAGTCCGGAGCGATCCCCCAGCGGCGGCTTGTACTGCTTCAATTGGCGCACTGCCTGGCGGGCCTCAAGCATGGGCGCACCTCAGCTGTATCGACTGAGCATGCGCCCGCAGACCTTCAGCCTCGGCTAAAGCGACAATCGACGGCGCAATCTTGCGCAATGCTGTGCGCGAGAGTTCTTGCACGGTAATGACCTTGAGGAAATCGCTGACACCGAGCCCGCCACGGAAGCGGGCGACGCCTCCGGTCGGCAGCACGTGGTTGGGTCCGGAACCGTAATCTCCAGCGGCCTGTGCGGAGTAATCCCCCAGGAAAATGGAACCTGCACTCACAATGTCCGGCAGATTCCTGCGCGTGGTGGTTACGTGTTCCGGCGCGATGAGATTTGTCCAGTCAATGGCTTGTTCTCGCGAGCCGGCCAGCAATACCGCTCCGTGCTTTCGCAACGCCTGCTGGGCGATCGGGTTTCCTCGGGCCAGGGAAGCTACGGATCGTGAAACTGCGCGCGCCAAGTTTCGCGACTGCGTGACCAGCAGCACCAACGCCTCCGGGTCATGTTCGGCTTGCGCAACCAGGTCGGACGCAATGAATGCCGGCTCGCCGTCGTCGGAAAGAATGAGCCCCTCCGTAGGTCCCGCCAGAAAGTCGATGGAGCAATCGAAAGCGACAATTTTCTTGGCGGTGGTTACGAAGAGACTTCCAGGCCCAACAATCTTGTCCACGCGAGCGATCGTTTTTGTACCGTAGGCCAACGCCGCGATCGCCTGGGCGCCGCCAATGCGGTAAAACTCGCGGACGCCCAACAGCGCCGCCGCGGCCAGGGTTGCCAGCGCCGGACGGGGGGAAACCACGCGAATGTCTTTCACGCCGGCGACTTGAGCCGGAATCACTGTCATCAGCAGGGTTGAAGGCAGCGGATAGCGGCCGCCCGGAACGTAACAGCCTGCCGAGCCGAGCGGGCGCACCAGCTGCCCGAGCTTTCGGCCCTGCTTCGCGCGTTCCCACTCCTTGGGTTTTTGCCACTGACAAAAGCTGCGAACGTTAGCTGCCGCCGCTTCCAGGGCGGTCCGGAGTTCCCGAGGAGAGTTCTTCAGCGCGGATTGCATCTCGCTCTCTCCAACCCGTAGCGAATCCCCTGGAGACAGTCCGTCCCAGCGTTCTGCGTATCGGCGGAGGGCGCGATCGCCGCCCCGCCTGACGCTTTGAACAATGCGGCGCACCTGCGGCTCGAGTGCGTCCAGCTTTTGCCCACGCTGTGCGAGTTTCCGCACGTAATGCGCGGCGGCGGGGCCTTCGAGAATCCGCATTACATCACCACCTTGTTCAGCGGATACTCCACAATGCCCTCGGCATTAGCGGCCTTGAGCCGAGGAATAATCTCCCAGGCCGCCGATTCTTCAATGATCGTGTTTACCGCCACCCAGGCCTCGTCGCTTAACGTCGCAATCGTTGGTTTCTGCAAAGCAGGCAGTAAACCGAGCACCGTGGCCAAGTCCTGCTTGCGGACGTTCAGCATCAAGCCAACCCGGCCCTGGGCCTCCATCGCGCCTCGCAGCATCACGCCGAGATTTTCGATCTTGCGGCGCCTGTCGGTTTCCTTCCAGGCTGCACGGTTGGCGATGATCTGCGTGTTCGACTCGAGCAGCGTATCAATAATGCGCAGGTGGTTGGCCCGCAGGGAACTGCCGGTCTCGGTGACTTCAACGATGGCATCCGCCAGCATTGGAGGTTTCACCTCGGTTGCTCCCCAGGAGAATTCCACACGAACCGTCACGCCCTTCCTGGCGAAATAGTTCCGCGTCACATTTACCAGTTCGGTAGCGACGATGCAGTCGGCCAGATCTTCCGCCCGCTGGTAGCCCGACGCTTCAGGGACAGCCAGAACCCAGCGCACCTTACCACGGCTCTGCTTGGCATAGACGAGATCGGCCACGGTTACGACTTCAAGCCCACTCTCCATGACCCAGTCGAGACCAGTCAGGCCCGCATCCAGAACGCCGTGCTCGACGTACCGTGCCATCTCCTGTGCGCGAATCAGCATGCACTCGACGTCCGGGTCCGCTGTGCTCGCGGAGTACGATCGGCCGTTCGTGTAGACGTTGAGCCCGGCGCGCGCGAACAGTTGCAGCGTGGCCTCCTGCAAACTGCCTTTCGGAATGCCGATGCGCAGCTTCATGGCAACGACCTTTCTGCCTGCGACGCCTCCGTGCGGAAGGGCAAACTCTGGGTGAAGCAGGAGCGTGTCCCCTGATGGCAGACCACGCCTTCTCCCAACACGCGCACTTGCAGCAGCACCGTATCGCGATCGCAGTCGGTCGTGGCCGAGACCACTTCCAGCCGATTGCCTGAGGTTTCGCCTTTGGTCCAAAGCTGGTTGCGGGTACGGCTGAAGAAAGTGACGTAGCCGGCACGCAGCGTCTGCTCGAACGCCTCCTGATTCATGAAGCCCAACATCAGAACCTCGCCGCTGCCCGCATCCTGGACGATGGCGGGCAGCAGGCCCTGCATCTTGTCGAAATCAATCTTTTCGCTCATTTCCTCTCCCAATTTGCCCCAGAAACAAAAAGCCCGCCGTCGCAAGTCGCGTCAGCGGGCTGAATCCCTGTGAGTCGTCTAGCCTATCTCAAGACACCCCCGCCAACATGTTGTGTACATGATGGTGATGGTGGAGATGGCTGGAGAAACTCATCCTTAAAAAGATAGCCGATGCTGCCCGCTCGTGTCAAAACATTCTTTACCGGGAATTCTGCCACTTGCTAGACTTGCGCCTATGATTTCCGGCATCACGGGCGCACACATCCTCCTGTATAGCGACAACCCCGAAGCCGACCGCGCCTTCTTTCGCGACGCTCTCGGCTTTCCCGCTGTGGACGCCGGCGGCGGCTGGCTCATCTTTGCCCTGCCTCCCGCCGAAGCTGGCATTCATCCCTCCGATGGCGATAGGCGCCAGCTCCACAGTGGACGGCAGCTTCTGGGGTCGGTCCTCTACCTCATGTGCGACAACCTGCCTGCGTTCATGCAATCCCTCAAGGCCAAAGGCGTGGCCTGCTCGCCCGTCGAAGAGGAAGACTGGGGGATCAAGACGACGATCGCACTCCCCAGCGGCGGTGAGATTGGCCTGTACCAGCCGACGCACCCGACAGCTCTCGGCCTCAAATAGCGGCCACTCTCCGTGCCCAAGCTCTCCAACGGCATTGAGTCGGATCCAAAACTCCAAGCGGATCCCACCACGATTGACATTTACTGCCCCGCGGAGTAGGGTTCCGGGGCGAAACCGCAGGAACAGTAAATTGATTTAGCATCGGCATTTTCGCCCCAGGCCGGTGACTCATTAAGGAGAAAAAGCACGAACAAGAAACTGTGCAGCATTTTTGCAGGCCTATTCGCGCTGGCGATGATGTCCGCCTCGGCTGCGCCGGCGCGCGCGCAGGACGAACCGAAGGAAAAACCGCCGATGTACAGTTACGTCGGATTCTGGAATATTCCCCGCGCGCAGTGGGCGGAGATGGATAAGAACAACGCCGTCGATCAGAAAATTCTGGACAAAGCGCTGGCCGATGGAACTATCGTAGGTTACGGCTATGACTTGAACCTGGTGCATCAACCGGACGGGATGACGCACGACGACTGGTGGTCGGCCATGTCCATGGCCGCGATGCTGAACGTGCTGGACAAGTTCTACAAGTCCGGTACGCCAACTTCACCGGTGCTAGTCAGCGCTACCCGGCATTCGGACGGCATATTCGTCAGCCGGTATTACAACTGGCGTCCCGGCTCGTATAAGGGCGCCTATACACGCGTGGCATATTACAAACTGAAGCCGGATGCGCCCGAGCACGCGATTGAGACCATCAGCAAGCATCTCATCGTGCCGGTATTGGAGAAGCTGCTGGCCGACGGTTCGCTTATCGAGTATGAAATCGACACCGAGGCCGTCCACACGGAAGGTCCCGGAGCGTTCTGGGTGGCCGTCATCTCGCCGAACGGTGAAGGCCTGGACAAATTGAGTGCAGCCCTGCGCGATGCGTCCAAAGCCAACCCCCTGAACGGCCAGGCGCTCGACTCGATGGTGGACCTGGCAGCGCACCGCGATTTTCTATCCAGCTCAACCGTAACTTACAAGTAGTTGCACGGAGCGGTTTTCATATGCCCAAATGCGACGGCTGAGCTTTTTTCACGCCAGCCGCCGCATCCAGGGCTTCACCCCGAACGTCACAAGTAAATTCAAAACAGTCCACTACCGCCCTGACACATACCTTGAAGCTGAGGAAAGTCGGCGGTAGTATTGTTCAGAGCGTCAGCGGGCAGTTGCCCGAAGGGTTCGATGCCGCAAAATTACGTTCCCATATTTATTTTCATCGCATTTGTCGGCGTCCTGATTCCGGTGACGCTGCTGGCGGCCAAGCTGGTGCGGCCGGAGAATCCCAGCAAGACCAAATTGATGCCCTACGAATGCGGCATCGATCCGGTTGACAGCTCCCGGGGACGCTACACGGTGCGCTATTACATCGTTGCCATCCTGTTTGTGGTCTTCGACGTGGAGACCATCTTCCTGTTCCCCTGGGCGGTACAGTTCAAGGCGCTGGGCGTTTTCGGGCTGCTCGAGATGCTGATTTTCCTGCTCATCCTGATCGTGGGCTTCATATGGATCTGGGGAAAAGGCGCGCTGGAGTGGATTTAGAAATCAGCGTCACCTACCGACCTTTACTAGTGACCGTGACACTGATCATGAGCATTTTGGGTTTATTCGGGTGCTCCAAAAAGGTGGACCTTGACGAGTCGGTTCGTATCCAACTTCGAAAGGCTGGTTCGGACCTTCCGAAGCCGCACAAGATTGAGTTTTTTATCTATTTCCCCACCCAGGCGCTTGCTGAGCAGGCCGCGTCCCGCATCCGCTATGAGGGATTTCAAGTTGAGGTTGAGAAAGCGGCGAAGGGTGATGCCTGGCTTTGCTTTACGACGAGGACGATGGTTCCTGAGTTGGCTGCTCTTCAGAAGATTCGACGTGACTTTGACGCTATAGCAGGTTCTTTGAAGGGCGACTATGACGGATGGGGAACCGAGGTTGAAAAGTAACATACCTGTCTGTGGATCAGACTGAATCATCTGAACGTTTTCGGGCCAATTCGCGACCCTCAGTTCAGGATATCGCCGCAGAACCGGTGCAGTCGTTGGCTTGTTCGATGAAGGACTCAAAATTGCGCGCAATGGAGACGAGCGGCAGGTAAGTTCAGAGATAATCAGAACCATGGTCAGTGCACCACCCAACGGAGAGACCTTCACTGCCAGTCGCTGGACCAAAGGCAATTTCTTCTTTCCGGTGCGAATCATTGTTACGCGGCAGCACGTGAGCCGGATGAAGTCTCGTTTGTTCGGCAGCAGCGAGGAGAGCATTGCCCTCGGAAAGGTAGCCTCAGTACAGATTTCGACGGGAGTGATCTGGTCCGAGATTCGTATTGATTCCTCGGGTGGCACCGCCCCGATCACCAGCCACGGCCACCGCAAGGCAGACGCTCTGCGCATTCGCGAGTTGATCGAAAGCTATCAGGTGGAGCAAAGAAAGTGAGGCGGCGAACCTCTCGCCTCCGCGATTGACACTTAGTTTGCAAGCTGTTAATAGTTAACGTTCTTCTAAACGCCCACGGCGCCGGAGGTTTGTACCTTCCGTAGCTATGCCCGAGGACACCAAATCCCCCACACCGCCGCAGAGTGGTGATCCGAAACCCCCGGCAAGAGAGCCCATTCCCGGCAGCGTTCAGTCGTCCCCGGAAAAACCTACCGCCACACCTCCGAAAGCGGCGGAACATGCGGCGCCCTCCAAACCAACTGGTCCTGCCCCGATTCCCTGGGATTCGCCAATGATTTCCCGGCTCAGGGGCCAGCACGGCTCGGGCCTTCGCGAGACCGTTACCTACCTCGGCCAGAACTATATCGTTGCCGATTCGTCCCTCATTCCCGAGCTGCTCCAGGTACTCCGCGATCAGGAGCAGTTCGACTATTGCGTGGATATCACAGCAGTCCATTATCCTGAGCGGGAGAAGCAGTTTGAAGTGGTCTGGATTCTCTATTCTTTTCCCCACAACCAGCGCATTCGAGTGAAAGCCGCGTATGCCGACGGGGAAGCGGTGCCCACCGCGGTTGCCATTTGGCCGACTGCCAACTGGCTGGAGCGTGAGGTCTTCGACATGTTCGGCATCCGCTTCGACGGACATCCCGATCTGAAGCGTATTCTGCTGCCCGATGGTTGGAAGGGGCACCCTCTGCGCAAGGACTACGGCATCATTCAGCAGGATCAGGAGTGGGTCCAGATCAACCTGGGGATCGAGAGCGGGCAATGACCGACCGGACCACGATCGACCGGTCCTCCCACCTGGAACTCGAACCACACGAGAAGACCTTTCTCGATTCCAACGAGCTCATCATCAACATGGGCCCGCAGCACCCGGCCACCCACGGCGTGCTGCGCGTGATTCTGAAGCTGGACGGCGAAAAAGTTCTGGGCACCGAATGTGTGATCGGCTACCTGCATCGCGGAGTCGAGAAGATTGCCGAACACCGCACCTATGCCATGTTCAATCCCTACGTGGATCGCATGGACTACGTGGCGGCGGTGTCGAACGGCCTGGGCTACTGCGAAGCCGTAGAAAAGCTGCTCAACGTGCAAGCGCCGCCGCGGGCCAACTACATTCGTGTGATTCTTACCGAACTGAACCGGCTGGCCAGTCACATGCTGTGGCTGGGTACGCACGCGCTCGATATCGGCGCCATTACGCCGCTCTTTTACACCTTCCGCGACCGGGAAGAAATTCTTAAGATTTTCGAAAAATACTGCGGCGCCCGCCTGACTACGCACGCCTTCCGCATCGGGGGGTGCCTGTACGAAACCTACGAGGGGTTCGAGCGCGAGGTGAAGAAGTTCCTTGATTTTGTCGCTCCCAAGATCGACGAGTACGAAGAACTCCTCACCACGAACCGGATCTGGGTTGAGCGCACCAAGAACGTGGGCAAGATTACCGCCAGGGAATGCATCGCTCTGGGTGTGACCGGGCCGGTGTTACGGGCCAGCGGCGTGAAATGGGATCTTCGTAAAGCTCAGCCCTACGCAGCTTATGCTGACTTCGATTTCGAAATACCTGTCGGACAGAACGGCGACACCTACGACCGGTATATGGTGCGCATGCAGGAGATGCGACAGTCGCTGCGCATCATCGAGCAGGCCATCGGCAAGATTCCCGATGGCCCCATCATGGCCAAAGTTCCGAAAGTGATGAAACCGCCGGTCGGCGAGATTTACCACTCGATTGAAGCGCCCAAAGGGGAGCTGGGATATTTCATCGTAAGCGACGGATCCACACAGCCCTACCGGGTACGTGTCCGGCCGCCGTCGTTTGTGAACCTGCAGGCGCTGGACATGATGGTCCGTGGTGCTCTGGTGGCTGACGTGATCGCGGTCATTGGAACCCTGGACATCGTGCTGGGCGAGGTGGATCGCTGATGCTCGACTACATCACCTCATATCTGAAGAGCGATACCACGCCGGGTTCGGCTGGGAATTTGTTTTGGGCATTCGTTTATATCGTTCTAATCTTTCTTGGCTTGTCCGTGGCGGTGATCGCGATGAACTGGCTGGAGCGCAAGATTCTGGCTCACATGCAGGTTCGCCTGGGCCCGATGAGAGTGGGCCCCCACGGCTTGCTGCAGCCCATCGCCGACGCGCTCAAGCTGCTGATCAAGGAAGACATCATGCCGGCTCAGGCCGACCCCTTCGTATTCTGGGTGGCACCGGTGCTCGTCGTGATCACGGCTTTTACTGTCTTTATTGTTGTTCCGTTCGGGCCGACGCATGCCGTAACTGACATGAATATTGGCGTGCTCTTCATGTTAGGCGTGTCTTCGTTGAGTGTTCTCGGGGTGGTTATGGCGGGATGGGCATCGAACTCGCACTATCCGCTGATGGGGGCGCTGCGCTCGAGTGCGCAGATGGTTTCCTACGAGATTGCGATGGGTCTGGCGGTGGTTTCGGCGATCCTGATGACCAGCCTCAATAAAGAAGGCACCGGCACCCTGAGCATGATCGGAATCGTGCAGGCACAACAGGCTCAGCATGTCTGGTTTATCTTCAAGTTCTTTCCGCTGGGGCTGATCGCCTTCTTCATCTTCGCGGTTGCGATGGTGGCGGAGACCAATCGCGCTCCCTTTGACCTGCCGGAAGCCGAGTCCGAGTTAACTGCCGGTTTTCACACCGAGTACAGCGGCTTTCGCTGGTCGCTGTTCTTTCTGGCGGAATACTCTGCCATGATTGCGGTCTCGTCGATCGCCGTCACCTTGTGGCTGGGCGGATGGATGCGGCCGTTTCCCAATGCGCTGGGCGGAGAAACCTGGGACCTGGTGTTCTCGCTGGTTCCCGGGCTGACCTTTCTGTTTCTCGCCGCCATGACGTTTTACAGCACCGCCCGAATGCCCAAACATCCCTACTTCAAAGTGCAGACGATCGGACTGGGGGGATTCGGCGCGGTGCTGGCTCTGATCGGAGTGAGTTTGTTTATCCCTCCGGTGCGTGACCGTGTGCAGGATATTTTCTGGTTCAGCGCCAAGGTAGCGACTTCGATGTATATGTACATCTGGTATCGCGGTACCTTCCCGCGTTACCGCTTCGATCAGTTGATGAAGGTCGGATGGAAGATACTGCTGCCGCTGGGGATTGGCGTGCTCATCCTGACGGCGATTGCGGGGATGTGGTTCTAGGCACGGACCACGTAGGGGCGGGTGTCCTCACCCGCCCGGCCGAGCGAAGGTCGGCAAGCTGCGGGTTGGTAAATAGAGTGCCGGACAATGTCGTCCGGGCTGAATGGCTTAAGAAGGAACTATGGCTCCAGTAGCCACAACATTTTTCTTCTATTTCCTGTCGGCGCTGACCGTGCTCAGCGGCGTGCTGGTAATCACGCGCAAGAATCCGGTGCATTCGGCGTTGGCGTTGATCGTATCTCTCCTCGGGCAGGCGGCGCTTTACCTGATGCTGTATGCGCCATTTGTCGCCGGCGTACAGATCATTCTTTATGCGGGCGGCATCATGGTGCTGTTCCTGTTCGTTATTATGCTGGTGAATATCGAAAAGGCGCAGAAACAAGAGCAGTTCAACAAGCAATGGCTGGCCGGTTTAGCGGCAGCCGTGGCTCTTGGCGTGCTCTTCGTATTCGTCTACGTCAAGGGTAAAGGCTTGTTTCCGGATCGGGCCGTGGAGATGCCGGAGCAGTCCAACACGCAGCAAGTCGCCGTCCTGCTTTATGGCAATTATATGTTCGCCTTTGAAATCGCCTCATTGCTGCTGCTGGTGGCGGTGATTGGGGCGGTGGTGATGGCGAAGAAGAGGATTTGAAAGACAGCTGTTAGCCGTTAGCTTTTAGCCCTTAGCCAAACCAGGTTGCAGCAGGGAGCTAAGGGGTAAAAAGCCTGAGGCCAAGCGGTAAAAGCTAAAAGCTAAGAGCTAAGAGCTCAAAAATGGCTCCCATCACTACGCTTCACTATCTCGTGGTCGCCGCCGCCCTCTTCGTTCTGGGCGTGATCGGCGTTTTGACCCGCCGCAACGTGGTCATCGTGCTCATGTCCATCGAGCTGATCCTGAATGCGGTGAACCTGAACCTGGTGGCGTTTTCCCGGATTTGGGGTCTGCACGGACAGATCTTCGCGATATTTGTAATCACCGACGCCGCGGCAGAAGCGGCAGTGGGGCTGGGGATATTGATTGCCTTCTTCCGCAACAAGGAGACTGTGAACGTAGACGAAATCGATTTATTGAAATGGTAAGAGGGCAGCTCCTGGCTTCTAGCTCCTAGCTTCTGGCTAGTAGCGAGTAGCTAGAAGCTAAAGAGCTAAAAGCTAAGAGCTAAAAGCTGAAGACGACCGACGACTACTATGTTCCTCGACCACATCTGGCTCGTCCCGCTTTTCCCCGCCTTCGGCGCGGTCATCATGTTCTTTTTCGGCCGCAAGCTGCAGAAGGCTACGGTCGACGCGGTCTGCGTCGGCGCAGTGGTCGTGGCATTTCTTTTCTCCTGCATCGCGGTGTGGCAATACACAAACTACGCCCACGACAATCCCGGCAAGCCTTACGAAAAAATCGTCTACACCTGGCTGGGTACCGACACCGGGCACATGAACTACGTCAAGCGCGACGGTACCCCGGCCCCTTTCCAGGCCGACGCCGGATTCCTGCTTGATCCTCTCTCCAGTAT
>JACXTT010003698.1_pt1 | contig 23314 bp, 19 predicted proteins | sample 9270951 | NCBI WGS metagenome assembly JACXTT01 (sample SAMN15532306, study PRJNA645909) | rock metagenome | isolation source: weathered quartz diorite | place: Puerto Rico | collected 2017-06-21
GACGACGTCGCCGGGCAGGCGGCGCAGCGCGGCGTCCACGGCCAAGGCCAGCACGTCGTCGTTGTCGATGACATGGCCGGTTTCATCCACCACGGCGAGACGGTCGCCATCCGGGTCCTGGGCGAAGCCGACTTGCGCGCCGGTTTTGCGGACCAGCTCGGCGATGTCGCCCAGTGTGTCGGGCCGCGGCTCGGCGACGCGGGGAAAGGGCTCGCCCGGGGTGACCGACATAGCATGCAAGTCGCAGTTCAGGGTGTCGCGGAGGAAGGAGACCGACATTAGCGAGCCGGCGCCGTTGACGCTGTCCAGCGCGACGCGGAAGCGGCGGGCGCGGATGCGCTCGGCGTCGACGTGCTTCAGGACGCGGTCGATGTGCAGCTTCGAGGCCGTCTGGTAGTCGCCGCTCATGCCGCCGATCTGGTGATTGGCGGCGTGGCGGAAGTCGTGCTGGTGATAGAGGTCCAGCAGTTCGGCCCGCTCGTAATTGTTGAAGAAGAATCCCGAGGCATTGAACAGCTTCAGCGCGTTGTATTCGGGCGGATTGTGGGAAGCAGTCAGCGCGATTCCACCGCGGGCGCGGGTGGCTCCGACGAAGATCTGGATGGTGGGTGTCGGCAGGACGCCCACGTCCACCACGTCGCAGCCGGCGGCCAGCAGGCCGCAGTGCACGGCGTGCTGCAACATCTCTCCCGACGTGCGGGTGTCGCGCCCCACGACGACTCTTCCGGCGCCGACATAGGTGCCGAAAGCCTGCGCGAAGGAGGCGGCCAGCGCGGGCGTGAGGAACTCGCCGACCACGCCCCGGATGCCGGAGACGCCGATCTTGAGCAGATGCTCTCTGCGCTGCGGCTGGTCAGGCAAGCCGGCGGACCTCCTCCAGCAGCGATTCGAAAAGCGCAACGGGCGGCTCGCCGAGCTGCTCGGCGATCACGCGGACCAGCGGCTCGGTCTGGCTCACGCGGACGTGGAACCAGCGGTCCGGCCAAGCCACGCGAAGCCCGTCCGAGACGTCGGCGACACCGTCGCTGTAGCGCTCGCGCAGGGTCATCAGCAGCGCCGGTATGCGCTGCGTAACCAGCGGCACCTCACCCTTGAGGATGCAATATTTCGGATACGCGCCGAGGATCTCCGACAGCGACCGGCCACTTTCCTGCATGATGGCGAGCACCGCCAGCATGGACGCGATGCCGTCGTAAACAAAGCGAAACTGGGGCATCATGATGGCGCCGGTGCCCTCGCCGGCCAGCGCGATCTGGTCCGGGCGGTAGCCGGAGAGCGCGTCGATCGCCGCCTGGCGGCCCACCGGGACACGCAGGACGCGGCCTCCCCGGCGTTGCGCCACCCAGTCCACCAGCGCAGTGGTTGAGAGGTTGGTGATCAGCAGTTTGCCTTCGCGCTTGGGAAGCAGGTAATCTGCCAGCAGCGGCAGCATCATCTCTTCACCAACCGATACGCCGTTTTCGTCGGCCATGGCCACGCGGTCGGAGTCGACGTCGAACAGGAATCCGGCGGCCGCGCCCAGCGGGCGAATCAGCGGCGCGAGCTGCAGGTTCACGGTGTCGCTGGTGGTGGTGGGGGCGTGGGCGAAGGCGACACCCTCGATACGCTCGTTGATCAGGATGAAGCCGCAGCCGTACCGCTCATTCAACCGGCGGAGGATGAGGGAGGAGGTGCCGTTGCAGCAGTCGACCAGAACGCGGAAGCGGCGCAGCGTTTCGAGGTCGTAGACGGAGGCGAGTTCGTCGAGGTAGCGGTCGATGGCGTCGCTCGAGGTAACCAGCTTTCCAAGCCGGTCCCACTCGACGAAAGCGAATTTCTTGAGGTGGTAGATGTCGAGCAGCTCTCCGGCCTGTGCCGAGGAAAGGTACGTGCCTTGCGGACCGAAGAACTTGAGCGCGTTCCAGTCGGAAGTGTTGTGGCTGGCGCCGATGGAGACGCCGCCCGCGGCGTTATTGCGGCTGATGGCGTGCTGGATGACCGGAGTGGGGGCGAGGCCGAGGTCGATCACGTCGCGGCCGCAGGCAAGCAGCGACGCGATCACTCCCTCGCGGATCATCACGCCGGAGGCGCGCGGATCGCGGCCGATCACGACTGGGCCTGGAGCGTCCAGGAAAGTGCCGAAGGCGGAGGCAAAGTCCAGGACATGCGTCGCCGTAAGGCCGGCGCCGACCACGCCGCGCAGGCCGACCTGCGAGATGCGCAGCGATTTCGCAGGCGCGCTCATTGCAGGCGCAGCCGTCCGAAAGCTTCAGGCACGTGGTAGCTGGGCTGGCCTGTGGGCTGCCAGGCGACGTGAGTCTTGTCTTCCAGTGGACCTTGCAGCCGGTAGAAATTGATGCGGAGCTCGTTCCCCTTCCTGGGAGGACGGCTGTCGAGCGACTGGAACGGAATGCGGAACTCGCCATACCAGATCTTTCGTGCTTCGTCGAGGCGGGCTTTGACCGTGAAGCCGGAATTCCAGCGCCATCCGCCGTCGGGCATCGGGTTGTCGCGGTTGATATCGAGGTCCACCCACTCGCCCTGAGGGGAGACTTGCAGTTCCTTGTAGTGGCGAATGTTTTTGAAATCGGTCCCGATGAAGACTTCAGCGACGTCCCATTCCCACAGCTTGTTGGTCTCCTGCGTGGTAGTGGGGTCGGGCTTGAGGTGCAGCTTCTGGTACGGACAGATGTAGAGGAGATAGAGGTTCTTGCCGGACCAGCGGGAGCGGATCTCGGTTCGATGGCCGGGAGCGGGCTCCCCGCGCGGACCTTTTTCGGCGAACACGCCCTGGACGCCCTTCCAGCCCGGGGAGTCAGGATCGGCGGTGAGCGGGAAATCGTGTTTGACCCGGTAGCTGGGGGCAACGCCCGGACTCTCCGCATACGCGGCAAGGGTCAGCGCGAAGAGCAACAGAACACGCATGTACCTCTTACTATACTGTCGAACCCTCCGTGGCGCAGGCTCTCAGACAGGTCGCAACAGCCCGCGGTGCCGTGACGATTCGCAGTTGAAGGCATGGACTGTCGGGCAGTGATTCCGCGCCACGTCAGTTGATGATTTTTTTGCGGACGGCGTAGAGGACGATCTCGGCGGTGTTGTGCAGGCCCAGTTTCTGCATCAGGTTGGTGCGGTGGCTCTCGATGGTGTGCGGGCTCACGTTGAGGAGCTGCGCGGCGTCCTTGTTGGATTTGCCTTCCGCGAGGAGCTGTAGAATTTCCTTCTCGCGATCCGTGAGCAGATCATAGGAATCCTCGAGGCCGCGCTGCTGCAGGTAGCGCATGTAGTCGTCGAGCAGCGTCTGCGTGATGGCCGGGCTGAAAAACGATTTGCCTTGGGACACGGCCTGCGCGGCCCGCACCAGATCGCTCTCCGCGGAATCCTTCAGGAGGTATCCTTTGGCGCCGGCGGTCAGGCCGCGCAGAACGTAGGTCTCGTCGGAGTGCATGCTGAGGATGATCACTCCCGTACGCGCGTTCTTCTTCACAATCTGGGCAGTGGCTTCGATGCCGTTCAGGTTCGGCATCCCGATGTCCATCACCACGAGGTCCGGTGACAGCTCCTCGGCCATGCGCACGGCTTCGCGCCCGTCGCCGGCCTCTCCGACGACTTCCATCCCCTCCGATTCCAGGAGCACGCGCAGGCCCTTCCGCACTACACCGTGATCGTCGGCAATCAGGACGCGCAGCGCGGCCATCAGGAAACCTCCTTGGCGGCGAGCGGGATCTCGACCGAGAGAACGGTGCCCCGTCCCAGCGCGGACCGCAGCGAGATCTCGCCGCCCAGCTCACGCACGCGCTCCTCAATGCCGATCAGGCCGAGGCCGCGGTCGCGCAGCCCGTCCGGGGTAAATCCCACGCCGTCGTCATGTACCGTCACCGCCAGCACCTCCTTGCCTCCCAATAGCATCACGCGAATCTGTTTCGCCCGGGCGTGCCGCGCGCAGTTGGTGAGCGCCTCCTGGACGACCCGATAGGCGCAAGTCCGGTGCGCCTCGGGCAGCCCTTCCAGATTCCCGCTAATCTCCACGTTGACCGGGACGCCGGTGCGTCGCGAAAATTCGCGCCCCTGCCACTCGATGGCGGGCCCCAGCCCGAGGTCGTCCAGCATCGAAGGGCGCAATCCCATGGCCAGCTGCCGCACGGACTGGAGCGTCCGCTCAGCAAGGCCGCGGGCGTCGGCGAGCTTCTCCGCGAACCGGGCGGCGTCGCCGTTTGCCAGGCGGGCAAGACTGGCCAGCTCGAGGCGCAGGCCGGTCAGCATCTGTCCGACCTCGTCATGCAACTCGCGAGACAGCTCCTTACGCTCGGCTTCCTGCGCCTGTACGAGCTGAGCCGAAAGACGCCGCATCTCAGACTCGGCCTTCTCCACGCGGCGCAGGCCGTCGTCGGCGCGCGACTCCAGTCGCGCCAGGTAAAAGATGGAGACCACGGCGATCAGCAAGGCGAGCGTGGCGGTGAGGACAAAAGTGGTTTTGAGCTCCTTGCGGAAGTCCATCTGGCGCTGCTCAATGCTGCTCTCCTGCCGCCTCAGGTTGGCCTGGTTCAGGTCCTGGATGGCCTGCGACATGGATTGGACGGCGTCGCGTCGCGGCAGTACGTGCTCCCGCAGGAAGAACGTCGAGAGCGCCATTTTCTGCACAGGGGTCCAGTCGAACAGCGGATCGAACGATTCCCAGTAGGCGTCGATCTCGTGGCGCAGCTTTTTCCGCTCCTCCAAATCATCGGGTGCCGAGAGGAGATCCAGGTGGTCGAGCGCCTTCACGATCCCCTGCCGGGTTTCCCGCATGCTCTCCCGGTACGATTCGGCTTTAAGATGCGACGGGTCCAGCAAATAATCCCGGACGAGAACAGCGCCCCGATGCATTGCCGAGTCGATCGCCGCGAGTTCCCTTTCGCGCTCGCTGTAAGTCCGGCGGATCTGGAGACTTTCGCGGTAGATGGCCATCGCGCCGCGTATGGCGGTGTAGCCCGCGATCACGATGAGCGCGATGAGGCTGCCAAAGGCGAAAATCAGAATGAGCCGGTTGTTGGAAGTCCGCATAGACGACTTGCGCGGGGACCCATCCCTTCCATTGTATGAATGTTGTGTTCACCGATCTCGACGGCACGCTGCTGGACGCCGCGACGTACTCCTTCGAAGCCGCAGAGCCTGCGCTGCGCGAAATTCGCATCACGGGCATCCCACTCATTCTGGTCACGAGCAAGACCCGGGCGGAGGCCGAGTGGTGGCGCGAGCGGCTCGGTTCGGCCGCGCCTTATGTGGTCGAGAACGGGGGCGCGGTACTGATCCCGGACGCCTGTTTCTCTTTTCCGGTTCCGTCCCGGCTGGAGTTTGGGGCGCCCTATTCGCGCCTGACGAGCGCGCTGGCCGAGGCGTCGGCGGCCAGCGGATGCCACGTGCGGGGATTCTCCGGTATGACCACGGCGGAGGTAGCCGAGGCCTGCGCGCTTCCCGTGGAGCAGGCGGCGCTGGCCCGCCTGCGCGAGTACGACGAACCTTTTGTCATTCTGGATCCGGACCGCGAGAACGCGCTGCTGGCGGCTATTGAAAGCCGGGGGCTGCGCTGGACCAGAGGCGGCCGCTTCCACCACATTCTGGGTGGAAGCGACAAGGCGCAAGCGGTCGCGGTCCTGCTGGACCTTTATCGCCGCGAGTTTGGAAACGTGCGCGCCATCGGCCTCGGCGATGCCTGGAACGACATAGGGTTTCTACGGCTCATGGATTCCGCCGTGGTCGTCAATTCGCCCGCCGCGGACCGCATGATGGTGGAACTGCGGGATGCGCGTCGCACGGCGTTACCGGGTCCGGTGGGCTGGAGCGAGGCGCTGGTTGGGGAGTCGGGATTGCTCCACGACTGAGACATAAGTGAACCCTGCCTGTCCGTTACAAGTGGTTCCGCAGGGGACGTTCAAACAGCGATTCGCGCTCCTCGCGGGGCTCCAGTTGGCGGCGGATGGCATCGCGAGAGGCGAGGCCGGCCGCGATGGAAGCGGTCAGCACCAGGCCGCCGACGATGATCACGAATGCCGCAAGAAAGACGCTGCGGGCGAAATCCAGGTGGTCCGCCGCGACGACCACGGCGACGAACCAAATGACGATGCGAACGGCGCCGGCGAGCTTTCGCGCGGCCGGGACGTTCTCGTTCGAGGCCCAGATCAGCGCACTGCGGCTGAGATATTGCGCCAGCCACGCGCCGGCGAGCAGGATCAGCCCGGCGGTGACCAGCTTCGGAACCAGCGAGATCAGGGCGCCGACCATGCGAGTGGTCAGATCCGTGTGCACGGCGCTGAGCGCGGCCAGCGATCCCACGGCGAGGATGCTCCAGTAAACCCCGCTGGCCACGATGCGCCGGGCGCGCAGTTGCCCGCGTCGGTCGAGCATGGAGAAGACGCCGTATTCGCTCAGGAACCGGTCGACGGCGACGCCTTTGAATATCCGGTTGACGGCCCACCTCGAAAGCATGGCCAGAATCCACGCGGCCAGCAGGATGATCGCGCCGGCAAGCAGCGGGGGCGCGTAAGTTTGGAGAAGGAACGCCAGGTGCTCGGCCGTCCTTTCCAGGATCTGTGCGAGAGTGGACCACATCTCAAACCTCCAGGCTCGCGCGCTCCTGTTCCGGGCGCGCGTCGGCAGAAATCGGTGCAGCGGCGTGGAGAACGCCGCTCCATTTGGAAATCAGATAGGACTTGGACTCCTCGAACGCCAGGCAGAGCCGCTCCATGCGCTCTTCCACTTCGGCTGACCCTGCGTCGCGGGTCTCGATGACGAAAGACGCCACACGCGCCAGATAAAGCGGCGTCAGGGCGCGCAGCAGGTGCCCGCGCTCCAGCGGACGGGCTCGGTGGGCACAGGCGAGGTCGATGATGATCCGCGTCCAAAGCTCGTCGGGAAGGTGGAACCGCTCCGGATCCCCGCCGCGCAGGGCCAGCACTTCGGCCACGTTTTCCGGGGCCAGGGCCATGGACCAGATCTCTCTCAGGTCATCGCAGCCGCGGTCGAACGCATGCAGCATCCGCGGCAGGTTGACGGGAACCGGGTCCAGCCCGACGTCGAAACGAAAACCGAAGAGGTCGGCCGCGCGGCTTCCGCGCACCTCGCTCCATACCGGCTCAAATTCCTCCATCAACTGGAAGACGCTGCCGACCACCTGCTGCAGCATCGCGCTCAAATCGGCCGAAGGATCCTTGGCGTCGTGCAGCTTCGCGCCGAGGAAGCTCTGGCATACGCGGTAGCCCTCGGCGATGGCCACGGTTGTCATCCATATGTCGATCCCGTAGCGCGCCACATCGGTCTCCCAGTCGTGTCGCGAAAGGTAGCGGTCCGCCAGGCGGCCTGAGACTCCGAAATCGCCGCCAATGGGCTGCCGCACCCTGACGCCGTAGAGCGCGCGCGTCAGCGGATAGACGATGCTGTTGGTGATGGTGCCGTCGTACTTGTGGCGGTGATAATACGGCGTGACGAAATCGTAGCCGGCGTGCAGCACGGGACGGACCAGCAGATCGATCCACTCCGGAGTGATCGACCGCAGGTCCGAATCGACGACGACGCACGCCTGCGCGCCCAGGTCCCGGGCGATCTGGAAGATCAGCCGGAACGCACTCCCTTTCCCCGGGATGCCGTGATACGGCAGCGAGAGGCGGTGCACGGGGAACAGGGGAGTGTCGAGGAGTAGGAGGTGGCTATCCTCGACCTGGGCGTCAAGCACTGCCTCTCGCGTGCCGTCCGTTGAGCCGCCGTCGGAATTGACGATGATCGCCTCGTACTGGCCGAAATATTTGGCCAGCCCGGCGTTGGCGGCTCGAACCACATGCCCGATGGTGCGGGCGTTATTGAAGCTGGGGATCCCGACGACAATGTCCGCTTTCGAGATCCCCTCCAAACTGGGGCGCTCAGGCGACGGGTCTTGCGCCATGCGCGCCGCCTCCCGCGGCGGCCAGAACGAAGACGCTGGCCCGCGGCCGCGATTCCTCCTCCACCGCGTCCAGCAGGGAGCTGAAGAAATCCGGGATTGCAGCCGTCACCCGGTTCCAGTTTGGGATGGGCGGAGCGCCGAGCGCGTCGCCCTGAAACTCCGTGGCGGCGTCGGACAGGCTCCGGGCGAACGTAGCCACGGCCAGCTCTTCCGCGTGACGGTCGAAGCCCAGCCCGTTGAGGAGCGCGTCGGCGTAGTAGCGGTCCGTCATGTGCTCGGCCACCCGTTGATAGAGAAGCTGCAGGTTCCGGAAATGGGCGTCGGACAGCATGACGCCCTCGCTGGCCAGGGTGCGGAACAGCGCCTTGGCGATGTCGCAGGACATGCGCCGCAGCCCTCGTAGCGGATCTTCGGCCGAGAGGTCCTGGTGCTTGTGCTCGTAGTTATCGGCAAGGTCCACCTGGCACACGCGATGCGGGGAGCAGTTCCGGTGCACCTCTGAGAGCACACCGATCTCCAGGCCCCAGTCCGAGGGGACACGATTGATGCGCGCCAGGTTCGCCTTCATGGCGAATTCCCCGGCCAGAGGGTAGCGGAAGCTGTCCAGAAAGCCCAGGAACGGCGAGCCCGGCGCGATGCCGGAGAGCGCCCGCAGCAGCGGCGTCATGAACAGCCGGGTCACGCGTCCGTAGAGCTTGTCGGCAACCCGGGCGTAGTAGCCTTTGGCGAACTCGAAATCCAACTCCGGATGAACCAGCGGATAGCAAAGCCGCGCCAGGAGTCCGCGATCGTAGTGGCGGATGTCGCAATCGTGGAGGGCGATTACGTCGCAGTCCCCACGGGCGAGAAGGTAGCCCATGGAGAGCCAGCAAGTGCGGCCCTTGCCATCCTGACCGGGCGGGAGACCGGCGTCCTCCAGCCGCCGAAACAATTCCTGTACGGGATCGCTTTCGATCCAGAGACACGTCACGGGCGTGCGGAAGCCGCGGAAGAAAGACCGCGCGTGTTCGTATTGGGCGCGGGTGGCGCGGCCAATCGCCACCACGATGTGCTGCAAATAGTCGACCTCGCGCAGCTCATCGACGATTCCTTTCATGGCCGAGGTTTGAAACTCGCTGTATAGGGCCGGAAGCACCAGGCCTGGGGGCGTCCGCTTCGCATGGCGGCGCAACTCGGCTTCCACGCGGGGCACGCCGTCCGCAGTGAGCCGGTGCAGCGTTGTGATGGTTCCGGATTGATAGAAGTCTGCCATCCGCTCTGCCTCCTCGCTGACCAGAGTAGCGGGCGGCGAGTACCGGGCGGCATCCCCCCAATAGACCAGATTGGTCAGGAAAGTACACCAGTGACGCAAGGTGCTGAAAATTAAGTGACTTGAGGGTATGGGGCCATCGTCAGGCGGTTGCCGGCCGCCGGTAAACGGCTCGCCACAGCTCGAACGGGCAGTCGCGTGGACGGACAACCGGGACGTTGGGAGTCCTGTACAATACTCCGGTGACTCCCACCGGCCCCCTGCCCCGCGTCCGCTATGCCGTCGCCGCTGTCTGCATGCAGATCCTGCTGGGCGTCATTTACGCTTGGTCGGTCTTTCGCGGTCCGCTGGCCACGGCATACGGCTGGTCGAAATCGCAGACCATCGCGCCCTACCGCTATTCTCTGCTGGTGTTCGCGGCGGGCATGATCATCGCGGGATTCTGGCAGGACCGCAAGGGACCGCGTGTGGTGGCTTCAGCAGGCGGACTGCTGCTGGGTACCGGCTGGCTGCTGGCATCTTTCCTAGGCAACACTCCAGAAGGACTGATTCTCAGCTACGGTTGTATCGCCGGCCTGGGCGTCGGCTTCGCTTACGTGACGCCCATTGCGACCTGCGTGAAATGGTTTCCTGACCGGCGCGGAATGATCGTCGGCCTTGCTGTGATGGGCTTCGGCATCGGCCCCCTGCTGTTCGGTCCGCTGCTCGAAGTCCTGATTGGCAAGAATCCGGCCCTGTTGACCATCACCTTGCCGCGCACGTTCCTGGTGCTGGCCGCCATTTCCTACATCGGGGTGATCGGCGCGGCACAGTTCTACAAGGTGCCGCCCGCGGGCTGGCGTCCGCCGGGATGGAATCCGCCCGCCGCCGCGGCCGGCCGGCGGGAAGATTATTCGCCTCGCGAAATGGTTGGCGCCTGGCAGTTCTACGTGCTTTGGGCGCTCTACTTTCTGGGCACCTCGGTGGGGCTCACCGCCATCGGCGAAGCAACGCCGCTGATCCAGGAGATGGCAAAGTCGGGCGCGGCGCTTTCCGCCGGCGTGGCGCTGGGTGTGATGAGCATTTTTAACGGGCTCGGCCGGCTGGGCTGGGGCAGCGTTTCGGACCGGCTGGGGCGCAAGAACGCCACCGTTGCGATGTGCGCCGTGTCGATCTGCGGCTGCGTTTTCTTTCTGCGCCAGGCGTCGGCGTTCTGGCCGCTGCTCATCGGACTATGCCTTGCCGCCTTCGCGTACGGCGGCTACCTGGCGCTTATGCCGGCCTTTACCGCCGACTATTTCGGCCCCAAGAACGTAGGCGCCAATTACGGGCTGCTGTTTACGGCGTGGGGCTTGTGCGGATTCATCGTCCCCGGGTACTTTGCCCGGATCATGGATCACGCGAAAGCGGCCGGCGATCTGGCGGGCGGATACAACGAGGTTTACCTGACGCTGGCCGGCATCGCGCTGGCGGGGGCGGTGGCCGGCGGGGTGTTGCGTCCGCCGGGGCGCGCGGCTTAGCTGATTACCGAGCCGCCGACCTCAAGCAAATGCCCCGAAGCACGCTTGTTTTTGATGAGCGCCTCTCGTCCTATCAGCGTCCACAATTCCATCGATCTTCGTTTCGACCCGGCCTGCCCAGATCTCGTCGAAGCCCACTCCGCACACCTCGTTCAGCAGATCGATCCGGCGGGGTGGAAAGCCGAGTTGGATGAACTTACCCGCCTCGACCAGGTCCGCTGTCTTGAGGCCCAACCAAGCAAAACCGAATTCTGTCAGGGCATTGCTCCAGTCTGGCGGCGTTGTGCCTCAGGGGCGGCCGTGGTAGCTGACCGCTATTGCGCCCACCACCACGTAGTCAACCCGGTGGGAATTCAGCAATTCGATAAACTCTTTCCAATCTTGGGGAAGTGCCATCTTCCTGAGGTCAGACTATCTCCAGCAACTCCAGCATGATCTCGATGCGCTGCTCGGGAGTCAGGGCGCGGTAGTACTCGATTTCAGCTTGCTCGGCCTCTTCGTGGCTGTTGAAAACGCGCGCTACCGGCTCCACACCTCCATTCTACAAGGCGCATGAATCCGAACCCGCCGCGTGGCACGTATTAAATTATCGTGCTACGTTAGGAGCGTCCGGATGCACATCCCCGACGGTTTCCTCTCCACTCCGGTATGGGCCACTCTCGACGCCGCCGCGGTTCCGGCGGTGGTCATGCTGGTCCGCCGTGCTCAAGGAGAGATGGAGGACCGCAAGGTCCCGCTGCTGGGAGTGATGGGGGCGTTCGTTTTCGCCGCCCAGATGATCAACTTCCCGGTGGGCGCCGGCACCAGCGGCCACCTGGTGGGCAGCGCGCTGCTGGCAGTGACGCTGGGGCCGGCGGCCGCGGCCACGGTCATGACTGCGATCCTTGCCATCCAGGCGCTGGTCTTCCAGGACGGCGGCGTCCTCGCTTTGGGCGCAAACGTATTCAACATGGCCGTTGTGGGGGTCCTGGCAGGATACCTGCCCTATCGCATCTGGGGCGCCAAGAAACCGGCCGTCTTCCTGGGCGGCGCCCTCTCGGTTCTGGTGGCCGCGCTGCTGGCCGTCTCCGAGCTGCTCTTCTCCGGAATCCGCATGCCCGGCCCGGTCCTTGGACTTTCACTCGGCTTGTTCGTGGTTTCAGCGTTGATCGAAGGGGCAATCACTGTCGCGGTGGTCGGCGCGTTGGAATCGATTCAGCCGGATTTCGTACGCCCGGCGGTCCACGGAGGACGCGCCGTGACGGCGCTTTCATTGGCCGCGCTGCTGCTTGCGGTAGGCGGCGTGATGTTCGCGTCCACGTCTCCGGACGGACTGGAAAAGCTCGCCGGCAACCTGGGAATCTCGGCCCAAGCTCAAGCCCTGCTGACCGTACCTCTGGCCGATTACCAGGCTGGCTTCTTCCAGTCGCAGTGGCTGAGGAAAGCCGGGGCGGGGCTGATTGGCCTGATACTCATCTGGGGCGCCTGCCTGGCCTTCGCCCGCTTTGCCGCGCGGCAAAGGAGCGCTTGACTTGCATCACGTCGTCCTCGAACGCTGGAGCCGCGGCGCGAGCTTCGTCCACGCCCGTGACGCACGGGCCAAGATCGCCGCTCTGCTGGTGTTTCTGATTGTCCTCGCCACGGCCCGGACGCGGCTGGAGGTGCTGGCTCCGGCCTTTCTTCTTTTGCTGGCCGCCGGAGCCGCGGCGGCCGGTCTCCCTCTGGCCAGCGCGTTCCGCCGCGCCGCGGTCGTGCTGCCTTTTGTCGCCGCCTTCGCCGCCATTAGCCTGATCGCCGGTGAGCCGGGCAAGGCCGCTGTGCTGCTCGCCAAGAGCTATCTTTCCGCCCTGGCCGCGCTTCTACTGGTGGCCACCACGCCCCTTCCTAAGCTGCTCGACGGCCTGGAATCGATGGGAGTCCCCCGCTACCTTCTGATGGTCGCGCAGTTCGTCTATCGCTACCTGTTTGTAATCTCCGAGCAGGCCCAGCACATGCGCCAGGCCGCGCTGTGCCGAGGCGGACTCAGCTTCCGCGGCGCCGCCGGAGCGTTGGCTTCTCTCTTTGCCCGCTCCTACGACCGCGCCGAGCGCATCCACCAGTCCATGCTGGCGCGCGGCTTTCAAGGCCACTTCCCGCTGCTGGCGGTCCCGCGCTTTACGGCGCGCGACGCGGCGTTTGCCGCCTGCGCCGGCGGGATCCCGGCGGCCTTGCGCTTCGCCGTCGAGAGGCTCGCGTGAATCCAATCGTCGAGGTCCGCGGCCTGCACTACCAGTACGACGACGGAACGGTCGCTCTGCGCGGCGTGGATTTTCAGTTGATGCCCGGCGAGACGGTCGCGCTGCTTGGCGCCAACGGCAGCGGCAAGACCACGTTCGTTCTGCACCTTAACGGCCTTCTGGCCGGCCGCGGCTCAGTGACGGTGTGCGGGCTGCCGGTGGAGAAGCGGAACCTGCCGGTGCTGCGTCAGAAGGTCGGCATCGTTTTTCAGGATTCCGACGACCAGTTGTTCATGCCGACCGTACTCGAAGACGTGGCCTTCGGGCCGCTGAATCTCGGACACTCTCCGGATGCCACCCTCACCAAAGCGCGCGAGGCCCTGCGGCAGGTCGACATGCTGGAAGCCGAAAAAAAAGCTCCGTATCATCTGAGCGCCGGCCAGAAGAAGCGCGTGGCCATCGCCGGCATCCTGGCCATGGAGCCGGAAATCCTGGTGCTGGACGAGCCGACAACGTTTCTGGATCCGCCCGGACAGCGCGCGTTAACCGAGCTTCTGCGCGAGCTGCCCCAAGCCAAGCTTCTGGTCACGCACGACCTGGAATTCGCCGGGGCGCTGGCGTCTCGGGCCGCATTTTTCAACCATGGCCTGATCGCCGGCGAAGGACCGGTCGCCGACGTGATTGAGCGATTCCACTGGGACCACCGGAGAGGCCTTTGCGCCTCCTGATCCAGCGGGTGAAGGAGGCCCGCGTCGAGGTGGACGGCAGCGTGGCCGGCTCGATCGGTCCTGGTCTTCTGGTTCTGCTTGGAATAGCAAAGGGCGATACGGCCAAAGAAGCCGACTATCTGATCGATAAGATGCTTGGCCTGCGGATCTTTCCGGACGCGGAGTACAAGATGAACCTGAGCGTCGCCGACACCGCCGGAGGTGTTTTGGTCGTCTCGCAGTTTACGCTCTACGGCGACGTGCGGAAAGGCAGGCGTCCCAGCTTTGACGCAGCGGCCCCGCCGGAGCAGGCTCGCGAGCTTTACGAATACTTCGTCGCGCAAGCCCGCCTGAAACACCCTCGCGTGGAAACCGGCGTCTTCCAGGCCGTGATGGCCGTCCACCTGGTCAACGACGGTCCGGTCACAATCCTCTGCGACTCGTGACACGAGCGTTCCTGCGTGTGGTAAATAATGGGAAACACGCAGGCTGTCGCCCTTCAACACATGATCGAAACATACGCCTATGCCCGTGCAGGTTTGCTCGGCAACCCCAGTGACGGCTACTTCGGGAAAACCATCTCCTTCATCGTTCGCAATTTTCGCGCCCGCGCCCTGATCTATCCCAGCGCGCGCCTGGAGATCAAATCTTCCAAAGCCGACCAGCCGGTCTGGGACAACTTCGACGACCTTTACCGCACCACGCGGTGGCGAGGCTACTACGGCGGCATCCGCATTATCCAGGCGCTGCTCATTCGCTTCCTGGACTATTGCAAGGCGCAAGGAATCGAGCTGGACGAGCGCAACTTCACCATCGAGTACGACTCCAATATTCCGCAGCGCCTCGGCATGGGTGGCTCCAGCGCCATCATCACCGCCGTGCTCCGCGCGCTGTGCCGCTACTTCGGCGTCGACATTCCGCTGCCCGTCATGGCGAACCTGGCGCTGGAAACCGAAACCAGGGAGCTGAACGTCCCCGCTGGCTTGCAGGACCGTGTGATTCAAGCTTACGAAGGCCTGGTCTACATGGATTTCTCCAAAGACATCATGGACCGCCAGGGCCACGGCGATTACGCGCCGCTGGACCCGGCGCTGCTGCCGAACATCTACGTCGCCTACCGGACTTCGCTCGGCGAAGGTACCGAAGTATTCCACTCCAATATCCGCGAGCGCTGGCGCTCAGGCGACGCCCAGGTCGTAAACGCGATGAGAACCTGGGCCGGTTATGCGGAACTGGGCGCAAAGGCGCTGCGCGATCGCGACTACCTGGTGCTCGACCGCCTGATCGACGCGAACTTCGACCTGCGCGCGACCATTTACCAGATCGACAAAGGCAACCTGGAGATGGTCCGCACGGCGCGGGAGGCGGGCGCAACGTCCAATTTCGCCGGCTCCGGCGGAGCGATCGTTGGCACTTACCGCGACGCCGCGATGTTTCAGAGTCTGGTGGAAGCCATGCGCCGCATCGATGTGGCTGTCGTCAAGCCGCGCATACTACCATGAGAGGGTGATTCGTTATCAGGACGCCGGCGTCAGCATCGCTGAAGCCGACCGCACCGTCTCCTCCATCAAAAAACTGGCCCGCGCGACCTTCACCCGCGGGGTGCTCACCGAGATCGGGACCTTTGGAGCTTCGTTCGCTCTGGAAGGCTGGAAAAAGCCCGTCCTGATCAGCTCGGCCGACGGCGTGGGCACGAAGCTCAAGGTCGCGATAGCGGCCAACAAGCACGACACGGTGGGCGAGTGCCTGGTGAATCACTGCGTCAACGACATCGCGGTGCAAGGCGCCGCGCCGCTCTTCTTTCTCGACTACTTCGCCTCCGGCAAGCTCGACTCGGGCGTCGCGGCGCAAGTGATCTCGGGCGTTGCGCGGGGCTGCAAGCGCAACGGCTGCGCGCTCATCGGCGGCGAGACCGCCGAAATGCCCGGGATGTACGCCGACGGCGACTACGACATCGCAGGCTTCATCGTCGGTGCGGCGGAGCGGCCGAAGGTGCTGAACGGACGCCGGATTCAAGCCGGTGACGTACTGCTGGGCCTCGCTTCCAGCGGTCTCCACACCAACGGCTATTCGCTGGCCCGCAAGCTGTTCTTCGAGACGGCAGGCTACCGGCACGACACCTACGTGCCGGAGTTGGGCGCGACCGTGGCCGAAGAGCTGCTCAAGGTGCACCGCAGCTACCTCAAGCCGATCCGCAAACTGATCGAAGCCGCCCTTCTGAAAGGCGCCGCTCACATCACCGGCGGTGGTATTACGGACAACACCCCGCGCATGCTGCCCGCGAAGCTCGCCGCGGTGATCCGGACCGGCTCTTGGCCCGTTCCGCCGGTCTTCCAGTTGCTCCGAAGCATCGGAGACGTTCCCGAAGACGACTGGCGGCGCACCTTCAACCTCGGCATCGGCATGATCCTCTGCGTCGGAAAGAAGGACGCCGCGGAAGCCGGCCGCGCGCTGCGGCGGCTGAAGGAGCCGTACTTCGAAATCGGCGAAGTGGCGGCGCAGCGGCGGGGCGGCCCAAGGGTCGAGTATCGATGAAGAAGCTTGCCGTGAAAAAGTTGGCAATAGTCCTCTCCGGCCGCGGATCGAATTTCGAGGCCATTGCCGCCAACTGCACTTCCGGCTCGCTCGACGCCTCGATTGCGGTGGTGATCTCAAATCGCCCGGACGCCGTGGGCCTGGAAACCGCGCGCCGAATTGGGCTGCACGCCGTCTGCCTTCCCTCCAAGGGCCTGGACCGCGAGATCTACGACCGGCAGCTTGCAGAAGAAATCCGCAAACACGACGTTGATCTGATCTGCCTGGCCGGCTTCATGCGTCTGCTGAGCGGCTGGTTCGTGAGCCAGTTTCCGCGCCGGATTTTGAACATTCATCCGTCCCTGCTGCCGGCCTTTCCCGGGCTGGACGCGCAGCACCAGGCGTTCGAACACGGAGTCAAAATCACCGGCTGCACGGTGCATTTCGTCGACGAGCACTTGGATGCAGGGCCGATCCTGGCCCAGGCCGCCGTGCGCGTCGAAGACGGCGATACGGCCGAGTCACTGTCAGCGCGCATTCTGGAGCAGGAGCACCGGATTTATAGCGAGGCGATCCGTTTGGTGCTGAGCGGCGCCTACCGCATCGACGGCCGCCGCGTCATCCAGTTGAAGTGAGTGGCAGACGTTTCCGGCCTGTGTGCTTTGGGCAGAGTCCCGCGGGCCCTGTGACATAATCTCCACGTGCGCTATCGCCACCGGGTTCTCAGCTTACTCTTTCTGCTCTCGATCATCACCTACCTAGATCGCGTGTGCATCTCCGTTGCGGGCCCGCGCATGCAGGCCGATCTCGGCATCTCGCCCGACCAGTGGGGCTGGGTGGTCGGTGTATTCGCGATTTCCTATGCCGCGTTCGAGATCCCCAGCGGCTCGATGGGCGACCGGACGGGCCCCCGCCGCGTCCTGACCCGCATCGTAATCTGGTGGTCGGTCTTCACCACGACGACCGGCTTCGCCAAAAACTACTGGTTCCTCCTTCCCATCCGTTTCCTGTTCGGCGCGGGGGAAGCCGGAGCGTACCCGAACTCTTCCTGTGCTATCTCCAAATGGTTCCCAGTGGTGGAGCGCGCCCGCGCGCACGGCATCGTCTGGATGGCCAGCCGCGTCGGCGGCGCGATCTCTCCGCTTCTGGTTGTTCCGATCCAGGCACGCTGGGGCTGGCGCGCGTCGTTCTACGTCTTCGGAATTCTTGGGGTGGCTTGGGCCATCTACTGGTATTGGTGGTATCGCGATACCCCGCAGGAGAAGCCGAACGTCACCGACGCCGAGCGGCGCGAGATCGGCGATCCCCCGGCCAAGGCCCCTCACGGGCTTCCCTGGGCGATCGCGCTGCGCAGCAAGAACCTGTGGATGCTGATGCTGATGTATTTCACCTACTGCTACGGCTCGTTCTTTTTTCTGTCGTGGCTCCATACGTACCTGGTGAAGGGCCGCGGCTTCAGCGAGAAGGACCTGCTGCTGTCCACGCTGCCTTTCATCCTGGGGGCGCTGGCCAACCTCTCGGGAGGCTTCACCAGCGACTTCATGGTCAAGAAGCTGGGCCTCCGAAACGGCCGCAGGACGGTGGCGATGATCGGTCTGGGCGCCGCCGCGTTCTTCACGGTGCTCACGCTGCTTACTAGGGACAAATACTACGCCCTGGTCTGGCTTGCACTCAGCTACGCCGGCTCCGACTTCATGCTGCCGACCGCCTGGGCGGTGTGCCTGGATATCGGCAAGAAATACGCCGGCGCCGTGACCGGCACGATGAATACCGCCGGCCAGATCGGCTCGTTCGTCTCGTCGGTGCTCTTCGGCTACATCGTGAAGAGCAGCGGCAGCTACGACGTGCCGCTGATTCCGATGACGGTCATGCTGACGATCAGCGCGCTGCTGTGGCTGAAAATCGATCCGGCCGAGGAACTGATCCCTGCGGGCGCGGGAGAAGCGGTGAAGAGAGCGGCGTAGGCCGGCGGTCCGATCGCCGAAAGCAACAGGACGGCCCAAACCGGGTTCAAATCTAATGGATAAGAGCCCCGGGCTATAATTGTGTAGCGAATCGCATACCCGCCAGCAAACGTGAGGAGTCATCTTGGGTAATTTTCGTCCTACGCCGCCGCCCGGCAGCCGGCCCGGCTCCGGCCTTTCCGCCACTCGTCCCGCCGATCGCAACTTCGAGCTGAAGTCGGAGATCCACCGCAAGCTGATCGGCGTCCTGAACCTCGACAAGGTGGCGTCCATTCCCAAGGACCGGCTGCGCTCGGAGATCGGTCGCGTGGTCGAGCGGCTGCTCGAAGACGAGCGCGTCCCAATGACCACCGCCGAGCAGAACCGCATCGTCGAGGAAGTGCTGGACGAAGTTCTGGGGCTCGGCCCTCTCGAAACCCTGCTCAAGGAACCGTCCATCTCGGACATCCTGGTCAACCGCCACGACAAGGTTTTTATCGAGCGCAACGGCAAGTTGTCCGAGACCTCGGTTCGCTTCAAGGACGACAGCCATCTGCTCCACATCATCGAGAAGATCGTCTCCCGCGTGGGCCGCCGCATCGACGAAGCGCAGCCCATCGTCGACGCCCGCCTCCCCGACGGCTCCCGCGTCAACGCCATCATCCCGCCCCTGGCGCTGGACGGGCCGTGCGTCTCCATCCGCCGCTTCGGCCGCCACGTCATTACTCAGGACGAAATGGTGGAATACAGGACGCTGATGCCGTCGATGCTCAAGTTTCTGGCGGCGTGCGTCCAGTCGAAGACCACGGTCCTGATCTCCGGCGGCACCGGCTCGGGCAAGACGACGATGCTCAACGCTCTCTCGCGGTTCATCCCGGAAGAGGAGCGGATCGTCACGATCGAAGACACCGCCGAGCTCCAATTGCAGCAGCGGCACGTGGTGAAGTTCGAAACCCGCCCGCCGAACCTCAATAAGGAGGGCGGCATCAACCAGCGCCAGCTCCTGCGCACGGCCCTGCGCATGCGCCCGGACCGCATCATCGTCGGAGAGTGCCGTGGCGCCGAAGCGCTGGATATGCTGCAGGCTATGAACACGGGCGTGGAGGGCTCCATGTCTACGGTGCACGCCAACACCCCGCGCGACGCCTTTTCGCGCCTGGAGACCATGGTGCTGATGGCGGATCTCGAAATTCCGACGCGCGTCATTCAGCAGCAACTGGCCAGCGCCATCAAGATCGTGGTACAAGTGGCCCGTCTTCAGGACGGAACCCGCAAGATGATCGCCATCTCCGAAGTGCTGGGGGTGGGCGAAGACAACATCGAGCTCCAGGACGTTTTCACGTTCGAGCGGATGGGCGTCACCGACGCCGGGAAGGTGCAGGGGCGCTTCCGCGGCTGCGGCGTGCTGCCCAAAATTATGGAGCGGCTGCGCGTCAGCGGGGTCACGCTCTCGCCGTCCATCTTCGAAGAGACGTCCGACGTCAATCTGTAATACCGTAGTACCTGTATGACCCGCCGCGATCTTGCACGTCTCGCCGCGGCCGGCGCGGTGTTGAAGTCCGCCCGCGCCGCCACCGGCAAATACACCGGCGCCCTCGACGGTTTTGAAGCCAAAGTAGACCCGGTTTCTTTCGACCCCGTCGCCTACAGCCGCCGCCTCTACGACAGCGCCGCGCTCAAGATGACCTATCGCGCTCGCGGCCGCAAGGAAGCCGAGGCCTGGCAGAAAAAGCTGCGCGCGAAGGTGGTGGAGCTGTTGGGCGTGCCGCCGCGCTCCCGCGACGCGTTACAGCCGGTGACGCTCGAGGTCCGCGAGTTTCCGGCCTACCGCCGCGAGAAGCTGGTCTTCCAGAGCGAGCCCGGACTGCACGTTCTGGCCTACCTGCTGACGCCGCTCAAGGGCCAGGCGCCGTACCCGGCAGTGGTCTGCGTCCCCGGCCACGGCCGCGGCGTCGACGACATCGTCGGCATAGACCAGGACGGCCGCGACCGCACCGACAAGGACGGCTATCAGCACGATTTCGCCATCCAGGCGGTCGAGCAGGGGCTGGCCGCGGTCGCCATCGAGCCCATTGCGTTCGGCTGCCGGCGCGATCCCATCACCCGCAAGAAGGCGCTCGGCACGTCGGCGTGCCAGCCTACCGCGGGGGCGGCGCTGCTGCTGGGCCAGACCATGATCGGCTGGCGCGTCCGCGACGTGATGCGCACCATCGACTGGATCGAGACGCGCAAGGAGCTGGACGCAAGCCGCGTCGGCTGCATGGGAATCTCCGGCGGGGGTACCTGCACGCTGTTTTCGTCGGCGGTGGAGCCGCGCATCAAAGCGGCCATGGTTTCCGGCTACCTCAATACCTGGCGCGAAAGCATTTTCAGCCTGTCGCACTGCATCGACAATTACGTTCCGGGGATCCTCAACTGGTGCGAAATGTACGATCTTGCCGGGCTGGTTGCGCCGCGCCCGCTGTTCGCCGAGTCCGGCGAGAAGGACGATATCTTCCCAATCGCTGCTTTCAAGGAAAGCTTCGGCCGTGTGCAGAAGGTTTACGAGGCTTTCGACGCGTCCGATAAGCTGGCTAGCGAGACGTTTCCGGCGGCGCACAGCTTCCATGGGGCGCGGGGATTGCCGTTCCTAGCGAAGCATCTGTAGCGTTTAGAAGGGGTCATCTCGCTGCAGTGGCTAGCTTTATCCGATTCAGCCCGCGTTGCGCCAGGGCCCATGAAGACACGGCTGAGGCGATGCCTTGAGGCTGCGACAAACGCTGGTACGCAGCGGCCGCTGCCTCTTTCAAGCCAAGGCTTTCGTAGATCCTTCCGAGCACGTAGAAACACTTCTCATCGGGTTCCTCCAGCCCTTCCATTTCCATCAGCCTGAACAGCGCGCGCTTCGCTTCCGTCGCCTTGCCGAGTTCGGCATAAACGGCTGCCAGTGTGTGCTGGGCCGTGGAGTTCAGTTCGTTTTGGAGCACATTTTCGTTCTCCAGCAACTTCGGGGTGTCCGGAGTCACCGTCCCCATCAGCAAATGGTTCCAAACAAGGTTGTTTCGATCCCCTGGGGACTCTTCCGCAAGCCGCTTGAGAATGGCATTGGCCTTCTGGAATTGCCCCTGGCTCTGATGAAGTGAGCTCAGCAGCCGGAGCGCCGGAAGATCGTCCGGTTTCTGCTTAACCTGCGACTCGAGCAAACGGAGGCACTCCGCGTGCCTCTTCATCCCGATCAGAGCCGATGCCATCCAGTTCAAAGCGCGACTCGAGTTCGGGTACTTCGCGCGCAAGGGCGTCGCGATAGCGTACAAATCCTCCCACTGCCGTCGCGCCTCGAACGCCTCGCCGAGCGCTACGTCGAAATACATGCGAACCTGTGGTACCAGCGCCTTTCTTCGCCCTTCCCTCAGCGTTGGTATGGCTTCGTTCATCTTTGGATCCTGTGCCCCAAGGATTGCCGCGGCTGCGTACTTTGCGTCGGCCAGCGAAGGATTCGTCAGGCCATCCCACAAATATCGGAAGCCGGCCCAGCCGATTTCGTCTCCGACAGGATCGCGCACCCGCCTGACCTCCACCGCCGTATCGAGCAACTGCCTGGCCTCGTCCAGTTTGGATGTCCGAATCCGGTCCCATGCGGACCTTCCATATGACACTTCAAGGTCGCCCGAGAGCAACCGGTACTCTCCATCCTCGCGTACCACGACTACCGAAGCCGAATCGGGCCGGTTCTTGTCCGCTACCCTGACAACACCCTTCGATGCATCTCCTTCCGCCTCGAGCCTCATAAGGCTCACCATCATGTCTCTGGTCACCCAAGGGGAAACGCCGCTTTGCGCGGACTGAATATTCGATCTCACGAATGCGCGATGAATGTTGGTGAGATCGGGCGTGCCGCCGGCCGTCCCTGCTCTGCTGAGAAATTTTAAAACGGCTTCGGGCCTCCAATCGCGGCCTGAAGTCTCGCTCAGATACTGCAGGACGACGCCCTCGGGCTTTTTGAGATCAGCCGGTACGTCTTCCGCGCGGCGGACTCTCGCCAGGATCGCCGCACGCCGAGCGCGCGCATCCGCTCCGCGAGCCGGCAGTTTTGCGGCCTCGTCCATCAGCTTCGACGCATCCCCATACCTCCGCAGGTTCGTCATCGAGTTTGCCGCCGACTCCAACAAAATCCCTCGAGTTTCCGGGTCCGGAAAATCACGATTCGCCTGCTGGATCGCCGCCGCGATACCGTCCGCTCCGGCAGCCGCCAACAGAGCGAGTTCGGCTTTGGCCGGGGTCCGCAGCTTCGCTGCCCAGACCTTCATTTCGGCGAACCGTCCCGCCCACAGCAAAGCCAGCGCCAAATTGTTGGCCACAGGCAAATCCTCGATCTTCTCGGCGATCGACTTATACACGTCGATCGCCTCATTCACATTCGCCCCCTTTCCGTCCCGCTCTCCCCGGTCGTTGTGCTCCAGCAATATCGCCAGGTTTGCCTTGAGGCCTGCCTCGTCGGGAGCCAACTCAACTGCCTTCCTCATGGCGGTTAGCGCACCGTTCCGATCGAAGCCCTTGCTGAAATACCGTCCCAGCAGATCGTTTTGCAGCACCCACGACAGTCCCTGCCACGCCATTGAGGAACCGGGCTCCAATTCCACGGCGCGGCGCGCCGCGGCCCGCGCCATCTCACCTGCGCCCGCCGCGAGATACGCGCGCGAAAGACGTACTTGGGTGAGGGCCGCATTGGGCCGGCTCCTCGCCTCGGCGTCAAGAAGATCTAACGCTTCCCGGATGCGCCCCGCCTGTAGTTCCTCCTCTGCCTGGTGAGTAAACCCGAGCAAAAGCGGGCCCTCGTCGTTCAGGCTCTGCAACCCCTCCTTCAACTGCCTTCCCTCGGCTGCCGTAAACCGGCGCTTGGTCAGCTCGAAGCGGAACGACGCTGTCACCTGGCCATCGGAGGCTTTGACCTGCTGGCTGAACCGGGCTGGCCCCAGCGTTATTTCGCGGATGGCCGGCAAGTTTCGCGGCCGGTAACCTGGTGGCGGAACTAACTTGTACCGGTGTTCCACAATCATCGGCGCTTCGAGCGCGTAGTCCGCCGATCGCGACTTTTCCGCCTCTGCGCCGGGCGAGCGGGCCTCCACTTGGCGTGGGAGGAAGATCCAGGGCAGCAGGTCCTCCGCTGGCGCCCAGACCTGAATCTTCAGTTGGGCCGCCTGCAAGGTTGTTGGAGCAGCCTGGCTGTTTACTCCGCCCCTGCGCATTCGGAAGGGACCGTTAAAATCGCTCCACTCGGGGCGCTCGAAAACGGTCATTCTCTCGACGGCCAGCGATAGCCGCAGTTCCTTCTCT
>JACXTT010003699.1_pt1 | contig 23313 bp, 29 predicted proteins | sample 9270951 | NCBI WGS metagenome assembly JACXTT01 (sample SAMN15532306, study PRJNA645909) | rock metagenome | isolation source: weathered quartz diorite | place: Puerto Rico | collected 2017-06-21
CAGAACAGATTGAGTTACTGAGACGCTTTAGTCATCAAGTATACTATGGGGATGCCTCTCGAAAAGAGCTTTTGCAATCCGCAGGGGCCGCCCATGCCAAGTATTTCATTATTGCAGTCGATGACATGACCGTCGCCACAGAAATTGCAACAACCGTGCGCCATGAATATCCGCACCTGAAAATTTACGCCCGTGCCAGAAACCGTCAGCATACTTTTGAGCTGATGGCCCTAGGGGTTGAACACATTCGCAGAGAGACCTTGGATTCCAGCCTCAGCCTGACTCAAGAACTGCTGGTGGATCTTGGCATCCCGGCAGGTCGCGCCGCTAAAATGATTGAACGCTTCCGCTTGCATGATGAACTCATGCTGAAGGAGCAATTCAAAGTCCGTGATAATCAAAAAGTTTTCTTAGACCTTTCTCGCCAAGGGATGCAACAGCTTGCCCAGGTCTTGAAAGAGGATGCGGAAAAAACTTATATCGAGCCGGGAAGAGATCATCATGAGCGATAAAGAAAAAGTGCCCATGACCTTGGCCATCCGGGAACTGATGGATCATAAAGTGGACTTCATACCGCATTTGTTTAAGTACGTTGAAAAAGGCGGAACCTCTGTGTCGTCCCACGAACTGGGCGTATCAGAGCATGCCGTGGTAAAAACCTTGATCATGGAAAATGAAAACAAAGAACCCCTGGTCATTCTTATGCATGGGGATATGCAGGTTTCTACGAAGCAATTGGCGAGGGAGATAGGTGTGAAAACAATTTCTCCGTGCAAGCCCGAAGTGGCGGATCGCCACTCTGGATATCAAGTCGGCGGCACGTCCCCTTTTGGTACAAAAAGAAAAATGCCGGTGTATATGGAAAAAACGATCTTAGATCTTCCTAAGATTTATATTAATGGCGGGAAAAGGGGCTTTCTTGTAGAGATCGCTCCCCAAGAAGTAGTTCGCCTGCTTTCTCCACACCTGGTACAAGTAGGAGTCTTGGGTTAATTACTCTTTGAATTTCCCATGACCGTCTTTGCGAAGGTCGCCCATTTTTTGTAGAATACTTGCGGCCTGCTGGTTGTCATTATTGGCAAAAGCATCATGCAACTGGCCTAAGAACACAATTTCTTGCTGAATCATATTTTGATAATCTTCCAAGGCGGCGGCTTTCTCTGAGTCTGGAAGTTCCGCGATGGTATCTGGAGTTTGCTGCAGAACAATTTTTAATAGCTCATTCATCTGTTCGCAGTTCGCAGCGTTTTTCGCATTCTGAGTTGAATCTCCCACAGAAGATCCGATTGCTTTAAATAGGACCCCAAGCTGTTTCATATTTTGTTTCAACGAGGTTGAAGAACCCATCTCCTGAGCAAAAGATGAGGATGCAAATAACATCACGATAGTCGATATAGTTAAAAATATTTTTTTCATATAGCTACTCCCTGCAAATGATTTAGCTTTGTCTTTTGAAAAACTCATTCATATTCAGATGTATTACACGAAATTAAAGCTTCTTTGTAATTTCAAAACAGTTTTTGAATATTTTTGCAAGTGCCGCCAATTCAGAGATCATGGAAAAAACATAAGGAGTGACTCATGAAAATCTTCGCACTGGTCTTTTGTATCAGCCTTCTCAGTCCTCTCTCTTTTGCTAATACCACGACATGGGGATGCAATGTCGCCGTCGGGAATGGCGTCGTCCGCGCCTACGTCGAATCCGACGACAATAAAAACCCGGTTTCTTTGGGAATCGCTGTTACAGGAAATGCTCTGAATGGACTACCCACCGTTCAGCATCAATATGACTTTCTTCTTCCCATGCCCGACTCTTCTTTGCCAGCGCCATTTCAACATATCATGATCAACTGGAATCCCCATGGACATGATCCCGTCGAAATTTATGGTGCACCCCATTTTGATTTTCACTTCTATACAATTACCAACGAAGTTCGGTCAAAAATTACTTGCGCTGGAGATGACCAAGCGATTTGTATGAAGCAGCCAGATCCAAGCTTCCTACCTCCTTATTATGCGGCGACACCAGCGGGAGTTCCTGGAATGGGATGGCATTGGTTTGATACGCGATCCCCAGAGTTTCATGGCCAGCCGTTCACTTCGACTCTCATTTACGGATTTTATAATGGACAGGTGGCTTTCGTGGAGCCCATGATCACTCGGGATTTTCTATTGAGTCACGGAACTGTTGATGCTGATATCCCATTGCCAATGAAGGTGGCGCAATCTGGTTACTATCCGACTCGTTACACAATGACTTATGATTCAGTCCAAGACGTAACTTTTGTGGCGCTAAAACAATTCTCAAAGTTAGAGATGTAGAAACTGCGCCATTAGTTTGGTGCTAAATGCGGGGATTTGGTGAAGAGTTAAGCTTTTACTGATGCTGCGTTCGGCACGCCATCCAGGCTCAACTGCCGCCGAGCTTCGCTCGGTTCACGCCATCGTGGCGTCGGCAGAGGCCGAACTTCGATCAGCAAAATCTTAACTCTTCACCAAATTTTGCAATTATCTCCAATCAAATGAATCTGTATTCAGTCTTCTTTGCGATGTAGAGATAAAGGCTTAGCTCTAGATGTGGCTTTATTTTGGTGGTACACCAACTTCTTCTGGTGAGTCGTTTTATGTGATCTCTTAAGACAGCACAGATGTGATTGACCTCAAATAGGGGATCATGGACGTGCTTTTCTGATTTCAGGTACTTTTGTTCCCTACGTTTCTCTTTGTTGGACTTTGAAAGATGTTGTTCGTAGGTGACTTGTAGGTTCTTGTTGAAAACGATCTCTTACACCCGTGGCAATTGTTCCTAGGAATATATGTTCTAGTGCTTCGTTTATAGAAGTGACCTTGTTTGGAGAAGGATTTTTCTCCACAATGTATGTGGCGCAGTTTCAAAGGGAGTCTTATTGATTCCCTTATTTATAGAAACTGCGCCATTAGTATGTAGATAAAATCAATCTGGCGGCATCTTCAGAAATTTCATGCACTAGAGAGCCCGTGTTTTTAAAATCAGCGCCTTTTTTATTCTCGACAGTGGCTGACGTTCATTTGCGTCGATTTCGAAGGAACCCCTACTTACTCTAAAGGTACCAAACCACTTGCTCTCTGCTCCCTTTAAAAAGCTTTGGGAGCAGATTCAGCAACCGTAACCCCGGACGCATCCTTAGGACCTAAAAAAATATTGTACAAAACAACCCGTTGCATTAAAAATTTTGCGATAGAGGTTCAAATGAAAACCAAACTTATGAGATTTTTTTCCATCGCTATCTTGTTATTAATATCCAGCAAATCTTACGCTTGTAATTTCGTCAGTACTTCTAAGGGCATTGTGGGTTATCTCAATAACGATTACATCGTTAGTACTTCTGATGGCATTGTGGGCTATCTCAATGGCGATTACATCGTTAGCACTTCTGATGGCATCGTCGGTTATCTCAATGGCGATTACATCGTCAGCACCTCTAAGGGCATTGTGGGTTATCTCAACGGCAATTATATCGTTAGCAATTCTAATGGCATTCTAGCCTATGGAAATGGCAAAGACTGCACTCCAGCTAATTTGGGAGCGGCCTATTTACTGCTCTTTTAATCCCTTAATTCTGTACCGTGTTTTGCCTGCCAAAACACGGTATCAAATGACCAGGCCATTTTCGTCAAAATCAACAAGGCCTGCATTCCTGATTATCTGATTATTTAAATATCTTGGAGACCCCCAAGTTGAAGTCTGTGGCGACTTTACTTTCAATGTCGCCAAGCGAACCTGCCACTTCGAAAGGCAATCACAGTGGTCCGAGCTACGCGATTAGTACTTTACCCTATCACCACGCAAGTGGTGCAGTTTCTTATTTATACACTTTTAAGAATTTAAAAAATTGACCTTTGATGTCGTCAATTTCCATCAGGTTTCCATAGGCGTCGCGAACCTCTGCCGCTTTGATCACACACTCTCCATGGACCACTTCATAATCAATGTCGCGCACAAAAAGTTTTTCGATCTCTGCGCCAGTGGCTTCTGAAAAGTAGGTCACATAAAAGCTGCGAATTTCCGACCGCGATGGCAAAAAACCATGAACCATATTCAACTGATGTACAAAATTTCGCGGACAACGAAGAAAAATGATTCGCTTAGATTGCACCTTATTGATCCAGTTTTGGAAGTTTCGTATTCCTATGGAATTGATCGCCGTTAAATATCTAAGGTCTAAACTCAAATCATAGGCATGATGAACTTCAACTTCATGCAGTTCTGATGAATATTCATTCAGACTTCCCTGCAAAGTCAGCAATACGGTTTCATCAATAAGGTCGGTGGTGATTTTTAAAGGCATATGAGTAGATAAAAGGTAGCACGGTGATTTGTCTTTGCCTATAGAACTCGACCTTTCGAAAAACCTCGAGGATCTCTCCTCATCAACGAATTTCACGGAATCTCAGCGGTCAGTATGATTGTTCCATAAACATTTTATGATGGTACTTTAAAGACTGGACTACCCGATGTCCTCTAATTAACGAAATATATCTTCTATGAACAGTAAGATCGAATTCAGCCTTCAAGAACTTCCAGAACACACTGTCCTCTCGGTCTCAGGCATCCTTGATGAATACGCGGATCTACCTGCACTGCAATCCTCAGAATATCGTGATCTTGTGATTGATTTGGAGAACCTTCAAAGCATCAATTCCATTGGAATTCGCATCTGGATTGACTGGCATCAAACCTTTCACTTCCGTCGCGTCAGCTTCAGAAAATGTCCAAAGGTTTTCGTCGATCAAGTCAACAACGTGGAAAGCTTCATCCCAACAAATGCCGCCGTCTTATCGTTTTATGTTCCCTACTATTCAGAACCCAGCGATGAGGATGCTCAGATCTTATTTGTACGCGGCGAGCACTTCATGGATGGCAAGATTGTTCAATTGCCTTACGTCCTCGACTCGCAAAATGTACAGATGGATGTGGATGTCGTGCTGGAGAAGTACTTGCGCTTCCTTCCCCGCTTTCCGAAGTAAAACTTCAACGAGCTAGACCAGCTCTAAAGAGACTTCAGCTTTTGCCACTCATGGCTAGTCATCAAAGTAACCGATTCCGTACTAAAATCGAACACAATGCGAATTTCTTTTTTATCAATCAGCTTACGGATTTGCTCTTTCTTTTTTTCTAAAGAGATCTCTTGCACACCATAATCAGTTCCTTCACGTAAGATGAAGGACTCGATAATTCCATCCAGCGCATCGGCACTAAGATTATCCTTCAGAATTTCAATGGGAGTGAGAGACTCATTTGGTTGCCCTGCATTCTCGTTGTAGCCATCGTCTGTATTCATTGGTTTCCTACTTTGCCGGTTTACATATACCTAAAACAAGGAGCCTTCCCTTGTCTAGCTCAAATGAATCTCTACAAATTGAAATAGCAACACTTGCACTCTGCGAAAGCCCCTTTACCCTAGAATAGATCCTAACAGGAGGAAAAGTCATGGCCGATGAAAAACTCTCGTTCGGAATAAATGACAGTCAACTGGAGTATGCCAATTCCGTCCTTCAAGAATGCATCGACAACTGCACCGAGTGTTCTCGCATGTGCCTGCAATTGATCCCCTATTGCCTGGACATGGGAGGAGAACACGCCAGTTCTGAGCATATTGGCACCTTGCAAGTCTGCTCCATTATGTGCGAAGCCTGCGCCAAATTGATGACCTTAGAATCAGAATTTCACCATGACCTATGCCGCTTGTGCGCGCAAATTTGCATTACCTGCGCCATTGATTGCGAACGACTTGCCGACGACAATCCCTTAATGATCGACTGCGCTGAAATCTGTCGCAAAGCTGCCGAAAGCTGCGAAAGAATGTCCGCCCATTGATAGGTGACAAGTTAGCTATTTACAAAGCCCTGCATTAGTGGGATGAAAGGGCCATGGATGACAAACGCTTTATTGATATTGAAACTAAAATTCTTCAGCAAGAAGTTCTACTCGAAGAACTTAACCAAGTGATTTACCGCCAACAACAACAGATTGATCAATTAGAATCCTTATTATCATCTTTGGTAAAACGCATTCGCGATGGAAATTTGACCGTTGAAGAAATTGGCCCTGCTGACGAAAAGCCACCTCACTACTAAGTCCAGCTGCCTTCCCTAATGCCTCTGATATGATAAAATATCTACATGCAAATCGGTACTGTTATGACTGATTGTATCTAACTAATTGTATCAACAGGAGGCTTTATGAAAAACAAAAGCGCTCAACACATCAAAGATACCGACGCCAAACACAAAAAAAATAGCTACCAATCCATTCGTCAAGGCCTCAGACAAAGTGATAAGGCCGACAACGAGGGATTTAAGCGTGAAGACCTGGGCTTTACTGGACGGGACACTCGAGGCTATGACAAACAGCACAAAGGCAAATATTAAAAGACCTTTGATGGAACTAACACAGTTTTAACTTAGCTCTCTGGGAAGTAATTTGGCTATCTTCCGAGCTTCGAAAATACTTGATGGCTAATGAACTTCCATCAAGGAGAAGCTCTTGTCACCACTGTGTTCAAACTCTGATCTGATCGTTTTTTCGCACATTCGCTGGGATGAGTCCCACCAACGCATTCACCATCTCATGACCAGATACGCAACTCACCGACGTATCTATTTTGTGGAAAGACCACAAACTGTCGATCATCTTCAGCCCTTCATGGATTTTCAAAATCGCACCAACATCCGGCTGCTCACTCCCCATGTCCCTTTGCATTTTTCAAGCACACAAAGAACTCAGATCTGTCGCAACTTCATGGATGACTTGATCAAGGAGGAAGACATCCAAAACTTCAGCCTGTGGTATAACGATCCGTTAGCTTTAAAATTCACGGACCATCTCATTCCAAGTTTGACCATCTATGATGGATTTCATCACAAATCAACGGACCATTCTGAATATGAACGCCGTTTGGTGAACAAGGCGGACTTGGTTCTGGCTGAAAATAATCCGCCGAAAAGATACTCCTCTGTTTCGAAAAGAAATCTGGTGCAGTATCTTTTAGATGCAGAGGAAAAAGAGCGCGCCCACAATATTTCCTGGGATCAATCTTGGGCCTGTGTTGCCGAGCTAGAGCAAAATGCTCTCACTAGCAAAGCCAAAAAAGCAAAAATTCATTTAAGTCGAAACTCCTAAGAAGGAGTTTCTCTTATTGAGAACTTACCAAACTAATATGGAATTTTATTATACTCACAATAAAAGAGGTTAAGTCCGCCGTTGCAAGACCGAAATGTTAGCTACGAGGTCAGAATGAGCACCTACACGCTCTCACTCATAGCTGCATTCTTTTGCTCAACCGCTCTGGCTCTTTCTCCAGCGGTTGAGCCGCTCACTCCCGATGAAATATCGCCAGCGGGTCTTGAAGAGGTTCCTGTCCAAGTCGCAGCTCTTATTCAAAATGTTTCCGCCCTTCCCGCGAAAGTTGCAGCCACAGGTGGAGGTAGCGTTTTAACAATTCCAGAGCTTCAACTTTTACAAGGTGGACTTACAGAATATAAAGCCAACCGTCAGACCTGCATCTCCGATCAAATACGAGCAGCTAATTTCTGCAGAGAAGAAACTAGCCCTGATTTGCAAAAAACTCTTTCCGGAATAAATCTCATTCTTGCTGCTGCCAACACAGTGGCCGTTAAAGATGCCTGCAGTTCTTTTTCTAAAGCTATCAGTCTAGCGCAACTGGGCCTTACCGGCTATACGGCCACCTGTGGAATCTTAAGAAAGAAATGTAACTTGTCGTGCGCTTCGGCAGCCGATGGATTGAAGAAAATCATCCAAGGCCTGACATCAGGGAAGGCAACTTGCACTCCTGGAACAAATCCCACGGCTTGTCCTGAAGGAATCACGCAATTGAAAGCCCTGAAAGAACAAATTTATGTAGAGCTAAAAAAAGAAATCAGCCTTACTGATAAAAGATCCATTCACTCAAAAGAAAAACTTTGCCAGCACACTTATGGCCTTTTACTGATTTCTGCGGGAGCTTCGATTTTTTCTTTGGCTAACTCGCTAAAGGAGGGGCAACAATGCGAAGATCAGTCTAGTGGAGAAAAATCTTCGCCTGCAACGACCTCCGCAACAGCGACATCTTCACCTGCAACTCCCGTGGTCGCTAACACTTCTTCGGCTTCTGAAACAAAGCCTGCCGCAACTTCAACCATGACTGTGGTTGCACCGGCTGAAGTTATCACTCCCATCACAACAACAACGGCACCCGCTATTGAGACAAAACATGCTTTAAACGCAAATTCAGAGCTTCGTGAATATCTGCCAGGCGGAAGCAAAGCCGTGCCCCCAGAGACGCCCGCCCATCCCGATATTACGGCTCCCGATGGCAAATCAAACTTTCAAAAAATGAGAATTCGTTTTCAGGAATTGGGTTTGGATCGTGATTAACTAAAAATCTTGAAGGCCCAGCAGCTCTTTGCAAATCTCCATCTGACGATCTATTTCAGCGATGGCCTTGTAAAGACGAAGCTCTTCTCGTTCATCAAGCTCCGCTTCGTGGGAAGCTAAAACAATGGGATGCTTCTTAAGCCACTGTCCTTGCTTTGAAGCATAGCTTTCTGGAACTCCAGAACGCAAAGCCGCCAAACGCGCATCGCCGTCTTTGCGAAACTCGGCAATGAACTTCAAGGTTTCCAACGTCAAAATTTTACGATGTGCTTTTAAACGGGAAGAAAATCCCACTTGTCGAATTCGCATAGGCTCAGCCTTTTCTTTCATGGGCCGCAAGAACTTTTTCAATACGACGATCCGGAATAAGCCACATCACTGCGACGCCTAAATAGATGGTATAAGAAATCCAAGAATTAACGAAAGCCATGCCAATGGCAATGCTGTATAAGACCACGGAAATTTTACCTTTGAAGTCACCCTGAACAGCAATAGCTAAATCAGAGTTTGGTCCATGAAAAGCAATCAGCCTGAGGGTCAGAATATAATAAGCGATTCCACACATCATCAAGTTCAAACCATAAAGGGCAACAGGCCAAGTTGGAAAATGATTTTCCCCCATCCAGGATGTTGTAAATGGAATCAATGACAACCAAAAAAGCAAATGCAGATTTGCCCATAGAATAGATCCATTCACCTTTTGAACTGAGTGCAAAAGGTGATGGTGGTTACTCCAATAAATGCCGACATAGATAAAACTAATAACATAACTTATAAATACTGGAATAAGCGGAATAAGACCGGAAATGTGTTCGGTGTGGGGAACCTTGAGCTCCAAAACCATAATGGTTATGATAATCGCCAAAACTCCATCACTGAATGCTTCCAAGCGGCCCTTATGCATACTGCTCCCCCAATAAATTGCGATTGCAGTATATTGGATCATTCCAGATTTATTGTGTCACCCTAAAGTATTATCGCAGCACTCAAATTGGCACTATCTATAACTATCCAATTGTCTATTTGCCTTTTTTAAAATCAGAGCTGGAATGCCTTGATTCCTTTGTCGCAGGGACCTCTTCCTCTCTTCGTGCCACCGCCGAATGATCTACTTGCTTGTTGCGGCTTTGCTGTTGATGGGCTTTTATTTCGCCGTCATATTGCTTACTCGTTTGACTAAAGCCTTTATTTTTATGATGACCAGACATAATTGCCTCCTAAAGGAAGCATATCAAATATTGACTCACGAAGAAACGGACTGACGGCCGCTTGAAAAAGAGGATTTTGCAATCAAAAGGACTCAAAGTCGGGCTCTTTGTTATTTGCGGGACAAGAACCACTGTTTATTTTGTTCAATTTTTTCTGCAGGAAGCTTTTTCATCAACTGTGATGCGAGACGACCAATTGAAAAAGAACGCAGCTCTTCACGCCAAGCCTCATCAGCTTGATACATGACCTGGGCTACATCACAAACGCCTTTGTATTTTTCAGTCTTCTTAAGACAAGGATTATTGTTGATTATGGAAGTACATTGAAAAGTATTTCGCTTTCCTTCAATCGCTTCAACGACATCAAGGAATGAAATATCATCAGCATCGCGGCTTAATCGATAACCACCCGTGGGACCTAATGTCGCCACGACCAAGCCTGCTTGAGCCAGAGCTTGGAGTGCCTTTGATAAATACTCTTTAGGCACGCCATGAAACTCAGCAAGGTCCTTCGTTGAAAGATACTGATCTGGCTCTATGGTAGCCAGAACAGTACAACAATGAAGGGCCCACTCAACTTGATTTCTTAAAATCATTAATTCAAACCTGCTTTATCTAAACCAAAAAGTTTATCTAACGTTCCTGGAGTGCTATGGAATGCAACACCAAACCGATTCCAAGCATTGATCACAACGATTGCAAATGTCAAATCCGACACTTCCTTTTCGCTAAAATGTTCCCGAACCTTGGCAAAGTCTTCTTTTTTGACGCCACCAGTGATTCTGGTAACCTGCTCTGTCCAAGCCAGGGCTGCTCTTTCTTTTTCAGTGAAAAGAGGCGACTCATGCCAGGCGACCAAGTGATGCAAGCGCAGTTCTCGCTCACCATGAAGACGCGCTTCTTTAATATGCATGTCGATGCAAAACATACAGCCATTGATTTGCGAAGCACGGATTTTAACAAGATCCGCCAAGCTTTGCTCAAGGCTGCTGCTCTTCAAAGAGTTCTCTAGGGCCAATAGTACTTTGTAGGATTCTGAAGATAACTGACTGTAATTCACTAGACTCATAATTTCCTCACCATTTCTTAATTAAGGATATTATATATCCTTAATTAAGAAATGGCAAATGAATTTATAATTACTGTCAAATCAAACACTTAACAGGGAAATTTCAGCCTAAGGACACTGATCACCCCAAGCTGCCTTAAAGGTACAGCGAGGATTGATTGCTGTACCACCAGCTCCATTGCTGTTCACTTTGCACTTAATGGCCATTGCTTGTTCATAAACATGCCCAGCCGCCCCGTCAGGTAAAACTCCCATCTCTGACATTGCGTCGAACAAGGCTTTTGCAGTGATAGGTCCAATTCCTGAAGGTGTCGTACAGGCATAGACGGGCATCAAATCAGGAAGAACTCCGCGATTCGTCTGACGACAGGTCAATGCGGAAAGAGACCAAGTCACGGTATTACCTGAAGTTGACTTTGAAGCCACCGAAGAGTTTTTAAAGATATAGGTCAGAGTGACCGCTTCATCACCGTTGAAAGTTCTACTGGTGATGTCTCCGCAGGCCGCCTGAGCTTGTGAATACAATCCACTCATCAGAATCATTGTAAGAACTAGTTTCATAACCATGCTCCTTTGCTTGAAGATCCTCTAGCCACATAGGCTGAGCCCAAAAAACTAAGGTCGCAATAATTATTAGAAAGCTCTGCCGAGCCTCACTCGACTAGCTCGCCATACGAGTAGACATAGAGACAGTCTTCACTGTCTCTATTGGCTCTTCGCAGGATTCCCAGGTCTTGTTGTTATGACCTTCAACAATGGCATACAAACTCGCAAGATTGACATTCAGCGATTTGGATTGAGCTGACAATCTCACCAAGCGCACGCCCCTTATCACCAAAACTTCATCGCGAAAATTTCTCGGACTCTTTCTTCAAATCAAAAAGCCATCTCTGTAAAGAAGAAGAAAGGATCATTCGCACAATGGGTTTAAACAGTCGAATCAGCCAGCCTGACATAGATTCCTCGGTAATCACTCTGACACCGCTGCTGGTTTCTTCAAGATACCATGCGTGACTAGCAAAGGCTCCCATCGCTCCCCCAGTCCATCCTATTGCATGATTCAATTCGAACAGACGTACGGTCGAGGTGATTCGCAACCCGCCGGATTTCCATTTGAATATGGAACCCACACGCAAAGGCCCTGCTGAATTAACCCAAGAAACGGTGCTATTCCAATCGGGCCACTGATTGACCGCCGCCATCACTTCCCAAACTCTTTCCGGAGACGCTGAGATCTCAATGACCTTCCGGGAAATTAAAGGCGCACTTTGATCTATTCCAAAATTGCCCCTGGCGACGTGACGAGGTAAAGCTGCCTGAGGAAGCGAAGATTTCCCTTTGGCTCTTACCATGTGTCGATCACTCGAATTCATTGGTCCCATGGGCTCTCCTTTACTGATCTTTAAGAGACAACAAAGCTTGCGGAGGTTTATCTTTGTCTGCTTTTGCACCAGCCAACAGATACAATCGTTCCGCGCTGACCTTGTTAGCGACTAATGCCGCCATTACAACATTGCCCCTTGCAAGCCCTAGAGCTTTCAACTCGTCATCAGAAATCACCACGGTACTTGCAAGTTTATTTTCTATCTCATCAGCTAAGCCCACTGCATTCTTTCCATGGGCAGACTCATAGGACGAAACCACACTGTCCATCTCTTTACCCTTGAAAAAAGTTTTGGCTAACGCGCGGACGGCTTCCGCGCGATCACCTTTATATTTTTTAAGAAGAGGCTCTAACTTTTTATTGATATTGTTATGCTGCAAAACCGCAACATCTTGGTCCTGATATTGACCTGTAATTTCCATCGCAAGATTAGGACGCTCATCCAAAGCTTTTCCCAATTTTTCGATTTTTACGGATTCATCGGGTTTTAAAGTGGCAGTGCCTGGCTCAAACAGAACAGATTGCAAGTTATCACCTCCACCGATAAGACTTGCTAAAAAGTCAAACGGTGCGGCTACGATATTGATCACCATGTTCTTAATTGCAGTCCAAATCAAATTGCCCCAAGAAAATTCGGGTGAATTGATATCACCTTCCACAGGAAGTTTAAATTTAATTTGCCCCTTGCGGTCCTTCATCAATGCCAAAGCCAGTTTCAAAGGCCAGCCTGGGGCTTTTTCACTTTCAACTTTATTTCCCAACGTAAATTGATCTAACAAAACCTGATTGGAACCCTTGATGCGATTGTTCACCAATGTATAGTTAAGGTCTAAAAACAACTTACCCTTGCTAATCTCATATCCGGCAAAATGTCCCGAGTAAGGGGTGAAAGTCGTCATTTCGATATTGTGAAAGTTCACGGCCAAATTCAACGAAGGACGTTTCTCTCCGGGAATCACATATCCTTTACCTTTAAATTTACCATAGGCCTCTACAAGACCTGACAGATCCACATTGATCTTCTGATTAACATTCGGAGAAATGGGACTGATTGTGCCTTCCAGGCCGTGCACATGGGCTGCAAAATGAGGTTTGATCTGTTGATCGGCGTAATCCAAAGAACCATTTGATAGTGTGAGCTTTGAAATCAGAAAGTCGAAGCTCGAAGATTTTTTCGAGTTCTCCGCCGCAGAGCCCACAACTGGAGCGGACGGAGCTGTCACACTCGATACTGGTTTTGATTTTTCTGGCTTTGTATTTTCTGATTTTGTATTCGGCGCATTTCTTATAAAATCTCTGAAATTCAAAGTTCCATCTTTACGCAAAATTATTTCCGTGCGCAATTGGTCCAGAGCCACTTCAACAACTCGAACGCTCATAGGAACTGTTTGAACTTTAATGTCCTTAAGCTTCATCTTTCCCCAGGCTATAACAGGGTCTTCAATACCTTCTTGAATTAAAACGATGTCATGAACCTCGGAATCACCTGAAAACAGAACATTTCCTTTTTCATATTTCACGTTGCCCAGAACATCCAGATTGCCTTTTTTCAAACTCAAAAGGGTCTTATCGGAAAGATATGCCGTCAGAAAATCCAAAGGCAGCTCTGCCACATCCAAGTTGATATCCGCAGACACTGGCTTCAAATGAAGAGAGCCGCTCAGTTTAATATGCCCTGCTTCCCCGACAGCCAAAGCTAAACTGTTGATAGAAGTTTTAGAACCCAATGAGGTGCTCAAGTTAGAGGCGCGTAGATTGACCGGTCCCATGGGAATTTCCATCGGGCTGACGTGGGTATAATCTAAAAAATCCAAACCACTGTTGTCGATTTGGATATGCTCCAAGGTCAGAATCCAATCTGCAGAAGGCTCTTCCTTTTCAGGTTTCGTTTTATCTTCTTTCATCTCCCAATTGATAGATCCATCTTTATAAACGATGAACTGTCCATGGGCAGATTTTAGATTGACGTCGACTAAATGGATTTCTTTTTTCAACAACGGGAAAATAGACAAATTGACATAAAATCTTTCGAAAGCCAGACGACTTTTAGAGCTTCCTGACTTCTTATCCGCCGGCAAATTAAATCCCGACACTGTCATTTCAAATGTGAAGGGATTGAATGTGATTTCGCGAATATCCGGCCTTACACCAAATCGAGCCTCGATATTTTTTTGCGCTTGTTGTTTGGCAATATAGGGAACAAGAAAAAAACCAAGAATACTATAAAGTCCAAGACAGATCAGACAGACCAGAACGATCTTCCCAATCAAAGAAGAAAAGAAATGAAAAATTTTGCCCATTCCACTATTGGAAGCGGATCTTAAAGAAAGTTCAAGTAAATCAAAATGACTTCATCATAAGTCAATTTTAGGAAGGACTGTAACAGAACAGCTTCTAATTAGTAGATGACACTGTCGGGGACTTCAAACACCTGCTTCTCTGTACTAGAGGAAACGACTTTGCGATCTTCCTTAGCAATCTCCAGCACACGACCTGTTCCAGCATCGACAATCACTTCCAGCAGATTTTTCCCGTTATCTACAAAAACGGAATATACCAAATAGCCACGTTCATTTTCTAACGCCGAAGACATGACTTTCCCAGGGGCTACCTTTTGCGAAGCCATGATGGCCTCTTCCAACGAAAGCAGCGCCAACTTCGAATAACTATCCGGAGAATATTTACCCACGCGAATGCTTCCTTGCAATGCCGCCTGACTGACTCCAGCAAAACCAAGAATTATCGCGCAAATTAAAATTAAGGGTGTCAATGTAAGCTTCATGGAAAACCTCAACTGTCTTAGTCAACCAGCTTACCTACCCAGGATTACCTGAGCCTTACATGAAGATTAACTATGGCTTAAGAGGCAAAATAATACTGAAGACAGAGCCATTGCCGTTCTCTGACTGCACTTCAACCCGTCCACCATGGGCTTCCACAATGGCTTTCACCAAGCTCAATCCCAAGCCTAGGCCTGGTTCATGACGACTTTTGTCCCCACGATAGAGTCTTTCCCAAATGCGAGATAAATCTTCGGAAGAAATTCCTATTCCATTATCCGCAACTTCTATAACAATTTGCTCAAGTTCCTTAAATAAGCGAACTTCCACACTGGTCTGTGGCATTGAGTACTTTAAAGCATTATCAAGAATATTGGCGATGGCCTGCTTCAGAAGAACTCGGTCTCCTTCAAAAACGACTTCCTCTGTCGCAGCAAAATGCACTTTCACTGACTTATCTTCAGCAACAAAGAAATACAGCTCAATAACCTCATCAATGACGGCATTTACCACAAAACTGTCATGGCTTAATTTTCCCACCTTCGAACTCAATTCAGAGACAGCCATGATTGCATTGATCAAGCTCTGAATCTGATCTGAATTCTCAATGGATTCTGACAAAGCTAAACGAATCTGCTCATCATCATTACTTCTTAAAGCCAGCTCTCCGCCCGCTTTCAATCTTGTGATCGGAGTTTTGAGATCATGGGCAACATTATCAAGGGTGTCTCTCATTGCAGAGACAAGGGCCTCTACCCTTTCAATCATTTCATTGAATAACGAGCTCAATTCAAAGAGCTCATCCCTTGAATCATGCATCGGCACACGGGATGACAAGTCCCCGTTTTTAATATTTGATACGGTCTCAATCAATTTTCTGATGGGCTGTAAAGACCTTTTGGCAATGACAAAGGATCCCACCACGGAAATCACAAGAAGGGGCAACAACAAGAATAAAAAGAAATCCTCAATCTTCCCAAGAAGTTCATCTCGGCTGTCCGTTCTTGATCCCACATGAAGAACGTATCCGTTTTCAATCGGGGCTGAGCGAACCTCAAGGGCATCTTCATCCCCATCTTTAGAGGCAACAAAGTACCAACTGGCTTTATCGGGAGACTTTAGCTTGTTCAAATACCGTTGCAAATCTTCAAGATCAAAATTTTCTAGCTCTTCGGGAAGATGAAAAAAAATGGCTTTATTATTCGGATCTTTCAGATAAATCAAGAAGTGCGCTGATTGGCCACGCAATTTGGGACTGGTGATAGTCTGTTTAAGTCCTTCAATACCTTCTCGTTCAAAGAGCTGTTGATACTGCTGGAATCGCGCTTCAATGACGTCATGATCTTTTTGCTCCATGAACTGCGCCACAGAGTAAAAAAGAACCCCAAACATCAAGCAGACACTGAGTAGAAAGAAAACAAAATACGAAATTGCTAAGCGACTGCTTAGACTTTTAGCAAGAGGGCTAACCCTTTTTAAGAACATAGCCCATGCCTCGAATTGTATGGATGGTCTTATCCTCAAATTCTTTATCCACTTTATTTCTTAGACGACAAACCAACACGTCGACGACGTTGGTTTGCGGATCAAAATCATAACTCCAGATTTTTTCCAGAATTTGCGTTTTCGAAAGAACGCGTCCTGGATTTCTTAAAAAATACTCGAGCAAAGAAAACTCTTTAGCATGAAGATCAATGCGGCGACTATGACGGAAAACTTCTTTCGTTTTTAAATCCAACGTGAGATCTTCGAATTGCAACTTTGAACCCTCTGTGGATTGCGGAGATCTTCGCATCAACGCTTCCACGCGAGCCAACAACTCGGTAAAGGCAAACGGCTTCACCATATAATCATCGCCGCCTTTTTGCAGACCAGATACACGATCATCAACACTGTGCTTGGCACTGAGAATAAGAACAGGGGTCATCACTTTTTGTGTGCGAATTTTTTGCAGAACTTCCAGGCCATCAATCTTTGGAAGCATGAGATCCAAAATCATCAGATCAAAAGGTAAGGAGCTGGCTTTAGCGAAGCCTTCTTCACCATCGGCAGCATGTTCCACCAGGTAACCCGCTTCACTCAGTCCCTTGATCAGAAATTCTGAAATTTTTTTGTCATCTTCGACAATTAAAATTTTCAAGAGGCCCCCTCTATTGCCCGGAAGAAATACCACAGCGACAAGGGCAAAAGCACCCAAATTTCACAGGCTTAAGAAAATATATATTATTTTAATCCCAGGGCAATGCTCCTGCAATAGTCACCCTCTATGATGCCCCCACCCCAAGAGGGCTGAGGTGGTATGAAGTTCGTATTCGTCCTAATTCTATCAATGTTCACATTGCAGACAGTACATGCCGAATCCACGGTGCTCACCAATCTTCACTCCTTCGGGACAGGCCTTTACCGTGGCGCCCGCCCAGGCTCCTTGGCCGCCCTGACCGATCTTCAAAAAATGGGCGTTAAAACGGTGATCGACCTTCAAGGTGGAGATCTACTCAACCCGAATTACAGCTGGATTGTATCTCGCATCGAACCCGGCGAGTCTGCTCAAGCCATTGCTGCTGAGAACGATGCCGTCACGAAACTTGGCATGAACTTCATCAATATTCCGCTGGACTCCCTGGACCCTGTAACTCCCCAAGAAGGTCAGCAGATTGCAGCCCTTTTAAAGGTAATCAATGATCCTCAAAATCAACCGGTCTTTGTGCACTGCGAACACGGCAAAGATCGCACTGGCTTGGTCGTAGCCCTTTACAGAGTCTTTTATCAAAACTGGTCTGCGCAGAAAGCCCACGATGAAATGGTAGCCTTAGGACATGGCACGTTGAATATGATCTTCACAGATGATATGGATGACTTTTTCTGGGCAACAACAAAAGGCAAATAGCCACTGGAGTTCTTATGTTACGCGTTTCTTTAGTCACATTGGCATTGCTACTTTCTCTTCAAACTCAAGCAGCCTCGCCTAATGGATCTCATTTCAAAAAGGTTCTCTTCATTATTTTTGAGAATACTGATTATGCGGCGGCCCTCAAGCAGCCTTATTTTCAACAGCTCACGACTCAAGGAGCTTTATTGCAGAATATGACGGGCATGGTTCATCCGTCCCAAGGAAATTACATTTCTCTGTTAGCGGGAGATATCTTACAAGTAAAGAACGACAGTCCCGTTGATCTTTCACAAAATAATGTGATTGACCTGCTAGAGAAGCAAGGCTTGAGCTGGAAGGGATACATGGAAAGTTACCCTGGTAACTGTTTCACTGGTGTTACCAGCGGCCGCTACGTTCGCAAACACAATCCGTTCATTAGCTTCACTGACATTTCTCGTGATTCCACTCGTTGTGCAAAGATTCAAGATCTTAATGCCTTCCAACAAGATGTGAACTCTGGGAATCTTCCTAACTTCAGCATCCTTTCGCCAAATATGGATAATGACGGACACGACACCGGAGTCGCGTTCGCAGCCACTTGGTTGCAAAAGAATTTGTCAGACAAACTTTCTGATTCTAATTTCCTTCAAGACACTTTGGTCATCATCACGTTTGATGAGTCTGGAAAATCTCCGGGAAATCATATCTTCACTGTGCTCTTGGGAAGCGGCGTCACTCCGGGTGCAACAACAGCACAAAGCATGAACCATGTGGGATTGTTGCGCACTATTGAAGAAGAATTCAATTTAGGCACGCTCAATCGTTTGGATAAATCAGCCGCACCCCTTGATGGAATTTGGAAGTAAGACTGACGCCTCTTGAGAGCCCTCGATACACATGACTCAAAAGTGAATTCTCGCAGAATTTCGATCAAACCTTAAAATGAAAAAGCGATGGTCCGACCATCGCTTTTTTAAATATCTGATTTATTTTTTAGAACTAGAAACCGTCTGTTGTTCCTACTTTTCGATCGTCATCTTCATCAAAAGGTATCATGTCTTTTGACTTAGATGCTGCCACTGTTTTTTTAGATGGCGGCGCTTGGAACTTTAAGACCTTTGAAGGAGCAGGTTTTTTTGCAACCCCGGGTTTATGCGAAGTCTCAACTGGCATACGATCTTCTTGTTGGCGCTCGATACCGATTACAACCTGATTTAAGTTGTGCACAAGTTTCTGCATTTGGTCTGACTGTGAAGCAATTTCTTCCGCCGTCGAAGCGATCTCTTCCGAAGAGGCTGCATTCGATTGAACGCTTTGATCCAACTGGTTCATCGCTTTACTGATCTGCTGAATGCCCGTTGTCTGTTCAGAACTTGCCGTCGAAATTTCAGTATTCAAGTCAGAGACTTTCTTGATCGAAGTCACGATATTATTTAAAACATCTCCAGACTTGTCTGCGATTTTAGTTCCTGACTCAATTTTACCCACAGAGTCTTTGATCAACACCGTGATGTCTTTAGCTGCCACCGCTGATCTTTGCGCCAAACTACGTACAGCCTCTGCAACCACAGCAAAGCCTTTACCTTGCTCGCCGGCACGGGCCGCTTCTACCGCCGCATTCAAAGCCAGAAGATTTGTTTGGAAGGCAATATCGTCAATAACCGAAATGATCTCTTCAATTTTCTTCGAAGATTGCGAGATACCCTGCATCGATGCCACAAGATTTTTAATCTCACGCTCCCCATCTTCCGCCGCAGTACGAGACGCTTGAGAAAGACTGGCTGCTTGCTTCGCATTGTCTGAATTCATCGTTACCATAGAGCTCATCTCTTCAAGAGAAGCCACTGTTTCTTCAAGTGAAGCTGCTGACGAAGTTGAAGACTCAGAAAGTCCCTGGCCTGCTTGTGACAACTGTGAAATAGCTTGATTCACTTGAGCACCGGCATCGGACAGTTGCTCAACAACTTGACCGACGGTTTTGCTCAGCCTAGCACCGATGAATATCAAGACCCCAAAAACTCCGAAGCCGCATAGGGCACCAATGACCATAAGAAGAGTCAGGCATCTTGCGGTTTCTGATTTTTGTAAGGCATTTTTTTCCTGGGCATACTTTGTATACATGCCCATGATCTTCGTGCCGATTTGTTTAATTTGCGTGGACTCTTGTTGATAAGCCCCCTCAGCCATCTCTGCACGGATCTTTTCGTAGTTATCAGCAGATGTATCTTTCAGACCCACCAAAAACCCTTCAACATGGGCCACATATTTAGGGAAGTTAGCCTTCATTGGAGCGTAAATGTCTTCTTCACCTGGAAGATTCGGAGTCGACTCATACTTCGCAATGGCTTCTTTATACTCTTTGAATGCTCCTTCGGCCTTTGTTAAATAGGCATCACGATTCTTTGCCGATTCACGATTCGAAACCGTTCCCCACAAATATTGCCCAATTCTTGCTCGCGCGCCTTCAACACCGCCCAACGAGTCCACGTTAGGTATAACGTTGATATAGGCGTCACTCAGCAGTCCACTGATCGAATTTAAATTTGCATACGCTACGTATCCAAGAATCATAAATCCAAAAAGCGGCATTAAAGCCGATAGAAAAAGCTTACCCTTGATTCCACGAAGCCAAGAACTCGAGATCATGAAGTCCATCCATTCACGCAACGATTAAGGTTGCAACTGTGAGAACTTTTCGGCGAAAGTCCTCTTTTCTTAACCCCCATAAGGCAGTCCTGGTAAAAGATCTAACAAATGAGGATGCAGAAAGTTCATTTGATCGTCATTGATTCTCAAAATTAGACAGTCCGATGGTGTGTTAGCTTTTGACCATCGCCCAAAGTCCTGATCCAATATGTTTCCCATGATAAAGAAAAATTCTGAGATCGAAAACGAAAACAGCAGGACCCTTAAAAACTTCTATGACCTTGCTTACTTAAAAAGGCTTGGCAAAAGCATCTCCAAGGTCCATCCAACGTTCAAACCTAAAGAACTGACTAATCTTTGTTCCGAAATGCTTGAGCTAGAAATGAAGGAGCGCGTGCACTTAATTCGAGATCATCTTGCCGACACCCTTCCAAAGGATTTTCATCTGGCTGTTGAGATCCTTATAAAGGCGACGAAAGACACGATCCTTTCCGGTTTTGATTTGTGGCCCTTCACTGAGTTCGTGCAGACCTATGGCATCGATCATCCTGAAATTTCTTTAGATTCTTTGAAGTACTTCACCCGTCTGTTCACTTCAGAATTTGCAATCCGTCCTTTCATCATTAAATATCCCGAATTGATTATATTATTCACTTTGTGAAAGCGAACAGCAAAACCTCACCAAAGGTTTTTAAACTTAAAACTTTAACTCTTCCCGCCAAAGGCGATGCGACGATTACGAAAAGCCATCACGTCAAGCCCATCACCACCCGTACTTATTATCCCGGAAGTCATCTTCTTGAAATTCAGGTTAACGGCAAAGTACTTCATCGGGCTAAGTGGACTCTACAAATAAAATAGACCTCATACGACGTTCTAAGAACGGGCATCTTTTGCAGACAGCCCTCTTAGATTTATGAATATTTGCTAATCTTGAAGAATCTAGATGAATCCCTTCGCGAGAGTCTCTATATTTTCCACTCTTTATAGATCGGAGCGTTTATGACTTTGGGATTACGTCATCTCATGTTGATCGTCGCCACCCTTATGGGATTTCAACCGGCCTTCGCAAAAAGCACACATGTTAAATTTGTCTCAACTTATCTTCAACCGGGCACAACCCGTCCTGATCAAAACTACCTTCCCGAATTTCTAGATCATATCACTGCCGTCCACATAGGGCCTGAGTTTTTCGGCAGCGTCCGTGACACTTTAAAACCGCGCCAAGTTCTTTTTGATCTTGCAGATGAACTATTTAATTTCAAGGATGGCAGCCTCCTACCTAACTATCAAGAGATCATCGAAGCTTTGGGTCGCCAATACGTTGATGGTTATGAGAAAACGCTTCTTGCGTTCTATATTGCAGATGAGCCCTCTGACTATGGCATCACTAGAAACTCCTTAGAGCTTGTTATCAAAGCTTTAAACAAAAGATTCCCCGGCATTCCGACTTATATTATCTGGGACCAAAACTGTTTTGATAACTCACCTGCATTGGACTCTAAATGTGGGCTTACGGGTCAACGTGGAATTCCAGAGGGCATCGACTGGGTCGGCTTTGATTGGTATTTGCGTAAAGATCCAGAAAATGATGTGGCGGACTTCAACACTCAGATCGTGGCCACGGTGGAACGCATGAAGTCCGTGACTGACAAGCCCATCGTACTGGTTCCGGATGGCACTGATGAATTCTTGCAAAAATACCCAATGGCACAACGTGATTCAATTATGGCAGATCGAATGAAGATGTTCTTTGATTATGCTGAAAAAGAGAAACGCATTATAGGTCTGGACAATTATGCTTGGGCAAATCACAGAGAAACTTTGCGCGGAGTGGATACTTACGTTATCGGAACCCGCGAATATCCTGCGACCAAGAAAGCTCTTTTTGATTTAACGACAAAAGTTTTACGCTAATCTAATCCTCAGACTTTTCTTGTTCTATGAAAGAACGTCTGGGGTCTTCAAATCTTAGAATATACTCTTTGAACATTGAGGCGCCGTGGACTCTTCGATAAGTTGTCGAATTTTATTAAAACGCAGATTTGGATTTCCACCTTTGTAAACATATTGATGGTCAGCACCTTTGCCCCCCACGAACCAAGCGAAGTCCACTCCGCGAGTTCCGTTTCCATTATGCCATTTTCCATCCACGGCTTTGCCACGTTCATCCAAATACAGGGTGTAGGCGGTCTCTAATGTCGTTAGCAAAGTGCCGTCCGCTACTTTCTTCTTCGTCAAATTGTTACTGTCCTTGATATCGACCTCTCCTAAAGTGTCTAGCACGACATCAACGCGAATCTTGCTGAAGGCCTTCGGATAAAGTTCCCTTTCCCTTGCAGTAAGACTTTTAATCTCTCCCAACTTACGGTTGTATCCAACCACGGTCTCATTCCAAATCTCTGAACCCAAGTGAGAGTCAATGACGAAGCCCTTCATCATATGACCGAGGTGATAACGCAAGACCAAGTCAAAAACAGCGGGATTCGGTTGATTCTCGGCCTTACCATCAGCCGTGGGACCACCGATCTGTCCATACTTTTCAACATAGAAGTAACTCGCGCCCGCTAGAGCTTTTAAATCTGCGGGGCTGAACTCCACTGTAATTCCATCATTATTCATCACAGAAACAGGATGCTTTGGCTCTTTAGTCATGATTCCGGCGCAGCGAACGCCGTTGCAGAAACCCTCCCAATCCTGAGGCGGTGTTGCTCTTTGGGGTCCACGGGTCTCTAGTTCATGCTTGGTGGTACGGAAATCATAATATCCCATCATGACGTCATACTTCTCGACAGGGGACAAATTACGTAACTGCTTGGGCGAATTGAATCATATTAAAAGACACTATGGGGAAGCGAGGAATGTCGATTTTAGAACACTTTGGGTGTGTTAACTTGAGTTAACGAGGTCCAGTTCTGAGGTCGAAATTATCTCGGTG
>JACXTT010003700.1_pt1 | contig 23309 bp, 16 predicted proteins | sample 9270951 | NCBI WGS metagenome assembly JACXTT01 (sample SAMN15532306, study PRJNA645909) | rock metagenome | isolation source: weathered quartz diorite | place: Puerto Rico | collected 2017-06-21
AACGTCGCTGATGTAGACGAAGGGAAGGGCGTTGTCGCCCTTGCCGACGATGACGCCTCTGCCTGCGGCGAGGCGATCAGCCATCCGGCCGAAGTGCAGCCGGTCACCCGGCCCGAAGATCTGGTCGGGTCGCACGATCGCTGCCGGCAGTTGCTGCTCGGCGATCAGCCGCTGAACGAGCCGGTCCCCCCCAGCCTTCGTGAGCGGATAGGGATCGGCGAACGGCGCCAGGGGACTGCCTTCAGTCGCCGGTTTCCCGAGAGCCATCCCGTAAACGCTGGACGAGCTCATGTGTACAAGGCGACGGACTCCGTGCTCGAGTGCCGTGCGACAGACGTTTTCGGTGCCCGTGACGTTGACCGCGTAGTACTCGCCCAGCGGGCGCCACGTGTCCATCATCGCGGCGAGGTGCAGGACTGCTTCGACGCCTCGCATCGGCGCGGCGAGCGTGGCTCGTTGACGGATGTCGCCGCGGTACACCGCGACGCCGCGCTCTTCCAACCAGGACGAATCCTCGTCGGGCAGCGCCAGCACCCGCACCCGATCCCCACGCTCCTGAAGCACCGGTACGAGATGTCTCCCGACGAAACCGTTCCCACCAGTGACGAAAATCTCCATACCTGGGTCGTCGCAGATCAGCCCGTCGCGCTCAGCGTCTCGCGGTACCACCCGGCGGTTCGTCTCACGCCCTCGACGTAACCGACTTCAGGCGAGAACCCCAGCTCTCGCCGTGCTCGGCCGACATCGAAGGCGTTTTCGCCGCCGAGCAGCTGGATGCCGTACCTCATGAACGGTGGCGGCTTCTCTCTCAAGGTCAACCTTGCGCCGGTCTCAGCAACTGCGCCGAGCAGTACGCCGAGGCGGTACGGAATGTGCCGGTTGGGCTGCGGCGCGCCCAATTCGTCGGCAATAGCGTTGAGGTAGTCGCGTTGAATGACCGGCTCGTCGTTGACGAGGAGATAAGGGCGGCCCACGGCCTGGCGGGCGTCAGCTGCGAGGAGCAGGCCTTTGGCTGCGTCGCGCACGTAAATGAGCGGCACGCGATTCTCACCGGAGCCGACAACGATCATCCGGCGTTCCAGGATCAGCGCGGCGAAGCGGCCGAAGCTTGCGACGTCTCTCGGGCCGTAGATCCACCCAGGGCGTACGATCGTGACAGGCGCAGCTCGGTCCCGAATCAACGCCTCGAGCACCCGCTCCCCGGCAACCTTCGATCGGCTGTACGGATTGTGCTCGGCACGGAACGGGGCGTCCTCGTTTGCGACGCCGTGCACGTCGTTACCGTGGACCGTGATGGAGCTGACGTGGACTATGCGTCGTACGCCGGCGGCGAGAGCGATCTCGACCAACGTCTCCAGGCCGCGGACGTTTACGGCCTCGTAATCGGCCCTGCGTCCCCACGGCCCGGTGCGCGCAGCACAGTGGAGGACTGTGTCGACGCCGATCATCGCCGCTCCGAGGCTGGCCCGGTCTTCGATCTTGCCCCACATGACATCGAGGCCGGAGTGAGCCACGCCGTTCGCGCGCGCGTCCGGGTGAACGAGAATCCGCGGTCGCTCACCACGCTCCAGCAGCAGGTCGACGACGTGGCTGCCAAGCAGACCTGTCGCTCCTGTGACGAGGACCTTCATTCGCTCTCCATCGGCCTCGCGGCGTCCGCAAGTCGCAAAGTCGAGCGGAGAGTCAAGCCCATCCTGCTCAGGCAGATGATCCCACTCACCGACATCAGAAGTGCGGTCCAGGGGTGGGAGAAGAGAAACATTGCACCGACTCCGGATCGGCTGACCCCGAAAACGCCGGAGAATATCAGCAGACCGATTAGCTCATTGCTTCCGATCTGACCCGGTGGAGTCGGCAGGATATAGGCCAGGTTGTAAAAGGTATATCCGTAGAGAACAACTGGAATGGAAACGGATACTCCAACTGCTCGAAATGCGAGGAAGCAGAAGAGCGCATCGAGTCCGACTGCGATCGTGGTGTAGACGGCCGCGATGAGTAGAACGCGCGGTCTCTTGACGAGCCCGACGAGCGTATCGACGAAATTTACGAGAAAAGGGGAAATCACGTTCGAGAGACGCTGAGGCAACGCCCCTGACGCAATTCGGAGCAACCACGACAGCGCGCGATCGCGCTTCCACGCGGCGAGCCCGAGCAAGAGCACTCCGAGTCCGAGAATTGTGAGCATCGATAGCAGCAGAAGCCACAGCGATCGGCTCAAATGCAGGTGCACAAACGGCACGAGCGCAAAGAGGATGACAGCCGGCATCAGGTCCATTGCCTTGTCCATCGTCACGGTGGCGAGCGATCGACTGACCGGAATGGCGTTGGAGCGTCTGAGGATCAGGCTCTTCGCGAGTTCGCCGCCGCGGACGGGCAGGAGCCAGTTGATGAAGATCGCAATCAGGTAGATCGCGATTGCGCGACCGACGCCAACCTTGTCAGGAGAAAGGAACCATCGCCATCGAAGAGCCCGAACCGCGTAGGCCATGAGGAAGACTGCACCGCACGCAAGCGCGGGGCCGATATCGAGATGCAGCAGACGGCGATCGACCGCGCCGAGATTCACCAGGCGAAGAAACGTCAGCACGAGGGCGGCGCCAATACCCAGACCGATCGCCGAGCGAAACAGCAATACGTGTCGGCGACCCGAACGAAACGATCGGATCGGGACGACGGCGGGATCGAGGTCGGTATCCATGGCCGCTCGCTAGAGTCGAAGAGCAGAGTCGGAGGACACGCCCCGCAACACCGACGCGTGAACATCGTTATGGCACCGGTTGCAGAGAGCAACGAGGTTGTGTGCGCGATAGGACGGTAGGAACCATGGCTGACGCCACAGGTGCGTACCGATCTCGGAGCCCGACGCTCCGCATCGCCGACAGGTGAATGCGTCACGTTGGAGTGCGTCGATCCGCGCCTGGTGCATACGTCTCTCGTGGTTCAGGTCCAGGACGATGTGCATGGCCATGCCCATCGCCACTTCGCGCGCGCCTCGACGGCGAACCGCCAGAAGGGCAATTGCCAGCAACGCCAACGGCTGATGAAGAAGCCGGGTGCGAGCGTGCTGTGGCGCTTCCGGCTGATTGAAGAACCGAGCTGCTGCCAGCGGATTCAAGCGGCGCCTGCGCAGACAGAACCAGACGTAGTGATCGATGTCCACACCGATGGCCGCGGCCCAGAAGGCGATAGCGCGTCGGCCGCGTCGGCGGCCGAGCATGACCGAGCTGGCGGTGGACAACACAACGTGGTCTCGTACGCGCACCCTTGGCTCCTCGTCAGAGCTCAGGGCGCTGCGCCCGACGGAAGATGGCCCTGTTGCCGATACCACGCCACGGTTCGAGCGATTCCTGTCGGCAAGTCCGTGGAAGCGACGAAGTCCAGCATCTGGCGGGCTTTTTCCACGCTGTACACGCGGCTGTGCGTCAGGAACTCGAGTCGAGAGCGCGTCAGCGGGGCTGACCGTCTCAGATGGGCTGGGAGCAGGTCCCCGAACGCCGCGAGCAACCGTGCCGCGGCCAGCGGGATCCGTCCAGGCGGCAGAGTCGTCCCACCTGCACGCGCGATGGCTGCCGCGAGCTCGACAAGAGATGCCGGCTCTGGGGCTGCGATGTGGAAGCATTCCCCAACCGCCCTCGGCCCTTCGCCACAGCGGATCAGGGCCTCGGTCATGTCGTCGATGAAGATCGGATGAAGCCAGACCGGTCTTCTTCCGATGGGACGAAAACGACGGTGCAACACAGTCCGGAAGAAGCCGAGGAGATGGAGGTCGCCTGGCCCATAGACGAGCCCGGGACGGACGATGACCGCGGGAAAGCGATCCGACCAGGTCGCCTGGACCGCCAGTTCGGCCTCGGCTTTGGTCAGCTCGTAGATGTTCGTCGGACGAAAGGGTGAGGTCTCGTCGGCGGCACGCTCGCCCGTGACGCCCAGGACTCCAGTTGTGCTGCAGTGGACGAAGCGGTTCAGATCTGACCGTTCCTGACAGCAAGCGAGGAGCAGCTTGGTACCGTTCACGTGGGTTCTGCGGTACTCCGAAACCGGCTGGCCAGGAACGAGCAGCTTCCCGGCCAGGTGATAGACGACACGCACACCCTTCAGCGCGGCACCGACCGCCTCTGGGTCGTTGATGTCACCGACGAAGGCCCTCGCGCCGACGGCTTCGAGCCGGCTTGCCTGTGTGGTCGACCGCACGAGCGCGTGTACCTGTGCCCCGCCCGCCACGAGCCGGCGCACGAGTGGCGCGCCCAGGAAGCCTGACGCACCCGTGACCAGCACCGTCGTGTCATGTGAGGCGTCTGAGCCGTTGCCGGATCCCGGTTGAATCACGAAAACGCCTACTGCTCGACGACCGGCGCCGGCTTCCGGACAACGGATGCAAGTCGAGAGCGACCGATCTCGCCGATGACCTTCATGACGGTCGGTTCGTGGGTCAACATGTTCGTGTACGCGGCGTTCGCCAACGGGCAGTAGCACTCACGAGCCTTGATGCTCCGACGCAACTGATCTGCTTTCCCGGTCCTCCAGACCGCACCGAAGTCGTAGTCGTGCTCTCGCAGGTTTCCCATCGACTCGGCCCGAACGCAGCACGTCCAGACATCCCCGTTTGGGGCGATCTGTGCCGAGGCGACTCCGGCCATGCAGGGGATGACCTGACGGTGCTCGCGCAGCGTTCGCTTCACGATCTCGTAGTACTGCCGTCGGAACGCTTGCGCCAGCTCGGCCACGCCCGTCAGGTTCTTGTCCCGCATGCTTTCGAGGAGCACGTCGATCGCCACGGTGTACTTCTCGGCGGTGGGTGTGATGCCAAGCCCAACCGTGTCGAGCTCGACGCGCTCCTCCGCGATTTCTGTGATGAACGAATCGGGTTGCAGCTCGCGCTGGACGTACTCACACAACTCCGGAAACGAGTCGACGTTGAAATTTGATATCACGGTATGAACACCGAGCGTAAGATTCTTGTAGCAATGCTTTAGTTCTTTCAAGCGCTTGTAGGTACTCATCGCGCGAGACCAGTTATTCCGCACTCCGCGGATTTCGTTGTGCTTCGCGCCAACGCCGTCGATCGACAAATTAATGATCACCTCGGATTTCGGAGCGACTTGCAACACGCGTTCGATACGAGCGGGAATCACCCTATCTTGAATCCCATTGGTCGGGATGTTGATGATGCCCGGCCGGCAGTGGCGATATGCGCTCTCCACCATCTCCGGAAGGTCCTTGCGCAAGGTGGGCTCGCCTCCGCTGAACGTAAACCAGTACGGCGTCTCCCCGAGCGACTCGAAGACTCGATCCCATTCGGCGAGTACAAGGTCGTCGTTGGGAAGCAACCAGACGTTGCACGTCTTGCAGCGGGAGTTGCATCGATAGCTGACGCTGACGGTGATATTCACCGGCAAGCCAAAGACGCGTCCGCTGAGGTACGACGCCTTCAGGACGGGAAGCTGCGGCAGTACCTTCGTCAGACTCATTCGGAAGTTTCCCTAACCTGCGCTCAAGACAGGCAGATTTGTCTGGTGCGGCAACTCTGGAAGCGAGGTGACCACGGGCTGGCCTGTCTGAGAGAACGTGACGATCCCGTAGGCGATCTGGAGAGGCGGGCGGTCAGGAGCTAGGTCTTGCTCCGCGAGTGCCGCCGAGACGCTCTTGACAACCTCCTGCGCAATGGTTTCGACCTCGGAGCGGTCACCGTGCACGATCGCGAGTACCGTGCCGTCCGACTGATGCGAAACGGCAGCGTTCGGGCCGAGCGCGCTCTTGATGGAGTGTCGGACCGTCTGCGTCAGCCGACGACAAGCTCCGATGCCGAGCTCGAGCTCGTGACGATGGAAGTCTGCGATACGGAAGATCACGAAGTTCTGTGGACCCGAGCGGATGGCTTCGGCGATCTGCCGTTTCGTCGTTGCGACTGTGGCCCAAACGTGGTGCTGCCTCTTGAGGATCGAGTCGTAATGACCCAAGGCGCGCGCAACTACCTCGAGGCCAATGGTGCAGATCGTCCACAGCGCAGCTCGTGGCGTCCTGCAGGCCCCGGATCCCAGAAGGGCTCGAGCAATGCGCCAGACGCTCATCGTCGATGCTGCATAACCTTGCTGCCTGCGAACGCGCAGATGTCCCGCATAGATCCTTCGTCGCTGGCGCAGGAAATCGCTGATCGTCGTCGGTCCGCGGTTGTACACGACCGCCCGCGGCTCGTAGACGAGTCGATATCCGAGTTGGGTGATGAGCGCCTGAATCGAGATCTCGTCCACTGATGTTTCCGGTGGGATGCTTGGGACAACGTTGCGGAAGGCGACCATCTCGCCCAGCTTTGGCGACTGTCGCGCTAGACGATCGTGAAGACGCCAGAGAAGATGAACGGCGTGTCCGAGGAACGTCGTTTCATCGTTGACCGGAATCGGGTGCCCCCCAACCATGCCAACCGCTGGATCGTGAAAATGCCGCACTAGCGCATCGACTGTTCCTTCCTTTGCAATCACGTCCGCTCCAATCATCAGCAAGATTGGAGCGCGCGTCGAAGCGATGAACAGATTTATCGCCGAGGCCTTTCCTTCGCGGCGCTGTTGATCGATCAGGTGTATTCGCGGATCCTCGTCGGCCATCTCCGAGACGATGGTCGTGGTGCCGTCCGTGCAGCCGCTGGCAACGACGATCAACTCGATGATCTCGGCAGAGATCGACTGCTGTTCGAGAATTGTCTCGATGGCGTTGCGGATATTTGCTTCCTCGTTGTAGGCCATGATTCCGACGCTACAAGAGAGCATCGAGACGTCGCCTTCGTCTCGCGCCGAATCGACAGGGATGACCTTCGATTCGGTCGACTGACCGACCGTGAACGGCCGCTTGACGGTCTCCAGTGCCACGTCCCTCCCTCGATGCGCCGTGGCCACAGATCGGCGCACGAGCGATTGAACGATGCATCGATTCCAGCGGGATTCCACCTCGATTCCGGCAAGCCAGTCCCGGAATCGCTTGGTCGCGAAGCGCCATTCTGCGCCGTCATCGATGGTGGCGTAACGGAACCACTGTTGTCCTGCGGGAGCGCATGCGGCAGAATCGAGTACGAGAAGAGTCGTGGGGAGGGGATGAGATGAAATGTCCGCAATGCGGCGCTGAGACACCTGACGACGAGTGGAACTGCGTCTCCTGCCGGATCAACATGTACTGGGCGAGCCAGCACTACCAGGATCTCGCCCGCATACGTGCGGAACAGGGTCTTCCAGGCGCCGCGGCCTCGCCGAGCTTCTTACTCAAGGTGCATAGGGACGCCATGGAGGACCGGGCCACGAGAGGCGGTCGCGTGGAGCACCGCGTGCGGTCGATCGCCCGACTCGTCATGGGCAGACAGGCGCAGTCGCGAAGAGCCTGATCTTCGAGGACTTCCAAACCATTTCCAGCCTGGGGCTGGCTCGGACGCGGGCTCTACGCGCTGAACACGATCGGGATGAAGCTCGATCGCCCAACGAGGGCCAGTCGAGCAATCCGCCAGCTCCAGCTCACGCTCGAGACGGTGCAGACGGCCGGCGAAACGCATTGGTCGAACTCGCCGCCAAGCTCGATGCCCATGAGCTCGTATCTGCCGAGATTCCTTCCCAGAAAGCGTTCAGCTCCCTGCACGAAGTCCCTGAGCGGAAGGCCGAGCTGAGCCGCTCTCGACTGTCCGGGGCTCTGCGGGAAGAAGGCAACTGGCGTAGCGTCGGTACCGCCGCGGATCCGACACACCTGCCATCGAGAAGACACTTGCCGTCCGTTGAACGAAACAGTCGTCGTCAGCGCGATGGGAGTGGGAGAAGCCAGACACGTTGCGATGGCGTGCTCGTAGAGGAAAACGAGCAACTCGACATCGCCGAGCTGAGGACTGCGCCCGGGCACCGGGTTCCTTTCCAGCCAGAGGTCAAGGATGAAGTCGAGCGGCAGCGAGCTCGGCGAGGAGTCACCGAGCGTGTATTCGGTGACGATCCGATAGTCGGAACTGAGACCGCCGATTGCCGCTACGCGGAGAGGAAATGGTGCAGAGTGGCACGACCGACAGAATGGTTGATCGTAGAGGTTGTACCCGTACCCCACCTCTGGGAAGCCTGCAGGGCCAACGCCAACGGGGGAGAGGTCGGTAACTGTCACGCTCGTGGTCAGCCCGTCGGGCCCGTAGCACTGCTGTATCGACCCCGTCGAGGCCCTGGTGTTGTGCAGGTTCGGCTCTGCGATCCCGTTCGGCACGAGGAGCGGCTGACCGATGCCGTTGGGATTCGGCGTCGCACTGCATCGCGGGTCCGGGGGCGCTACCAGCACTGGCAGGGAGTGCGGCGCGCGGGCCACCTTCCCCGCCGGATCAGGCGCGAGGGAGAGCAGGAACGTATGCCTTCCGATGACTGTCGGCTCCGTGGCTCCGCTCGGGCCTCCGCCGTAGGTGATGAAGAGTTCGGACCCGGGCGGAAGAGAGAGGCCCTGCACGATGACCAGTCGGCCGCGCACGGTGAGAGCACCTGCGGACGCCGTCACCTGACCTGCACTTGCGGCCGAGGTGCTCGGGTGTGCCCAGCCTTTCGGAATGGAGAGAGTAACCCGGCCGTCCGTGAGACCACTTGGTGGAATCCCGAGGCTGAACCGAAGCGGCGTCCATGCTCCAGCCAGAACTCGGGCCGGCGCGACTCTTGCCCACGCGCCCGCAGGGCGCTTCGCCGGAGAATGAAGAGCGATGACTGGAGTGTTGGCCCCGGAATCGGCCACACCGGACGATCCCAGTCCCGACATCACCAGCGAGCTTGCACAAACGACGATGATGATCCGTTTTCCTGGAATCGGCACCGTGTCGGTCCTGGGTCAGGTGGATCGCCAGACGAACCAGTCGCTGCGCTGCCGGCCCAACGGTACCCTCGTGATCAGGCGGTAGAGGTGCTGGTTCTTGAGTACCTGGTAGAGCTCGCGGTCAAGGGGGGCGGTGGGGCCGTAGCGCAGCGCGACGATCGCAAAGTAGCGATCACGGAGTGCTTGCCTATATGCGTCAGTTCCTGTCAGGAGTTGTCCGGAGCGGGTCTTGTACTGGAACCAGAACGTGCCTGTCCATTGCCAGGGGCTGATGAGGTTGCGCAGGTAGAACCGCGGAACCTCTGATTCCTCGACGAGATAGCGGCCGCTCGCGGGACGGACCTGAGTCCGCAGGACGGTGACGAGACGAGAGCTGCTCGGCCACTCGTTGTAGAGGGCGTTCGCGGTCCGTTGTCCTATGCCCGCGAATACGAGTGCAGCGAGCGCCACGACCGCAAGGTTGCGTCCCGCATGGACTTCCTTGCGATTCCTCGCGATTCGCAGCGCAGACATGCGTGCGTTCGTGCGTTGCAGAAGTGCGTGCAGCCGCTCCGACCGGGCAGCGCGAACCGTCCGCCGCATCCTCGGTTCGGGTACGACAGAAGCCTCCGCGTGCTCGCCCGTCGTACTCACAAGAGTCGACACGGCCAAGCCGGCGAGGGGCGCAAGGAAGAAGATGCCGTAGGCAACATGCTTCTGGAGCGAGGTCAGCTCGTGACCCACAGTTTGCGAGACGACGGGAATGAGGCCGGTTGCGAACAGGAGGAGCGCGACGAACCGGCGCTTGGCAAGTGCGGCGACCAAGCCCGCCGCGGCAATCGCAAGGGTCGGACCCGCCCACCGGGTCGCGGATTCGAGGATCACGGACGTATGCGTGCTGCTGGTGTGCCGCGAAAGTGTCGCGCCGACGAATCCCTTGATGAACTGCCGGTCGAGAACCATCGCGACGAGGAGCGGGATCGCGGCACCCGTGCCGATGCCGACCAGGGCCGACAGGCGTCGCCGAAGCTTCCAGCCGCTTCCGGAGACGCACAGCAGCGCGAGTGCGACGACCGACGGCGCGAACAGGAGCGCGACGTATTTCGCGAGAAACGCCAGTGCCAGAAGGGTGCCGACGGAGACCCCGGGAACGAAGCATCGAGGGCGAGGAATAGTTGCGCTCAGCGTGGCTCCGGCGAGGAGCGCGATGCACAGCGCGTCGAACGTCGCCAAATGACCGACGAACAGCACCGGACCGGCGACGGCGAACACGATCGCAGCTGGAAGGCCTGCGCGGCGTCCGAACAGGTTTCGCGCGACACCCGCGGTCGCGAGCGTTGCTGCGAGGAGACAAACGAGCGAGAACAGCCGCACGAGTGCGAGGCCGCCGATGCCGTCGAGGAACCCCGCGATCGGCGGATAGAACCACGGGAAGCCGGAGATGTACCAGTAGCTGTCGTACACTCGGCTGGCGTGCAGCAGGTGGTCGATCTGCTGGTGTCCTGCATAGACGTAGAGCGCTTCGTCCTCGAACGCGGTGTTGTGGAGGCTCAGCGAAAGCGTCGTCTGGACGGCGAGCACGATCGCAAGCCCGAGGCCGTCGCCACGGCTGAGGCGATCGAATAGGGCCGAGTTGCCGCGGCCGGCCCGGGTGGACAGGCTGATGACACTCACCGCGGACCCCGCGACAGACACGGCGCAGCGCGGGCACGGGCGGCGCGCCCGATCGAGCGAGCATCGGCGGTGGTCAGCGTCGTCAATGACCAATCGCGTCGGCCACGACCGGCCCTCGTCAGAAATGGACCGCCCTCGTGATACACGACAACTGCATCGCGCTGAGCAGCGGCACGCACGACATCGATCAACCATGCTCGCTTGCGCTTTCTCGAGCCCACCGCCGAAGCGTCGATCAGGATGGGCTTGTCCGGGTGCCGTCGCGTTATGGCCGCGAGCGTGCGCTTCGGATCCGGCCACCGAGTACCGGGATACCGAAACCACGTTGCCTGCACGACGTTGATCGCGCGCGGAGGAGGCGCGTAGGCTCGATCCCGAATCGGATCTGCCGGCGCCCAGACGAACGCGACATTGGGCGCACCGCGGAACAGGCCCCGGATCCGAGACCAGGCAGGGGTGACATCCTGGGGGATGCCACCCGAGGTAATGGCTGACGACGCCGACCAGTTCCGATCGACCGCAGGAAGTATCGTCAGCAGCAGCGGGTGCCCAAAGTCGCGTGCGTCGCGAGCCCATCGCGACAGCGACTCGTCGTGAAGCCCGTTGGCAATCGACCGAAGAGAAGACTCGAGCGTTCGACGGCCGTCTCGAGTGAAGACGAGCGTCAGCCACGGCGTGGCACCTCGGGCTCTCACATGCTCCGCCCATGCATGCGGAAAGCCGCTCGCGAGCTCGACGGTCGCGCCGAGGATGGACGGACGGCCGAGAAGCGCCTCAGCCCGCTCGAGCTCGGCGCCGCTCGCGTGGATGCCGAGCGGGACGCGACCAGCTGCGCAGAGATGCCCGCTGAACGGAATCGTCGACGCGGTCGCCGGATAGATTCGAGGCAGCGTGGCGCCGACGGCTACAACCACCGCGATGAGCGCTGCGAACTCTGGCCGAAGCAACCACCGAACGGGTGTTGACGTGGCCCAGCGGGACAGGGCGTTGACCCCCCGCGCAAACACCTTGCTCGTGTCCCGGAGCGCCAATGACAAGAATGCCGTCAACATCAGCAGGGTGTAGAGCAGCCACACCAGACTGACGACAGCTCGGCTATCGGAGTGATGCCACAGGCCGACCAACAGCGCCGCGCCGACAAGGCCGACCACGAGCAAGTGCGGAAGCGCCGGGACGATCGACCTCGCCGCCCGCTTTTTCGGAGTGAGCACGAAACCTCTCCGGCGACCCAGCGCGACCGAGGTCGTCGCCGCCAGCAGCGTTGGAAAAGATGCAAAGCCCATGACAATGCCCCGCCAAGTGGTTCTTCTCGTTGCGCTGTGCCAGAATGCGACTTGCGACGCAACGAAATACGTCAAGAAATGACTGAGAAACCCACCGAGCGTAGCGCCTTTCACCGCTGGAGTACCGAGGATCAAGAAGCTAACGGGTGCGATCACGTAAATCACGTCTCGCACGCCCGAAAGGTAGTGCGTGCACGAAAGCGCATACTGAATTCTTTGGTCCAATGTGAGAGAACTTCGACCAAATATGCGCCCAGGCTCCTTCAGTACGCTCAGCGTCCCCCGAGCCCATCGGTTTTGCTGTCTGAAATAGCTGCCGAGATCGACAGGGCCAAGGCCTTGAGCGAAAATTCCCTCTATGTAGACACCCCGCCAGCGACCGTGGAGCCTGATTGATGCAGCGAAGTCCTCTGTCACGCTGTCCTGCGGCAGACCACCGATCTCATCGAGGGCGTCTGCTCTCGCTACGAAATTGGTGCCACAGATGAAGGCACTGTTCTGCGCAGACTTGCCTGGGCAGATCAGTCGATAGAACAGCGCTTGCTGGTCGTTGGCCCACCTGGCCACCGGCTCATCGAGGTTGCGGTAGTGCTGGGCGGTCTGTACCCACGCCACGCTTGGATCGGCGAGCGATGGAACCGTTCTGAGGAAGAAATCGGGTTCGGCGATCTGATCGGCATCAAAGATGGTAAAGAAGACCTCACCGTGAACATCGAAAACGTCGCGTGCGTTTTCGATATTTCCGGCTTTGGCTCCGCCGCTCACAGAACGAGTGACACAGTGCACGCCGAGCCGATCGCACATGTGCTCCACATCCTCGGTGGTCGGAGCACCCGCGACGAGACCATCATTGCAGACGATGATCGTCACTCGCGCTTCCGGATACAAAGCTTCGTAGCGCTCGGCAGCGGCAATTGCACCCGTGACGGTCGGTTGGAGTATCTCAACGCCCTCGTCAACGGTCGGAATGAGCACGTATAGCGGAATTGCGAAGGGATTACGCCTGTAGACGACCTGTGCTTCGCGTCTGGGCCAGATCGTGTACTGCAGGCCGAGCACATGGAGTGCACCGAGCGTTTCCGCAGCGACGAGCGGGATCGATATCCACCATTCCGACAGGTTCACAACACCGATACGCCAGGTGAAATATTGAATCGATGCGGCCAGGACGCCGAACGAGAGGGCGACGGTTCGGCGCTGGGCCCAGGAAAGCGTCCCCGGCGCGACGACGACCGCAAGCGCCACGATCAGGGCGACCTCCCAGGGCCCGGGCTTCTCCCAGACCAGCCACACGAGACTGGCCGCCACTGCCAGCGCTCGAGCAGCTCGCGAGATCGACACCGAGAGCAGAAGCGCGAATGCGTGCGGGCAACTTCGCCCTATGCGCGCCAACTCGCGGCCGATCACGGCCGCGAGTGCCAGTGCCTTTGTCGCGGCGCACAGCGCCAGTGCCCCCAGAGAGTTCCTTGCTAGGCGGACTCGACTGGACAACCGGGCGAGGGCGCGAAAGAGTTGCGTCCAGACCCACGCCACAAGCCATTTCTGGCGTGACGCCGTCCTCCGTTCAGAGGCGGCGATGATCGGGGTCATCGCAAGTGCTCTACGGCGCAGAGAGCTCTGTGCGTCGAGAGCTCGCGCAGACATCCAACCGAAGGCGCGAGCGAGTCGTATCCGGACCCAGGTCGCGAGCTGTTCCCTGGATGCCGTCGCTCTGCCTCCGGACAAGAGGATGATCAGCGACACGGCGAATGCGGCGCGCCTGAACTCGCCCAGACGCCGCCCGATCGCACGACGTGAGTTGCTGCCGGCTGCGCGCAATAGGACGGGGCCGGGAATGACACGCCGAATCCATCCGTCGAACCTCGGAGTCGTCCAGTGGTCTCGTCTTCGATCAACGACCGGTGCTGCCAACGGGTCGCGGTGGAACGCTGGCTCGAGCGCAGCCCGTTGCACGATCGTGCGGGCCGTCCTCGCCGGCGCCGGCGCCGGGCCGGAGGCCAGCTCGAAGACGACGTCCCGATAGCGTTCGAATTCCTTCGGGCTGATCAAGCCGCGCTCGACCTGGCGGTCGAGACTCGCGAGGACCCCGTCCAGGTGACCGTCGGTGTGATAGAGACGCCGGCGGTCGCCGGATGCAGACTCTTCGGTATCGGGGCTCTCGATCAGACTGCCTTGAAGCCGGCTCCTGGCCTCCGCATAGGCTGCAAACCAAGACTGCGTACGAATTGCGCCGCCGGCCTGCCTGAACAGTTCAAGGCCACGGGTAGCGCCGATCCCGCGGGACACGAGACCTTCAATGAATGGAAGCGGCTCCTTCGGACCCGTCGCGGGCCCGCGCTCACCGCCGGTCGATCTCGCCGTCTCCCCCGGGACGAGTGGAGCTTTCGCCGGCTCGATCTTGCGCCCCGACTCTGTGGTCGTCACGGTCGGAGCGGGGAGTCGCCATCAAGGTTGGAGCTGAGAGAGACCGTACCGAGGGCGAATAGGACGCAATACTGAGGAAGCTCGGACACGCCAGAGAGATCGGCCGCCTCGAGCATCGTGCGACAGCATGGGAAGCACCGATTCCAGTCGTCTTCCAGTCGAGTTCCCGAGGGAGCGACGACGGATCGGGTTCAGGTGCGCACGCGCGAGTGTCGCAGCGCGCCCATGATCTTGCGGGGGCCGCGCTGGTCCGAGCTCAGCCGCTGCTCTTGACCAAGGGCCGAGACGCCCGCATGCCCGAGCGCCGCCTCCAGCTCGAGACGCCTGTGGTGCGAGAGGTCTTCCAGATACGCGGCTCGCACGAGAGGATGCCGAAATGCATAGGCGTCACCGCGCTCTTCCAGCATCCCGGCTTTCAAGGCCTGATCGAGAGCGTCGAGGAGCTCGACACCGGAAAGCGGCGGCTGGAGCGCCGCAGAGGCGGCGCGGAGATCGGTAAGGGTGATCTCGTTTGCGGCCGCGGCGGCTAGCCCGATCACGTTTCGAGCGCCGCCCTCCAAGCGCGCGATGTCACTGGTTACAAGCGCTCGCACGGGCCCGGGCACGTGTGGTGACCGAGAGGACCGCCCCTGCCAGTGACCGTCGGAGAGCGCGAGCTCGCCTCGCCGGTCCAGGTCCCGCACGAGCTCTTCGACGAACAGTGGATTGCCGAGAGAGACTGCGTAGAGGTGACTCAAGAGCCCGTCACTGACAACACCGCCCGGCAGCGTCGCACGTACCAGCTCATCACAGTCCGAGCGCCACAGAGGCTCGAGCTCGAGTCGAACGCACAGCTGTTCCCGCGCCATCACATCGAGCCGGCGCCGCAACTCGCTGCCGGTCTCGACCAGCTCGTCGCGGAGCGTTCCGACCATCAGCCAATGACGCTCGGGAGCCAAGCTCGCCAGGAACTGGAGGAGTTCGATACTTGTCGAATCCGCGTCGTACAGGTCGCCCAGCACGACGACAACCGGCATCGTGCCCACGAGCTCGGTGAGCAGACGTGCGATCGCAATCATCAGGTGCACGGAAGCATCCGCGGAGGAGTCGGTCGTCGGTACAGGAGCTGGCGTTCCGTTGCCAAGCGACGGGATGAGCTGAGCGAGCGCTGGGTACCGGAGCGCCAGCCCGGTTCGCTCCGCCTCGTGCGCGCCGGCGAGGTAGCCTTCGAGCACGCCGACGAACGGGCCATAGGGCAGATGATTTGCTCGCCCGCGAGTTACGTGGCCGCCTCCCAGCACGAACACCCCGCGCGCTCTCGCCTCCGCGACGAATTCAGCGACGAGGCGCGTTTTCCCGACACCCGCCTCCCCGCTGATGAGGATCGTGCCTCCGTTTCCCTCCTCAGCGCGCGCCAGCGCCTGACGAAGCACGTCGAGCTGCGGGGCGCGGCCGACGAAACCACCGCCGTGCGAATCTGTGGCCGTGAGCTGTGTTTGCGGGTCGCTCTGTTCAAGGCCTGACTCGAGTACTGCTGAGCGCGCAGGGACCCGGTTTGCGCGAATGTCCTCGTAGAGCAGCTCCGTCTCGCGGTCCGGCGCCATGTCCAACTCTCGCCTGAGCACCTCTTGGCAGATCCGGAACTGCCGGACTGCCTGCCCACGGCTCCCCGATTTGGAGTAGAGGCGCATCAGGCGGCGATGAACCTCCTCACGCGTTGGATCGTGCACGAGCACCGCTCGAAGACACTCGGCCGCTTGCGCGTAGGAGCCGCGTCTGTCCAACACGTCCGCCATCCTCAGCAGTAGCTGGGCGTGTAGTTCTGAGAGGGAGGCGCGGCGCGCCGCCGACCAATCCTCGTACCGATCCTCGGGAAGCAACTCGCCTCCATACGCGGCAAGCGCGGATTCGACTTCCGAGACCGTTCCGAGCCGGAGGGCGGTTTCGGCGAGGAGTTGGAACTGATCCGCATCGACGACGACGTTGTCCATGTTCAGTCTGAGCACGTCATCTCTCAGCCGCAGGTAGGCCGAACTTTCCCGGGGCAGCAGCGTCGGTTCGAGCGCGCGACGAGCCGCATGCAGCGCCTTCGCGAACGCATTGCGCGCCGACTCGATGTCGAGGTCCCGCCAGAGAATCTCCAGGATCTGCTCCCGATGGAGAGCGTGGTCTGGGTGTGTGGCGACGAGCTTCGTCAACCGCTTGGCGCTCCGGCGCTGCCAGACGAGATCGGGCAGCGTCACATCGCCTCGCTCGACGCGAAACCCTCCCAGCAGCCGTACGTGCACCATGGCTGCGCTCGGGCTCACCCCGCTTGCGTCCACCCACTCCTGGACGCTGATAGCGCGTGACACCGTCTCCCCCCTTGAGTCATCTCCCCCCTTGAGTCACCCCCCTTGCCCCCTGCACTTCCTGCAGCGATGAACCCTTTTTGAAGGACGCCCGAATTCCCCGACTCAGGCGTTCTTCCCGCAAAGGAGTCCAACGCGAATACTCTTCTCTGGCATCACCTCGATGGGCAGCAATCCGGTGAGCTTGTGGTGTGTGACTGGAAAGAGTGTCGCCCGGTTGGAGCGCCAACCATCCACCAGTCAGAGGACGTACTGGTCGATCCCCGGAGCACTCTGGCCCGGACGGAGCTCAGGCCGCGTCGATCACCCGCCCACGTGGACGGCCGAACATCTCCTCCACCTCCTCAGGAGGCACCGCCCGGCCGTGGAGAAAGCCCTGCGTCACGTCGCAGCGAAGCTCCACCAGCTGCCGGCGCCGCTCCTCCGTCTCGACGCCTTCGGCGATCACTTGGAGACCGAGGTTGTGTCCGAGCTCGATCGTCGACCGGACGATGGACGTCGCGCTGTTCCCTTCCGCCATGTCGAGCACGAACGACTTGTCGATCTTCAGCACGTCGACCGGGAGCCGCGAGAGGTAGCCGAGCGAGGAGTTCCCTGCGCCGAAGTCGTCGATCGCGAGGCGCACCCCGGCCTTGCTGAGGCGCGTTAGGACGCTGAGCGCGCGCTGCGGGTCGGAGAAGATCGTGTTCTCCGTGATCTCGAGCTCGAGCTTGGCCGGCGCGACTTCGTGTCGCGCGAGATACGCAACGACCTCGTCGGGGAAGCTCGCATCGAGGAGGTCGCGGCCGGTGATGTTCACCGCGACACCAACGTCCCAACCCCTGTCGTGCCAGGCGCGGCACTGGGCGACCGCCGTGTCGAGCACGTAGAGCGTCAGCGGCCGGATCAGATCGGTGTGCTCTGCGAGAGGGATGAACTGGTCTGGCATGACCAGCCCCAGCTCTGGATGCTGCCAGCGTACGAGCGCCTCGACACTCTCGATCACGCCACTTGCCGCGCCGGCCTGAGGCTGATAGGCGACGACGATCTCGCGGTTCGCGATGGCCCTGCGAAGACCGGTGAGCAGCTTGAGTCGGGTCGGGGAGTAATGGTCCTGCTCAGGCTTGTAGACGGTCGATGCGCGTGACTCCTTGCTCCGGTAGAGCGCGACGTCGGCGCGGCGGATCAGCGTCTCGACATCACCGCCGTGCTGGGGGAAGAGGGCGATGCCGGCGCTCGCCGTGACCTCGAGCTCGAGCTCCCCCACCGGCACCGGCGTGGCCAAGGCCTCGTGAATCACGGCCACCAGGGCGAGCGCGTTTGCCTCACTCTCGACGCCCGGAGCGAGGACGCCGAACTCGTCCCCGCCGAGACGCGCGACGGTGTCGGTCCGGCGGATCGAGCCTCGCAGCCGCTGCGCGAGACCGATCAGGAGGGTATCGCCGCTCTGATGGCCGAGCGTGTCGTTCACTTCCTTGAAGCGGTCGAGATCGATCAGGATGATCGCTGCGCCGCGCCCGTCGCCCCGGCCGCGACGGATCTCCTGCTCGACCCGGTCCCGGAACAGCGTTCGGTTCGGGAGATCGGTGAGCGGGTCGTGCAGTGCCTGATGCCGGTTGAGCTCGGCTTGCGCACGAAGCTCGACTTCCGCCCGGGCCCTGCCGAGCTCCGCCTGCTTGCGTTCGGTGATGTCGAGCATGAACCCACGGCTGACCGGCTCCGCGTCCTCGCCGGAGCTGTCGATGACGGCCACGTCGAGAACCCAGCGGGCGCTTCCGTCGCGTGCAAGCAACCGATACTCGCTCGTGAAGCTCTTTCCGAGCACGTGGTGCTTCGTGCGCTCGGCGAGCACGCGGTCGCGATCGTCTGCGTGGAGGCGCTTCGTCAGGAACTCGGGGTCCGCGTACCAGGAATCGACCGGCCAGTCCAGGAGTTCCTCGATCTGTGGACTGAGGTAGAGGGGTGATGTCTCTTCGTCTGTGGCGGCGACATACGTCACCAACGGCAGCTCCTCCACAAGGGTCCGATAACGCCGCTCGGCCGCCCGTACCGCCAGTCCGCGCCGGCGCATGCCCTCGACCAGGAGCGCGAGTACGGCGGACAGGCACGCACCGGCTCCGAACAGGAGCCATGGCCCGGCGGTGGCGAGGAGACCGTCCGAGCCGGTCGAGCCAAGCGGGAACGCGACTTCGGAGTACGTGGCATACGTACCCCCTGGATGCGCCACGCTCGCGAGGCCGAGGACACGCTGCCCATCCTTCGTGCCGGACGAGACCAGGGTCATTTTCCCAGTGCGGGCAAGGCCGCGGAATCTGGCCTCGCACACGGCGTTGCAGATCCCCAGGAAGGCGGGCCTGCGGCCGACGACGGTGTCGATCCTGACTCGGCCGCCCGTAAGGTCGACCAGGACGGCGTTGGTGATCACAGGCGTGTCCGCCAGCGGCTGTCGGACCGAGCTGCGAAACGCGTCGCGGTTCCCCTCCGTCGCGCCCGCGACCGCGCTCGCCTGCGTCAGAACCGTCTTAATGGTATTTGCAACCGACGTCACGAGCGCTGTCGTCTGCTGCGCTCGCTCCTTCAGCCGCTGGTTCTCGCTGCGCGCGATGCTGCTTCGCAGCTGATGCGCCCCATAGACCGTGACACCCACCCCGACGAGGAGGACGACCACGGTTGCGGCACCGATTCCCCGCCTCGTGGGCAGGGGCCACCAACGTCCGCGATCGTCGGCGCGGGACACAACGAGAGCATCGGACGGTGAGGCCAAACCCTTGAGCCGCCGGCCAAAGAGCGGCGATCGCGCACGCCCAGCCACATGCACGTCCGGTCCAGATCCGCGGAGACGTGCCGATATGAACCTCGACATGCGGATGCTTTCGAGCTTCGCCGCCGCCGCCGCCGTGATCGCCGCAGGAGTCGCCGGTGTGGCGAGCGGGTCTTCGGTCGCGCACCCTTGCAACCTATGGGTCGCTCCGTCCGGCAACGACGCCAATCGCGGCAGCCGGACCAGCCCGTTCCTGACGCTCGGCAAGCTGGCGAGCTCGCTCGTGCCCGGTCAGACGGGCTGTCTCGCACCGGGTGCCTCGTTCGCAACGCGCGAGGTGATCACAGCAGTCGGCAGCCCGGGCAAGCGCATCACGATCACGACCGCACCAGGCGGAGCCCGTGCCACCCTCGGCGACGGCATCGAGACCACGCAGGAGACCCGTTTCCTGACGCTCACGAACCTCGCGATCCAGGCCCGCGACGACTCACCGACGAGAGACGCCTGGGGCACCGTGATCCTGCGCGGGTACTCCACCCATCTCACGCGCTCCGATGTCGGCCCCGGCACGCTGAAGGAGGTTGGCCGGTCGTGCGTCGTGCTCGACCACGCGAACTCGGCATTGATCGACGCCAACGTGCTGCACGACTGCAACGGCGGGTCGACGAACCACTACAGCGCAGGCGTGCTGGCGTCGACGTCTGCCGGCGCCCGCATCCTCGACAACGTCATCTCCGGCAACGTCGGCGGCGACGCGGTCGCCTTCTCGCCCAACGCACAGGTGTCCCTCGCCCGCCGTAACCTCATGGTCGACAACCTCGGCGGCGTCTACTTTGGCGGCGATGCGAAGACTGCCTCGCGCGACAACACCGTCGAGCAGAACGTGATCACGCTCGACAGCCGCTTCGACATCCACAGCGCGTACGGGCCGGGCAGCCCCGTCGGCCGCGCGAACGTCGTCCGGAAGAACTGCATCTCGAGCCCCGGCGCCAAGACTGCCGCCGGCATCGGCTTCACGATGGGCCGGAACCGGATCGTGAACCCGCGGGTCGTCAAGGGTCAGGGCTCCTACCGTCTCACGGCCGCCAGCCCGTGTCGCGCATACCGTCCTCAGGCGTAGACGCAGGGATGTCGAGCATGACGGTCTCGCGCAAGCGCTCCGTAACGCACCAGCGCCCGCATGGTCTGCCCACGGGCTACGGGGCCGCGATCGTGCTGATAATCGTCCTTGCCCTGATCGCGATCGCGGTGCCGGCCTACATGGGCTACAAGACCCGTGCCGACAATGCGGCCGCTCGCGCGAACATCCGCTCGGCGATTCCGTCGATCGAGGCCTATTTCGCGCTTACCAACAGCTCGTACGTTGGCTTGAACCTCGCCTGGCTCCGGCAGTTCGACCCGGGTGTGAAGCTGAACGACCCCGCAGCCCATCCCGCCAAGCAGACGGCGACCTCGTACTGCGTGTCCGCGACCGTCCGCGGCAAGACCTGGTACAAGGCCGGCCCCAAGGCGCCCATCTCGACCGACCCCTGCTAGGGCGAGCGCTACGGCTGCCTGGGGCGTTCGCGCCGGGCAGTGCAGACGACTCCCGGAAACGAGCCGGGTAGGGTTGGCCGATGGGCGAGCTGCGCGCGCAGGTGGAGCGGGAGGCAGGTGAAGCGCGCCGCGCAGCCGGCCGGCTCGCCGACGGCCCGGTCAGCGCGGCGCTCGTGCGCGCGGCGGCGCTCGTACGCGAGCGTCGCGGGGAGATACTGCGGGCGAACGCTGCCGATCGCGCGGCAGCCGTTGGACTCGATGAGGGAACGCTCGATCGACTACGGCTCGACGAGTCGCGCGTGGAGCGGTTGGCCTCGCAAGCGGAGACGATGGCCGCAGTGCCGCCGCTCGAGCGGGAGGTCGCATCGTGGGTTCTGGGCAACGGATTGCGTGTGAGCGAGCGGAGGATCCCGATCGGCACCGTCGGCGCGAACTTCGAGGCACGCCCGAACGTCGCGCTCGATGTCGCCGGGCAGCTGCTGAAGAGCCTGAACACGGCGGTCCTCCGTACCGGAGGCGCCGCCTTGCGGACGGTGACGGTGCTCGTCGACGACGTGCTGAGGGCGGCGCTCGAGTCGGAAGGACTTCCCGGCGCGGCGGTCGGCCTCGTCCGCTCGCCCGATCGAGAGGGCGCGCGAGTGCTCGTGTCCCTCCCGCACGTGATCCCGCTCGTCATCCTGCGTGGCAGCGGAGAGACGACAGCCAGTCTCGCCCGACTCGCGGCCGAGAACGGCGTACGCACGCTGGCCCATGCCGAGGGAGGCGGCGTTCTCTACGTACATGCGGCGGCATCCCGGGAGCGCACGCTCGCGCTCACGAAGGGCAGCCTCGACCGGCTGGGCGTCTGCAACAGGCTCAACCTCCTGCTCGTCGACCGAGGCGCCCTCGAGCTCTTGCCCGACCTGCTCGCGCTGATCGCGTCAAGCGGCGTCGAGGTGCGTGGAACACCGCGTGCGGTCGAGACGGCCGAGGTACCGCTTCTCGACGTCCGACTCGGCCACGAATGGGCAAGCGACCCGGAACGCGTCGCGACCGTGACGCTGGATGTCGTCGCCGACTTGGAGGAGGCCGTGAACCTGGCGAACGAGGAGACGTCGGGGCTCGCCGCCGGGATCGTGACCGACGATTCCGCCGCGGCCGAACGCTTTCTCGACGGCTATCGAGGTACCGCCGCGTTCTGGCATGCGACGACACGATTCACCGATGGCTTCGAGCTGACCGGGGCGCCGGAGACGGGCATCAACGTCGACTGGGCACCCGGCCCGCGTGGCCCGGTGACCTACCGCGACCTGTGGCTCCGCCAGTACAGGGTCGTCGGCGACGCCACGCAGACCCGCTGAACATGCGACGGCCCGTCGTCGTCAAGTTCGGGAGCAGCCTCATCGTCGGCCCGGACGGGCGCCTCCGCCGATCGCTCCTCCGGCACCGGGCGCGAGAGATCGCCGAGCTCGTCAGGGCAGGTACACCCGTGTGCGTCGTCTCGTCGGGCGCCATCGCACTAGGCGTGGCCCGCCTCGGCAGCGAGAGGCGTCTCCGCCGCCTCCCACGACTCCAGGCCGCTTCGGCACTCGGTCAGACCCGACTCCAGGCAGCGTGGGAGCAATTGCTCGGCGGCGAGGGCCTCCAGGCTGCGCAAATTCTGCTCACAGCCCGGGAGATCGCCGACCGCACGGCGTATGTGAATGCACGGAATGCGTTCGATGCGCTGCACGCACTGGGAGCCGTTCCGATCGTCAACGAGAACGACGCAACCGCGACCGACGAGATCAGCTTCGGCGACAACGATGCACTCGCAGCTCAAGTCGCCGTTCTCACCTCCGCGCGTCTGCTGGTGCTGCTGACCGAGGCCGAGGGTGTACTCTCGCGCGCCCCCGGCGAGCCGGGAGCGGAGCTGATCCCGGACGGCGCCTCGATCGAGCGGGCGGTCCTCGGGCGGCGCACCCCGTCCGGCAAGGGAGGCATGGAAAGCAAGATCGTCGCGGCGCGGATGGCGGCAGAGGCCGGGATACCGACCGTGATCGCGGGGGGCGCCGGGAAGGAGGTGCTCGGACCCATCGTCGCCGGCAACCCACGCGGCACCCTCTTCGCATCCGCCGACGAGAGGCCCTCCGCCTTCAAGCTCTGGCTGCGCTTCGGGACACTCGCGGTTGGACGCTTGCACGTCGACGACGGCGCTCGGCGGGCGGTCGCCCAACAGGGACGCAGCCTGCTCGCGGTCGGTGTCGTCTCATGCGAGGGCAGCTTCGACGCCGGCGACGGAGTCGCGTTGGTCGGCCACGACGGCATCCCCTTCGCAAAGGGTCTGGCAGCTGCCAGCTCAGCCGAGCTCGCAGCCCGCCCGCACAGCATCGAAGCGGTTCACCGCGACCGGCTCGTGCTCTATTGATGCGCCCGGGAGGATCGAACCGTCGACCCGCGGCTTAGAGCCTATCCCGGTAGGTGTTCAGCGGTTGCGAGGCGCCAGGTGATCAGTCCGCAGGCGAGTTGCAGCAGGGCGCGGTGGTTGTCGGGCTTCTTCGACCAGCGGATGAGCAGACCGCG
>JACXTT010003701.1_pt1 | contig 23307 bp, 16 predicted proteins | sample 9270951 | NCBI WGS metagenome assembly JACXTT01 (sample SAMN15532306, study PRJNA645909) | rock metagenome | isolation source: weathered quartz diorite | place: Puerto Rico | collected 2017-06-21
AACCTAAAAAACTCAACCCGGCCTCTAATAAAATAGCCGAAGCAAAGTTGGATGAAGCCAATACCAGTATAGGCCCGGCAATGTTAGGCAAAATGTGGCGGGTAATAATGCGGTAGTCACCAAAGCCAAGCGCGTTGGCGGCCTCCACAAACTCAAAGCGTTTAAGGCTCATTACCTGCCCCCTTACCAGCCGGGCAACATCAACCCACATGGATATCCCTATCGCTATAAATATTTGCCATAGCCCTTTGCCCAACGCAAACGATATAGCGATAACCAGTAGCAAGGTAGGCAGCGCCCACAAAACGTTCATCAGCCAGCTTAGGCAGGTATCAATCCACCCGCCAAAGTAGCCTGCCGTTGCGCCAACCACAATACCCACCAATAAACTTATAATGACAGATACCAAACCCACCGCCAAAGAGATACGCGCGCCCAAAACTATCCGGCTTAACAGGTCGCGGCCATACAGATCGGTACCGAGGTGGTATTTTTTTTGGATGATCTGTTCATCGGTTATCTTGTCCCTAAACCGCTCACGTAATGCTTCCCTGTTGCCACTCTCGTTTTTTATGCCGCCTGGGGTTATCATTATGCCGGCGCTATCAAAAGTTACCTTTTGGCCTTTCACCACTTCGTAAATATTGTACGATACTTTTTCGGGTTTGTCTTCTTCGCCAATGTATTGGTCAACCTGTATTGAGTCGCCCGTAAACTTATAAGCTGTTATCGGCACATTACTGTATTCATCGGGCTGACCGTAAAGCATTTTTTTAAACAGGTTTACCTGTTCAACTTGTTCGCGTTTGCGGATGCGCAACATGGTAAACTCAGCGCCAGGCCGTTTGATGCTGAGCTGGATGGTCATGTTGTTGGCCTGCGGGGTTGAGTCGGGGGTAATCAAATACCCCAAAATAGCGATCACTACAGTTAAGATAATATAAACAAGGCCCGCAAGGGCTAACTTGTTACGCTTAAAACTTTTCCATAACCGCTGCGATGGGGTAATATCACTCAAAATGCAATTCCGTTTTGGCTAAATATCGTTGTTTTACGGCAACAAATTAACAAGTTATTGTAATTTGTTGATCATCAGCACCGGGCTACGCCAACTCTTGTTTAAATTAACTTTTTTTAAAATAAATAAACCGAAGTTGTAACTACGGCTTTGGTTTCGCATCTTTAGATAAAATCACCATTTTTTATGAAATTGAATTATTCATTATCATTAGCGGTATTACTGGCCATAGCTGTTGATGCCGGCCATGCGCAAACCAAACCCAAGGCAACCATTAAGGATAAGCCCGCGGTAGCTAAAACCACCATAAAAAGCAAAGAACTGCTGCCGCTCGACCCGGCGGTTATCGTGGGTAAACTACCTAACGGCTTAACTTATTATATCCGCAAAAACAGCGAGCCTAAAAACAGGGCAGAGCTATACCTGGTTAATAAAGCAGGTTCGGTTTTAGAAAACGATGCACAGCAGGGCCTTGCCCACTTTACCGAGCACATGGCGTTTAAAGGCACCAAGGACTTCCCTAAAAAAGAACTGATCAATTACCTCGAAAAATCGGGCGTAAAATTTGGTGCCGACCTTAACGCTTACACTTCGTTCGACGAAACGGTATACCAGTTACCGCTACCGACCGACAGCGCTAAAATTTTTGAGACGGGCTTTAAGATACTATCCAACTGGGCAGGCTATGTAAGTTTTGACCTCGACCAGATCGAGAGCGAGCGCGGTGTGGTTTTAGAAGAATCGCGCTTACGCGGAAAGAACGCGCAGGAGCGCCTTTCGCAAATTATTTACCCGGTAATTTTTAACAATTCACGTTATGCAATCCGCATCCCGATAGGTAAAGAGGATATCTTAAAGACCTTTAAGCCCGAAGTGATCAAAAGCTTTTACCACGATTGGTACCGCCCCGACCTGCAGGCCGTTGTAGCCGTTGGCGATTTTGACCCTAAACGTGTTGAAGAACTCATCAAACAAAACTTCTCAGCACTTAAAAATCCGGCCGGCGAAAAACCGCGCACCAAATATATGGTGGCGCCAAGCACGGGCACCATGGTTAAAATAGCTACCGACAAAGAATTCCCTTATACGGTTGCCGAAGTGATCGTTAAACACCCGGGCCACCCCATCAAAACCAAAGACGATTATATCCGCTCGTTACAGATCAGCTTATTTAACGGGATGCTTGGTGCGCGCTTAGGCGAGCTTACCCAAAAAGCAGACCCGCCGTTTTTATACGGCGCAGCCAGCTATGGCGGCTTTTTAGGCGGCCTTGATGCCTTTACCAGCATAGCCGTTGCTAAACCCGGCGAACTGCAAAAGGCTTTGACCGCCGTGGTTGACGAAACCGAACGCGCCCGTAAGTTTGGTTTTACCCAAACCGAGCTCGACCGCGCCAAACAAAACGCCATGACGGGCATGGAAAATGCTTATAAAGAAAAAGACAAAACAAAATCGATCAATTTTGTGAACGAGTACCAGCAGCTGTTTTTAAAAGGTGAGGCAGCGCCGGGTATTGAGTTTGAATACAATTTTTACAAAAAATACCTCGACGGTATTAAGTTAGCGGATGTGAACGCCCTTGCCGGCGAGTTTATCAAAGACCAAAACCGTGATATTATCGTGGAGGCGCCCGATAAGGAAAAAGATAAACTGCCCACCGAAAAAGACCTGCTTAACTGGGTGAACAATGCGGGCAAAGGCGTTACCGCTTATGTTGATAATGTGAGCAAAAAGCCATTGCTCGAAAAAGTGCCCGCAGGCAGCAAAACCGTTGCCGTGCAAAAAGATGTGGCCATAGGTACAACTACACTTACTTTAGGTAACGGTGTAAAAGTAATATTGAAACCAACCGATTTTAAAAACGACCAGATACTGATCAACGGCTATAGCTGGGGCGGTACATCGCTGGCACCTGATGCTGATTTCCCTTCGGATAATATGGCCGACAATATTGTTGGCAGCAGCGGTATTGCCGATATGACCGAAATACAACTGGATAAAATGCTGGCCGGTAAAAACCTGAGTATATCGCCCTATATCAGTGAAACATCTCAAGGTGTTAGTGGCAGTTCATCGCCCAAAGACCTGGAAACCGCTTTGCAGCTCATTTACCTGTATTATACACAGCCGCGTAAAGATGCCGATATCTGGCAATCAAACCTGACGCAGATCAAAGCTGAATTAGCGAACAAGGGCCTTGATCCGCCAAGTGTATTTCAGGATACAGTAGCGGCCGTAATGAGCAACTATAATTTTCGCCGCATGTCGGTTACGTTAGACCAGGTTAACCATGCCAGCCTTGATAAGGCCTTCGCGTTTTACAAAGACCGCTTTGCCGATGCCAGCAGCGCGACCTTTGTTTTAACAGGCAGCTTCGATGTCGAAAAAATTAAGCCATTGCTCGAAACTTACCTGGGTGGCCTGCCATCGGCAAACAAAAAAGAGACCTATAAAAACCTAAACATCCGTGCGCCAAAAGGCAATATCACCAAAAAGGTATACAAAGGCATTGGCGATAAAAGCAGTGTGCAAATGGCCTTTACCGGCGATTATAATTACACCGAGGCCAACAACGTGCAAATGGACGCCCTGGGTGCAGTATTACAGTTCAGGATGCTGGAGCGCCTTCGTCAAAAAGAAAGCGGTGTTTATTCGCCTGGCGTAAGGGCAAGTTATGCCAAATTGCCAAACGGCCGTTTTAACGTAACGGTATACTTTGGCTGTGCCCCTGCCAATGTGGATAAGCTGATCGCTGCCGCTATGGACGAGATCAACAAGATCAAACAAAACGGGCCCGAAGCTACCGATATTCAGAAGTTTGTAGCTGAGCAAAAACGCGCCATCGAAGTTAATTTGCGTGAAAACGGTTTCTGGCAAGGCTATATAAGCAAAGCCGCGCAATACGGCGAAGACCCTGATGCCGCCTTAAACCAAACCAAAGACCTGGATATGGTGACGGTACAAAGCGTTAAAGATGCGGCAAACAAATACCTCACTGACGATAATATCATCAAATTGATATTGCTACCTGAAAAGAAATAATCAAGAATTGGGAAGAGCGTTGGCATATACCAACGCTCTTTTTGTTTTATTTAAACCTCGGTTTTAAAAACTCAATAGTATGCGTATAAGCATCTTTAGTCGCATCGCTGTTATACGCCGGGTTGCTCGGGTTTGCAAAACCATGGTTGGCATCGTATTGGTAAAGCGTCAGTTTTTTATCCGCTTTCTTCATATTATCGGCAAAGGTGGCCACCACGGTTGGGTTTATCCATTTGTCCTGGTTACCAAATATCCCCAATACATCGGTGTTCAGTGTTTTTAGTTTAGCCAGGTCTTGTTCCGGCATGCCATAATACATTACGCAACCAATAGCTTTTTTGCCCGCCATCAGCGTGCTTTGCAAACTCCAACCACCACCAAAGCACCAGCCAATGGTGGCGATATGTGCTTTTGGCCCGGCATAAGCAATAGCCCCTTTTATAATAGCCTGTGCGCGGTCTTCTTTAACGGCTTGCATCAGTTTTGCAGCTTCGTTGCGGTCTTCCGATGATTTTCCATCATACAGGTCAAGGGCAATCACGTTTACGTTGCCCAGGTCGTCGTATAGTTTTTCCGATTCTTTTTTGATGTGATCGGTTAGCCCAAAATACTCATGCACCACCAATAAATAATTGTTGGTGGCCTTTTTAGCTTTCAATTCATAAGCATCCGCGGTTTTACCATCGGCGCAAGGGTAGGTAATGGCTTTACCAATGCTGCTTTGAAAGCGGAATGCAAGTGGCTTTGGGTGGGCCATTACAAATTTTTTGTCGGATGCCAGCATCGCAAATTGCTGGGTAGCGCTCGGGTGGCAAACCGCAACAGTTTTAGTCTGGCTATAGCCCGACAGGCAATATGCCGCAATAACGGTGATCAATAACAATAGCTTTTTCATAAGACTGAATGGTTAGTTAAAAGATAAATTAAAAGTACAGCGATTTGTTTGATTTAACTAAAACCAATACGCAAAAAAACCCCAACCGGTTACCGGCTGGGGTTTAATATCTGACACGCTGTTGCGCTTAGTTTGACCCGCCGCTTTGCTGTTTGGCCTGGTTTTTCATCTGGTCGTTAGCTACAATAACAATTTCAACCCGGCGGTTTTGTGAACGCCCGTCAACCGTTGTATTGTCGGCAATAGGCTCGGTATCGCCTTTGCCCTGGGTACTTAAACGGGCAGGGTCAACACCGTTGGCAACAGCAAATGCTTTTACGGCTTCGGCCCGGCGTACGCTCAGGTCCATGTTGTGTGCTGCGGTACCGGTGTTATCGGTATGCCCAACAACCAATATATTGGTTTCGGGGTTGCTTTTAAGCGATGCCGCCAATTGGTTAATATCCGTTTTAGCTTGTGCCTGCAAAGCGGTTTTATCAATATCGAATAAAATACCTGAACTAAATTTTACGATGATACCCTCGCCCTCGCGTACAACTTCGGCCCCTGGTACAGTTTGTTTGATCTGGGCTGCCTGCCTGTCCATATTGCGGCCAATAAAAGCACCTGCTGTGCCGCCTAAAGCGCCGCCAATAATAGCACCCAATGCTGTATTACCGGCTTTGCGGCCAATAAGCGCACCAATGGTACCACCGGCACCGGCACCTATGGCCGTACCTTTTTGTGTTTTTGTTAAACTATTGCAACCCGTGCCAACGGTAATAGCCATGGCGCAGGCAATGCTTAAAGTAGCAATTCTATTTTTCGAAATTTTCATGATGTTTATAAAACGGTGTGTTTGTTATACCTTCAAATATACAAAGTAAGTGCCAAAATTTTTTATGATACCTTTGCTTTTTTAAAAAACAAGGGCATTTGGATAATACAATAAGCATATTGGGTTGTGGCTGGCTGGGTTATCCCTTAGCCCTCAGGCTTATAACAAAGGGCTGGCACGTTAAGGGTTCAACAACCACCGAACCCAAACGGACAGGTTTGAAAGAGCATAACATCGACCCGTATTTAGTACACTTAAGCGGCGACTTATCCGCCAATGCCCCGTTTTTTGAAAGCAATGTATTGCTCATCAATGTACCACCAGCCTTAAAAAAACAAAGTGCCGAAGCTTACCTGACCAACATGCAGGCTTTGCTAAAGCAGGTACAAGCATCGCCCCTAAAACGCGTGATATTCATCAGCTCCACATCGGTTTACCCGGATACCAATTCCGAAATTGTGGATACCTGGAATGTCGACTTTCAAAGCCCCTTGTACCAGTCCGAACAGTTCTTCGCGCAAAGCACCACCTTCAAAACAACCATTATCCGCTTCGCGGGATTAATTGGCCCCGGGCGCAACCCCTCACGCTTCTTTTCGGGTAAAACCAATATTCCCAACGGGCAGGCACCGGTCAACCTGATTCACTTAGACGATTGCATCGGTATTATCCAGGCTGTGCTCAACAACCACCGTTTTTATGGCACTTATCATGCTGCCGCGCCAACCCACCCGTCGCGGAGCGAATTTTATACTTTAGCATCGCAGGTAGCAGGCTTACCCTTGCCTGGATTTATTGACGAGTTAAAAGACTGGAAAATTATTGATGCCGAAAAGTTAGAACACGACCTTGATTATGAATTTATCCATCCTGACCTATTAAAACTGATCTCTGCCGTTTGAGCCTTGGGTATTCTTGGGTATTTTTCACCAGTTCCATTCAATCCTTCGGTCAATCACTCCTTCAATCATTAAAAACAGGTAGTGGGTAAATATGGGTATTTTTACCTTTTCCCATTCAATCATTCTGTCAATCGATCCTTCAATCATTAAAAACAGGTGGGTAAATATGGGTGTTTTTACCTTTTCCCATTCAATCATTCTGTCAATCAATCCTTCAATCATTAAAAACAAGGGGGTGGGTAAATGTGGGTGTTTTTAAAAAGTTGAAATGTTTGAATGTTGCAAAGTTGAAAGGTTTTTCCTCATCGCTTCAAGCTTTCAGCTTCGCGCTTCCAGCTCCGATCTAACAAGATACGAATAATTTATGAGATAAAAAAGAGCTAAAACACATATAATAGATTCTATTTACGCCACTTTGTTGTATTCACGCTGGTAGCTTAGCGGGCTTTTGCCGGTTATCAGCTTAAAGTACTTGTGAAAGCCCACCAGGTTTTTAAACCCGCACTCAAAACAGATCTGTTTAATGCTCAGCCGGTTTTCGATCAGCATTTTACAGGCATCACCTACACGTATCTCAATTAAAAACTGTGAGTAGGTTTTGCGTGTTCGCGATTTAAAATACCGGCAAAACGAGTTCTCGCTGATACGGGCAATGTCGGCTATTTCGCTCAACTGTATCTTACGCCTAAAGTTGGCCAGCGAGTACTCGTAAATAGCGTTGATACGTTCGTTTTCCGCGTCGTTCAGGTCATGGCTAAACCCTATCGAAGATAAAAAAACCAATTCATCGCTCACGGCGATGACCGACAACAACTCGATCAAAATAACAATACGCTGTATACCATCGCTATTGGTTAGCTTACGGATCAGCGTTGCTGCTGCTTTAGCCGTTTTGCCCGGTATATGTATGCCGCGCCGGGCTTTTTCCAGCAGGGTTTTGATGGGCTTGCTTTCGGGCAGGTTTAAAAAAGGTTCGCCCCAAAAGTTTTCGGCAAAATGTATCACGGCGGCATCGGCCATCAGCTTGGTGTCCGGCTCAAAATAAGCATCGTCGTACCGCCAATAATGTGGTAGCTGCGATCCTATCAACACAATATCGCCGCTGCTAAAACGCTTAATGTTATCGCCAATAAATTGCGTCCCGTTGCCCTTGTTAATGTGTATCAGCTCAACCTCGGGGTGGTAGTGCCACAGGTTGTTAATGTAGGGGTGTACATCGTGCCGCACGCTAAAAGAGTGTGCCGGGGCATTGTTTACCTTAAGCAGTTGTGGTTTCATTAAACTATAAACCCGTTAATAATGAATAAAGTTATTATTTATATGCCAAAATAGTTTATTAATTAGACATATCAAAGCAACGAATATGCCGCGAAACATTCTTTCTTTGTAATACCAATTATATTTTCTTAACCAACAAACTTATGCAGACAGTTTCGACCCCGCTGAAACAGCAAGAGGTTAAAAAGAACAGCCAGGTTTTTGCCTTTATGCTGGTCACGTCACTATTCTTTTTATGGGGTTTTGCGCACAATCTCGATCCTATCCTGATACCGCATTTAAAAAAGTCGTTTACCCTGTCAACAGTCCAGGCAACATTGGTCGATTCGGCTGTATTTGCAGCCTACTTTATTATGGCCATCCCTGCCGGCTTTATCATGAAAAAGTATGGATATAAGGCTGGTATCATAATTGGGCTGCTCACTTTTGCTTGTGGTTCATTTTTATTTATTCCTGCTGCAAATACGCAGTCGTATACCTTTTTCCTGATAGCCTTGTTTATAATAGCCTGCGGACTGGCCACGTTAGAAACTGCTGCAAACCCTTATGCTACGGCCTTAGGCGATCCTGAAACCGGTACATTCCGGTTAAATTTAGCACAAACATTTAATGGGGCAGCAGCGGCATTAGCACCGGTTATAGGCGCACGCATAATTTTAACAAAAGGCTTTACCGATGTTCAGTTAAAAGCCATGACAGACGGTGCCCGTAAATTGGCCCTGGCTAATGAGGCATCATCGGTAAAAATGCCCTACCTCATTTTAGGGGTGGTGCTGGTTGTAATAGCCATCGCCTTCGCTTTAACCAAGCTTCCTAAAATCCAACAAACCGAAGAGCATCCCACCAGTAAAAGTATTTTCCATGCTTTAAAGCACAAGCATTTATCGTGGGGAGTAGCCGCTCAGTTTTTTTATGTAGGTGCCCAGGTTTCGGTATTTAGCTTGTTTATACTCTATGCTACCAAGTCAGCCGATTTAACCGATGTAAAAGCCGCTGATTATTTAGGCGCCTGTGGTTTGGCATTTTTGATCGGCCGCGGTTGCGGAACCATTATCATGCGGTTTATCAAGCCTAACATCTTATTGGGTTTATATGCCGTTATAAATGTAGCACTTTGCATAATTGCCATTACCGCCCACGGCATGATAACCGTTTACACAGTGATCGGCATATGCTTCTTCATGTCCATCATGTTCCCAACTATCTTTTCATTGGGTATCAAGGGCCTTGGCGGAGATACCGAGTTTGGCAGCAGTTTGATCATCATGTCGATAGTTGGCGGGGCTATATTGCCACGCTTTTTTGGTATGATAGGGGATGCTACCAGCAATATTCAAAATGGTTACATTATACCATTAGCCTGTTTTGTAATTATAGCGATCTTTGGTTTTAAAGGATATAAACCGGTCACGGCCTTAGATGTTGAAACCAGTTTGGATCCCGGTAATTTAGGATAATGACCCATGAACAGATACTGCTTAACCTGCGATTTGGTTGATAACCCGGAGCTGATAGCCGAGTACGAGCGCTGGCACCTGAATGAAAACAAGTGGCCAGAGATAATGGCGAGCATCACCGGTTCGGGTATCACCAACATGGAGATATACCGCTTTGGAAACCGTTTGTGTATGCTCATGGAGACCGACGATACCTTTAGCTTTGAGCGCAAAGCGGCTATGGATGCTGCAAACCCCAAAGTGCAGGAATGGGAGCAGCTGATGTGGAAGTTTCAACAGGCGGTGCCCGGCTCAAAGCCCGGCGAAAAATGGGTGTTTATGAATAAAATATTTCAACTATAATAAAATTAACGTCCTCCCTGCCGGGGAGGATTTAGGAGGGGCTAATGTTAGATCTAAAAGGAAAAACAGCCGTAGTAACAGGTGGCGGCAGTGGCATAGGTAAGGCGGTGGCTACAGTTTTTGCACGCCAGGGCGCGACCGTACATATCATCGAACTAAATTTAGAGAATGGTCAGCATGTAGCTGATGATATTAAAGCGGCCGGAGGCCAGGCTTATACCCATGCCGCCGATGTAAGTAACCAGCAGCAGGTAGCCGCTGTATTCAATGACATCCAAACCATCGACATACTGGTCAACAATGCCGGTGTTGCCCACGTAGGTAAAGCCGATACCACTACCGAAGAAGATTTTGTGCGATTGTTCAACATCAACGTAAAAGGTGTTTATAATTGCCTGCACGCCGCTTTGCCTTTAATGAAGATGCGGGGCAAGGGCGCAATCCTTAACTTATCGTCGATAGGCGCGGTGGTGGGTATAGCCGACAGGTTTGCCTACTCCATGACCAAAGGCGCCGTGCACGGCATGACACTATCCGTAGCGCGCGATTATATTCACGACGGTATCCGCTGTAATTCCATATCCCCGGCAAGGGTACATACCCCTTTTGTGGATGGGTTTATAGCCAAAAATTATCCGGGTAAAGAGGCGGAGATGTTTGACAAATTGTCAAAATCGCAACCAATAGGCCGCATGGGCAGCCCCGAAGAAATTGCCAACCTGATCCTGTATTTGTGCTCGGATGAGGCATCATTTATCACTGGTTGCGATTACCATATTGATGGCGGTTTTATAAAATTGAATAATTAACCCCACCCGGCCACCCCTTTAGGGGAGGTGTTGATGGCGGGAATAAATAATAATTAATTAAAGGTCCCTCCCCTTTAGGGGAGGTTAGGAGGGGTATGAAACTGATACGATTCGGAAAAGTTAACCTGGAAAAACCGGGTGTGGAGCTAAACAAGAAATATTACGATGTTTCGGCATTTTGCGATGATTATAATGAGCGGTTTTTTGAAAGCGGCGGCCTTGGCCGCTTAAAAGTGTTTTTAGATAAAAACGCGGGCATGTTAAAACAAATCCCGGCAGGCGCACGCATCGGCAGCCCAATCGCACGGCCCTCAAAAATTGTTTGCATCGGCTTAAACTATGCTGATCACGCCAAAGAGACCGGGGCCGCTATACCGCCGGAACCGGTAGTTTTTATGAAAAGCACAACAGCGTTGGCCGGGCCTTATGATGATGTGATCATCCCTAAAAACTCGGTGAAAACAGATTGGGAGGTTGAGATTGCGGTTGTGATCAGCAAAAAGGCAAGTTATGTTGATGAGGCTAAGGCCGAAAATTATATTGCCGGGTATGTGCTGCATAACGATGTATCGGAACGCGAGTTCCAGATAGAGCGCGGCGGCACCTGGGACAAAGGTAAAGGCTGCGATACCTTTGCACCGCTCGGCCCGGTATTGGTAACCCCCGATGAGATCAAGGACGTAAACAAACTGAAGCTTTGGCTAACCGTGAACGGTAAAAAAATGCAGGACGGCACTACCGCTAACCTGATATTTAAAATACCGTTCCTGATATCGTACCTAAGCCAGTTTATGACCTTGCTGCCCGGCGATGTGATATCAACCGGTACACCGGCAGGTGTAGGGCTGGGCTTTAAACCGCCCATCTATTTAAAACCCGGTGATGTTGTTGAGTTAGGTATCGACGGCTTAGGCTCGGCAAAACAAACCTTTAAAGCTTATGCAGCGCATTGATGCCCATCAGCATTTCTGGATATTCGACCCGGTTAGAGATAGCTGGATAAACGACGATATGGCCGTCATTCAGCGCGATTTTTTGCCTGCCGACCTGGAACCAATCCTTAAAGAAAACAACATTGACGCTTGTATTGCCGTACAGGCCGATCAATCGGAGGCGCAGAATGATTTTTTACTGGGCCTTGCTGCCGATAACTACTTTATAAAAGGCGTGGTTGGCTGGGTTGACCTTAGGGCAAAAAACATAGACGACCGCCTCAACTTTTATAGCGGCTTTGATAAACTTAAAGGCTTCCGCCATGTGTTACAGGGTGAAGAAGACCGGGCTTTGGTGCTACGGTCGGAGTTTAGGAACGGAATAGAAAAGTTAGAGAAATACGGTTTTACCTACGATATCCTGATCTTTCCCGACCAGCTTAAATACGTACCCGCTTTTGTATCTGCTTTCCCCGATCAGAAGTTTGTTATCGATCATATTGCCAAACCGGATATTAAAAACAAAAAAATCACCGACTGGGCAAAAGATATCCGCGCCGTAGCTGAACATAAAAATGTTTGGTGTAAGGTATCGGGCATGGTAACCGAGGCCGACTGGAAAAACTGGACAACCGACGATTTTACACCATATCTGGATGTAGTATTCGAGGCTTTTGGACCGCAACGCGTCATGTTCGGATCCGACTGGCCGGTATGCCAGGTTGCAGCACCTTACGGCGACATGGCCGGTATCGTAAAAAAATACACATCAACTTTATCTGCAAATGAGCAAGCCTTATTTTGGGGAGGCAATGCAGCTTACTTTTACAACATCAAATAAACCTATAGAAATGGATCTGCAACTTAAAAATAAAGTGATCATCGTAACCGGCGGTGCCAAAGGCATTGGCGAAGGTATTTGCAAAGTGCTGGCAAGCGAGGGCGCCATACCGGTAATTGTGGGCCGCAAAGCGCAGGATAATATGGTCGTAGTATCGGCGATCGTCGCGGCCGGTGGCAAAGCTTTCCAGGTAGCTGCCGAACTATCCGACCCGGAAGAATGCAAAAAAGCAGTCGATGCCGTTATTGCCCACTTTGGCAGGATAGACGGACTGGTAAACAATGCCGGTGTAAACGATGGTGTGGGCTTGGAGAACGGCACTTACGAGGCCTTTATGGCATCGTTGCATAAAAACGTTGTGCACTATTATTTAATGGCGCATTATGCTTTGCCCGAGCTGATCAAGGCCAAAGGTTCAATTTTAAACATCACCTCAAAAACTGCCGAAACCGGGCAGGGCAATACATCAGCTTACGCGGCGGCAAATGGCGGGCGTAACGCCTTAACGCGTGAGTGGGCGGTTGAGTTGTTAAAATATGGCATCCGTGTAAACGCCATTGTAGTTGCCGAGTGCTGGACACCCGCTTACGATACCTGGATAAACGGCCTGACCAACGCCGAAGAAAAGCTGAAAGAGATCACATCCAAAATACCATTGGAAAACCGCATGACCACATCCGAGGAGATAGCCAATGCCACCGCGTTTTTATTATCCGAAAGATCGAGCCATACCACCGGGCAAATTATACATGTTGACGGCGGTTACGTACATTTGGACCGGGCCCTGGCAAACGCGTAGGCCCCACCCAACCCTCTCCGTTAGCTAACGGAAGGGCTATAAAAAACAGAATCTATTAAAATATAACCATGCTAATCAAAAGTCTCCCCCTTCAGGGGGAGATTTAGAGGGGGCTTATGAAAACATTAGTATGCACCACCCCGGGACATTTTGAATACCAATTGGGTACCAAACCAGAATTAACCCCGGGCCATGCGATCATCAAAATAAAAAAGATAGGTATCTGCGGTACCGATCTGCACGCCTTTGAAGGCACGCAACCATTTTTTGCCTACCCGCGCATTTTAGGCCACGAACTTGCCGGCGAGTTAATAGACTTTGACGATGCACCCGGTTTTACCAAAGGCGAGACCGTCACCTTTATCCCTTACTTTAATTGCGGCGTGTGTATTGCCTGCCGGTCGGGTAAACCAAACTGCTGCGCCAGCATTAAAGTGTTTGGCGTGCATGTTGATGGCGGCATGGCCGAGTATGTATCTGTTCCGGCATACTCGCTCATTCACGGCGAGGGTTTAAGTACCGACGAGCTGGCTTTAGTTGAGCCTTTAGCCATAGGTGCGCATGGTGTACGCATGGCCAATGTACAACCCGGCGAGTATGTTTTGGTTGTTGGCGCAGGCCCCATTGGTTTGGGCATTATGGAATTCGCACGTATAGCCGGGGCACAGGTTATCGCCATGGATATTAACGAGAACCGCCTTGATTTTTGCAAAAACAAACTCAAAGTGCATCATACCATTAACCCGTTGACGCAAAATGCGGATGAGCAACTAAAGCTAATTACCAATGGCGATTACCCCACCGTTGTGATCGACGCCACGGGGAATTTAAAAGCCATAACCAATGCCTTTGCCTACATGGCGCATGGCGCAAGGTATGTATTGGTTGGCCTGCAAAAAGGCGATATCAGCTTTAGCCACCCCGAGTTTCACAAACGCGAGGCTACCTTGATGAGCAGCCGTAACGCCACCCGCGCCGATTTTGAACATGTGATCGCTTCGATGAAAAAGGGGTTGGTGGATCCTACAAACTACATAACCCACCGGGTTGATTTTGGCGAAGTAAAAGCTGAGTTTGCCGGCTGGCTTGACCCTGCCAACGGGGTAATTAAAGCAATGGTATCCTTATAGTTTTTGTAGCGCCTGCATAAATTCATCGCGGTTGATCATCCGTGCACCCATCGACTCCAAATGCGGGGTATGTAACTGGCAGTCTATCATATCGTATTTTTCTGTCTGGCAAAGTGTAATGAGCGCAAGTTTTGACGCATTACTTACGTTACTAAACATACTTTCGCCGCAAAAAACGCGGTTTACTGCAATGCCATACAAACCGCCGGCTAACTCATCGCCCAGCCAGACCTCAACCGAGTGGGCTTTGCCTAACCGGTGTAATTCAATATAAGCCGCTTGCATTTCGGCGGTTATCCAGGTGCCATCCTGCCCCTCGCGTTTTGCTTCGGCGCAAGCTTTAATTACACCGTCAAAGCACCGGTTAAAAGTTACTTTAAACTTGCCTGATCGAACCACTTGCCGCATACTTTTAGATATGCGCAATTCATCCGGAAATAAAACAAACCGCTCATGGGGCGAGTACCACAAAATTGGCTCACCTGCACTATACCACGGAAAGATGCCGTTTTGATAGGCCAGCATCAGCCTTTCGGGAGAGAGGTCACCATCAATAGCCAGCAAACCATCTTCTTCGGCTAAAGCCGGGTCAGGAAAAATTAAGCGTTCATCAAGCCTGAAGATCATCAGACGTAAATTTATGCCTTCTTACGAATTACGAGTTTTTTATTTTGCGCCCTGGCAATACCATCCATATATTGCTGCATCTCGTTGTACTTTGTGGCAGGGATAACATAGTTGGTTAAGTTAAACGTTGCTGTGTGGATAATCTGGTTTTTGGCAGCATCGTATACATAACTCATATCAAAATTACCATAAGTAAACTTTAAGCTTGTATTGGCAGGTAAAGCCTCTACCTCAAAACCTTTGGGCAAATCAATGGTGGTTATGCAGGTTTTACCCATGGGGTGTTCAAAGTAGTAGTCTGTTTTGCGGTTCTCAGTTTCCGGTACGGTTAAGCGCCACAGGTCAAAAACCCGCGGACGGTAAAACAACTTATCGCCCGTCAAAATATCGCAAAACTTATCGTACTCCAGGTTCAGGTCAATTTCTTTAACGCCGTCTTTGTCATCACCTTGTTTAAGGTCGAGCAATGACGGTTGCTTCATCCCAAAATACCTGATCAAAAATTCCTTCTGGTCGTCCATTTTTTGCTGGGCCATGCTCAGGTACATGCCACGGTATTCGCCCGTTGCCATAATTTTAAGCTGCGCTGTGGCCCCGCCATCGGGGTTTAACGTTAAGTGTACCTCGCTTTTAAACTGGTTATCCTGCAAAGTGCTTTTAGGCGTATTTACTAATTTCCCGCCTTCGGGGGTTATCAAAACGCCATTGCGGTTTTCGGTAAAAGTACCCAGCTTGCCAAATGGCTGGGTGTTGCTGGTACACTCCAGCCAGGTTGTATCCCCCTTTAAGGGGACGCATAGTATGATGTGATCAAAGTTATCAAAGGGGAACGATGGGTCGGCTGGCTCCTCGTTAGCCCCTGCCCTGATTACCGTATAATATGATGGGATATTTACCGCTTTAAGCAGCGCATACATATAATTTGACAAAGCTTTACAATCACCATACTTTTTTTGATCAACAAAGCTTGCAGGGAAAGGCTTTAGCCCGCCAATGCCCAAACTAATGCTCACATAACGCATGTTATGTTGCATGTATTCGTACAAAAACTTTGCTTTTTCTTTGTCGGTCTTCAGGCTGGCGGTCATCTGCCTTATCTCTTCTTCGCGCTGCGGCGACAGGCTGCACACATCCGAGTTTAGGGCCAATATCCATTTTCCATAACTGGTCCAGGTGCTAAAATCGCCGGGCATACCGCCATATTCAAAATTGTTGGTTGCGAATGATATTTTGGGCAGCACCTTCCAGTTAAGGGCTTCTTCTTCTAACTTTATTGCCTTTAAATTGGCAATTTTCCAGGTATAAACTTCAAAGCCATCTTTTGTCTCTTTTAAAGGCGTTATAGTTGTATTGGTGTTTTTGTACCTAAACCCAACTGCGGGGTTTATGGCTATTTGATAAGATGAGTTTTGTACCGCGGTTTCCTCTGGTTGGATATGCCATGAAAAAAGGTCTAAAAAACTGTTTTTGTTTTGTTCGCTGATCTTTTCGATAGTAACCGGATAGCTAACGATATTGTGTTCTGCGGCCAATAACCGGTCGTCGGTTATAATTGAAATCCCGTCGGTAGCCGATCGGTCGTACATATCCGTTTTATGATATTTTTTTATAACCTTTCCATCAGCATCATACGCTACCATCTCAACGCTGCCTACGCTGTTAAATTTTTTATCGTAAAAAAGCACCATAACCGCTTCGTTTTTGGCCTTTTCATTCAAAATGGTAACAATAGTATGTGTTTTGATAACAGCTTTGCCCGGGGCGCTTACAGTTACCCTTTCATCGCTGTACCGCACCACGGCGTTGGCATCTTTCTTGAGCGAATCGGGTATCGTAGCAGCCTTATATAACTCGGCAGGCACCTGCTTATCTTGAGCAAAAGCTATGTTTAGCAACATGGCGGCTACAAATTGCGTGGCGATAAAATATTGAAGCGTTGTTTTAAACATGTTATCCTTTTTTCAATACAATTTGCTCATTTAACATCTCATTCATCTTTTTATAAAACTCATGAAACTCCGGGTACTCCTCTTTATAATAAACGGTTTTATTGTAATTTATCAGGTATCGCACAGTAATAGCACCGTCCTGCTCCACAACAAACCGCTTAAATGTGATGCTTTTATCAGGCATTATCAGTGTCATGTTTTTAGGCAGGGCCTCTGTTTTATACCCCGCCGGAACTTTATATGAGCCATTAATAGAGTAACTGCTGCGGTACCCAAAATCAATATCGGTGCTACGGTTTTCGCTCAAAAACGGGTTGCTTTTTAACGATGTAAATAAGTTGGGGCTAAAATAAATATAGTCCCCGTCCGAGCCGGTGAGCGACAGTTTAAAATTGATCTTTTGCGATAGCGGCAAAGTATCGACATCCATATTTTCGATCTTTACAGCCGATATGGTCATGTTATTATCGTTATCTTTTAAATAAACCTTGTATTTGTCTTCGCCGTCCTTTTTGTAACGTTCAACACTATTGATCTTAAAATAACTCGAACTGCTCACATCGGCAGCGCCTTCCATTTTGCCATCGGGTTTTATTTCGGCCGTAACCAGGATAGTTTGGCGGGCCGGTTCTTCCTTTTTAATAAAGAGCAGATCGTAAACCTTATCATCTTTACTGATGTATAATCCCGATGAGTTTAGCAGGTCGTCGGGCGTTTCGTTATACAGGTTGTATTTATTAGTAGCATCAAGGATATACTTTTTTGTACTATCAACAGGTATATAAGCCACGGCGCGGTTAAACTGATATAAAAACGGATAAGCCATATTTACCCGCCCATGCTCGCGGGTGCTAACTATCATGGGGTAAACTTTTAAGCCCGATTGTTTGAGCAGGTGGTATAATATGAGGTTAATTTCGGCAGAGTTACCGCTTTGTTTTTCCCAGGCTTTTGTGGTGCCGTCATTGGTGTACCACCTGTCTGTTTCGTCCCATTTCATCCGGTTCTTAACTTCATTAAAAATATAGGCTATACGCTCGTCATCCGTTTTCATGGTTTTGGCTTTCGCGATAATGGCTTCCTCATCTTTCAGCTTCCGCTTTAATTGCGACCCAAAATCTTCATCGTCGGCCAATACGCCACCAATTTTGGCCCAGCTATCCGCGCCGGTATGTACAAAACCACCTATCGGTCTTATGGAGGTTAACTGAAACAAAATACATGCTAAATTATCAACGCGCGACCGCATATACGGTTCATCGGCAAGCGATGGTACGTTAACCATCGCCCGGGTTTGGTCGTTAACTAATACGGTTACCGCGTCCATGCCCGTCCCAATGGTTTTGGAGTCGCCAAAGCCGGTTTTATTTACCGCAAAGGGCAGGCGGCCCCTTATCTGGGTTTTATAAAAAAACACCTCGGGTATCTCGGTGGTTAACTCCGTGTACCTTGTTGGTAATTTGCTTTGAAAAAACCAATCGGGCAAACCGAACGACCGTGTTTCCCAGGTATACTTAAATTCGATAATGGAACCTGGTTTTACATTCGGAAAGGCAAACACCAGGGCCTTTTGAACCTTGTCAATAACTTCGGTATATATTAACTTACTTTCAAGCTTTGTAACCTCGGGTTTTCCGTTAACCTCGTTAATGGTTTGTGCCTGCACACCGGTTATGGATTCAAGAACGCTGTTACCTGCAAAGGCATAATAGGGGATGCGTATATTAGCTTCGTCCTTGCCTTTATCATTAAAAATTTTAATGCGCTTGTGGCGCTCCATCACCACGTTGTATTGAAAATCGAAATAAACGTTGGCCTTATCAAATAACACCATGGCATTAGCGTCGGGCTCAAAATCGCACTGCTTCAATTGCAGGTCGGCTATGTCAACTTTGCCAAAAGCAGGTGTGGGCACAGGGGTATTGTTTTGCGCAAAACTTAATGATGCCCAAAAGAAAGCAGGGATTAGCACGGTAAAATGTTTAATCATATAGTTTAAATATATTCTTAAACGTATTAAATATAATCGACAAACTAAAATGCCGCATTTCTTTTTTCAAGCTGTTTAAACCATCGCGCGTTCACCAAGTCGAACAAATAACAGACCGTATTTACGGTACAGCATATTATAAAGAAGAAAATATTTTTTAGTTTAATTTGGTTGAGGTTGTGGCTGGTTACCGCAACCTCTTTTTTTATTTAGCGGTAACGTTGCCTGTGCGTTTTAACACACCCCAGCCGCTTAATTCGCCTTTAACAGCGCGACGGATGGATTTAAACAATACGTAGTACATTAGCTGCCGCCAGATGAGTTTTTGCGGGATGATGTAAAGTAGTTTTTTGTAATCTTCTTTTTCGAGCGCGAAAGCAATAATGCCCACTAAAAAATCAACAAGCACAAATGCGAGATAGTAGATCAATATCTTCTCTTTATGATCGCCCAATAATCCAAATATCATCATCAGGTCGGCCAGGGGCGAGAACAGGGGTAAAATGATCTGGAAGATAAGGATGTTAGGCATACCCACCATTCCAAAATACTTGTATTTTTTGTTAAATAAGGCCTTTCGGTTTTTCCAGAAACTTTGCATTACGCCAAAGCTCCAGCGGAAGCGTTGTTTTAACAACATGCTTACCGATTCGGGCGCCTCGGTATAAGCAATGGCTTCGGCGCAGTTTTTAATAATATAATCCTGTTTCAGTATGCGCATCGTCAGGTCGCAATCTTCGGCCAGTGTATCATAGGTAAAACCTCCGGCATCGTTTATCGCTGTTTTGCGGAAAGCCCCAATAGCCCCCGGCACTACGGTAATGCTGTTTAACAGGTCGAATGCGCGGCGGTCCATGTTTTGGGCGGTAATGTATTCGATGGACTGCCAGCGGGTGATCAGGTTGTTCTCGTTACCTACTTTAACCGTCCCGGCAACAGCGCCAATCTCTTCGTCGCTAAAATAGGTCATCAAATGGTAAACAGCATCGTCTTTAAGCTGGGTATCGGCATCAATACACACCACAAAATCATAGCTGGCATGGTCAATACCATAATTCAGTGCCGATGCTTTGCCGCCGTTGGGCTTGGTAAATATTTTAACCCGTGTATCGCCGCTATAGGCCGCGCTAACTATCTCAAACGTTTTATCTTTAGAGCCATCGTCAACAAAAATGATCTCGAAGTTATCATACTTTGTTTTTAACAAGCTTTGGATGGTTTTAACAGCGGTTATCTCTTCGTTATACGCCGGCACTATAATACTTACCGGGTACAAAATTGCCTTAGCCAGGCGCTCTGCAGTTTCTTTTTTATTGCCTTTATTTTGGATGAGCGCCAAAATGGCTATTAAAATAACTCGCCCGATAGCCAAAAATATCGCGGTTAAAAACAGGTACAATAAAAACCAGTTGCCATAAAACACTACCGATACAAACAGGCCGTAAAAACTGCCTACAATGCCACTATCGGCATCATCGGTTATTTTGGGCATTAAATCGTTCTTGGTTTTACCCAAAACATCGGCAATGGTGGTAAACTGGTAGCCATGGCTTTTAAAGAAATGAATAATGCCGGGCAGGGCTTTCACCGTTTCTTCACGGGTATCGCCGCCGGCGTCGTGCAGCAGGAGCATGGAGCCCGCATCCTTTTGGGCGATAACCCTGGCCAAAATGGTGTCGGCGGTTACACCTGGTTCCCAGTCGTGTGGGTCAATTGATTCGCCGATGTTGATGTACCGTTCATCGCGGCTTAACGCTACCGGGATAACCTCGGCAGTGGTTTGCGGTTCAGCGTCGGCATTAAACGGCGGCCTGAACAGTATGGTGCTCCGCCCGGTGATCAGTTCGATCAGTTTTCGGGTTGAGTTAAGTTCAAGTTTTACACGCTGTAAACTAACGGTCGAAACGTCGGGATGGAAGAAAGTGTGGTTACCTATTTCAAAGCCTGCCTCGTACTCCGAACGCAGGATTGGTATATTTTTTTCGACCATTGATCCCACCACAAAAAACGCTGCCGGTACCTTTTCGCGTTTCAGTATGTCAATTATCCGGGGCGTAAAATCGGGGTCGGGCCCATCATCAAACGTTAATACGATCTTTTTAGGGGCATAACCGTATTTGCGTATCTGGTACTTGGTGGGCACTTTAACATATTGCTGATTGGTGATGTTAAACGTTTTGGGGTCGAGGGTAATGTTGATCAACCCTGTATCGGGGGTCGATACCAGGTCGAGCACCTCGCCGTCGCCCGAGTAATCTATCCGGTTATTCAAACCTACCGAGGTTAGTTTTTTGGTATCTATACCGGTTTTCTTTAACGAGTCGATGGATAAGTTCTTATCAAAAAAGCTCCACAAACGCGGGTCTTCGGTGCCCATGCGCCATAAAGCTATACCTGCTGTTGACCAGTCATCCGCCATGCGGATAATATTGAAGTTGGTAACCGCGTCAGTAAAGTATGCTGTATGCGGAATGCTGTTCTGGTCGGTATAGTTATAATGCAGGTTGGCCGTTTTTTGATCAAAAACGATCGGGCTTTTGTGTTCAAAAGCTGTACTGATAGCTGCCTGGTAAGAAATCGGCGTGCCCACACTGTTTTCGGGCCAGTCGTACCCATAGGCGCCCACCACCAGGATGATCTTATCGCTCGAAATTTGCTCGCAAACATCATCCAGGGCCTGTTCAACCCAGCGCTGATCCGATATATCGCCCGCGTTGCTCGACTCGGTATGCTGCTCTATCGCGAATATAAAAAGGTAATCGTTAAAGCCCTGCAGGTCTTCCACATCGTACCCGTCATCGCCTGCGTCCACGTTTTGTGTTACCAATAGCTTTTGAGCGTGCAGGGTAGCATAAAGCTCTTTTTCAAATGCTACGTAGTCCTTATCGTTCCGGTCTTTTATATCTTCAAGCTCCAGGTTAATACCCTGCAGCTTATGCTTGATCAATTTTTTGGCGATATCGTTGATAAAACCAGTGCGCAGTTTTTTTGACTTGATAATGCGGTAAATATCCTTGCTGTCCAGGTAGCCGCGCTGGTTATCCTGGTTAATGTAGTTGGATAGCGAAACAATAATGGGCTTGTTGTACTTTTTGTTGATCCGCATCAGGCCGGTATCCACTTTTAACAAAACAGTATCAGCCTTGGGGATGATCGAAAAACCCTCGCTCACGATCATATCCAGTTTATTGATATGATCAGCCAGCGAAAACAGCGCCTGCGTTTCCCATGGCCGGTAAAAGCCGGCGTTTATCCTGTTTTTATTGCTTGGGTGTTTAAGCTGGTGCAGGCGCAGGTCGCGGCGCAGGGCTTGTATCTCGTCTTCCTGGAGTTTAAAATCCTTGTATTTTGTAGAGTGTTTTAAGGCTTCTAATTCTTCTTTGGTTAGTTTTTTAGGGGCGGCGTTAAGGTTTGGTAATGATGGGTACTGCTGCGATGTAATGGTTATGGCGGCGCCAACAACACCGCAAACAAGCACAATAATTAATAAACGGCTCAGCCACTTAAAGCGTGTCCATCTTCCGGGGGTATCAGCTTGAAAAACCTGTTTATTAGACATTAATAGTTTATAGGTTTAGCAAAAATAACGAACAGCGATAAATATTAATGATTTTGGCTTTTTGATCATTTGCCGGGTTTAGCATGATCAATAGTTGAAAAATCGACCCCGCACTTACAGTTTGACCCGCAGCTTTTTTTTGCGGTAAGACTTTGGTAAACCATACGGCCTACGTAAAACAAAGCTGCTGCAAAAAGCAAAAAGACTATGATGAGCTGAAAATTCATACTGCAAATTTAATAAAAATTTTACCTATAAAACCTGCACAAACTATATACCAGTTTTAACGGGTGCTGTTGTTTAGACGCTGCGATGACCTAAACGTTACCCTGCACTGTTTTATTTTTGCATCAGGGCTACCGTGCCGCCCACCCAGTCAAAATCCTTATTATAACGCACACCTATCATTTTGCCTTTACTTAACCGCGCCAGGTTAATGGCCAGGGTTGGTTTTTCGTCCCCATCGGGCCATAGGTAAAGCAAGCGTATCTCGGCCTTTACACCCCCATCCAACGATTGTACTACAGGTTCATAGTTTACTTTTTGTTGTAATATCCAGTTTTCCGGATCGGTTATCGCATCAATGTCGCTCTTTTTCACGTCGATGATCACCCCTTGCCCGGCAAACGAGAACAATGGTTTAAGCACATAATTCTCCAGGTCGGCCGGTATTTGCGTCAGCGTATTTAAAAACCAGGTTTTGGGTATATAGTCGCCTTTTAAAAAAGGCATGGTGTATTTGCTGATGCGGTAAAACCAGTTGGGGTGTGTAACCCATTCCACATCCAAAGGCTGGCGCAGGTCTATAACCTTGCTTAGCAGGTCTGCATCATTTTCAATCTCGTCAAATATCAGGCGATTGTATATGCGTTTTATTTGTTTCCATTCGCCATTAACCTCATAATAAAGTTTATCGCCTC
>JACXTT010003702.1_pt1 | contig 23301 bp, 24 predicted proteins | sample 9270951 | NCBI WGS metagenome assembly JACXTT01 (sample SAMN15532306, study PRJNA645909) | rock metagenome | isolation source: weathered quartz diorite | place: Puerto Rico | collected 2017-06-21
CCCGCGGTCAAGATGTTGGGCTGGGGTCCGAACGAGACTTCACCATCCGAGATGATTTTCGTCCCGACGGCTTCCGCTGAGCGCGACTCCGCCCCCTTCGCCATGAATACGTTCACGGTCTGCGTGCCGTTCTGCGGTTTCGAGAACACATAGCTGAACGCGATGTCCGTCAGGTAATCGCCACCGTTATCGATGTTGAGACGATAGATTGCCTCGGGATGGAGCGCGTCTGCATTCGGATTTGCATTGAGGACGATCACGGTCCTATTCTTGTCAGCGGGCGACTGGAATGCGTACAGATCGCAGAGGTCGAGCCGTTGATCGCCCAGCGGCGGCCCGAGACTGAGCCCAGTGAAATGGTTCGACATTGCCCCTCTCCTTTCTATTGGTCCATTGATTATAGTCGCGAATTTGAAATCCAGCTCACCCTCGATCAGGACCATTGTGAGCAGCCGCACATAAACGATGAGGGTGAAGAACGTCACCGAGCTTGAAGCCTGCTCCTTAACAACGATGACAACGTGACTTCGCGGTTTGACGTTGGCAGCGTGGGTCAGTTCCATGCAGTCTACGGGACCGTAAAAGCTGTCCGACCTGTTGCATGAGAGGTCCCCCACTTGGCTGCATAACACCCAAACCGTTGCGGTGGTCCCCTCGGGGGAGGCCGCTCGATGCCCTGCTGGCCGTGACACCTAGTCAGGCTTTCGGAAACGCCGGGTCCAGTTTGATCTCTTCGATCTGCGCCGCGTGCCGCGCCGGGTGCAGCGCCAGCAGCAGCAGGCAGCGGTAACAGTCGATTTCGCCGAGCAGCAGATGCGGCGTGAACAGGTTCCGCAAGTCCTGCGCGCATTCGCGCGCATAGGCGATGGCGCGTTCGTGGCCGGCGACTACATGATCGCGTGCCTCATCCACGGAACGGAACCGTCCGCCCGGTCGCACGCTTTCGGGCGCGCCAACTTTCCGGCTGCGATCGACCACCGCGCGCGCGAACCGGCCATCTTTGTCAGGATTGAGCGCTACGCCCTGCGGGTTCGCAACACCTTTTTCCAGCAGGCCAAAGAGCGCATCTTCCGTAATCGCGATGTGCTCCACTCAATCAGCAATCGACCAGTCATCCGGCCGCGGCTTAAACCGCGCCTGGCTTTCAGAAACGCCAGTGGTGGCGCGGAGCAGGGCATCGCGGCCTTCGATCAGTTGCTGGATGGCGAACGCGCGCTCGGAATTAGTCATGGCTTGATCCCACGGGTATTGTAATTGGTACTCGTGATGACGACAACCGGGGCGATCACAACACTGGTGACTTTTTAAACCGGCCCTAAGACGTTCCGATTATTGACTGGCGCAGCCCTTCAAGTCCCGATATTTCATCAGCACCCTTAATATGTGGTGTTTAATGGAGCCGACACCGCTTATCGCGGCGTCAGCACCGCGGACTTGGTGGCGAAGGACAGAACGGCCGACGGGAAGATGCCGAGGAAAAACGTTCCGAGGGCGGGGAGCACCAGCGCGAATTTCAGGCCGGTGGTCAGGGGTTCGGCGGCGGTTGCGGCTTCGCTCGGCTCGCGCATGTACATCACGACTAGGATGCGCAGGTAGTAATACGCCGCGACGGCGCTGTTCAGCAAACCCAGCACCGTAAGCCAGACCAGGTGCGATTGGAGCGCGGCCCGAAAAATATAGAACTTGCCGAAGAAGCCGCCGGTAAGCGGGACGCCGATGAGCGACAGCAGAAAGACGGCCAGCAGCGCGGCGGTGAAGGGCTGGCGCGTGGCGAGGCCCGAGAAATCGTCCACGCTCACGAAGCGCTCGCCTTTGCTCGAAAGGTGCGTGACCACGGTGAAGGCGCCGACGTTCATGAGCGCGTAGGCCGCGAGATAAAACATGGCAGCGGCGGTTCCGGTTTCCGAGCGCGCGGCGAATGCCACCAGCACATATCCGGCGTGGGCGATCGAGCTGTAGGCCAGCAGGCGTTTGATGTTCGACTGCGTGAGCGCGCCGAAGTTGCCGATGGTCATGGAAAGCAGCGCCGAAAGCCAGACCAGCGGCTCCCAGCCGGACCCGATCGAGCCGAAGGCGGTCATGAAGATCCGCAGAAAAACGGCGAAGGCGGCGGCTTTTGGTCCGGCCGACAAGAATGCCGAGATCGGCGCCGGGGCTCCCTGATAGACGTCTGGCGCCCAGATCTGGAACGGAGCGGCGGAGACTTTGAAGCCGATGCCTACGAAGATGAGAGCCGCCGCAAAACCCACCAGCATGGGCGAAGGCGCCATATCGCGCGCGGAGAGAACACCGCGGATGGCGGCGAGATTCGTCGATCCCGTAAGGCCATAGATCCACGCGATGCCATAGAGCAGAAACGCGGTGGCGAAGGAGCCCAGCAGGAAATATTTCAGAGAAGCCTCATTGTTGCGCTTGTCATTCCGGAGATAACCGGCCAGGATGTAGGACGCGATGGAGGAGATCTCGAGACCGATAAAGATCATGATCAGCTCGTTGGCCGTCACCATTACGCACTGGCCGGCGATCGAGAACAGGATCAGCGCGTGATACTCGCCGGTTTCGGCTCCTTCGCGATCGAGATACCGGTAGGACGCGAGCACGATCAGAATTCCGACGCCGATCACCAGCACGCGGAAAAACGCTGCGAAGCCATCGGCCAGCAGCATGCCGGAGAACGCCGGGCCGGGCGTGCCGTAGGCCACGACCGCGGCCGCAAGCGCGCCGGCGAGTCCCACCAACGAAATGTGCCCGTAGAGTTTCGACCAGCGCGGCCCGGCCAGAGGGTCGATCACCATGAGCAGCACGCCGGTGATGGTGAGGATGATTTCCGGCAGAAAGCGGAGGAGTTCGACGCTTTTCGGAAAGAACTCAGCGGGCATGCGGGACCTCGCGAGCTGTGAGGTATGTGGCGGGCGGAGGCGCGGCGACCCGGAACCTGACGTTCAATTTGGATTGCTCGAGGATCGCGGCGTTGGCGCGCGTAATGGGCGGCAAAAAGCTCGGGGTATAGACGCCCATCCAAACCATCATGGCAATTAGGGGCAAAACGGCGGCCCACTCGCGGCGGTTGAGGTCGAAGACATGCCCGGCGACGGATTCGGGCGTGTCTCCATAGAAGACGCGCTGATACAGCCAGAGCATATAGCAGGCCGAGAGAATCACGCCGATGGCGGCGAATACCGCCCAGCGGAAATTGGCCTGCGCCGCGCCTTGCAATACCAGATACTCGCCGACGAAATTGTTCAGCAACGGGAGACCAATGCTGGCGAGGGTGGTGATGAGAAAGATGGTGGAGAGCCAGGGAGCGGGCGTGGCGACGCCTCCGTAATCAGCAATCTCAAGCGAGTGGCGGCGCTCGTAAAGCAGGCCGACAAGCACGAACAGCGCGCCCGTCGAGATGCCGTGATTCAACATTTGGTAAACCGCGCCGTCTGTGCCGAGCTGCGTGAAGGTGAAGATGCCGAGCACGACGAAGCCCAGGTGGCTCACCGACGAATAGGCGACCAGCTTTTTCATGTTGGGCTGCACCATGGCTACAAGCGCGCCGTAGATGATGCCAATGATCGCAAGGATGATGATCCAGGGAGCGCAGCGCCGCGCCGCTTCGGGGAACAGCGGCACGCAATAGCGGAGCAGGCCATACGTCCCCATCTTCAGCATCACGGAGGCCAGCATGACGGAGCCGGCCGTGGGCGCTTCCACGTGCGCATCCGGAAGCCAGGTGTGCAGCGGGAACACCGGCACTTTGATGGCGAACGCAACGAAGAATGCCAGGAAGAGCAGCATCTCCTGCCCGGACGTTAACGAAAGCCTGCCGCCCGCCAACATGGCGAGGATGGTGGTGAAGTTGAACGTTCCGGTGCGGTTGTAGAGATAGATGATGCCCGCCAGCATCAAGACCGAGCCGGCCATAGTAAAGAGGAAGAATTTTACGGCGGCGTAGATGCGGCGCTCGTGACCCCAGATGCCGATCAGGAAGTACATGGGGACGAGTGATACTTCCCAAAAAACATAAAACAGAAACAGGTCGAGCGCGACGAACACGCCGACGAGGCCGAATTCGAGCAGCAGCAGGAAGGCGTAGAACTCTTTCACGCGTTTGTCGATGGAGCGCCAGGAAATCAGGATGCAGATGGGCGTGAGGAAGGTCGAGAGCATGAGCAGCCAGAGGCTCAGGCCGTCGACGGCGACGTGAAAGTGGATTTCGGGCGAGGGAATCCAGACGACATCGGTCAAGAAATTTTCGGAGTGAGAAACACCGAGCGCCAGGCCAATCGAGGCGAGGAACGTCATGAGCGCGACGGCGATGGCGACTGCGCGGACGACGTGCGGCTTGTCGCGTGGGACAAACAGAATCGCAAAAAATCCCGCCAGCGGCAGGGCGAGGACCAAGTTCAGGAGCGTCACCGGGCTGCTCCGATCAGGCTCAGCGCGATCACCAGGACAACCGAGCCGAAAACCACCCACGTGGCATAACTCCGAATATTTCCCGACTGAAACAGCTTGAGCCAGCCGCCGAAGCCTCGCGATTGCGAGCCGATGCCGTTTACGGCGCCATCGATCAGGCCGGCATCGACGCCACGCCACAGCACGACGCGCGAGCCGTTTACCAGAGGCTTGACCACCACGGCGTTGTAGATCTCGTCGACAAAATATTTGTTATAGACCAGGCGGTAGAGAGCGCCAAAGCGGGAGGCGACGGAATCGGTGAGCGCGGGCTTCGCGACATACATCAGCCAGGCGAGCGCGATGCCGATGAGACCGGCGGCTACGGAGAGCGCGACCAGCGAAAACTCTTCGGGCGCTTCCGCGGCGGGGAAAAACTTTTCGATCCACACGGGAATACGGATAAAACCGCCGGCGAGAGACAGCGCAGCCAGCACCATGAGCGGGATGGTGATCACGCGGGGCGATTCGTGCGGATGCTCATGGCCGCGGTACTCGCCGAAGAAAGTCAAAAACATGGCGCGGAAAACATAGAAGGCGGTCAGGCCGGCGGTGAAGGTGCCGGCCCAGTACATCCAGGGCGCGTGATGATAGGCGGCGACGAGAATGGCGTCTTTGCTGAAGAATCCGGATGTCGGCGGGACGCCGGAGATGGCCACAGCGGCGCACATCAGCGTCCAGAAAGTCACAGGGATTTTTTTTCGCAGGCCGCCCATGTTGCGCATATCCTGCTCGCCGGAGAGCGCGTGAATGACGCTGCCGGCGCCCAAGAACAAGAGCGCCTTGAAGAAGGCGTGGGTCATCAGGTGATAGATGCCGCTCGAAAACGCGCCCGCGCCCAAACCCAGGAACATATAACCGAGCTGCGAGACGGTGGAGTATGCAAAGACTTTTTTGATGTCGTTCTGCGCGACGCCGACAGTCGCGGCGAAAACGGCGGTGAACAAGCCGATGAACGCGACGAGATCGAGTGCCGAGGGAGCGTGGATGTAAATCGGGAACGAGCGGGCGACCATGTAGACGCCGGCGGTCACCATGGTGGCGGCGTGGATCAAGGCGGAGACGGGCGTGGGGCCTTCCATGGCATCGGGCAGCCAGACGTAGAGCGGAAATTGCGCGGATTTGCCGCAGGCGCCCACCAGCAGGAGAAGGGCGATGGCGGTGAGGACGGCATCGGGCTTCGAAGCCGCGGCGCCGAACACCGTGGCGAAGTCGAGGGTGCCGAAATGAACCACGATCATGAGCATGGCCAGCGAAAAACCATAGTCGCCGATGCGGTTCACGATGAATGCCTTGTTTCCGGCGTTGGTGGCGTTTTTTTTGTGGAACCAGAAACCGATGAGCAGGTAGCTGCACAGGCCCACGCCTTCCCAGCCGACGAATAGAACCAGGTAGTTCGCGGCCAGCACCAGCGTGAGCATGAAAAACATGAACAGGTTCAGGTAAGCGAAAAATCGAGCATAGCCGCCATCGTGTTCCATATAACCGACGGAGTAAACATGGATGAGCGATCCAACGCCGGTGACGACCAGCAGCATGACGGCGGTGAGGCGGTCGACGGCGAAGTCGAAGCCAACGTTGAAACCGCCGGCTACGATCCAGTTGAAATAGTGCTCGGAGAACCGCGTCTCGCCGAGGGCCAGAACGGTCTTGAGCGCCCAGGCGAAGGAGAGCAACACGCTGCCGATGGCGATGGTGTTGATCAGCGGCTTGGAAAAGCGGCGGCCGAAAATCCCGTTAATCACAAAGCCGACGAGTGGCAGCGCGGGGATGAGCCAGAGTTGTTGCATCAGGAAATCATTTCAACGCCGGGAATTCCATAGCTCTAATACTTCATGCTGTCTACTTCGTCGACGTTCAGCGTCGCGCGGTTCTTGAACACCGTCAGGATGATTGCCAGGCCGACGGCGGCTTCGGCAGCCGCCACCACCATCACGAAAAAGGCAAAGATATGGCCGTTCACCTGCTTGAGCTGGTAGGAGAACGCGATGAAGGTCAGGTTGACGGCGTTGAGCATCAGCTCGATGGACATGAAGATGGTGATGATGCTTTTGCGAAACAGGAAACCGGCAAGACCGAGGGCGAACAGCACGGCGCTCAGGATCAAGTACCAGGCCAGGGGCACGCCGGTCATGCTTATAGCTCCTTCCGCGCGAGGACGATCGCGCCGAGGATGGCGATCAGGATCAGAATCGAAATCACCTCAAACGGCAGGAGGTACTGCGTGAACAATGCGCGGCCGACGTTCTGCGCGGTGCCGCCCTGGAACCCGCCGAAGTGCACCAGTGCGCTCGAAGGATATAGCCGCTGGATGAAGTAGCTGGTCAGCGTAAGAAACGCGATCAGCAGCGGGAATCCAAGCACCTGGGCGACGAAAGAGCGGCCACGCTTCGATTCCGCGCCGGCGTTCAACAGCATGATGACGAACACGAACAGAACCATTACCGCGCCGGCATAGACGATCATCTGCGCCATGGCGATGAATTCGGCGCCCAACAGCAGATAGAGCACTGCCAGCGAACCCATAACGCCGACGAGCGAGATGGCGCTGGCGATGGGATGGGTCTGGACTACGACGTTTACCGCGCAGACGACGGCGATGATGGCGAAGATTAGGAAGAGAATTACGTCCACGGCAACACCAAGGCAAAAGACAAAAAACAAAAGACAAAAGGCAAAAGTGTCATGACAGCGCCACCACGAGCGAGGTCACGAGGAGATTCGCCAGCGCGATGGGAAAAAGGACCTTCCAGGCGAAGCGCATCAACTGGTCGTAGCGGAAGCGGGGAAGGGTGCCGCGGACCCAGATGAACAGGAACAGGATCGCGCCTACTTTGGCCAGGAACCAGAAGAGGGGAATCAGCGCGTTCTGCGCCGGGGGCAGCAGGAACAGAATCGCAATGGCCAGGAAGACCAAGCCGACTACGGGAAGGGTGAGGCGGTCGCGCTTTCGCGCGGGATGAAAACCGTGATAGAACGCCAGGGCCGCGCCGGCGGCGAAGATGGCGGCGGGAACATAGTTCGAACCCCACGCGACCGGAAACAACGGATACCAGCCGCCCAGGAATAACGTTGTGGTGATGCACGCCATGGTCACCATGTTGGCGTACTCGGCCATGAAGAAGGCCGCGAACTTCATGCTGCTGTATTCGGTGTGGAATCCGGCCACCAGCTCGTTCTCGGCTTCCGGCAGATCGAAGGGCACGCGGTTGGTTTCGGCGAATCCGGCAATCAAAAAAACGAAGAACGCAACAATCTGCGGCAAAACGTTCCAGTGAAGGATCGAGCCGGCCTGCTTCTCGACGATCTGGCGCAGGCTGAGGGTGTTGGCGAGCAATAAGGGCCCGGCGATGGCGAGGCTGAGCGGCAGCTCATAGCTGATCATCTGCGCGGAACTGCGCAGGCCGCCAAGCAGCGAATACTTATTGTTGGACGCCCAACCGGCCAGCGCGACGCCATAGACGCCCATGGAAGTTATCGCCAGAACGAAGAGCACGCCGACGTTCAGATCGGTGAGCTGCATCCAGGTGGGGTGGCCGAAGACCTGAATTTCCGTGCTGAATGGAATCACCGAAATCGAAATCAGGGCCATGGTGACGGCCAGAAACGGCGCCAGCAGATAGACGAATTTGTTGACGTGCGGCGGAATCAGGTCCTCTTTGGTGATGAGCTTGATGACGTCGGCGAGGGGCTGGAGCAGGCCGTGGGGACCGACGCGCGACGGACCCAGGCGCACCTGGATGTGGGCAATTACCTTTCGCTCCACCCACTGCAAATAGGCCAGCGTGGTTAGCAGGATGAAGGCCACAACCGCCGCTTTGATGAGGCTCAGAACGAAAAAGTTCATTCGCGGTTGCGCCGTCTTTCAAGAACAGAATTCAACATTTTAGAATAACGCCCGAGCGTGCCGGAGGTGAACAGATCGTCGTGCGCGGAGCGGATGAGTTCGGGCCGGCTCTCCACGGAAATGCGGCCGTTCACCGGCATGGTTTGGGGCGCGCCGCCGGCGGAAATGGTCGCCACGGAAACGTCGTAGCCGCGCACGGTTTTACGGATCTCTTCGAAGACGGTGTCGGCGAGCCATGGCCCCATGAGGCGGGCCGCGCCCATTTCCTTGGCGATGAGGCCGATGATTTCGAGATCGGGCTTAGCGCCCATGGTTTGCGCGGCCTTGCGCAGGCGCTGCACTTCGCCGCAGACGTTGGTGACGGTACCGTTTTTCTCGTAGGCCGAGGCGGCGGGCAGCGCGACGTCGGCGGCCTGCGCGGTTTCGGTGAGAAACATCTCCTGGACGACGGTGAACGAGCGGCGCTCGCGCAGCCCGGCGCTCTTCAGCGGGTTCGCGCCGACGATCCAGAGCGCATCCAGATTTTCAGCGGCCAGCATTTCCGCAACGGTCATGCCCGGCTGGCCCGTAGGTTGATAACCGGGGAGCAGTTCCGGCACGAGCCCCATGTCGATCGCGCCGCGCGAGTTGGAATAATCGACCAGCGGGACATACTGTACCGGGATGCCGAGACTTGCAGCGAACGCGACGAGCTTGCGGACGGCATCGCCCTTGACGGCGTCGCCATAGACGATTACGAGTTCCGGTTCTGCTTTGAGCTTGTCGCGCAATGTTTCGACGGCGGCGATTTCCGTGCCGGGCGCGGCGCGCACTACCGCGGCGGCGTAATTATCCTCGCGAACGGGTTTCGCGGTTACGACGTATACTCGCGCCTGATGATGCCGGTAATTGGCGCGAATCTGGAAGGAAAGAAACGGTTGTTCGAGAGCCAGATCCGCGCCGATGACCAGGACGGCCTTTTTCTCGTAGAGATCGCGCGTGGTGGCGAGCGCGCCGGATGAGCCGCTCACGGCATCGAGCAACGTGACGACGTCGCCGGTACGGTGATGGTCGATGTGGTTGGTGCCCAACACCTGGCGCCCGAACTTCTGCAGATAGTAATTCTCTTCGTTGGCCGTGTGATTGGAGCCGATGACGCCGAAGGTGCCGCCGCGCGCCTTCACTTCCTGGAATTTCGCGGCGACTGCGGCGAGCGCCTGGGCCCAGGAAGCGGGCTCGAGCTTGCCGTTGACGCGCACGAGCGGCGATTGCAGGCGGTCGGGATGATCGTAGAAATCAAAACCGTAACGGCCTTTGACGCACAGGAACTCGCCGTTGATGCCGGAGCGGTCGCGATTATTGCCGCGAATGATTTTATCGTTGCGGACGCCGAGCGTGGTTTTGCAGCCGTTGGAGCAATGGGTGCAGATGGTGCCGACGTGCTCCATCTCCCAGGGCCGCGTTTTGTAGCGGTAAGTCCAGCTGGTGAGCGCGCCCACGGGGCAGATGTCGATGCACATGCCACACTCGTCGCAATCGAGATGATCGCCTTTGTTGGGCGCGATCTCGGAGACGGCGCCGCGGTTGACGACGCCGAGCGCTGTCACACCCATGCCCTCACTACAAATGCGCACGCATCGAAAGCATAGGATGCAGCGGGGCGCATCGTAGAACACGACGGGCGACCACTGCTTCTCGTCAACGTGAATTTTCGCCTCGGTGAAGCGGCTTTCGCCGACGCCGTAGCGGAAGGCCATGTCCTGCAGCTCGCACTCGCCGCCCTTATCGCACACCGGGCAATCGAGCGGATGGTTCGTCAGCAGGAACTCGACCATGTACTTGCGGGCCTGGTGCACCTGTTCGGTGGCGGTGCGGACGACCATGCCCTCGGCGACAGGCGTGGTGCAGGCCACCATCAGCTTGGGGGCCTTTTCAATTTCCACCAGGCACATGCGGCAAGCCGCCTGCAGCGCCAGTCCCTCGTAGTAACAGAACGATGGAATCTCGATGCCGTTGCGCTTGGCGGCCTCGATGACCAGCGTGCCGGCAGGAGCCTCGATGAACTTGCCGTCGATCGTGAGTTTGACGGGGTCAACCATTTACGCCATCACCGGTTCCGACGCTCTCTCGTAAGGGCACGGTTTGCCGTTGAGGTGCGCTTCGAAATCGTCGCGGAATTTCTCGACGATGGAAATAGTGGGCAGTGCGGCGGCGTCGCCCAAGGGGCAGAACGTGCGCCCGAGCATGTTCTTGGAAATATCGCCCAATAGATTGATGTCGTCGCGACGGCCCATGCCGTCGTGAAACCGCACGAGTATTTTGCGCAGCCAGGCCGTGCCCTCGCGGCAGGGAATGCACCAGCCGCAGCTTTCGTGCGCATAGAAACGCATGATGCGCAGCGCCACCTTCACCATGCAGGTGTCCTCATCCATAATGACCACGCCGCCGGAGCCCAGCATGCTCTTCTTCTTGGCCATGGCGTCGTAGTCCATGGTGAGGCCTTCGCACTCGGCCGCGGTGAGCACGGGACATGACGATCCGCCGGGAATGAACGCTTTCAACTTTTTGCCGCCGCGAATGCCACCGCCCACTTCGTTGATCATCCGGTCCACGGGGAATCCGAGAGGCAGCTCATAGACGCCGGGCTTGTTGACATGGCCGGTGAGGCAGGTCAGTTTCGTTCCGCCGGCTTTGGGGATACCGAGGGCCGCGAACGCCGCGCCACCATCGCGAATGATCGCGGGCGCCGCGCAGTATGATTCGACGTTATTCAGCACGGTGGGGCACTGGAACGCGCCCACCACCGCCGGAAACGGAGGGCGGATGCGCGGGATGCCGCGCTTGCCTTCGAGGGATTCGAGGAGCGCAGACTCCTCGCCGCATTCATAAGCGCCGGCACCGGTGTGGGTATAAGCATCGAACGAGAAATTCGAGCCGAGCAGATTTTTTCCGAGATAACCGCGAGCGTAGGCTTCGGCGATGGCCTTGTCCAGAATCTCAATCAAGTAGCGATACTCGCCGCGCACGTAGATATAACCGGCGCGCGAGTCCACGGCGAGGCCCGCGATCAGCATGCCCTCGATCAACTGATGCGGATCGTACTCCATCAGCAGGCGGTCTTTACAGGTGCCGGGCTCGCTCTCATCGGCATTGACCACGATGTATTTGGGCTTGGGCGAGGTGCGCGGCACGAAGCTCCACTTCATGCCGGTTGGAAAGCCGGCTCCTCCGCGGCCCCGCAGATTCGAGGTCTTGACCTCTTCGATAATCTGCTCGGGCTTCATCTCGAGCGCTTTTTTGAATGCCTTGTAGCCGTCAGTGGCCAGATACGTGTCGATGGAGGCCGAATTCTCGAGGCCGAAACGGCGGCTGAGCACTTTCACTTCGAGCGGGCTCGGTTCGTTATAAAGCATCGGCTAGGTGAGCTTCCTCAAGCTGTCGAGAAGGTCGTCGAGTTTCCTTGGCGTCATGTGATGGTAGAAGTCGTAGTTCACCTGCAAGGCCGGCGCCCAGGAGCAGGCGCCGATGCACTCGACTTCTTCGAGCGAGATCCGGCCATCGGCCGTGACCTCTTTATGTCCGATTCCCAATTTGGCGCAGGCGCGGTTCCAGAGGTCCTCGCCGCCGGTGAGCAGGCAACTGATATTAGTGCAGATCTGCACGTGAGCCTTACCCAGCGGCTTGCGGTGCAGCATGGAGTAATACGAGAGAACCTCTTCGACTTGCAGCGGCGTGACTCCCACGCGGCGCGCGACTTCCTCGACCAGTTCCGGCGTGATCGCGCCGACCTCATCCTGCGCGTAGAGCAGCATAGGCACCATGGCCGACCGCTGCCGACCGGGCGGGTAGCTGGTCAGGAGCTTTTCGAATTTCGCTTCGAGCTGTGGAGAAAAATTCATTTCATGTTTCACCGCGGCGGTGCGGAGAACGTGTCAACGATCTGAATCGCCCAATACAAAATCCATGCTGCCGATTGAAGCAATCACGTCGGCAATCAAGGTGCCTTCCACCATGCACGGGATAGCCTGCAGATTGCCGAAACTCGGGCCGCGCACGTGCACGCGATACGGCTTGGCGGTGCCGTCGCTCACTATGTAATAACCGATCTCGCCGCGGGGCGACTCGATCACCTGATAAACCTCACCCGCCGGAACGCGGAATCCCTCGGTCACAATTTTGAAGTGATAGATGAGGGCTTCCATCTGGGTCTTCATCTTGTCGCGTTCGGGCAGAACGACGTGCGGCGCATCGGCCGTCCAGCGGCTTATGGGCATGCCCTCGAGGGCCTGCTTCACGATGCGGGCGCTCTGCCGCATTTCTTCGATACGCACCAGATAGCGCGCGTAAACGTCGTTCTCAGTGCGCGTGGGAATCTCGAAATCGAATTTCTCGTAACTCGAATAGGGCTCCGCTTTGCGCGCGTCGTATTGCAATCCGGCGGCGCGCAGCATGGGTCCGGTGACGCCCAGATCCAGCATGTCCTCGATCGAAATCCTGCCCACGCCCCGTGTGCGGCCGATCCAGATAGAGTTGTTGGTGAGCAGCTCTTCGTATTCGTCCACGCGGCTGGGGAAAGTATCGATGAAGGTTCTGACGCGCTTCTGCCAGCCGCGCGGCGGCTCGAGCGCGAGGCCTCCGACGCGGAAATAGCTGGTCATCATGCGCTGGCCCGAGTACATCTCGAAGATGCGCAGGATGTCTTCGCGCTCGCGGAAGCAATAGAGGAAGACCGACATGGCGCCGATGTCGATGGCGTGCGTGCCCAGCCATACGAGGTGGCTGTTGAGGCGCGTCAATTCAGTGAGCATCACGCGCGTCCACTGCGCCATGGGCGGGATCTCGAGACCGAGCAGCTTCTCCACCGCCAGGCAGTAGCAGAGATTGTTGGAAAGGGGCGCGAGATAATCGATGCGATCGGTCAGCGTCACGCCCTGCTGGTAATTCTTGACCTCGAATTCCTTCTCGATGCCGGTGTGCAGGTAGCCGATATCGGGCTGCGCGGAAACGATGGTTTCGCCGTCAAGCTCCAGGAGCAAGCGCAGGACGCCGTGCGTCGACGGGTGCTGCGGGCCCATGTTGAGCACCATGCGGCGCGGGCGAGGGTCGACTTCCGGCGCTTCCGCGCGCGGTTCCGCCTCAACGGTGGTTACGCCGGGGATGCCGCCGTCGCTCATACTCAAACGCGGTCTCCCGTAACCGGATAGTCCTTGCGCAGCGGATGCCCTTCCCAACTCTCGGGAAGCATGATGCGCCGCAAGTTGGGATGGTTTCGGAAGCGGATGCCGAACAGGTCGAACGTTTCGCGCTCATACCAGTCGGCGCCGCGCCACACAGCGGTGACGGAATCGATCTCCGGATTCTGGCCCGGGAGGCGGCACTTCAATCGGAGCCGCTGGTTGCGCGCGGGCGAGTGCAGATGATAGACCACTTCGAAGCGCGGCTCCTCGGGATACGAGTCGACGGCCGTGATGGTACTGATTCGCACAAACTTGGGCTCGATTTTCAGAAAATGACAGACGCCGGCGATTTGCCCGGGCGCGATTTCAAGTGTCAGCTCTCCGCGATCGAGCTTACCGGCAAGCAAAGCGTCCGGCTGCGCGTTTAATAGCGCCGCTACGACGGGAGAGGTTTTGAGTTCGTCCGGTATCATCGATTAAGGCTTGTCGTCCGTACGATCCGAAGAATAGGACCAGTCCAGCGCACCCTTCTTCCAGATGAAGAAGAATCCGCAAAGGATCAAAACGATGAAAATTAACATCTCGACGAAACCGAAGATCTTCAGCTCGCGATACACCACGGCCCACGGATACAAGAAGATCGATTCGATGTCGAACACGATGAAGAGCATCGCCACCAGGTAGAACTTGACGCTGAAGGGGTGCCGCGCATCTCCGGTCGGCACGATGCCGCTTTCGTATGGCATGTCCTTGATGCGGTTGCGCACCCTTTTCCCCAGCAGGTAGGAAATGCCCAGCATCCCGGCCGCCACCGCCATGGCGATCACCACCTGCAGCAGGACAGGGAAATACAGTTCTGGATACGAAGTTGGCATTCCTGTTTGGCCGGGAACGAAAAGACGCTTAACTTTGAATATAATGAGGAAGAAAACTGGGTGTCAACCGGCTTTCGGTCATGCTGGATACAGGGGCGTCGGCTATTTCGATTGTTGTTAACGGCGAGGAGCGCACGGTCCGCGCGGGCGAAACCGTCACGGACCTGATTCGCGCGCTGGAACTCGATCCCGAGCGGCTGGCCATCGAGCTCGACCGGCGCATCGTGAAACGCGCCCAATGGCCCGCCACCACGCTGTCGGCCGGCGCAAAACTCGAGATCGTGCAGTTCGTGGGCGGCGGGTAGCTACTTCCCGGCCTCGATTTTCTCAATCACCAGCGCTTTCGATCCACCGCGCTCGTAGAGCTTGCCGTTGGCCACGACGCGCTGCGCGGCGAAGGGCAGCAGTTTTTCATTCTGGCTGGTGGCGGGCATGGCATCGGTTGTGGGCCAGTAGATCGCGCCGTCATCGGCGAGAATCACAAGCGGCGATCCACCCTTGGCGCACGCCTTAGCGCACCCGGCGCTGATCGGCTTCGTCAGACTCTTGGTATAGGCACACGCCGAATCCAGCACGTAGCCCTTCACGGTGACGGACTTCGGCTCCGCGGCAGCGAACACCAAAGCGCCCGCCAGGGCAGCCGTCAAAAAAACAAATCGCATAGATCCTCCTGAACTGGATCAGAATATCAGCTTCATCGCAAACCGCAAGAGCGAAATGGCCAGTTTACAAATTCCTCAGAACCACTAATCACTTTTCATTAATTACTTCTGGTTATTGTTCGGGAAACGCTACTGCCCGTACACTAGGTGAACTTTTATGTGCTTCGTCGGTCTGAGAAATGCCTCACTCGTGTTGTTTCTGTGCCTGTGCTGGAATCTTGAGGCACAGGATCCTGTCGGCGTGCTCGAGGGCCAAGTCAGAGACACGTCCGGCGCGTTGGTGTCGGCGGCGGAAGTCGCGGTCACCAATCACCAGACAGGCTTCAGCGTCAAGCAGCGCTCGACGGACGATGGCTCATTCCACTTTTCGTCGCTGCCGGTGGGCGAGTACGATCTGCGCGTTAACGCCGACGGATTCGCGGCTTTCACGGCTTCGGCAATCCGCATCGACATCGAACGCACGGTGCGGATTCCGGTGAAGCTGGATGTGGCTGCCGGCCATAGCGAGGTGAATGTCAGCGGCACGGGCGCAATGGTAGATCTCGGGCCGACGCTCGGCAACGTGGTTTCATCGAAGGAGGCCACCGATCTGCCGCTCAACGGCCGCAACTTCACGCAGCTCGGGTTGCTGCAGCCGGGAGTGGCGCCCATGACGGGCGGGCTTGCCGAAGCCGGCGGGCTAGTACGCGCCAACCAGGCTTACTCGGTGAACGGCCAGCGGCCGGAATCGAATGGTTATCTGCTGGACGGCGTGTCGAATCTCGACAACGTCAATGGCGCCTTTGCGATCCGCGTGCCGGTGGATGCCATCGGCGAGTTCCGCATCCTGACGCTGAACGCTCCGCCGGAATATGGAGGCACCAGCGGCGCCACTACCAGTGCCGTAACAAAGTCGGGCGGCAACGATTTTCACGGCGATGTCTACGAGTTTCTACGGAACAACGATTTCGACGCGCGGAACTTTTTTGCTTCGACGGTGGAGCCGCTCCACCAGAACCAGTACGGCGCCACGCTGGGGGGGCCGATCCGCCGCAACAAGGATTTCTTCTTTGCTTACGACGAGGGCCTACGCGACCGCCAGGGCGTGACTAAGACCGCCATCGTGCCGACGCCTGCTCAGCGCGTAGGCGACTTTTCGGGAACGGGCGCCCCGCTGCTGGGTTTCAATTTCCAAACTGGCGGGTTCGATCCTGTTCCGGGCAACAAGCTTCCGTCATCCTTCATCAACCCGATCGCTCAAAATGCTCTGCAGTTTTATCCGCTGGGCAACATCTCGCCGTCACTCTACGCGTCCACCGTAATGGCGACCAATAATTACGACCAAGGCGGCTTCCGGCTGGATCACAACTTTTCCAGCGGCGACCAGCTTTTCCTGCGTTATGCGACCTCCAGCACGAACGAAATCGACCCATTGCCGATAGCTGGCGCAGGCGTGCCCGGCTTCCCGGTGGGCGATAGCATTCGTACGCACTCGGTCACGGTGTCGGAGACGCATGTCTTCTCTCCCGGCACGCTGCAAACTTTCCGCGCGGCGTTTTTCCGGAACGAATTTATTTTTGGGCAACGCCTGAACTCCACGCCGCCCAGCGCCCTCGGTTTTCAGTATCAGCCGACACTCGGCCTCGCCGCTGGGCCGCCGTACCTGATCGTCAGCGGTTACGCCAGCGTGGGCGATCCGATTACCGGCCCGCAAAATACTTATCAGAACAACTACCAGCTCAGCGATTCCATTTCGCTGACGCGGGGCCGCCACAGCTTCAAGTTCGGCGGCGACTTCACGCGCAGCCAGCTCAACCTCTTGTTCGGCATCGCGACCAATGGATTTTTTGTCTTCGCGCCCTTCCCCTTCAGCGATTCCTTCGCCAGCTTCCTGACCGGCAACCCGGTCGTGTTCTTCCAGGGCGGCGGCCAGTTCGATCGCGCGCTACGCAACATCATGGTAGCGGGCTACGCGCAGGATGAATGGCGGATCACGCCGCGCCTCACGCTCAACTACGGGCTACGATACGAGATCAATACGCCGTGGGTGGACATCCGCGACCGTATGAACGAATGGGCACCCGGACAGCAATCCAAAGTTTATCCGAACGCGCCGCCGGGACTGCTGTTTCCGGGGGATCCCGGCGTGGCCCGGAGTGTCGCGCCCAATTATTACAAGGCGCTGATGCCTCGATTGGGCGTTGCCTGGGACCCGACCGGCAGCGGCCGCACTACGATCCGTGCGGGCTACGGCATTTTTTACGACCCATTTACCAATGGCGTAGGTGGCCCGCTACAGGCTCCTGTAAGCGCGCTTCCCTGGACCTTGGCGTATCAACTTGGCGGTCCCGGTTTCGACATCGCCAACCCGTACGGCAGCGCAGGCCCGCCTTTCGCGAGCGGGTCATTCGTCAAGCCGGCAACCGTGCTTACGGTCGATCAGCTCATGCGCCCGCCGTACGCGCAGAACTGGAACATTTCCATCGAGCGCGTTCTTGGCCAGAACTACCTGCTGGATGTGCGCTATGTGGGCAATAAGGGCACGCGGCTGCCCCGTATGATCGAAGCCGATCCGAGCCTCTATGGTCCGGGCGTGAACCCCAACAACATCGACCAGCACCGCATCTACGCCGGCTGCCCGAGTTCGGGAGGGCCGTGCAATTTCGCCTCCGTGGGTCTCGTCTCGAACATTGCGAATTCGACCTATCACTCCGGGCAGATCTCTTTATCGCGGCACTTCGCGGCCGGCCTCGGCTTCCAGGTTTCCTACTGGTACTCGAAGAGCCTGGACGGCGTCTCTTCCTTCAACGTTTCCGGCTCGGCGCCGAGTGATGTGTCGGGCGAAAATGACCTGGCCCAGAATCCCTTCAATCTGCGGGCCGAGCACGGCCCGTCGCTATTCGACGCGCGCCAACGCTTCACCCTCAGCGGCAATTACGAACTGCCCCGCTGGAAGAGCGCGCCACGCGCCGCCGCACTCATCGTCAATGGCTGGCAATTCAACGGTATCGGCAGTTTCTCATCCGGCACGCCTTTTACGGTTTACGACAGCGCCAACGTGTCGTTGCAAGGCCAGGCGCCCGAGATCAGCGGCTTCTATTCCAGCCGGCCGGATTTGATCTCCGATCCCAACGCCGGCCCGCATACGCCCAACCAATGGGTAAGCCGCAGCGCCTTCCAGCGCCTGAACCCGACGACCCAGGCCGGCCAATTTGGCAATGAGGGCCGCAACGTGGTCCGCGGTCCCGGCATCGCCAACGTCGATCTCTCGCTGTTCAAGAATTTTCCGATCGGCGAGAGCAAGCGCATACAGTTCCGAGCCGAGTCGTTCAACGTCTTGAATCACCCGAACTTCCAGTTACCGCAAAACGACATTGCGTCACCCGAATTCGGCCAGATTCTGGAGGCCGCGCCGCCGCGTCTGTTCCAACTGGCGCTAAAGTTGATTTTCTAGGCTCACCGGCATGCGGAAGATTATTGTTCTCGGTCTGGCTGGATTGGCGCTGGTCTATGCCGTTGCCTGCCTGGGGATCTATGCAGCGATGCGGCAGCCTCCAGAGCGCTTTGGCGCCATTATGACAAGGGTTCCTGACGCTGCGTTCCTGATCCTGCCGTTCCGGCCGCTTTGGCTAAACGCTCGCGCGGGGTCTCTGCAGGTGGGGGACGCGGCTCCTGACTTCGACCTGCCCACGCTGGATCGAAGCCACAATATCAGGCTGTCCTCCGAATACCAGACGAAGCCGGTGGTCCTCATATTCGGCAGTTACACCTGACCGCCCTTTCGCCGGGAGGTTCCCGCGCTCAACAAGCTTTACGAAACGTATCGCGACCGGGCGGCCTTCTATATCGTGTATATCCAGGAAGCTCACCCTACGGACCTTTGGCAGATGGAGTCGAATGTACGGGAGGGCGTGCTGTTCGCGTCGGCGCGGTCCGACGGGGATCGGACGGCCACGGCGTCGGCGTGCGTCCGCAAACTCGGGGTTCACATTCCCGCCATCCTGGACGGCATCGACAACCGGACGGAACGCGCTTACACCGGCTGGCCGGATCGTTTATATGTGATTGGAACGGACGGCCGCGTGGCCTTCAAGACCGCGCCGGGACCCTATGGTTTCTCGACGCAGGGCCTGGAGCAGTCGCTTGCGGGAGTAACCCACACACCGCAGAGCTGAAGGAAATCGCATTGCGGCCGTGGTCTCCTTTCACGCGGCCGCGCCGGGCATCAGGAGAAAGCGCGGACTGCGTTTGCTTCGTCGTCGTGCACGTCGAAGACGGTATACAGCTTGGTGATCTGCAGGAGATCTTTGACTCTCTTGGTCAGCCCCAACAGCTTTAACTGGCCGCCCTGGTTGGCAACCGTGGTAAATCCTGAAACCAGCTCGCCGATACCCGAGCTGTCAATATAAGAGACTTCGCCGAGGTTGAGCAGGATCTTCTTGTGGCCCTTGCTCACCAGATCGCGCAGCGTATCGCGCAGCGCACTTGAGCCCTCTCCCAGCGTAATGCGTCCTGCTACGTCCAGAACGCTCACATCTCCAACCTGGCGCGTACTTAGCTTAACGCTCACTTCCGTCAACCTCCTCGATCAAAACCATCTCGACTATTTCCGGCCTAGGTACTTGGTCAGCGTAACCTCGGTGCCAAGCGGGCTAAGGCGGCGAACCTGAAGTTCATCCATAAATGCACGGATGAGAAACATGCCGCGTCCCGAGTGGCGCAGAATATTTGTATCGGCAAGCGGGTCCGGCACATTGTCTAGCTCGAATCCCTTCCCCTGGTCCGCAATCGTCACCGTCAGCCGGTCCGGCCCTTTCGACACCGATACGTGAACTTTCTTGTGCGCGCTGTACTGATTCCCGTGGACCACGGCATTCACCATGGACTCGCGCACGGCCATTCCAATCTTGTGCAAATCTTCTTCCGGGAAGCCCGCTTTCTGCGCCACATCCAACACCAGGTCCTCGGCGCTGTCCACGCTCTCCAGTGTCGAATCCAGAAACTGGTCTACCGTCTGGACTTCGCCAGATTTCTTCCCCATATGTAGGCTGGCCTAGGCGTGGCCAAGTTGAATCGCTACAATAACCTGCCGATGGAATGAAAGTCAAGAGAGGCGAGCGGGCAAGTCTACTTCGACTTGCCGAGCATGCCGTCGAGTTCGGTGAACAGGTCGCGGCCCTCGAAAATACCTTTGGTCAGGGGACTGTATCCAAAATCGTTGTGGATCATTCCCTGCGCGTCGATGACAAACAGGTGCGGGACATTGAAGTCACGATTCTGCGGGTAGCCCGTCATATAGGAACCCGCCACCTGCCCGCAATCGAAGAGAACGGGGATCGTGATTTTGTGCTGGGCGATATACTGCTTGACGGTCGCCGTGGTGTCCGGCGGGTTGACGATCGAAACGGCTGCCACCTGCCCCTTATATTTCGCAATCGCCTCTTCCAGAATGGCCGAGAACTGCGCGCAGTGCGGGCAGCCAGTCTGCATGATCTCCACCAGCAGGATCTTGCCGCGATAGTCCTGTGGATCATGCTGCTTGGAGGTCACGTCGATCAGGGAGAAGCCCGGAGCGCGGCGGCCGGAAAGCTCGCCCGAAGCCGTCAGGCTAGCGGCGAACGCCAACACGATGAAGAAGATTCGCATGCATCTCAACTTAGCATGTCGAAGCGGTCAGAGGCCGGGGGGTCTGGCTAGATGGATGCGGTTTCGGTGGAAAACCGCTGCAATTCCGTGGCCAGGCTGGCGAGGGATGTACGGCAGGCGGCGAAATCGCCGGTTTTGGCGTTGAGCTCGATGCCTTTCATCAGAGCCGCCAACGCTGCAGCCCCCACATTCGCGCAGGCGCCCTTGACGTAATGGGCCAGCCGTGCGCAACGCGCGGCATCAGCATGCTCCACGGCTTCCCGGAGCGCTGGAATCTGTGAATTGGCGTCTTCGACCAGCGACGCTACCAGTTCCCGCATCAGCTCGGTATCTTCCATGCACACGTTGCGAAGCTGCTTCATGTCGAGTACGGGTGCTTCCGTCTGAGTGGGCATTGTTTGAACACGCTTTCTGGAGCGCTGTCCACATGATGGCGGAGGAACAGCCGCCGGGGTATTGGAGGAAGACCCTAGCGGGGCGGCGAAACGCGCATAGTCCGGGATATACCCGGCGCTACCAGTTCGTCAGCGATCCATCCGGCCGGTGGAACAGCGGAATCGGGCGAGTGCGCTCGGTGACTTCGAGGACGAGCTGCAGCGGTTTCGTGTCCAGCTCGACGCCCAGGCCGGGACGGCGGTTAGGCCAGATCTTGCCATTGCGGAACTCGTAGCTTTGCGGCAGATGCGGCTCATTTTGGGGGCCGGCCCCCAGCATCTCCATCATCACCGGGCCCGAAAACGTCGCGGCGACATGCGACACCGCGGCTTCAGCCACCGGGCCGGTGAAGTGCGGGATCAGGCCGACGTAGTGCGTCTCGCACAACGCGGCAATCTTCTTGTACTCCGTGATGCCACCTACGTTGGGGATAGTGACGCGAGCGTAGTCGATGAGATGGCCTTCGATGAGCTTGTTGACGTCCCAGCGGGCGCCGAACTGCTCGCCAACCGCGACGGGCACGTTCACGTGCGCGCGAAGCTGGCGATAGACGTCGGTATTCTCGGAGCGCAGCAGGTCTTCGCAGAAGTAGGGCTCGAGCGGCTCGATGAGCGTGCTCAGCCGGATGGCATCGGAGAGATCGAAGCGCGTGTGATAGTCGATGGCCCAGTCGCCGTCCTTGCCAACGCCTTCGCGAATCTGCACGCAGTCCTCGTGCGCCTTGCGCACGGCTTGGTGCGAGTTAAAGGGCGCGCCTTCCGGGGGATCGGCCACGTCGGTGCGAAAAGCTCGAAACCCGGCCTCGATGCAGGCGCGCGCAGTCTCTTTTAGGCTGCCCTTGTCAGGGAAGCCGGTGGAATAGCACTCGACGTGATCGCGTGACTGTCCGCCCAGCAGCTCATAGACCGGCACGCCCAACGCTTTGCCCTTGATGTCCCACAGCGCGAGATCGAGCGCGCCCATGGCGTGCAGCTTCTCGCGCCCGGCGGGATAAAAACGGCCGCGAAAGACGAGCTGCCACAGGTGGTCGATGCGCGTGGGATCGTCGCCGATCAGCATCTCGGCGCACTCGGCGATGGTGTCGCGCGAGCCGCCTTCGCCGATGCCCATAATGCCCTGGTCGGTTTCCATCGTGACGATGTGGAAGCTCTGGTTGAACATGGGCCGCGAGCGCGGGTTGTGGTAGAAGCGGATGCGCTTGATCTTCATCTTGGGAAGGTCTGCATTGAGCTGGGGTGGACGGACGAGCGCTGCAGCGGCGCCCAGGCCGAGGGTGGAGAGAAAGGTTCGGCGTTGCATGTGGGAAAAGATATCAGAAATGGGTCATCGCTGAGGGGCCGATTCCTTTTCGGTTCTCGCGGTAATACTGTCTAGACAAGCATGGATCTGGTCAAGGCACCCCGAACGGGGCGGGAAGACGCTCTCCTACAACTGTTCGATGATCATCACTTGCCCTTATTTCGCTTCGCGTACAGGCTGACCGGATCGGTGGCGGACGCCGAAGACATCGTGCAGGAATGCTTCCTGACGCTACTGCGGCCGGAATGCTCGTATGATCCGGGGCGTACGTCAGTACGGACTTACCTCTTCGGCGTGGTTCGAAACCAATCGCTGAAGCGGCGGCGAAAAAGCGATTCGGCGAGCCACAACGGCCTGGACGCGAGGCATGAGCGATCGCCCGAAAGCCAAGCCTTGCGCACGGAACTCGAAGAAGTGGTTGCTCGTGCCGTGACGCAGTTGCCGGAAACGCAGAGGGAAGTGCTGATCCTCGCCCATTACGAGCAGATGCCGCTGGCGGAGATCGCGCGGGTGATGGCCCTCGAGTTAGGCGCAGTAAAGTCGCGCCTGCAACGCGCGCGCGCCAGTTTGAAAGAGACGCTCGCCGAATATGCGCCGGGCCTGGAGCGAAAACGATGAACGATACGGAACTCGACAAGATACTCAATTCGTGGAGCGTGCCGCCGGCTCCGGCTTCACTGCGCGAGCGCGTGCGCGCCGGGTTTGTGGCGGGCCTGGGGCAAGAAACATCCCCGAGTGTGCGGCATTGGACTGCGGCGTTCGTGCCGAGCGCGAGAAAAAGCCTGGTTGCAGGAGCGATTCTTGCCGTGGGGACGCTGTTATTAGTAGTCGCCCAGGCGTTTCCGCAGATGTTCAGCTTGGGTTCACCCCCGGTCGAGATTCCCTACACCGTTGATTCTGAATTCGTCCGATATGCGGAAGACGGGTCGTCTTCCATTGAAATGTATAGTACGTCG
>JACXTT010003703.1_pt1 | contig 23300 bp, 19 predicted proteins | sample 9270951 | NCBI WGS metagenome assembly JACXTT01 (sample SAMN15532306, study PRJNA645909) | rock metagenome | isolation source: weathered quartz diorite | place: Puerto Rico | collected 2017-06-21
AGCGTGCCGTCCTTCAGGAGGTCGGTGGCGTCGCCGCAGCCAACCACGGCCGGCACGCCGAGCTCACGCGCGATGATGGCCGCGTGGCAGGTCCGGCCGCCGCGGTTGGTCACGATGGCGGAGGCCCGCTTCATCACCGGCTCCCAGTTCGGGTCGGTCATGTCGGCAACCAGCACGTCGCCCGGCTGCACGCGCTCCATCTCGGACGGATCGTTGATGACGCGCACAGGGCCGGTGCCGATCTTCTGGCCGATGGCACGGCCGCTGGTCAGCACGGGGGCGGTGCCCTTGAGCTTGAAGCGCAGTTCGGCCTTGCCGGCGGACTGGCTCTTCACCGTCTCCGGGCGGGCCTGCAGGATGTAGATCTTGCCATCCTTGCCGTCCTTGCCCCACTCGATGTCCATCGGGCGGCCATAGTGCTTCTCGATGATCATCGCGTACTGGGCCAGTTCAGTCGCGTCGGCGTCGCTGATCGAGTAGCGGTTACGCAGTTCGATGGGCACATCGACGGTCTTCACGCGGCCGGCTTCGCCCGGGCCCGTGAATTCCATCTTGATCAGCTTGGAGCCGATCGAGCGGCGGATGATCGGATACTTGCCGGCCGAGAGCGTCGGCTTGAAGACGTAGAACTCGTCCGGGTTGACCGCGCCCTGCACCACCGTTTCGCCCAGGCCGTAGCTGGAGGTGATGAAGACCACGTCGGGGAAGCCTGATTCGGTGTCGATCGTGAACATCACGCCGGAGGAAGCCAGGTCGGAGCGGACCATGCGCTGGACGCCGGCGGACAACGCCACCACGTCGTGGGCAAAGCCCTTGTGCACGCGGTAGGAGATGGCGCGATCGTTGTACAGCGAGGCGAACACGTGCTTGATCTTGTCGAGCACGTCGTCGATGCCGCTGACGTTCAGGTAGGACTCTTGCTGGCCGGCAAAGGAGGCGTCCGGCAGATCCTCGGCGGTAGCCGACGAGCGCACGGCGAACGAGGCCTCGGCGCCTTCGCGCTCGGCCGCGCGCGCGTAGAACTCGCGGATTTCCTGTTCCAGGCGCGGCTGGAACGGGGCGCTGGCCACCCAGCCGCGAATCTCGGCGCCGGCCTCGGCCAGCGCCTTGACGTCGTCGACGTTCAGCGTCTTCAGGCGCTCGGAAATGCGCGTCGTCAGGTTGTTGTGAGCCAGGAAGTCGCGGAAGGCGAGCGAGGTGGTGGCGAAACCGCCGGGAACCCGCACGCCGGCCTGGGCCAGTTGGGAGATCATCTCGCCCAGCGACGAGTTCTTGCCGCCGACGATTTCCACGTCGTGCATGCGCAACTGCTCGAACGGCAGCACGTAGGCGCCGTTGTTTGCCTGGTTAGTCATGATTGCCTCAAAACAAAGTAAGAATTCGGATGCAAGCGCGGATGCCCCGACCCGGTATGTTCTTGGCGTTCTGTTCCCGGACGGATCGCTTGGCTAAGCAGCCCTTGGACAGGAGCGCGGCGCCGCTTGACGGGCGCGATGCTGCGGCGCACATTGTCGACAATCCGATCACGGATCGTTGCCCCACCTGCGCCGGCGGAATTGCTTAGCGAAAAGATCGCCGCTATTCTACCGTGCCGCACCGCACTTTCGCGGCAGACGGCTCCAAATAATTGTTCCCATATGTCTCACCCCGAAGCGCCTGAAGCGTCGCAGCCGCCCCCCTCCCAACCCGCCGCATCCGCCCCGACAGCCGGGGCCGGGGACCGCCCCGCGGTGCGCACCGTATTCATCGTCTCGGACGGCACGGGGATCACGGCGGAGACGTTCAGCCACTCGATCCTGGCTCAGTTCGAGATGCGCTTCCGCAAGGTGCGCATGCCGTTCATCGATACGCCGGAAAAGGCACACGTGGCGGTCGGCCAGATCAACGAGGCATTCTATGCCGAGGGCGTGCCGCCGATCGTCTTCACGACGCTGGTCAATGCCGAGGCCAACAAGGCCATCCGGCGCGCGAAGGCGATGATCCTGGACATGTTCCAGACCTTCATCGAACCGCTCGAAAAGGAACTCGGCCTCAAGTCCACGCACGCGATCGGCCGCTTCCACCAGAACGCTGATACCGAGGCGTACAAGAACCGCATCGAGGCCATCAACTTCTCGCTGGCGCACGACGACGGCCAGTCGCACAAGAATCTGGAAGAGGCCGATGTGATCCTGGTGGGCGTGTCGCGCAGCGGCAAGACGCCGACCAGCCTGTACCTGGCCATGCAGTACGGCCTGAAGGCCGCCAACTACCCACTGATCCCCGACGACTTCGAGCGCGGCCGCCTGCCGTCGGCGCTGTATGCGTTCAAGACCAAGATTTTCGGGCTGTCGATCGACCCGCAGCGCCTGACCGAGATCCGCAACGAGCGGCGCCCGGGCAGCAAATACGCCGCGGTGGAGAACTGCCGCTACGAGGTTAACGAGGCCGAGGCGATGATGCGGCGCGAAGGGATCAAGTGGCTGTCGTCGACCCACAAGTCGATCGAGGAGATCGCGACGACGATCCTGCAGGAAATCAAGGTCGACCGCGACAACAACTATTGAATGGGCGACTACCGTCGTTCTCGCCTAGGCGAGAACGACGGCCATAGCCTCACGGCGCCCGGCGCTGCCGGACCGCCTCGAACAGACAAATGGCAGTGGCCGCCGCCACGTTGAGCGACTCCAGCCCGCCCGGCTGGGGAATGCCGACCGTGCGCGACACCTTGCCCATCCAGGCCTCGCCAACGCCCGCCCCCTCGTTGCCCACCACCCAGGCAACCGGTGCGCGCAGATCCGTGTCGAAGACGGCCGCGTCCGCGTGCGACGACGTGGCAAGCAGCGGCACCGCCAGACGCGGCGCCAGGGACTCGAACGTGCAGTGCTCCACGATGTTCAGGTGAAAGTTCGCGCCCATGCCTGCGCGCAGCGTCTTGACCGACCACGCAAAGGCGCAACCGGTGGTCAGGAATGCATGCGGAATGCCGGCGGCCGCCGCGCTGCGCAGGATGGAGCCGACGTTACCCGCGTCCTGCACGCCATCGAGGATCACGCAGTCCGTGTCGATCGCGGCCGGCATCCGGCCGGATGGCGTCTCGATCACCAGCATCAGGTCGACGCCATGGACGACGCCCGCGATCTGCGTGAACAGTGCGTCGGCCAGCACGACAAGGCGCTCCGCGTCGATCTGGGCCACCAGCGGCGCGACCTCGGGGTGATCGTAGTGCCGCTCGGACACCACGCAGCTCACCGGTTGGCCGACTGCCGCCAGGTAGGCCTGCGCCAGATGCACGCCGTCGAGCACCGACTGGCCGGCCTTGCGGCGCTGGTGGGTGGAACCGGTCAGCGCCTTGAGGTGTTTGAACAGCGCGTTGTCGCGCGACGTGACGTGCTTCACGGTGACTCTCAGAAAGGCGCGCCGGCCGGGCCGCTCTCCAGCGCCTTGCGCACCGGTGCAAACGAGCGCCGGTGGTGCGGCGTTGCGCCGAATTGTTGCAGCGCAGCGAGATGCTGCGGCGTCGGGTAGCCCGCGTGGGCGTCAAAGCCGTATTGCGGATAGGTTTCGTGCAGCGTCAGCAGTTCGCGGTCGCGCGCGACCTTGGCCAGGATCGACGCGGCCGAGATTGCCTTGACCTTGGCGTCGCCCTTGACGATGGCCTCCACCGGAAACGCCACCTGCGGGCAGCGGTTGCCGTCCACCTGTACGAGGTCCGGCGTCACGCCGGAGGCCGCCAGGCCCTGCACCGCGCGCTGCATCGCGAGCATCGTCGCGTGCAGGATGTTCAGCCGGTCGATTTCCTCCACCGTCGCGAACGCGATGTGCCAGCCCAGCGCACGCTCGCGGATCTCGTCGAACAGCACCTCGCGCTTTGCCGCGGACAGGACCTTGGAGTCGGCGAGCCCGTCAATCGGACGGGCAGGGTCCAGCACCACGGCGGCGGCATAGACGGGACCGGCCAGCGGTCCCCTGCCCGCCTCGTCCACACCGCACAAACGCTGGCTGCCGACGGCGGCCGGGGCGAGATCCAGCCCAAGCTGCGGCACCTCGGCCTTGCGCCGGGCCATCAGCGCACACCCCGGCTGCGCATCAGATCAACCACCACGTCGGCGGCGATCTGGGCGGTATTGCGTTTCAGGGTCTCGTGCATCTTGGTGAAGTGGTCACGCAGGAAAGCGATGTTGCCTTCGTCATTGAGTTGCAGCAGCGTCTCGCGGGCCAGCGCCTCGGGCGTGGCGTCGTCCTGCAGCAGTTCCGGCACGACGAAACGCCCGGAAAGGATATTGGGCAGCCCCACGTATGGCAGGTAGCCCTGGCGCTTCATGATCTGCGCGGTCAGCCAGGGCACCTTGTAGGAGATCACCATCGGCTTCTTGTACAGCGCCGCCTCCAGCGTGGCGGTGCCGCTGGCCAGCAGCACGACGTCCGCGGCCTCCATGGCCAGGTGCGACTGGCCGTCGACAATGGTCAGCCGCACGTCCGGGTACTGCTGGTGCAGCTCTTCCACGATCGCGCGCAGCGGCGCGCTGGCCGCCGGCAGCACGAAGGCCAGGTTGGCGTCCATGCGCTGCATGCGGTCCATGGCGGCAAAGAACGTCGCCCCCAGGTTACGCACCTCGGACTGCCGGCTTCCCGGCAGCACGGCCACCACGCGATGGCCCGCCTGCACGCCCAGCGCCGCGCGCGCACCGGCCACATCCGGCACCATTGGAATCACGTCGGCCAGCGGATGCCCCACGTAGGTGGCGGGAATGCCGGCCTTGGCGTAGATCTCCGGCTCGAACGGGAACAGACAGAGGATGTGGTCGACCGCCCTGGCGATCTTGCGGATGCGTCCGCCCCGCCAGGCCCAGATCGACGGGCTGACGAAATGCACCACGGGGATGCCCGCACGGCGCAGCGGGACTTCCAACCCGAAGTTGAAATCGGGCGCGTCCACGCCGATGAAGCACAGCGGCGGCTTGTCCAGCAGCGAATCGCGAACGGCCCGGCGCGTGGCGAGGATCTCGCGCAGCGAACCGAGCACCTCGACGTAGCCGTTGACCGACAGGGTCTCCATCGGCCAATGCGAGACGAAGCCCTGCGCCATCATGCGCTTGCCGCCGATGCCCGCGTAGTCCACGGCATCGCCCAGCCGGGCCTGGAGCCCTTCGAGCAGCAGCGAGGCCAGCAGGTCGCCCGATGCCTCGCCCGCCACCATCGCGATCGTGCCGCGCCTGGCGGCGATGGCGCTCGCGTCCGTGGGCCTTCCGGCGTCTGCCTGCACGGCGGGTTGCAGCACGGCGTCAACCATGACCGCGCCCGGAATCAGCGCACGATGCCGCGCTGCGTGGCGGCAAGGAATTCCTCGAACGCGCGCAGCGGCCCGGCAACGCCGGCATCGGACTGCGCCAGCAGCGCGGCAATCTCGGCGCGTGCGTCGTCAAAACTGAGATCGGACTTGTACAGCAGCTTGTAGGCCTGGCGCAGCGCGGCGATCTGGCCGGCGTCGAAGCCACGACGGCGCAGCCCTTCGACGTTGATGCCATGCGGGGTCGCCTTGTTGCCGCTCTTGTCGCTGGCGGCGATCACGAACGGCGGCACGTCCTGCACCAGGGCCGAGGCGCCACCCAGCATCGCATGGGCGCCGATGCGCACGAACTGGTGCACGCCGCTCATGCCGCCGAGGATCGCCCAGTCGCCCACGTCGACGTGGCCGGCGATCTGCGCGTTGCTGGAAAACACCGTGTGATTGCCCACGCGGCAATCGTGCGCGATGTGCACGTAGGCCATGATCCAGTTATCGTTGCCGATGCTGGTCACGCCGCGGTCCTGCACCGTGCCGGTGTGGATCGTGGTGAATTCGCGGATGGTGTTACGGTCGCCGATCTCGAGCCGGGTCGGCTCGTTGCGGTACTTCATGTCCTGCGGCACGCCACCGACGGAAGCATAAGGCCCGATTTGGTTGCCTTCGCCAACGGTGGTGTGGCCCTCGACGGTGGTATGCGAGCCGATCCGGGTGCCGCTGCCGATCCGCACATTGGGGCCGACGATCGAGAACGGCCCGACGGTCACGTCGGCAGCCAGTTCAGCCTTCGGGTCGACCAGTGCGGTGGGATGGATTTGCGTCATACGTCCTGTCCTGTGGTCTGTTGTCTGATGGATGGGCCGTACGGCCCGCGAGCAGCGTCACCGCCCCGCGGTGGGGACGCCGGCCGCGACGAGGCTCAGGCGTCAGCGTTCCTGACGGTGCACATCAGTTCGGCTTCGCAGGCCACTTTTTCGTTCACGGTCGCGAATGCCTTGAATTTCCAGATGCCGCGCGTGTAGCGCTCCACGGTCACGTTCATGTGCAGTTGGTCACCCGGGGTGACGACCTGCTTGAAGCGCGCGCCGTCGATGCCGACGAGGTAGTACAGGTCGCCCGCCTTGCGCTCAATTTCCGCGCCGAAGGTCAGGAGGCCCGCGGACTGCGCGAGCGCTTCCAGGATCATCACGCCGGGCATCACCGGATGCTCGGGGAAGTGGCCCATGAAGAACGGCTCGTTCATGGTCACGTTCTTGAGCGTCTTGATGCGCTTCTGCGGCTCGAGTTCGAGCACGCGATCGACCAGCAGCATCGGGTAGCGATGCGGCAGCAGTTTGAGGATCTTGTGGATGTCGATGTCAGCGGCACTCATGATGATTTCTCTTGATCTTGTGATGGGGGAATCCCGGCGGGCTCGCCTCGCAAACGGCGCTCCAGCTGCATCACGCGCTCGCGCAGCCGGGTAAGGCCTCGCACGATCGCGGCGTTGCGCTCCCACTCGCCGTGCGGCAGGAACGGGAACACGCTGGTGAAGTGTCCGCCGGGCTTGGTAATGGATTTGGTGATCGACGTGCCGCCCGATACCGTGGTGCGATCCGCGATGTTCAGGTGGCCGGCAAAGTTGGCCGCGCCGCCGATCACGCAGAAACGGCCGATCCGGGTGCTGCCCGACACCGCCGCGCATCCGGCGATGACCGTATGGGCGCCGACCCGCACGTTGTGCGCGATCTGTACCTGGTTGTCGATCTTGCAGCCGTCCTCGACGACTGTATCGGCCATCGCGCCACGGTCGATGGCGGTATTCGCGCCAACCTCGACGTCGTTGCCGAGCACCGCGCGGCCGGTCTGCGGGATCTTGACGTATTCCACGCCGGCCGGCCCGATGTCAGGGGCGAAACCGAAGCCGTCGGCGCCGATGACCACGCCGCTGTGCAGGATGCCCCGCGCACCGATTACGCAGTCGTGGTAGACCGAGACATTGGCGTAGAGCAGCGTGTCGTCGCCGATCTGGGCGCGCGCGCCGACGTAACCATTGGCCAGGATGCGCACGCGCTCGCCGAGCCGCGCGCCGGATTCGATCACGACATTGGGGCCGATGAAGCAGGAGGCCGGCACCACGGCGTCCGCCGCCACGCTGGCGCGCGGATCGATACCCGTGCGGAGATCAGCGTTGGCCTCGCGGTCGAAGCGCTGCGCCACGCGGGCAAAGGCGACGTAGGGATTGCGCGCGACCATCCAGTTGCGCCCGTCGGCCTGGCCGTCGGCGCGGATGCGCTCCAGGTCGGCCGGCGACACGATGATCGCCCCTGCCTTCGACGCGAGCGCCTGGGCAAGGTACAGCGGATTGGAGAGGAACGACAGGTCGGCGGGACCGGCCTGGTCCAACGGGGCCAGGCCACGCACGGCCAGGCCGGGATCACCCACAACCTGCGCGCCGTTCTCGATGGCGAGCTGACCCAGTGTGGGCGTCTGCATGGCGGTACTTCCTTGAAAGAAACAGCGCGGGCGGCTTACTTGCCGCCGGCGTTCAGCGCCTTCATCACGTCGTCGGTGATGTCGATGCGCGGATTCACGTACACCGCTTCCTGCACGATCAGATCGTACTTGCGCTGCTCGGCCAACTGGCGGATCACGCGGTTGGCGCGCTCGAGCACCTGGGCCAGTTCCTCGTTGCGGCGCTGGTTCAGGTCTTCGCGGAACTCGCGCTGCTTGCGCTGGAATTCACGGTCGAGATCGGCCACCTCGCGCTGGCGGCGCTGGCGGTCGGAGTCGGCCAGGACGGCGGTGTCCTTGTCGAGCTTGTCGGCCATGCCCTTGATCTTCTGGGCCATGTCCTGCAGTTCGCGGTCACGCTTGGAGAACTCCTGCTCCAGCTTGACCTGCGCCAGCTTGGCGGGCTGCGAATCGCGCAGGATGCGTTCCGAGTTGACGGCGGCAATGCGCGCTTCCTGGGCCATGGCCGGCACCGCGGCGGTGCATGCAGCCGCGGCCAGTGCCATCGCGCCCAGGGACTTCTTCAGGGTATTGTTGGATTTCATGAAACGGATCCTTTATCAGAATCAGAACGCGGTGCCGATCTGGAACTGGAAGCGCTGGACCTTGTCGGTCGGGTCCTTCTTGAGCGGGAAGCCCATGCTGATCTTCAGCGGGCCGATTGGCGACAGCCACGACATACCGAAACCGGCCGAGTACTTCAGTTCGCTGAACAGCAGCGGCGCACCTTCCTGGTACACGTTACCGAAGTCGAAGAACGTGAACAGGCGCAGCGTGCGGTCGACGCCGGTGCCCGGCAGCGGGAAGATGAATTCGACGTTGCCGATCATCTTGGACGCGCCACCCACCGGGTTGCCGTTCTGGTCCTTCGGACCCAGCGTGCTGGTCTGATAGCCACGCACCGAGCCGATACCGCCGGCGTAGAAGTACTTGAACACCGGGAACGGCGTGTTGCCGTAGCCGTGGCCGTAGGCGATTTCGCCGTTGAGCGCCAGCGTGAACGACTTCGAGATCGGATAGAAGTATTGCTGCTGGAGGCTGGCGCGATAGTACTGCGTGTCGCCACCCGGTATGCCGATTTCGAGGTTGGCCTGCGTGTAGGGGCCCTTGGTCGGCACCAGCGCGCTGTCGCGGCGATCGCGAGCCCAGCCGATCGTGAACGGGAAGTTGTTGATCGGGTCGCCGCTGTTCTTGCCGATCTGCTTGAGCCACGTGGTGTACTGCAGCGGCGTGTTCACGGAGGTGTAGACCTGCGTGCGCTCGTAGCCGATGCCGAAGAACACGGTATCGACTTCCGAGAACGGCACGCCGAACTTGAAGCCGCCGCCCATCGAGACGATCTTGTAGTCCTGGTCGCCGGTGTAGTACAGCGGGCGCGACGTGCGGTAGTAAATATCGGTCGAGCGGCTGATGCCGTCCACCGTGAAGTACGGATCGTACTGCGTCAGCGCAATGGTACGGAACGACTTGGCCGTGTTCACGTCAAGGCCCAGGCTGGTGCCGGAGCCAAACACGTTGTCCTGGCGCAGGCCGGCCTGCAGCACGAGCTTGTCGGTGGACGAGAAACCGACGCCCAGGCTGATCTGGCCCGTCGGCTTTTCGGTCACGTTGACGTTCACATCGACCTGGTCGGGCGCGCCGGGCACGTCTTCGGTCGTGATGTTGGTGTCGGTGAAGTAGCCGGTGCGGTTGATACGTGCCTGCGACTGCGTCAGCTTCTCGCTGTCGAACCACGAGCTTTCCATCTGGCGCATTTCGCGGCGTACCACCTCGTCGCGGGTCTTGCTGTTGCCGACCACGTTGACGCGGCGCACATACACGCGGCGGCCCGGATCGACCATCAGCGTCAGCGCGACTTCGCGCTTTTCCTGGTCGATGTTCGGCTGCGGGTTGATCGTTGTAAACGCGTAGCCGTAGGTACCCAGCAGGTCGGTGATGGCCTTGGTGCTCTGCGTCAGCTTTTCGGACGAGAAGACATCGCCCTTCTTCAGCTGCAACAGCTTTTCCATCTCTTCCTGCTTGCCCAGCAGTTCGCCGGCCAGGCGGATGTCGGACACCTTGTACTGCTCGCCTTCCTTGATGTTGAGCGTCAGGAAGATGTCTTTCTTGTCCGGCGTGATCGAGACCTGCGTGGACTCGATCGCGAACTCCAGATAGCCTCGGTTCAGGTAGAACGAGCGCAGTGCTTCCAGGTCGGCGGTCAGCTTTTGCTTGGAGTACAGGTCGGTCTTGGTGTACCAGGACAGCCAGTTCGGCGTGGAAAGCTGCATCTCGTCGCGCAGCGTGCCTTCCTTGAATGCCTTGTTGCCGACGATGTTGATCTGCTTGATCTTGGCGACCGGGCCTTCGTCCACGTTGAACACCACGGACACGCGGTTGCGGTCCACCGGCGTCACCGTCGTCTGCACATCGGCCGCGTAGAAACCGCGCGCCACGTACTGGCGCTTGAGTTCCTGCTCGGCCTTGTCGATCAGGGCCTTGTCGTAGTAGCGGGCCTCGGCCACGCCGACGGCTCGCAGCGAGCGGCGCAGCGTTTCCTTGTCGAATTCCTTGATGCCGACGAATTCGAGCTGCGAGATCGCCGGGCGCTCTTCCACCTGCACGACCAGGACGCCGTCTTCGGCACGGATCTGCACGTCCTTGAAGAAGCCGGTGTTATACAGCGCGCGGATGGAATCGGCGCCCTTGTCGTCGGTGAAGGTCTCGCCGACGCGAACCGGGAGGTATCCAAAGACCGTGCCGGGTTCCACCCGCTGCAGACCTTCTACGCGAATGTCTTTGACGACGAATGGATCGGCGGCCCAGCTCACCGGGGTCCATGCCGCGATGATGGCACTCGCCAGCATGCTCAGCGAGATGCGCTTATGTCTGATCAATGTGGATCCCCTCTTTGCTTCCATGCAGGATATCGCTCCGATGCTTGCCGGCACCGCGTGCGGTGCGCCTGACGACGACGTACCAGGCCGATGGTGTCCCCCGGGACACGACCGTACCACTGCGGGCATGCGCTGCTTCTAGCCGCGCGCTAGAAACAGCCGGCTGACGTCATTGAATAAAGCTAGTGAAGTCAGGAGCAAGATGCAGGCGATGCCGACCTTCTGCAGCATTGCCTGCCAGTGATCTGGAACGGGCCTGCCAGTCAAAAATTCCACGCAATAATACAGCAAATGCCCCCCATCCAGTACCGGGATAGGTAACAAATTCAGAACACCGAGGCTGACGCTGACCAGCGCCAGGAAGCTGACAAATGGCTGCCAGCCCAGGTTCGCCGCCCGCCCGGCATAGTCGGCGACGGTCAGCGGGCCGCTCAGATTCTGTAACGATGCCTGCCCGACCAACATCTTGCCCAGCAGCTTCAGCGACAGCACGCTGGTACCCCAGACCTGGCCGGCCGCCCGGGCCAGCGCCTGCCCCGGCGCGTAGCGCACGGTTTCCATCTGGACCGCCTGGTTGAGCGCCGCGCCCAGCTTGCCGCTCGGAGCCGCGGCGCCGTCGGCCTGGACCGAATCCAGGGTCACCGGAATCTCCAGCCGCTCGCCGCTGCGCTCGATGCCGAGTACCGCCTTTTGCCCCGGCTGGGCGCGCACGGCCCGGATCAGTTCGTTGGCCTGGATCAGCGGCCGGCCCTGCCAGGACAGGACCCGGTCGCCCGGCTTCAGCCCGGCACGTTCGGCCGCGGAATTCGGCAGGACTTCCGAGATCGTGATCGGCCCACCCTTCAGGAACAGCCCGAGCGTCGCCAGCGGGTCTTCCTCGGGGTGGCTGCCCGTGTCCGGCAGGCGGGCAAGCGTGAGGTCGCGCTCCGCGCCATCGACCCCGCGCACGCGTAGCACCGCACGCGCATCGCCGAACCCCTCCGAGAACACAGCCATGCGCAGGTCGTTCCACGATCGGACCTCTTCGGTGCGGCCATTGGCCGCCAGCGAAAGCACCCGGTCTCCCTCGCGCAAGCCGGCCTGCGCCGCCACCGTGCCGGCGGCCGGCGCGGCCACGACTGGCGCCGCCTCGCGCATGCCACCCGCGAACAGCACGAAATACAGCAGGATCGCCAGCGCGAAGTTGGCCAGCGGCCCGGCAGCCACGATCACGAAGCGCTTGGCGACCGGCTGCCGGTTGAACGCGCGCGGCAGCTCGGCGGCGTCGATGGGCGCGTCGTGCTCGGGGTCGCGCTCGCGTTCATCGAGCATCTTGACGTAGCCGCCCAGCGGGATCGCGGCGATCGTCCATTCGGTGCGGTCGCGCCCCTTGGACACCCAGCGCAGCAACGGCTTGCCGAATCCGATCGAGAAGCGCAGCACCTTGACCCCGCAAGCGCGGGCGGCAAGATAGTGACCCATTTCGTGCACGAAAATCAGGACGCACAGGGCAACAACAAAGGCGATTACGGTTTGCATGGCTGGCTGCTGGTCACCGTGGATGCCACGATTGCGGCAATCTCACGGACATGACAGGGACATGACACGGACGGCCGCCGGGGGGGCGCACGGCGCCTCGCACGGTCGCGTGCCGACATTGTCGCAGATAGGCGGATGTGCCCGGACTCAGGGCCGCTCCAGCGCGCTCGTCAGCGCGAGCGCGCCGCGTCGCGCGGCGGCGTCGGCGGCCAACACGCCTTCCAGCGAGCCGGCCTCGCCCTCGGGTGCTTGTTCGAGCACTCCGGCCACGACACGGGCGATGTCCGTAAAACGGATGGCGCCCGCGAGGAACGCCTCCACCGCCACCTCGTTGGCCGCATTGAGAATGGCCGGCGCAGTGCCGCCCGCCCGCATGGCATCAAAGGCCAGCCCCAGGCACGGGAAACGCTGCAGGTCCGGCTTCTCGAAGTTGAGAGCGCCGGCGGACGCGAGATCCAGCGGCGAGACGCCCGAGTCGATGCGCTCGGGGTACGCCAGTCCATAGGCGATCGGGGTGCGCATGTCGGGATTGCCAAGCTGCGCGAGCACCGACCCGTCGGTGTACGCGACCATCGAGTGCACGATGCTCTGGGGGTGGATCAACACCTCGATCCGGTCCGCGGGCGCGCCGAACAGCCAGTGGGCCTCGATCACCTCCAGGCCCTTGTTCATCATCGTGGCCGAATCGACTGAAATCTTGCGCCCCATCACCCAGTTCGGGTGCGCGCAGGCCTGGTCCGGCGTGATGTCATGCAGCGTGGCCGGATCACGCGTGCGGAACGGCCCGCCCGAGGCGGTCAGCAGCACCCTGGCCACGCCGGCGCGGTAGCGCGGGTCGTCGGCCGGCAGGCACTGGAAGATGGCGTTGTGTTCGCTGTCGATGGGCAGCAGCGTGGCGCCGTGCTCGCGCACCGCGTCCATGAAGATGCGGCCCGACATGACCAGCGCTTCCTTGTTGGCCAGCAACACGCGCTTGCCCGCGCGCGCGGCCGCCAGGGTCGGCCGCAGGCCAGCCGCGCCGACAATGGCGGCCATCACGGCGTCGGTCTGCGCGTCGCTCGCCACCGATTCCAGGGCGGACTCGCCGTGGCTGACCTCCGTGGCAGCGCCCGCGGCGCGCAACAGGCCCTCCAGTAGGCGGGCGGCCTCGGCCGTGCCGACGACGGCGCGCGCCGGGCGGAATTCGATGCAGGCAGCCGCCAGCTTGTCGACCTGCCGGTGCGCGGTCAGCGCATGAACGGTGTACCGGTCGGGATGGCGCCGGATGACGTCGAGCGTGCTTTCGCCGATGGAACCTGTGGCGCCGAGAATCGTAATGCGTTGCATAGCAGACTGACTCAGATAAAGGTCACCAGCAGCGCGGCCAGCGGGAAAACGGGCAACAGGGCGTCGATGCGGTCAAGCACTCCGCCATGGCCCGGCAACAGGCGGCTGCTGTCTTTCATGCCAACCTGGCGCTTGAGCAGCGACTCGAACAGGTCGCCGATCACGCTGGCGGCGACGAGCAGCGTGGACAGCCCCGCCACCAACCACAGGCCGCCTTGCGCGCCAATGCGCGAGAACCAGGTCGACGAAAACCAGCCGGTGGCCGCCAGGCCCAGCGCCACGACCATCACCAGCAGCCAGCCGCCAATGGCGCCCTCCCAGGACTTGCCCGGGCTGATGGACGGCGCAAGCTTGCGCCGGCCGATCGCCTTGCCGACGAAGTAGGCGCCGATATCGGCCGCCCACACCAGCACGGCCGCCGACAACAGCACGCCGATGCCCTGTTCGCGCAGGATCATGGTGGCATGGCCAAAGGCCGGCAGCATGACGAGTCCGAGGACCGCGCCCAGCGCGGTGAACGACGGCGTGGCGCGCTGCACGCCGCGCGCAAGCAGCACCACCGCCACGCCCCAGCAGATCACGCCGGCTTGCAAGAGGCGCAGCAGCGCATGCCGCTCGGGCGCATCATGCCAGGCGATCAGCGCGACCAGGCAGGCCACGGCATAGACATAGGACCAGGGGCCGGTAAGCCCGATCAGGCGGCCAAACTCCCAGCCGGCCAGCAGCACGATGACGGCCACCAGCCCGGCCAGCGCCGCCGGCGGCGCCAGGAACAGGATCGGCAGGATCAGCAGCAACAGGCACAGGGCGGTGATGACGCGGGTAATGAGCATGCGCAGCGGGTCCGGTGATTGGGTTGGTGTCCGAGTGTATCCGAGCAGGAAGCCGCGCCGGGCGCGCGTTGCGCCGGGATCAGGCCGTGCCCGACAGTCCCGCGGGCGCCACGACCTGCGCACTGGTGCGGCCAAAGCGCCGTTCGCGCTGGCGGAACGAGGCAAAGGCCTTGTCCAGTTCCGCGGCACCGAAGTCGGGCCAGTAAACGTCGGTGAAGTACAGCTCGGAATACGCGAGCTGCCACAACAGGAAATTGCTGATGCGCTGCTCGCCGCCGGTCCGGATAAACAGGTCCGGCTCCGGCGCGTAGGACATCGCCAGGTGCGGTGCCAGCACGGATTCGTCGATCGATTCCGGGTCGAGCATCGGCTGGCGCGCCAGCATCTTGCGCATGGCCTGCAGCAGGTCCCAGCGTCCACCGTAGTTGGCGGCAATGGTCACGGTCAGGCCGGAGTTGCCGGCCGTGCGCGCCTCGGCGTCCAGGATCAGTTGCTGGATGCGCGGGCTGAAGCGACCGAGGTCGCCCACCACGCGCAAGCGGATATTGTTGGCGTGCATCTTGACCACCTCGCGGCGCAAGGCGGTCATGAACAGGCGCATCAGGAACGAGACCTCGTCCGCCGGGCGCCGCCAGTTCTCGGAACTGAACGCAAACAGTGTCAGGAATTGCACGCCGCGGGCGGCGCAGGCTTCCACCACCGCGCGCACCGCGTCCAGGCCGCGGGTGTGACCGGCAACGCGCGGCAGGTGCCGCTGGGTCGCCCATCGGCCGTTGCCGTCCATGATGACGGCAACGTGGCGGGGAACATAGGTGGTATCGGGAACGCCTAGCGTCGAACTGATGTGCTGCATGATTACAGACGGTGAAGACACCCCGGCGGCGAGCGCCGGGCGTGGATCACACCGTCATGATCTCCTTCTCTTTCTCGGCGACCATCTTGTCGATTTCGGCGACGTACTTGTCGGTCAGCTTCTGCACTTCGTCCTGGCCACGGCGCTCATCGTCTTCCGAGATGGTCTTGTCCTTGACCAGTTTCTTGAACTGCTCGTTGGCATCGCGGCGCAGGTTGCGCACGGCGACCTTGGCGCCCTCGGCCTCGGTCTTGACGACCTTGGTCAGTTCCTTGCGGCGCTCTTCGGTCAGCGCCGGCATCGGCACGCGGATCATCTCGCCCATCGTGGCCGGGTTCAGGCCCAGGTCCGAGTCGCGAATGGCCTTCTCGACCGCGCCCACCATCTTCTTTTCCCAGGGCTGCACGGAAATCGTGCGGGCATCGGCCAGGCCGACCGCGGCCACCTGGCTGATGGGCACCATGGAGCCGTAGTAATCCACCTGCACGTGGTCGAGCAGGCCGGTATGGGCACGGCCGGTGCGGACTTTAGCCAGATCGGCCTTGAAGGCTTCGATCGACCTCTGCATCTTCTGCTCGGCGCTCTTCTTGGTGTCGGCGACGCTCATGTTTACCTCCGGAATTTCTGCCTGTCAGGATCCCGGCCTTCCAGGATCGAAAATGAATCATTCTACTCTTTGCCAGCACCCCCGCGCGCATTGCCGGGGCGGCGGCGGCGCTCAGACGTGCACCAGCGTACCTTCGTCCTCACCCAGGATGACGCGGCGCAGCGCGCCCGGCTTGACGATCGAGAACACCTTGATCGGCAACTTCTGGTCGCGGCACAGCGCGAAGGCGGTTGCGTCCATCACCTGCAGATTGCGGGAGATCGCTTCGTCGAAGCTGATGGTCGTGTAGCGGGTGGCGCTCGGGTCCTTCTTGGGATCGGCCGTGTAGACACCATCGACCTTGGTGGCCTTCAGCACGATTTCCGCGCCGATTTCCGCCCCGCGCAGCGCCGCGGCGGTGTCGGTGGTGAAGAACGGGTTGCCGGTGCCGGCCGCGAAAATCACGACCTTGCCTTCCTCCAACTGACGGATGGCGCGCGGGCGGATGTACGGCTCGACGACCTGGTCCATGCGCAGCGCCGACTGCACACGGCCTTCGATATTGGCGTGGCGCATGGCGTCCTGCAGGGCCAGCGCATTCATCATCGTGGCCAGCATGCCCATGTAGTCGGCGGTCGCACGGTCCATGCCGGCCGCGCCGCCCGCCACGCCGCGAAAGATGTTGCCGCCACCGATCACCACCGCCACCTGGACGCCAAGCTTCACGATTTCGGCAATGTCATTGACCATGCCCTCGATGGTGGAGCGGTTGATGCCGAAGGCATCGTCGCCCATCAGGGCTTCACCGGACAATTTCAGAAGGACGCGCTTGTAGGCTGGCATGTTCACCCTCGGGCTGGTTCTAGTCGCTCGTTTGAGACGGATGTTTTGGCATGGGTGGCGCGGATCGGCGCACCACCCACGGGGGAGTACGGTCAGGCCGGCATCGACGCAGGATCGCTGCCGGCCGGAAAAGCCGGTTTTCGCCGTCGCCCTCCGTTTCCGCCTGGCCTTGCGCCGGGGCGAAACGCGGACGACCGCGGAAACTGGCTGCCGCGGCTTGGGCTGCAGGATGACTATCGCCCGCGACCCAAGCTGCACTTGTGCACAGGGGCACCTCTCGGCGCCCCTGCGGCATTATACGGTGGGCGGAAACCTCGGGAAGAGGCGTCCACACCACCTGGACATCAACCCTTCTGGGCGGCTGCCACCTGGGCGGCCACTTCGGCGGCGAAATCGTCCTGCTTCTTCTCGATGCCTTCGCCCACCACGAACAGCGTGAACGACTTCACCGTGGTGTTCACGGCCTTCAGCATCTGCTCGACGGTCTGCTTGTCGTTCTTCACGAACGGCTGGTTGAACAGCGACACTTCCTTCAGGTACTTCTGAACCGAGCCTTCGACCATCTTGGCAGCGATCTCGGCCGGCTTGCCCGACTCGGCAGCCTTCTGCTCGGCGATGCTGCGCTCCTTGGCGATCAGTTCGGCGGGAACCTGGTCGGCCGACAGCGACACCGGCTTCATGGCGGCCACGTGCATGGCGACGTCCTTGGCGGCGGCTTCGTCGCCGTCGAACTGGACCATCACGCCAATGCGCGTGCCGTGCAGGTACGACACCACCTTGCCGGCGTTGTCGTAACGCACGAAGCGGCGGATCGTCAGGTTTTCGCCGATCTTGCCGATCAGCGCTGTGCGGGTGGCTTCAACGGTGGCACCGTCGATTTCCAGCGCCGACAGAGCGGCCACGTCGGCCGGGTTCTGCTTGGCGACCAGCTCGGCGACCTTGGCCGAGAAGGCCAGGAAGTCGTCGTTCTTGGAGACGAAATCGGTCTCGCAGTTCAATTCGACCAGCGCGCCGGTCGTGCCGTCGATGAACGAGGCGACCACGCCCTCGGCGGTCACGCGCGACGCGGCCTTGCTGGCCTTGTTGCCCAGCTTGACGCGCAGCAGTTCTTCCGCCTTGTCCAGGTCGCCGTCGGCCTCGGTCAGGGCCTTCTTGCATTCCATCATCGGCGCGTCGGTCTTCGCGCGCAGTTCTGCCACCATGCTTGCGGTAATTGCCGCCATTTGTCACTCCTTGAATGGTTCACGCCGGGCGTTTGCCGCTCTCGCTGGCGAACGTCCGGCCGGATGCGTATGACCTCACCCGCAACGCAGGATGCCGCGCGCGGATGACAACAATTCAAATTCAAAAAAAGGGGGCGCCGGATGTGCCCCCTTTTTCTCACAGCTGCCGCCGGCATGTTGCCGGCCGGCTTCGCGTATCGCGCCGGTCTGCCCCAGGGCGGCCGGCGGCCTTGTTATTCAGCGTTGGCGATACGCGCTGCCCGGGGCTCTTTAGCCTTCCTGGACTTCCACGAACTCGTCGCCACCGCGCACGGCTTCCACGACTTCCTGGACCGCATTGGCACGGCCTTCCAGGATCGCGTCAGCCACGCCGCGCACGTACAGGGCCACGGCCTTGCTCGAGTCGTCGTTACCCGGGATCACGTAGTCGATGCCTTCCGGCGTGTGGTTCGTGTCGACCACGCCGATCACGGGGACGCCCAGCTTGTTGGCTTCGGTCACGGCGATCTTGTGGTAGCCGACGTCCACCACGAAGATGGCGTCAGGCACGCCGCCCATGTCCTTGATGCCGCCGATCGACTTTTGCAGCTTGTCCATTTCGCGCTCGAACATCAGCGCTTCCTTCTTGCTCATGGTTTCCAGCGCGCCGGCTTCCTTGGCGGCTTCCATGTCCTTCAGGCGCTTGATCGAGATCTTGACGGTCTTGAAGTTGGTCAGCATGCCGCCGAGCCAGCGGGCGTCGACGTAAGGCATGCCAGCGCGGCCGGCTTCTTCAGCCAGGATCTCGCGCGACTGACGCTTGGTGCCCACGAACAGGACGGTGCCACGATTTGCAGCCAGTTGACGCACGTACTTCAGCGCGTCCTGGAACATCGGCAACGTCTTTTCGAGGTTGATGATGTGGATCTTGTTGCGGTGACCGAAAATGAAGGGAGCCATCTTCGGGTTCCAGAAGCGGGTCTGGTGGCCAAAGTGGCAACCGGCTTCCAGCATTTCACGCATGGTAACGGACATGTAGTTCTCCAATAGGGTTAGGTCTGAAGTCCGCCCCGACATTCCTGAAAAGGAACACCCCGGATGGGCGGACCAGCGATTTACCAAACAGTTAAAATCCGATTCCCTTCCAGCCATGCGGCGCCACGGATCCAGGCGCCCGCTTTGGTTGCCCACTTTGGGTGCCCACATGAGCCAGGCGAATGACCGAAAGGAAGTCAGCCCGCTATTGTAGCAACAAAAGGCCACGCCGCTCAAGCCCGCCGGACATCGGAAAAGGCGGGCAGGCGATGCCGGCGGCAGGATTCGCCTGGCGACTGCGCGCCATCGGCCAGCCGGATGCCCGCACATTTCAGGCTGCGATCCCGGGCCGATGGTGCGATAATCCCACTTTGCATACCATTGCGGCCCCGCCCCTCACGACGCCACCCTGCCCGGTTCGGCATCCCGCTCGACGCCCGGTCAGCGGCCCAGGCGGTGGCGATGCCGTCACAAATTGGCCCAAGCATGAGCACTTACCTGAACACCGCCGAAGACATCGCCCAGATGCGCGTGGCCTGCCGCCTTGCCTCCGAGGTCCTCGACTACATCACCCCCTTCGTCAAGGTTGGCGTCACCACCGGCGAACTCGACCGTCTCTGCCACGCGTACATGGTTAACGTGCAGGGCACCGTGTCGGCGACGCTCAACTACGCGCCGCCGGGCTATCCGCCGTACCCGGGTGCGATCTGCACGTCCGTGAACGACGTGATCTGCCACGGCATCCCCGGCGACCGCGTACTGAAGAGCGGCGATGCGATCAACCTCGACATCACCGTCATCACCAAGGAAGGCTATTACGGCGACAACAGCCGCATGTTCATCGTCGGCGAAGGCTCGATCCTGGCCAAGCGCCTGACGCAGGTGACCTACGAATGCATGTGGAAGGGCATCCAGCAGGTGCGCAACGGCGCGCGGCTGGGTGACATCGGCCACGCCATCCAGGTCCATGCCGAGGCCGCAGGCTACAGCGTGGTGCGCGAGTACTGCGGCCACGGCATCGGCAAGAACTTCCACGAAGATCCGCAGATCCTGCACTACGGCCGCCCCGGCACTGGCATGGAAATCAAGAGTGGCATGATCTTCACCATCGAGCCGATGATCAACGCCGGCAAGCGCGACATCCGCACGATGCCCGATCAATGGACCGTCAAGACGCGCGACCGCAGCCTGTCGGCGCAGTGGGAACACACCATCCTGGTCACCGATACCGGCTACGAGGTGCTGACCCTATCGGCCGGCTCGCTCAAGCCGCCCGCGTTCATCACGGAATCGGTCGCGGCCTGACGCCGCCGCGCTGACAAGGGCGCCACCGTGGCGCCCTTGTCGTTTCAGCCGTGCACACGCTCCCTGCCCTCCCCCTCATGGACACCACGCCGGAACTCCTCCTCGCCGCCCGCATCCGCGACAAGCTGAAGACCGACAAGCTGGCGCTGTTCGCCGAGTTCGATGCCACCGGCCAGGTCGGCACGCTGACCACGCGCCTGCGCCGCGCCGTGGACGAAGCGCTGACGCAGGCCTGGAGCGGCCTTGAGTTGCCGTCCAGCGCCGCGCTGGTGGCCGTGGGCGGCTATGGGCGCGGCGAGTTGCTGCCGTATTCCGACGTCGATGTCCTGATCCTGCTGCCGGCCGAGCCCGACACCGAGACCACCAGCCGGCTGGAGCGCTTCATCGGGCTGTGCTGGGACCTGGGACTGGAGATCGGCTCGTCCGTGCGGACCGTGGACGATTGCATCCGCGAATCGCAGCGCGATGTCACCATCCAGACCTCGCTGCTGGAGGCCCGCCTGCTGACCGGCAGCCGCGCGCTCTTCGGCGAACTGCGCGCGCGCTACCAGGCCCACCTCGATCCGGGTGCGTTCTTCCAGGCCAAGCTGCTGGAGATGCGCCAGCGCCACGCCAAGTACCAGGACACGCCCTACTCGCTCGAACCCAACTGCAAGGAAAGCCCGGGCGGCCTGCGCGACCTGCAGGTAATCCTGTGGATGACCCGCGCGGCCGGCTTCGGCGACAGCTGGAAAGAACTGTTCGAGCGCGGCCTGCTGACTCAGCGGGAAGCCCAGGAACTGGCGCGCAACGAACGCCTCTTGAAGACCATCCGCGCCCGCCTGCACCTCGTGGCCGGACGCCGCCAGGACGTGCTGGTGTTCGACCTGCAAACCGCACTGGCGGAATCCTTCGGCTACCGCCAGACCACCAGCAAGCGCGCCAGCGAACAACTGATGCGCCGCTACTACTGGGCCGCCAAGGCGGTCACCCAGCTCAACAGCGTGCTGCTGCTCAATATCGAGGCGCGGCTGTTCCCGAGCGAATCGAAGGTGACGCGCGTCATCAACGACCGCTTCGTCGAGCGCCAGGGCATGCTCGAGATCACCAGTGACGATCTCTACGAGCACACCCCGCACGCGATCCTGGAGACCTTCCTGCTGTACGAGCGCACGCCGGGCATCAAGGGCCTCTCGCCGCGCACGCTGCGCGGGCTCTACAACGCCCGCACGGTCATGGGCGCGAAGTGGCGCAACGATCCCGAGAACCGGCGCCTGTTCCTCGCCATCGTGCAGGAGCCGCAGGGCATCACGCACGCGCTGCGGCTGATGAACCAGACCAGCGTGCTGGGCCGCTACCTGATCAACTTCCGCCGCATCGTCGGCCAGATGCAGCACGACCTGTTCCACGTCTATACCGTGGACCAGCATATCCTGATGGTGGTGCGCAACATGCGCCGCTTCGCCATCGTCGAGCACACGCACGAATTCCCCTTCTGCAGCCAGTTGATGGCGAGCTTCGACCGTCCGTGGGTGCTGTGGGTCGCGGCGCTGTTCCACGACATCGCCAAGGGGCGCGGCGGCGACCACTCCAAGCTGGGCACCACCGATGCGCGCCGCTTCTGCAAGCAGCACGGCATCTCGCGCGAGGACACCGACCTGGTCGCCTGGCTGGTGGAGCACCACCTGACCATGAGCCACGTCGCGCAAAAGCAGGACCTGACCGATCCGCAAGTCGTGCACGCCTTCGCCCGCGTGGTCGGCAACGAGCGCTACCTGACAGCGTTGTACCTGCTGACCGTGGCCGACATCCGCGGCACCAGCCCCAAGGTCTGGAATGCCTGGAAAGGCAAGCTGCTCGAGGACCTGTACCGCATCACGCTGCGCGTGCTGGGCGGCGCCCGGGTCGATCCGCACTCGCTGTGGTCGCAGCGCAAGGAAGACACCATTTCCGAGCTGCGGCTCAAGGCCTTCGATCCGGAACTGGGCAAGCCGCTGTGGGCGCAGCTCGACGTGGCGTTCTTCCTGCGCCACGACTCGCGCGACATCGCCTGGCTCACGCGGCACCTGTACAACAAGGTCGACAGCGAGACGCCGGTCGTCAAGACGCGCATTTCGCCGGCCGGCGAAGGCCTGCAGGTGGCCGTCTACGTGAAGGACCAGCCCGACCTGTTCGCGCGCATCTGCGGCTACTTCGAGCGCAAGGCGTTCTCGATCCAGGATGCGAAGATCCACACCACCCGCCACGGCTACGCGCTCGACACCTTCCAGGTGACCGATCCCGGCATTGCCGGCGACGGCGGCTACCGCGACATCATCCAGCTCGTGGAGCACGAACTGGCCGAGCGGCTGCGCCAGCAGGCCGCGCTGCCAGAGCCCACGCAGGGCCGGCTGTCGCGGCAGTCGCGCAGTTTTCCGATCAAGCCGCGCGTGGATCTGCGCCCCGACGAGCGCGGCCAGTACTACCTCTTGTCGCTCTCGGCAAACGACCGCACCGGGCTCTTGTACGCCATTGCCCGGGTGCTGGCGCGCCATCGCGTGTCCGTCCATACGGCGCGCATCAATACGCTCGGCGAACGCGTGGAAGACGTGTTCCTCGTCGACGGCAGCCGTCTGGCCGCCGACAACCGATTGCAATTACAGCTTGAACAGGACCTGCTCGACGCGCTGGCCATCTGAGCCCGCGCGCACGGCAATGACGATATGACCGACAGCAAATCGCCCGGGCGCAAGACGCTGGGCATCAAGACGCCTTCCTCGACCACGCCGCGCAAGCCCGGTGGCCACCGCCCGCTGCGCGTGTCCGATCTGAACCGCAAGCACGTGCAGACCGTGTCCGAAGGCATCAAACGCGCGCATGAGCGCGCCGGCAAGACGGGCGACGCCCGCAAGGCCGAGCAAGCCGGCCAGGATGCCGGACGCCCCGCACGCCCGCCACGCCCGCGCCGCGACGACGACCGCGATTTTCAGGCACGCCCGAAGCGCTTCGAGCGTGATGACGCGCAGGCACGCCCGCGCCGCTTCGGCGACGACGAATCCCGTCCACGCCCGCCCCGCGACGGCAATCGCGATTTCCAGGCACAGCCCAAGCGCTTCGAGCGTGATGACGCGCAGGCACGCCCGCGCCGCTTCGGCGACGACGAATCCCGTCCACGCCCGCCCCGCGACGGCAATCGCGATTTCCAG
>JACXTT010003704.1_pt1 | contig 23283 bp, 24 predicted proteins | sample 9270951 | NCBI WGS metagenome assembly JACXTT01 (sample SAMN15532306, study PRJNA645909) | rock metagenome | isolation source: weathered quartz diorite | place: Puerto Rico | collected 2017-06-21
GCGTTCTTTCCAATTCTTGTAAACACTGCTGCGGGCATTCGAAACATGGACCGCGATCTGCTTCGTGCGGCGAGGGCGTTCTGCGCTTCGGACTGGCAAATTTTCAAGACGCTCGCGATTCCTGGTTCTGTGCCATTCATTCTGACCGGTGTTCGACAAGGCGTGGCGGTTGGGCTGATCGGCGTAGTTGTGGGTGAGATGCTCGGATCGAGTGAAGGCGTGGGCTTTATGGTTGCCTACGGCGGCCAGACATTTCAAACCGATACGCTGTTCGTGGGCTTCGTCATCATTGCATTCGCCGGCATTCTGCTCACCTCGGTTGCGGAACGGCTGGAACGGCGCTTCTCGCGCTGGCGTCCGGAGCGGTAAATCATCATGGCAGAAATCGTATTAGGCATCGGAACGTCGCACGGCCCTTTGCTTTCGACGCCGCCGGAACAGTGGGACCTGCGAGCCGGTGCGGATCGCGCGAACAAGCATCACTACTTTCGTGGAAAGGCTTACGACTACGAATCGCTCTTAAAGGAGCGGGCTCCTGGTTTTTCGACAGAAATCGGGATCGAAACGCGTCGCGAGCGCTTCGCGAGATGCCAGCGCGCGTTGGATGCGGTAGGGAAGAAGTTCAAGGATGTTGCGCCCGAGGCTTTTGTGATCGTTGGAAATGATCAGCGTGAAATCTTCAGTGATGAACTCACGCCGGCAATTACGGTGTTTCGGGGCACGCAGATCGAAAATATCCCAGACAAGAAACCTGAAGTCAGTCCCGGATTAAAAATTGCCGAGAAGGGGAATTGTCCGCCCGATGGTGCGAGCTACCCAGGGGCGCAGGATTTCGCGGACCATATCATCAAGAGCCTGATGGATGATGACTTCGATTTGACGCAAGCGACAAGCCTGCCAAAGGATTCGGCGCGGCTTGGAATTCCTCACGCCTACGGTTTTGTTTATCACCGCGTGCTTGGCGACGCGCCGCCACCAAGTGTGCCGGTCATCTTTAATGTGCACTACGAGCCGAACCGGCCTTCCGTGGGACGTTGCATCGCATTGGGTCACGCCTTGCGCCGAGCCGTCAAGAATTGGAATGGGTATAAGCGAGTGGCCCTGGTGGCGTCCGGCGGATTAACGCACTTTGTCATCGATGAAGAATTCGATCAGACCGTGCTGAGCGCCATAGAGCGTGGAGATGAAGATACTCTCGCACGATTACCTGAAAGCTATTTCCGCGTCGGCACCGCCGAAATCAAGAACTGGTTGCCGGTCATCGCAGCGATGATCGCCGAACGCAAGCGGTTTCACAAAATCGATTACGTTCCCTGTTATCGCTCTGAAGCCGGCACAGGCAACGCGATGGCGTTCGTGTATTGGGAATAAGGCAGCCGCGTAGCCGAGTTGTGCCGCCCCGATGGGGCTCGGCGTTATTAGAAACCAAGTCCACGGGCTGACGCCCGTGGCTAGAATTGTTTCGCCGCTGCGCGGCTGTGAAGACGATGGACGACCTAATCGTTCGCTTAAATCAGCTCGACTCCTGCGCCGTCTCCGACGCCATGGACAAACTCGGACTGCGTGGTGTCGTTACCGGCATTCATCAATATTCCACGCAGCGCAAAATCGCTGGTCGTGTGATCACGGTCAAGCTCGGCGTCGATGACGGTAGAACAAAGGCAGCGAAGCATCTCAGCACGACGGCCATCGAAACCGCGAAGCCAGGCGACGTGATTGTCGTGGAGCAGCGAACCGGGATCGATGCCGCAGCCTGGGGAGGGAATCTTTCGTTGGGCGCCAAGGTTCGCGGCGTGGCGGGCGTCATTTGCGAAGGTCCGGCGAGAGACATCGACGAAAGCCGGCAGCACGACTTTCCCGTATACGCGCGAGATCACACATGCACGACCGCGCGCGGGCGTCTCGTTGAGACCGCAACGAATGAGCCAATCAGTGTAGGCAACATCCTTGTGTCTCCGAGCGACTACGTTCTCGCCGACGCCAGTGCCGTCGTTTTTATTCGTGCCGCTGACATCTCACGAGTTCTCGACACGGCTGAAAAAATTGTCGCGAAAGAAAAGCTAATGGCCGAAGCCATCCACGCCGGGACGCCCATCGGCAATGTCATGGGAGCCGATTACGAAAGCATGTTGAAAAGGTAAAAGGACTATGGACCAGAACGTTCAGCGGGCATCCAAACTCGACACCACCGCCATAAGCGATGCGCTCGACCGCCTCGGCATTCCTGGTCAGTGTCTTGGCATCAAACCTCTGGATCATCGATTTCGATTGGCCGGGCGTGCCTACACGATTCTTTACGGTCCAGCGAGTGTGCCACCCGGCACGGTCGGTGATTTTATCGACGATGTCGCCGAAGGCAGCGTCATCGTCATCGACAACGGAGGCCGCGAAAACGCGACGGTTTGGGGAGACATCCTCACGATGGTCTCGCATCACCGGAAAATTGCCGGCACCGTGATTGACGGCGCCTGCCGCGACACGAACTTGTCCCGCGAGATCGGCTATCCCATCTTCAGCAGAAGCTATTCCATGCGCACCGGCAAGGATCGCGTCCAGGTTGAAGCCTTCAATGGACCCGTCAACATCGGCGACGCCCGCGTTCTGCCTGGGGACATTCTGCGCGGCGACGGTGACGGTGTTGTGGTCATCCCTCGAGATCATGAAAACGAGATTCTCACCATTGCGGAAGAAATTGATGCCACAGAGGAAAAGATCCGTCGAGCTGTTCTCGACGGCATGCGCCTCGAGGATGCGCGCAAGCAATACAAGTATCATCAACTTCAATCAAAGACGAAGTAGAGTTACGCCAAACCATTAGCGTAATTGGCGTCATTGGCGGCTCACCTCGCGCTTGACGTAAGAATTGCCGCGTTGCATCATGAACGAGCAAAAATTGATTTATACGGAGGCTAATTTATGAAAATTCGAGCGTTAGCGGTTCTGGTTGGAGCGATCATTGTGGCGTCTGCCATGCCAGTATTGGCTCATCACTCCTTCGCCGCGGAATTTGACGCGCAAAAGGCGGTGAACTTGACCGGTGTCGTGACCAAGGTCGAGTGGATGAATCCTCACACGTACTTTTACGTTGACGTGAAGGATCCGCAGACCGGAAAGGTCACGAATTGGGCTTGTGAAATGGGCAGCCCGAACGGTTTGACTCGCCAGGGTTGGACGCGCAATACGCTGAAGGTCGGCATGGTTATCACCTTTGATGGCACCCGCGCGAAAGATGGTTCGAATCGAGCAAATGCCCGCAACGTTCTCGTTGACGGAAAGAAGTTGGGCGCCGCCTCGAGTGAAAGCGTAACTCCGTAAGTTTTTCGCCGAGCATTCTCATCGAGGAGGTTTGTACGTGCGAAACCGTTCACGTAGTCGGTTTCTGATTCTCGCGATTGCGGTTCTCTTCTTAATTGTTGCGACGATGATCACGCTCGCGGCGTCGCAGGCTCCACAGCAAGGCCAGGGGAACGCCGCTGCCGCTGGTCAACGTGGCGGCGGAGGTGGCGGCCGCGGCCAACGTGCTCCGAATCCACTGCTCACCCAAACTGCTCCGCGCTTGCCCGATGGAACAGTCAATTTGGGACGAGTTCCCGGTGAATTAGGCATTTGGCAATTGCCCTACATTCAAAACATGGGCGCCCGCAACGTTGTGGTCGGTGCACCTCCGGCGCCACCGCGTGGTGAAGGGGCGGGCCGTGGCGGCCGTGGTGGTCGTGGCGGCGATGGCCAAATTGGTGGCGGTGAAGGAGCTGGCGGCGGTGGTCAGCGCGGTGGTGCCCCAAGCGAACCGTGGGTTCCATTCCAGCCTTGGGCAGCAGCCGTTTACAATTACAACTCGCTGAACAATTCCAAATATGATCCTGAGGGATATTGTTTGCCTCCGGGCGGCCCGCGCCTGTATGCGACACCGTATCCGATGGAGATCATCCAACAGCCGGAACTGAAACGCATCGTGATCATCTTCGAAGGCGGCACTCACGTGTGGCGCGAAATCCATATGGACGGAAGGCAGCATGCGAAGAGCGAGGCGATCAAGGGAGAGACTTGGTTAGGCGACTCGATCGGCCACTGGGAAGGCGACACGTTGGTCGTGGATGTTGTCGGCTTCAATGAGGGGACGTGGATCGATTACTACGGTCATCCGCATACGAACCAGATGCACATCATCGAGAAGTACACGCGGCCGAATAAAGGCACGCTGCGCTACGAGGCGACAATCGATGATCCCGGTGCTTACACGAAGCCGTGGACGGTTGCTTGGGATATTCCGTGGAGTGCTAGCGCGGAATTGCAGGAATACATTTGCCAGGAGAACAACGCGTACTTTAATCGATTGACCGATGATTTCGGGCAACCGATCCTGAGTGGCAGGTAACGCAGAAAAGCAAATTTCGGGACGGTTGCGTCGTTTCCCTAATTCGAAAACCAGAATTAGGGAAACGACGCAACCGTCCCGGAATTTTGGTTAATTCCGAACTACTTTGAATTCGCCCTTTTGATTACCAACCGCCCAGGTCCCCGTAATGAACTTGTTAAACGCCCCAATATTCTGCAGCTTCCCATCGACGACGTAATGCACCATCCTGCCGGACGTGTCTTTCACATCCGCCTCGAAGTGCAATAGCCACGGATCCATCGCCTTTGAGACATTTTCGATTGGTGGGGTCTGCAGCGTCAGGTTTTGCACTGCGACGTTATCTGTGCCGGGGTTTAGCATGCCTTTCAAAGTCTTGCCATCCCAATCAAAGTCTAGAAGAACCCGGTTCTCGTCACCCTTCTTAAGCCACCATTCGCCGCTCCAGGACCCCTTCAGCGGATGGCCCATTTGCGCAAATGCCGGCAGCGCCAAGGCCAGAATTGCCGACAGGCAAATAAGCCGTACTATTCGTGAGTGCATGAATGTTCCTCCTCAAAAACTCAGCCGCCATTATATCGGGAACGTAAGCCAGGGATCTCTTCGAAATGCGGTAACGGGTGGCCGATAACGTCGGAGAAGAGCGTAAGGATGCGGAGCGTCACGCCCCAAATCCAACGGTCGCCCACTCGTATTGCGGGATACACCATTACGTCTTCCTGATCCCTAAGGGCCAGAAATGTTGCATTCCTGACGTTCCATAAGTCTGCAACAGGGACCCAGAATGCCTCCGCGACCTCAACACTCGCAAGAAGTGGAGATAGATGAGTGCCGGTGGAGTAGACGACCGGGGACACTGTCAGCTCATGCTCACGCCCAGCCAGACGAATGACGATGTCTGAAAGCGAACCGATTCGATGAGTGTCGTTGATCCGTAGCCCGACTTCTTCGAACGTTTCCCGTTCCGCGACATTCGCCGCGGACTCCTCTCCCGGTTGCGCGATTCCACCAGGCAACGCCACATGCCCGGACCAAACATCCGTCTCAAATGCAGCGCGACGGATCATGCAGACGCTGAGGGTGTCCTCCGGACCGGACAGGATGATGGCGACAGCGGCCCACTTACGACGGGCGCTGGGGTCTGTGCTCTTGGGTGAATGGCGTGCCAACGCACGCGACACTTCTGATATGTCGAACATAGCTTGAGATGAATTATAGGGACGGCTGACGCTAGAAAAAAAGCGCAGCACTATGCGCAAAATTCCGGATTAGCGGGCCATTCGTCTTTTTGTAAATTTCCTTCATGACATTTAAGTACATTTGCGCCGTTGCAATCGGGATCTTCCTTCTGAGCAATGTCACAAGCGCTCAATCGCGCCTCGTTCGCAAAATCACGCTCGAAGAGGCGCAGGCGCGCGCGACGAATGAACAGAAACCAGCAGATCTCGCGCGATTTGCAGTCGATGCGGCGAGGTTTCACCGAGAAGCTATCGAGGCCGACTACCTACCCAAAATCAGTTCCATGTTCTCGAACCTGCATTTCAACAAGTTTATGGGTCAAACGATTCAGTTGGCCCGACGGCAAGCCGACTTACCACTGCTGGGTAAGGATCAGACAATCGTCGCTGTGACTGTCGCGCAACCCATCACGCCACTATTCAAAGTGCGTCAGGCCGTGAAGATTGCGAAAGCCGACGAGGCAATCGCGGAAGCCAAGGCCGGCGATTTAACCGCTCAAGCAACCGCTGAGGTCGAGCGGACTTATTTCGAGTTGTTAATCGCTCAGCGAAATCAAGTGGCAGCGGAGGCCAAAGCCAATTCGATCGAGAACGGTTTGCAGCTCGCGACGACCGGTACAGCTTCGTTCGGCAACATCATCGAACGTCGCGCGACACTTCTCGAGGCGAACAAAGATTTGGCGACAATAACCAGCCGTGTGAGGGAATTGACGGCGTCTCTGAATCAATTGATCGGTTTTGCTCCCGACACGGAACTGGATCTGGCTGAACCCGAACCTGTGAGCGAGACTGTTTCGCTCCAGGAAGCGACGCGACAGGCACAAGCCAACAGCCACGAGGTTGTCGCAGCCGAACAGGCTGTTGTCAAAGCGGAAGCGGCAACAAGGCTGTCGAAGCTGGACTATGTTCCAGATGTCGAGGTTATGGGTGGTTACTCATATGAAACGGCACTACCGGTGCTGCCGAAGGACTTCGCTTTCGTGGGTGTCATTGCATCGCTCAATATCTTCGATTTTGGTAAACGCGAAAAAACCATAAACGAACGACACTCGCAGCTTGCGATGGCAAGGGCAAACGTTGAACTGGTGAGAGCCAAGATCGCAGCTCAAGTTCGGAAGACGTTCCTTGATTTGGAGCGAACGCGACGCGTCCGCGACCTAACGCGACAGATTGTAGCAACCTACCAGGTATCTGCGGCCGATTCGGCACGGGCGCGCGCCGAGACGGAAATGTTTCAGGCGGAACTCGATTACCGTATAGCGGACTCCAATCTGAAGCGGATCATCGCCGGACGATAGCCGCTTCCCAGATTAAGCAAATGAATTCAAGAGCGCTGGCGATTCTTGCAATGATATTGACAGTCGTTGCTTCTCCGAGTCGCCATGAACAGAACAAACCGGAAACACTAGAGCCTGGTGAGAATGTCTTGTGGGAGGATCCGGGCGATTCTTCATTGCTTGATTTTCAGTATGGTGTCGGTGGAAGCGAGCAGCAGCCCCAACCTCCTTTCCGTTTTGTCAGCGAGGATGAGTCCGGGACAAATCCCAAGATCAATATAACGGACGGCCGCGGCACGGCTTGGAATCTCAAATGGGGAGAGGAAGCGAGTCCAAGCGTGTTCTGCTCGCGACTGGTGTGGGCGTGCGGCTACTTCGTCGAGACCGAGTACTTCGTTACTACTGGCCGCATTGAAGACGTGCACGGATTAAAACGCGCGAAATCGTACGTTTCGAACGACGGGTCGTTTCTGAATGCACGCTTTCAATTGCGAACTGATTCGCCAAAATACTTGAGTGGCCAAAGCTGGACATGGGCCAAAAACCCGTTCGTGGGCATGCACCAGCTTCAGGGGCTGAAGATTCTGATGTTGCTGGTTTCTAACTGGGACGCCAAAGATGCACGCAACACGGTCACCGCTCCGAACGGAGGCCTTCAAATGGATTCTAATCTGGCCATCTTTGCGGACGACCGTACAGGCGTGCGGCGTTACCTGTACGCAAATGATGATTGGGGGGCGTCGATGGGCAAATGGGGTGGTTTCGTTGGGCGGAGCAAATGGGATTGCAAAGGTTTCGAGGAGCAAACACCACGTTTCGTGAAGCTCCTGGGAAATGGCGCGCTTGAATGGGGGTTTCAAGGCAAACATCGCAAGGACGTGACGGCCGATATTCGCGCGTCCGACGTGCAGTGGTTGCTGCAATATCTGGGCAGGATCACCGACGACCAGATCCGGCGGGGCCTTGCCGCCAGCGGAGCGCTCCCGCAACAAACGGACTGCTACGCCCGAACTTTGCGACAGCGAATCGAGCAGTTGAAGCAGGCCGTGATCCAGGCTTCTCGGCCGCAAACCCACGCCTAGCGCACCGCAAGATTACGGACCCTGTAGACGAATCCTTCCGGCATTTCACATACAAGTTTCGAGCGTAACCGACTTGGATACTCCGATCCTCTACCGAGTCGTCGAACTCCTTAGATGACTGCAGTAAAGGGTTCACGATCCGGCGCTCTGATCAGGTTCGTGAGCGAACCCGATCAGGGCGGAACGAAGCGTGGGGCTGAAACTCGCACCTCGTTTCGGTCCCCTCGCTTTGCGGTTACTATTGTGGGGGCATGACCACGACGTACTGGACAGTTGTTCCGCCGTAGTACGGTTGATACCAGGTCGAACCACACTGGCTGTATCCAATCCCGTTGACAACGACCGTCGAACAGCCTGACGGCAACATGGATACAGTGGCTCCGAACGCGACTCCCGCCGCGACACCGCGAGCAACGGGATGGCCCCAGCGGTCATAATCACGGCCGACATCAATATCGCGGTGGACATCGATATCCCGATCGATGTCACGATTCACGCTGCGATTCACATCTATATTTCGGTCGACGCTGCGGTTGACCGTCTGGTTACTCCGGATGCTGGTATTCGCCACGTTGCGGTTTACTTGTGTTCCTCCGGCGGCCCGCTGGATGGACCCTCCCGCCCTGCGTTGAGCTTCGATGTGTGATGAAATGACCAACACTAAGACGACGATAGCGGCACATTTGGATTTCATTGTTCACTCCCAGTGTTTTTTGTTCTTGCGAATTTGATACGAACGGCGTCCGCCGGCGGAGTGAATGTGAACAGATCGTTATCGATCTGTGGGGTGAGATCCCAGGTTAGTGTGGCGACGTATTGCGGCTGCGTGGGCTTTGTTTTGCTGGTGAGGACGACCTTGCGAGGTACCGGCGTCTGACCCTTTTCAATCCAGACTTGCCAGTCGACGTTCGGCTGACGAACGGCGATGTGATCGCATTCCGTTCCATCGATCCGGCTCGTGCCGATGTAGCCGGCACTCGTCATGTCTTGCAGCAAATTCTCACCGGTGGCCATTTGAATGAAGTCGGCTAGCGGGAAGACTATCCCGTGACGCACTCGGATTGCATCCAAGGTCTTCGACACAGTTGGCGGCGCCGGCGTAGTGGCGTAGTAGTTCTGTTTGCTGCTGAAGAGAGTCAACATCTGTCCGTCATAAATGAACTGAAGATCCTGGTCATCACTACGCACCGAAGCATGAAGACGATCGGGCAGACGGACAGAGACGGTGTTGGATGCGTTTTTCTGGATCTTCATATCCGTGTCGACAATCTCATCCCTCGATGAGTCCGACATGATCCTGAATGTCTTCAAAGTGCCAAGAAAAGCGGACATTTTGTGCAACGCAGCTGCGGCCTGTTCGTCGATGGCTCGATCGGCGCCGGACGGCTTGTTGCGTTTGGCCGTTGGCGTCTGCGTTTGCGCCATAACGCTGACGGCACATAGGCTCAGCATTACAATCATGCGTTTCATAACTTCTCCTTAGGATTGAGATGATTAATCATTTGAATTTGAGAGGTGCGTGGGAAATGAACGTACGTCAGTCACCGCCTACGGTGTTTAATTCTCAACATCGTCGGCGGTCTAAGACTGCCGCTACGGTTCTAGAAACACGATTGACCGGGCCGCGGAAAAGAAGGTACGGGATGATGGCAAGCATCGTAGCGACCACGACTGCTTGGAGAGGCCGCAGGGAGTGCAACACAGCGAATTGATAAATGACATCCAAGAGAACGGCGATGACGAAGACCTTTCCGATGGATTTCCAACCATCGCGCAGCAGCTCGGCCCGCTGCGTGGAATGTTTGAAGATCGCCCAGAAGTATGCCGGTTTGCCGGTTTGCGCATCTTTGAATCCGTCGCGCACCGCAAAGAATGTGGCCATCAGAGGCTGCATATAGAATCGCATCGCAAGAGGGCCGCCCGGACGGGCTGCTATGTCACTCCAGAATTCAGAAAGCCATTCTGTCATCGCAACCTCCCACCACGAAGGGACGCAGGCTCGGCCTACAGGTGAAGGATAACTATCGCCAGAAGTCCAAAACCCAGAACGCAAACAGTAGCGGCGAGCATTCCTGCCAGTGACCGGTATTCCTCACCGCGATCCTCCTTCAACAGGTTTACTGTGTGCCGGTACTGTATCGTCGCGGCGGCAAGCGTAAGAACACCGATACCGATCATGCCGATTGCAAACTGTCGCGGTCCAATGAGGCTTTCCGTTGCACGGAATTCGTCAGCTTTAATTAAGTAGTCGAAGAACTTGTGAATGGTGAATCCGAAAGTGATCAGGGAAACAGCCGTCCTGATCCAAGCCATGAGCGTTCGATCGTAGGCGAGGAATGTGCGGCGGCAGCCCAAATCGCTGCTAGAGCGCATAATCGGAGCATAGAGCGGTGAATCCATGCTCTGCATCCGAATAACTTCCGACATGCAGAGACAACATTACCGGCCCCGAAGTTCCACGGATGTTCTGAGAATCGCCAACATTCAAAACTGACGAATAGGATACGGGCGCACCATCGTCGGGACATCGAGAAAACAAATGTGACGATAATGAGATAAATTTTTTAATTAACAGGTCTCTTCTTTGATAAAGGAATCGTCACACATATCTCGGTGCCTATCCCGGGAGCACTCTGTATTTCCATGCGCCCTCTGATGCAGAGAACCCTTTCTTTCATGCTCATCAGTCCGAGTCCCGCTTTTGTGCAGCTATCTGACGGCATGAACCCACGTCCAGTGTCCGACACTTTCAGCCGGAGTTCTCGAGGCCTTCGCTCCAGCACAACACTGACATTTGCAGCGTCGGCATGCTTGGCTATGTTGTTCAAACATTCTTGTGAAACGCGGAAAATGCAAAGTCCAACTTCGTCGGGCACATTCGGTAAATGCGGAGGAATCACAACGTCCATTTGAACGCCCTGTGTTTTTTCGAATTCTTCGCAGAGCGCTTTAAGAGCGACGCAAATTCCTGCATGCTTCAAGAGTGGTGGATGAAGGCAATGAGAAAGATTGCGGAGAGCGTTAGAAAGATCTGTGATGTTGTCGATGATTTGATTCAGCTCGCGCATTGGAGGAACGGAGTGCCGCGAGTGCCGATTCGCAATTTGCCGAACGGAAAGTGACATGAGTGCTATCCGGCTTCCGAGATCATCATGGATTTCCCGCGCTATTCTCTCGCGCTCTACCTCCTGCGCGTTAATCAAGCGCCTTGCGAATCCTTGAAGCCTGTTCAAGCTCTTCTCTTTTGATAACCGCAATTCCGTGATGTCGGTGTGCGCGATAACAACACGGGCGCCTTGGTAGCGGATTGGCGTCACCCCCATGCGGAAGTAGCGCACTTCTGAAGGTGAGTTATCCGAGTAATCCATCGTGAAAAAATGAAGTTTTCCTTTGAGGACCGCTTGAATGCCAGCTAACGCTTCTCGAGCATCTGCACATGACGAGCCCGCGCGCCTGCACACGTCCAAATAATTAACTCCTGGTCCAACGCCGTTGACTCGGGCGCCGGTCTGTTCAGCAAGTAAGAGCCACTTGTCATTAACTCCAACGATGTTTCCATTAGAATCGATCAATGCGATACGGTCCTCCGAATCGGAGGAGCATCCGGTTAGATCCGGAATCGAAGGGCGGGTCATTGCAATTGTCATGGCTGCAACCCTCTTTCTGACATTGCGTCTGTTAATGAGCTCAGCATTTGAAGCCTCGCTCTGTGATTCCCCCTCTAGCTACTTAACAGGACGTGTCCTTCGTCTGAGAAAGCTGCGTGACAATGTGATCGTTTTTTCGGAACGCTAAGTATAAGTGAAAATTATGCATCTCGCCAATCCGTAGATTTTCCGCCCACACATTTGTGTTACAGATTTGTTACGAATCGGATGGCGGTCGCCCTTTGGAGGTATCCAACATGTCGGCGGTGTGAAGTTCCGCCATTTTGAGGAACGGAAGGGCGACCATAAACGACCGGCAACATCGCTAGGGTTTCTCTGTTGTCTGTTTCACTCCTTGATGGAATACCTTCGCTCTTTCAGCGAGCATGCAGTCATCCCTCTTTTGCGAATTGTCGGCATACCAGTAAAGTGTGACAGCGATACCCGTACGCTTCCGGACTAACCAACGCACTTGTCCGGATACCCGCGATCACGCTGCTTTCATACAGTGAGCCCATGAGGCAGCGCCTGAAGACGGAGAGTTGGCCACTTGAGGAAATTCAGAAGGCAGCGGAGGAATGTTACATCTATGGCTATCCATTAGTTCTCATGGACGCCATGAGGCGCATGCATACAGCGGTGCCATTTCCTACTGCCGAAGGTGCGCCGATAAATCAATTCTCGCACTCCAGATTTCTGCCGGAGCCTCATGGAAAGGCTGCACCGCGGCCACATGCAGACAGCCTTCGCTCCACAGCATGGTTGGACCTCTCGAGGCAGCCGATGATCCTGAACATTCCTCCGACCGATCGATACTATGTGCTTTCCCTCTTCAGCGCATGGGGCGACCTTTTTGATGCGATTAGTCCTAGAACGACCGGGATGGAAGGCGATCGCATCGCGCTGACGGGGCCACGCTGGCGTGGCAGGCTGCCGGGTGGTTTGAAGCGGATCGTGGCACCAAGCGAAATGATCTGGATCAACGGCCGTATTCAAGCCGCCGACTGTGAGGATCTCCAGATCGTTCACTGCATGCAGGATGAATTCCGGCTGATCCCGTTAGTTGATTGGGGTAAGGCCGTACAGCCGCATACAAGTCCGTTTCGTTCGGACATCGACAAACACATCACGCCGGAAGAGCAGGTCCGGAGTCTTCCGGCACCGACCTTTTTTACACGCCTCTCGATATTGATGCGGAAGCATCGCCCGTACCCTCGCGATGCCGCGATGATCCGGCAGCTCGTGCGAATCGGATTCTCTCCGTCGAACGAATTTGCCTTCGAAACATTGCCGTCTGCAATTACGCAAGCAATGTTCGATGCAATCCCGGCGGCGAAGCTGACGATTGCTCGCGCGGCAGAAGCTCCGGCGATGAAAATGAATAATTGGGTCTTTCGTGTACATCCTCGTCGTTCTGAAACGAACTATTTGAGCCGGGCTGCCGCCGCTCGGAATGCATTCTGGAATTGTCTTGCAGAAGATGTCGTCGCTTTTCAGGCCACAGAAGACAGGACCGGCGAGGCACTTCGTGGTACGAATGCATATGTGATTCATTTCGGTCAGGAGCATGTCCCTCCAGTAAACGCTTTTTGGTCCATTACTGTGTATGATTCCCGGCGACTGCTCGCACCTAATGCTATTCACCGTCATGTTATTTGTGACCGGAATAAACTCCGACTGAACTCCGATCATTCTGTTTCGATCTACATTCAACACGGCTGGCCGGGTGCGGAGACAGATTCGAATTGGCTTCCGGCACCGAGGGATGCATTTGAATTACTTCTTCAGTTGTATTGGCCGAAAAGTGAAGTGCTGAGCGGCATCTGGCGGCCGCCTGCGCTGACGCGCCTCCGCTGAGATCCGGCCTAAAGCAGCAGTTAAGCACGCTTCCGTCAAGCAACTTTGGACCTTGGAGCAACGCGCTCACGGTTTACAGCGGGTGGCTTCCAGTCGCCGTTCAGGATTTCTTTCTTAGGAGAGTAGAGGCGCATGAATAGATTGAAGGCGCCAACTGGAGCGGGAAGCCAATTCGATTCCTTGTCGGGGCCGGGCGATTGGTTCTGGATATGCAGATTCAAGGACCCGTCCGCTTCAAACTTCAGCTTGTCTCTGTCACCGATGGCATAGCGACTAATCGGATTCGGCTCGAAAAACTGTTTCGAGTTGTACAAGGTAATGGACCAGAACGCATTTACTGGCGGAAGTTGACCTTTCTCGAACCGGATCACGTACTGATTTGTGCCGCTGAGGGGTTGGCCCTCCGCGTCTTTGGTTGCGCGAGGATAGAGAGCATCTTCCGGCAGGTTTGCGCCTAAGCCGATCATGGCCACGACTGCGCGGAAAAGATAGTTGGTTTCGTAGCGACCGACATCGTACATGACATCCCAACCGTTCACTTGTTTGCCTTGTGGTTTTGCGGCCTCGCGCGTGATTTTGGTCCGGCCGGCAAGCGCGCCTCGGTTGAGTGCTTCGAGCCCAACACTCTTCGCAATCGTGAAGTCAAACGTTTTGGGCGGGGCGATACCGATCGCCGCAAATCGCTTTATGGCAGGAGCGTCAGCTGCCTCAGGCGGATTTCCCTTCATCAGAGCAGTCATGAGTGAGAAGAAGGAGAGAGCATCGAGTGCAGCCACCTGTTCGACCGGTGGCGTTTTTGTGTCTAGACCTTCTTCGACCGGCACATTGGTCGGTGCTACGTATTCCGTACCCCACGCACTAAGCGGCGTCAATCGGTATTGATCCTGGATCGCGTGAACTGCCGAGAAGTCATTCTTTCCTTTTGTTAGCGTCCGTTCACCCACCAGCACGATGTTGGTTGGGGACTTGAACTCTTGCAAGCCCTCCGGCAGCGTTCCTTTCCAGGCTGGTCCTGTGATCGCAAAGTCACCCTTGCGGTTACCGGTAGTGCGAGTGCCTGGACAGGCAAACACGTTCGTCCACATATCCAGCAATTGGATCAGGTAATAGCGATCTGCAGTTGCTGGAACGCTCAGAACCATCGGTTCCTTGCTCAAGTCGAGCCAGGCAGAAGAATACAGAGTGTCGGCATTCGGACTCACGACATCGGTAAAAGACGGGTCCGGAAACGTTCTCATGTGCAGGAATTGATTGATCGGAGCCTTCCTGTGCGATGTTCTTGGAACCGCCGTTAACACTCTCCGAGTGATATCCATCAGAACCAGCGGGTAGCCGAAGACGTAAGCGTCGTCGGCAATGCGCACGGCTTCTTCGGCGCTCAATTGATTACCAGCCATAAATCTCCTTTGAAATTCGGATTGCAACCAAAGCGCTCTCAGACGTCGAGTTGGTTTCACGGCCAATTCTGGCGCGTGGTTTGGTCAGAGAGAAGGCAGACAATTCCCGATTTCCTTCGCAAAATGTTCCTAAAACAAAGCAGGAAAACATCCCACTGAAAAAAACCTTTCGAGTTAGGGATTAGCCCAGATGCCTCAGGGTGGCGCTCAATTCGCGTAGACGCCTGGAAGCTCGTGTTCAAGAGACAGGACTTCAAGGGCTTCGAGGTTTGGCAGCGCGACTTCACGCATCTGCGATTCCCCAACCTCTACAATCTTCGTGCAGATCCCTTTGAGCGCGGTGACGAGAGCGTGTTTTATCAGAAGTGGATGGCAGACCGAATGTTTGTTCAAGTACCGATTCAAGCGCTCGTCGCGAAGTGGATCGAGAGCTTCACGGATTTTCCTCCACGTCAAAAGCCCGCGACCTTCAATCTGGATCGCGTGATGGAAAGCATGATGGCGCCAAAGGCCGCGTAGGCTTTCGGGCGTGTTCTCCGGCGAAGCCGCGGAGCGGCGAAAACAACTTTAGCCACGGGCGTCAGCCCGTGGAATAAGAACTGCAGACAAGCCAGTCCCGTTCGGGACGGTACAACCTGGAACTGGAGAATTGTATCGTCCCTCCGGGACTGTCGCCGCTGGTTGTTTTATTCCACGCGCTGACGCGCGTGGCTGGAATTGTGGCGCTCGCTTCGCGAGCTGGGCCGCGTCTGCGGATCTTGTGCTCGTGTTCACAGATGCAGACGCTGTAAAATCGCTGCTGCGCGGGAAGCTTACTCTGAGTGGAGATGCGTCCGCGGCTGCGGGGCCGACGGGCCGTAAAGCCGAAGCCGGTATGGATGTGTTGTTGACCTCGGGAATACTATCCTACTCACATTCCAAAGGTCTGTTCGCCCGGCATTTCCCTGGAAGGTGCAGCCGTCACCATTGACGACCGCAGCAACCACAAGGTTTACTGAAAGTACATCAATGGCGACGAAATGTAGCGGCGGTCTATCTCTTGAGGCTGCGCGCCGTCGCGCTTGCGCTTCACGGACGGCCGTTACAGTTCACGGCCGAAGGCCGAGGGGATGAATGGTCAAACGGGCCTTCTTCGAGACGAGCGCGGCTGACGAAGAGTATGTTCGAAAACGCCTGAACCTCGCCGATGCTTTCGTTAGTGAGCATCCTCTCGCGCCGGAACACATTTCTGAGTTAGAGAACTGTGAAATCCTCTCGGTGTTCATCTATTCGAAAATCGATGAATCCACAGTCGGTCGGTTACAAAATCTGAAAATGATCGCGACGCGCTCCACAGGTTACGATCATATTGATCTCAAGTACTGTCGATCCGCTCGTATCACGGTCTGCAACGTCCCCGTTTATGGCGACAATACGGTCGCCGAGCACACCTTCGCTTTAGTTCTCGCGCTCTCGAGAAGAGTGATTCAGTCCCATAACCGGGCACGCATCGGCGATTTTTCACTGACCGGTCTTCAGGGATTTGATCTACGCAATCGAACGATTGGCGTCGTAGGCACGGGTCACATTGGAGTGCACGTTATCCGTATCGCGCGCGGCTTCATGATGAGAGTCGTCGCATACGATGCTCGGCCTGATAAGCGGCTGGCGGACGCGTTGGATTTCGAATATCTCGACGCGTTCGAAGATCTGTTAGCGGCCTCGGATATTGTGACCTTGCACTGTCCCTTGGTCGCATCGACGCACCACCTGATTAATGCGCAAAACATTTATCAAATGAAGAAGGGAGCCTTGCTGATCAACACCGCGCGCGGAGGATTGATCGATACCGACGCGCTGCTTGCGGCTCTTTCATCGCAACACCTCGGCGGTGCGGGACTCGACGTGTTTGAGGGCGAGACCTTGATCCAGGAAGAGAAGCAATTGCTTTCGAGCGATTACAACACGGACGAGCTTCGAACGCTGGTAAAGAATCTTGCCCTATTTCGACAGGAGAACGTCATCGTGACGCCGCATGTGGCCTTCAACAGCAGCGAGGCCTTGGAGCGTATTCTACTGACCACGATTCAAAACATCATCGGGTTCGAAACCGGCAAACCGATCAATGTGGTCTCGTGATCGCGGGATCGATTGCCTATTTCTTCTTCGTTTTGTTCTTCTCGAAGAAATCGAACGTCTCCGGAAGGACTTTGGTCCATGCCTCAGTGTGCGAGCCGCCGGGGACACCAATGAATGTCGCGTCCACGCCTGCCTTCTTCGCCAGCTCGACCATTTGCTTCGACGCATCGTAGGACATTGTTGTGTCCTGGTCGCCATGCACGGCTAGCACCGGAATGTTCTTCAGCTTCGCGTAAGGAAATTCCTCAGGCGTGAGCGGGCCGGCGCTTGGTGAAATCGCGGTCCAACGCTCAGGATATTTCTGGGCGAGATACCACACTGCACCACCGCCTGCGGAATTACCCATCAGGTAAGTTCGATTCGGATCGGTGTTGTACTCTTTCGCGACGAGATCCGTGACATAAAGAATGTCCATCTCACTGCGCTCGAAATCTTCTTTGGTTGCAGGAGCCGCAGCGTTACCTCGTCCGCCGCCACCACCACCTCCGCCGCCACGCTGACCGCCGGCCGGCGCTGCCGGACGGGGAGCCGGAACCATCTTGAATGGGTTGTTATATCCGCCGTCGACGACGGTTGCTTGAGGTTTGTATCCGGTGATTGCGGCGACAACGTATCCGCGCTCCTCGGCAATCTTCGCCAGCGCACCGTCACCGCGCTGAAACGGAGCGTCTGCGGGCTGGCTTGCGCCATGGGTCACGATCACAAGGGGCAGCCTTGTGTTCTTGTTCCACTTGGCCGGCACATAGAGATGATACGGAATGCTTTCTCCAGTTCCCGGGAATGAATAAGTGCGCTTCTGATCGCCTTTGGCCTGATATTGGGGATCCTTGGGATCCGGCTGTGGCGCCTGCGCGTTCAAAATGCCGAGCGACGCAAGAGTTATAACAAACAGTGCTAAACATCGTTTATGCATCAAATCATCTCCTGAAGCATATTCCCCTCCTCGTGAGGAGGGGTGGAGGCGACCTCGAGAAAATGTCGCGCAGCAACTTTATTGGGAGCGGACGGGGTGGTGGAGCACACAACCTGTACAGGACTTGTGATTCACCACCCCGTCTGCGCCGATTTGGTGGCTTCGCAGCATTTTCTTACTGGCGCAGCCACCCCTCCTCACGAGGAGGGGAATACGCCCCCGACTCCAAACTCCGGCAATTTCAAACTGACCCAGTGATGCCTAGTGCGTACTCTTGAACGATAGAGGGCGTTTCGACTATTCTCAAGGACTCCAAATCGAGGTCAAAGATTATGAGCCATTGTGTTCAAGAATCGATATTAACCGAAGACCGCCAGATCCAAGAGTTGATATCCAGGGCCCGGGCGGCGCAGGCCATTTTCGAGTTGTTCTCTCAAGAACACGTCGATGCCATCGTCAAAGGCATCGGCAAGTATGTTTACGACAATGCCGAACCATTGGCGCGCATGGCTGTCGATGAGACCGGCATTGGCGTCTACGAGGACAAAGTTCTCAAGAACAAGAGCAAGGCTCGCGTGATCTGGAACAACCTGAAAGACAAGAGGTCGCGGGGCATCATCGGTGAGGACGCCGAGAACAATATGGTATTCGTGGCAAAACCCATGGGCGTGGTGGCCGCGGTTACACCTGTCACCAATCCCGTCGTGACACCGATGTGCAACGTTATGTTTGCTATCAAGACGGGTAATGCGGTGATCTTCGCTCCACATCCCAAGGCCGAAAAGTTGACGGCTCATTTGACTCGAGAGTTCATGAAGATCGTGAAAGCCAACGGCGGGCCCGACGATCTGATCCAAACCATCCAAAACGGTACGATCGAAACGACACAGGAATTGATGAAGGTCGTGGATGTCATCGTCGCGACCGGCGGCGCCGCCATGGTGAAGTCGGCGTATTCGTCGGGCAAGCCTTCATTTGGCGTCGGTGCGGGGAATGTGCCCGTCATTGTCGATAACGATGTGGATTTGGCCGACGCAGCCACCAAGATCGTTAACGGTGCTTCCTTCGATAACGGCATCATCTGCTCGCATGAACAGTTCGTGCTTGTTCCTGAGGAAAAGTACCGCGTTGCCCTCGAGTCTTTCGAGGCGACCGGCAAGGTTTGGTTCACCGAGGATCAAAAGCTGATCCAGAAATTCCGTGACGTCGTCTTTCCGGACGGCCGTTTGAATAAAGATGTCGTGGGAAGATCGTGCCGCGAAATTGGCGCGATGGCCGGTGTCGACATTCCCGCGAATGTTCGCATCATCCTGCTGCCGGCAAAGGGCGCGGGCACGGATGATGTTCTCGCGAAGGAAAAACTGTGTCCCGTCGTCGCGATCATGCCGTACAAAACGTTTCAGGAAGCCGTCGCAAAAGCGAAAGCCAACCTGCTCGTCGAAGGTGCCGGGCATTCCGCGGCTGTTCACTCGAATAACGAAAGTAATATTCGCGTGGCCGGCCTGGAACTTCCTGTGAGCCGTTTAGTGGTGAACCAGCCGTGTTCGTTTACCGCAGGCGGTTCGCTGACGAATGGCTTCGCTCCGACAACGACACTCGGTTGCGGTTCCTGGGGAGGGAACTCCATCTCTGAGAATCTCGACTACAAGCACCTGATGAATGTGTCGCGGATCGGCAAAGTCATCAGCGGCAAGAAAGTTCCAACGGACGCCGAGATCTGGGCCTGAAACTCGCGTGAAATCTTTTGGCTTAGCCATCTTCCTACTCGCTCCGTTTCTTCACGCACAATCGATCAACCCGCGAGACCTGGAAGGCATTTGGACCAATGCCACCATTACGCCGTTCGAGCGTCCGGCGGAACTCGGTGGGAGAGAATTCCTCACGGAAAAAGAAATCAAAGAATTCGAAGCGCGGGCAGCCGAGAACCGCGTCGACCGGCCGCCGCAGGCCGGCGACGTGGGTAACTATAACCAGTTCTGGTTTGATTCCGGCACTAAGGCGGTGAAGACGAGACGCACGTCACTAGTCGTGGAGCCGAAGAACGGACGTGTACCGGTAAAGCCGGAGGCACGAGCGAAGCGCGATTACGACGCCGCTCACATGACGGATTCTTACGAATACATGAGCGTCTGGGATCGCTGCATCACGCGCGGTGTTCCTGGCGGAATGTTCCCGACGGCATACAACAACGCCTATCAAATCCTGCAAGTCCCGGGTTCGGTCGTCATCCTATACGAGATGATCCACGAGGTTCGCATCATTCCAATCGATGGACGGCCACATCTGCCACCGAGTGTCGGGCTCTGGAACGGGGATTCGCGTGGACGCTGGGAAGGAAACACGCTGGTAGTAGATACCACCAACTACAACAACAGAGGATGGATTGCTACCGGCGTTGCCACAGGTATCCGAGGAATTCCTCAGAGTGAAGCGCTGCACGTCGTCGAGCGCTTCACTCGCGTCGATCGCGACACGATTGATTACGAAGTCACCATCGATGACCCGAATGTGTATTCTCAGCCATGGAAGGTGATTATTCCGCTTACTCGCGATCCGGAGTACCGGATCTTCGAATATGCCTGCCAAGAAGGAAACCACGCTGTCGAAAATATCCTTAGCGGCGGCCGAGCAGCGGAGAATTCGCGGACGCGATGACACTGACTGACGTTCGGGCCCGTCTCCAAGAGCTCGCGAGCAGGGAAACGGCTGAAGTCCTGCAGCGGTTTTTCAAGACCGGGATAGGCGAATACGGCGAAGGGGATGTTTTCATCGGCATCAAAGTGCCCCCGCTTCGGAGACTGGCCACCGAGTCTCAGAGCCTGCCTCTAAAGACGATAAAGGGCCTCTTGAAATCCAAGATTCACGAGGAACGTACGCTCGCCGTCATGATTCTGGTTTGCCGATTTGCGCGCGGTGATGAGCGCCTTCGCGAACAGATCTACGATTTCTACCTGGCTCACACGGCCTTCATCAATAACTGGGATTTGGTCGATGGCTCCGCGCCTTACATCGTAGGGCCATTTCTCTGGAAGCGCCCCCGCCGCCGGCTTTACATCTTCGCGAGGTCAAAATCCATTTGGGAAAGACGCATCGCGATTATTTCGACGCTACACTTCATCCGGCAAAACGATTTCGCCGATGCCTTGAAAATCGCAGCACTCCTGCTTGATGACGAACATGATCTGATTCATAAGGCCGTCGGATGGATGCTCCGCGAGATCGGAAAACGCAACATGGCTGTCGAAGAATCGTTTCTGAAAACCCACCATCGACAAATGCCGCGCACGATGCTGCGCTACGCCATCGAGCGTTTCCCGGATTCAAAACGCAGGGAGTATCTCCTCAAGCCGCCCGTGGCATAAATACTTCCGCATTGCTGGCACCGGCGATCTCTGCCCAAACGCCGAGCAATCCTTCCCTGAGCTCGGTGCGAACTGTTTCCGTATCGACCGGCTTGGGGAACTTGATCGACGTCATTAGCTTTCTTCCGCGACGCGTCCGTCCTTTGATCATTAGAACCTCGGGTGCGATCATCACCTCGATTTCGTTGGCGTTGATTCCAGGTACAAAAGCTCTGGCTGCGAACTCGTTGTCTTCTTTCGTCAATGTGAGACGCGGGCGCCAAACCTCATCCACATTGACGGCCATCCAATCTGCGAAGTCCTGCCGCACTTCATTGAAGATGGTTTCTCGGGTTTGATCCGGTGTGCCGGAGTTCTTCACTTGAATAACTTGGGCTGTTTCCATCATATGAATCCCCTTCCGAGTTGAGCCATTGCAACCGGCGGACCAAATGCAATCGTGAAGACAATACGAATGAAGTCTGGCCGAGGCTCCTCTTTTGTTTTGCCAATTGTGCAAAATAGTTCGACCGCGCTCCATTGTGTGAGACGTTATGACGATGAAAGACACGGTGTTCACGATGCGTTCGACTCCGTACAAGTTCGGGCCGGGAGTGACTGAGGAAATCGGCGACGATTTGGTGTCGCTCGGTTTAAAGCGCGTGCTCGTCGTGACCGATCCTGGCGTTGCGGGGACAGGCCTCTCGGAACGTGTGCTCGGGCTGATCCGCGAGAAGGGAATTGAGACGGGGTTGTTCGATGGAGTCACGATTGAGCCTACTGACGTTTCGGTCAAAGCAGCCATCGAGTTCGCGCAATCCTTCCGCGCGGATGGATACGTGGCCATCGGCGGCGGCAGCGTGATGGATACGACGAAGATCATGAATCTCTATGTCACTTATCCCGCGCCGTTCTTAACCTACGTCAACGCTCCGATCGGCGAAGGCCGCCCTGTGCCGGGTCCGCTTCGGCCCATGGTTTGTCTGCCGACCACTGCCGGCACATCGTCGGAGAATACGACTGTCGCGATCGTGGATATCACCGACCTGCACGTAAAGACCGGGATCTCGCACCATTATTTGCGCGCAGCGCTCGGTATCCTCGATCCTGTGAATTCACTCACCGTGCCGCCGATGGTGAGCGCGTGCTCCGGCGCAGACGTGCTCACGCATGCGATCGAGTCTTATACCGCTCTCGCTTACAATGAGCGCGAAAAGCCCACAACGCCTGCTGAGCGGCCGCCTTATCAAGGCGCCAATCCCATCAGCGATCTCTGGTGCGAAAAGGCAATCAAGCTTGTACGTGAGTTTCTTCCCAAGGCGGTGAAGGACGGACGGGACCACGAGGCGCGCACCCAAATGATGCTGGCGACGATCTATGCCGGAATGGGATTCGCCAACGCCGGCGTGCACCTTCCGCATGCGATGGGATATCCGATCGCTGGAAATGTTCGGGCATTCCGTCCCCAGGACTACCCACAGAAGAAACCGCTGGTGCCGCACGGCATGTCCACATCATTGGGCGCACCGGCATCTTTCCAATTCACTGCCAAGGCAAAACCGGGACGCCACAAAGAAGTCGCAGAATGGCTGGGCGTGAAGACCGCCGGCTCCAGTCCAGATGCAGCCGGAGAGGCGCTGCGGGAAGGTTTCATCGAATTCATGCAGAGCATCGGCATGCCGAACGGACTGCAAGCGGTTGGTTACACGTCCGCCGATATCCCGGCGCTCGTGGAAGGCACGCTGAAGCAAAAGCGGCTCATCGCCTTATCGCCCGAACCTGTCACGCACAAAGCCGTCGAGAGAATGATCGAGAAATCCCTCGTGGTGTGGTGATCTCGACATGTTGGTGACTCGATCAATCCGGTAGTGGGTCAGTTTGAAATTTTGACCAGTGTCTGGAGTTGGGCATATTCCCCTCCTCGTGAGGAGGGGTGGCTGCGCTACTGAGAAAATGACGCGAAGCCTCCTTAGCGAGCGCAGGCGGGGTGGTCGCTCACAACGAACCTGGTGTGTGGGCAACCACCCCGTCCGCTCCATCAAAGGTGGCTTCGCAACAT
>JACXTT010003705.1_pt1 | contig 23282 bp, 20 predicted proteins | sample 9270951 | NCBI WGS metagenome assembly JACXTT01 (sample SAMN15532306, study PRJNA645909) | rock metagenome | isolation source: weathered quartz diorite | place: Puerto Rico | collected 2017-06-21
AACTGCTGAAACCTAGTGCATCTACCGTTTCGATCTGACCTCTGACCGCTGCCATCTCCCGTAATCGCGTAGAATGAGCTCTCCATGATCTCGTACGTGCTGCTGCGGGTGTTCCTCATCCTGCTCCTGGTGGCAGCCAATGCGTTCTTCGCCGCCGCGGAGTTTGCCCTGGTCAGCGTACGCGAAACCCGAATCCAACAGTTGATCGAAGCGGGACGAGTAGGTGCGCGGACCGTCCTGAAGCTGCATCAGCAACTCCAGCGCGTCGTCAACGGCGTGCAACTGGGAGTGACCGTCTGCAGCTTGACGCTCGGGTGGGTGGGCGAGCCGATACTGGCGCGGTTATTCGAAGGCGGAGTTGGACACATTCCCTATGCCGCGGTGTATGCGCACGCCTGCGCGGTTGCCGTCGCATTTGTTCTGATCACGGGTCTGCACGTCATCCTGGGTGAACTGGTTCCGAAGTCGCTTGCTTTGCAACGGGCTGAGCGAGTTGCGCTGGCGGTCGCGGCTCCCATGGACGTCTTCCTGACCCTCACCGGGCCGCTGACCGCTATCATGACTCGGATCGCTGGTTTGGTGCTGCAAGCCTTTGGAACCCGCGATATTCGCCACGGATCGGTGCATTCGCCCGACGAACTCAAACTAATCGTGACCGCAGCGCATCACTCCGGACAGCTCTCCCCGGCACAGGAAGAGATGCTTTTGAATGCGCTCGAATTGGACAACATCACGGCGCGTCAGGTGATGGTGCCGCGTCCGCGTATCTTTTCGCTGCCGGCCGATCTCAACCTGGATGAAGCGCTGTCGCGTGTCGTCGAGGAGCAGCACTCGCGCATCCCGGTGTACGATCCGCAGCGTGGGCCGGAGCACATTGTCGGCGTGCTCTACGCCAAGGACCTGATGCGCTGGACCCGCTTTCGGCTGACGTTGAGTTCGAGTCCGGCTTCGGCTCTGCGTATCTCTACCATGAAGATCAGTCAGATCATGCACGACGTGCTGGTCGTCCCGGAGACCAAGTCGTTGCTCGAACTTCTGAGCGAGTTTCAGCAGCGCAAGCGACATCTCGCGATGGTAGTGGATGAATTCGGTTCGACCGCCGGCGTGGTTACCGTCGAGGATGTGCTGGAACAGTTGGTGGGCGAGCTGGAAGATGAATTCGACGTTGCGTCCGCGCAGCCGGTTACGGATGCCAACGCACCGCTGGAACTCGACGGTGCCGTCAACATTCGCGACCTCGAGGCTCAATATGAGTTGAAGCTTCCGCAGGACGAAGGCTTTGAAACCCTGGCCGGGTTCGTGCTCTCGCGCTTGCAAAAGATTCCGAAGGAAACCGATGGCTTCGAATACGAGGGACGGCGGTTTGTGGTGGGGAAGATGGAAGGGAATCGGATCGCAACCGTGAGGATAGAGCAGGTGCCGGCGGCGAAGCAGCTAGCGGGCGACTAACTACTTCAGCCGCTCCCACGTGATCGTCCAGATCACCAATATCTCTTTTCCGTCCTTTTGCTTTTCGCTCTCCATGCCGCGGAAGAAGAAGCGGTCCTCGCTGACCAAGTGATACGGCCGGTCTTGAATCGTTCCCACAAAGCTTGGAGACCAGGCGGTTTCCGGAAGATGAACCATGGTGCGCTCCTTCTCGTGTATTTCGAAAGTTCCGCAGTAAGAAGTAAATCCGTCGAGGGCGGACGCAGCTTCGGCTGTCGTGGGAGTATCGCCGGCCCAGCGCGGGCGTCCAGGTTTCATCAACTGCGCGCACATGTGCCCGGAAGGGGTGTATACCAGGAAACCCGTGGCGTTCGGCCCCAGGTCGGGATATGGAGTGGTGCGTCCATCAGGATACTTATTTTCCGTCGATACCAGTTTCCACGCGCCTAAGAAATACGCGCGCACCGAACTCTTAGGCTGATATTCGGCCGGCCCGCCGCTGGGGGCCTGAGCGCCAGCTAAAGCGCATGTGAGAAGCAAGGACAGTAACGCTCTGCGCACAGGTTTCCTCCGATGGCGTAGCCGCAGTATTGTACGACGATCGAGCCAGGTATCGATCGCGAACTTTGCTCACGCCGTCGGAACTGAGAGAATGCTGTCTTCATGATCGGCCAAATCACCAGACGCCTTCTCTACACCGTGCCAGTCATCTGGCTCGTCGTCTCTACAGTTTTTCTCCTGATCCACTTCGTCCCGGGCGATCCCATCCAACAAATGCTCGGAGAAGGCGCGGCCGCAGGCGATATCCAGGCAGCGCGCCACGCCTACGGACTCGACGTCCCGCTCGGACAGCAATATGTGAACTACTGGAAGGGCGTGCTCCACGGAGACCTGGGGAAGTCGCTGCGCTTCAACGAGAGAGTCACGTCCCTGATCGCAAAGCGATATCCGTTTACGTTACAGCTGACGTTGGCGTCGTTGTTAGTTGCCGTTATGCTGGCGATCCCCGCAGGAGTGCGCTCCGCACGCCGCCGCAATCGTTGGGATGATCGCCTGCTGAGCGTGGTCAGCCTGTTTGGCCTATCCTTCCCGAACTTTGCGCTCGGGCCCGTGCTGATTCTATTTTTCGCCATCGAGTTAGGATGGCTGCCAGTCTCCGGCTCCGGCACCTTCGCCCATCTGGTCCTGCCCGCGATCACCATGGGCGGCGCACTGGCCGCGATCCTCACGCGCATGGTGCGAACCTCGATGCTCGAAGAACTGGGACAGGATTACATTCGCACCGCGCGCGCGAAAGGCTTGCCGGAGCGGACCGTGGTTTATCGGCACGCATTGCGTAATGCGATGATCCCGATTCTGACGGTTTTAGGCTTACAGTTCGGCGCACTATTGGCCGGCACAATTGTCACTGAGACGATTTTTTCGTGGCCTGGAATTGGACGGCTGACAATCCAGGCGATTGCGAACCGGGACTACTATCTGGTTCAGGGGTGCATTCTGGCGATTGGGTTGACGTATGTGGCGGTGAACTTCTTGACGGATCTGTTGTATTCGGCGGTGAACCCGAGGATCAGGTAATGAAGCGCGACTGGACTGCCGAGCAAGTGGATACGTGCAAGAAATACAGTTGCACATTCTTGGAGGCAGAGGCGAATTCAAAAGTGGGTCTGGCTGTCCCTACCCTAGGGAAATTGCCAGTGAATGGTTTGCGGCACCCTCCCACCGAAAACATGTTGGGTTGGTTTATCTGGTGTGGCGCAGAATTATCCGAAGATCGAGAGTTCTTTGAACCTTTGCATGTCTGGCACCTGGAAGAAAGGTGCCCAGAGGTGCTCAAGTTTCTTGGTCTACCGGCAGGATATCGTTTTCTGCTCGCAGGCGACCACGTCGACGTTTGGTTTGATCTGAAATTGTTGGCAGTCTGAAAAGAGTTATGTCCACCGCCGCCATCTCGCTCCCCCGTCTAGCCCGCCACAACCCCTTGGCAGCGCTGGGAGTTGTGTTGGTCGCAGTGTTCGTGTTCTGCGCGCTCTTTGCCCTCTGGCTCGCTCCCCAAGACCCCGCCCGCATCGATCTGCCTAACCGCCTGCAGTCGCCTTCCACGCAGCATCTCGCCGGCACCGATGAACTTGGACGCGACATTCTCTCCCGTCTGATCTGGGGCGCGCGCATCTCGATGTTTGTCGGCAGCAGCGTGGTCGTTTGTTCGCTCTTCCTCGGCGTGATCATCGGCAGCCTCGCCGGATATTACGGCGGACGCATCGACCGCTTCGTCAACATCGTGCTGATGAATGCGTTTCTTTCGTTTCCTGGCATTCTCATCGCGATTGCCTTTGTTGCCTTCCGTGGACCCGGCATATTGAATCTGGTGCTCGCGCTCTCGCTTGGTGGATGGGTTGGCTATGCGCGCCTGGTCCGCGCTCAAGTACTGGCCGTGCGCGAGAGGGAGTTTGTCGAAGCGGCGCGGGCGCTGGGCGCGAATGACTTGCGTATTTTGCTCCGGCACATCCTCCCCAACATTATTCAGCCGGTGATTGTCCAGGCGGCGATTGGTATGGCAGGCGCGATTTTGGCGGAGGCAACCATGAGCTTCTTAGGTCTGGGAGTGCCGCCTCCGACCGCCAGTTGGGGATCCATGCTCAACGATGCGCGCTCGCATCTGTTCGACGCGCCGCATCTGGTGCTGTTTCCCGCTCTGACGGTCATGCTAGCCGTACTCGCGTTTAACTTCATCGGCGACGCGCTGCGCGACGTGCTCGACCCCCGCGCGCGCATCGAAGCCGGACTCTGACCGGCTACTGCTTGGCCAGCGGCGACGGCGAAATCGGCGGGGTGGGAAAGGGCCCTTCCGCTTTCACTAGGGACAATTCCTCAAACAGAATTGGCGGAACCACGCAGGAGACAACCGGGATGTTGGCGGTCGCGGCGGTTCCGAGGGAGAAGATCGACCCCAGACGTGGGATGAACTGGTCAGTAAAGACAGTCGGTGTGTCTCCAACCTCCACGATGTCTTTGAAAGCGCCCGGGGAAACGTCGGCCAACTCCAGGCCGCGCACCAGTTCTTCGCGTCCGTCCGGATAAAGACGGTACACTTCGGCGAGCGTGCCGGAGGGACCGGCGTCGGGGTTAGCAGTCATGCGAGCGATTACACGCAGGAATCCGGCGGACGCTCCGCCCCCGACGCGACGTACCACAATCCCGTAAGGCAGTCCCCGGTCACGCACGCGACGGAGCAGGTCCTCGCGCAGCTTTTGCGCGTTGACCGAATTTTGCGAATTCAGAAAGAGATTGCTGGGGGACGCACCCCATCCTCGGCGGCTGCCAGTGCTCTGCAAGACGGAGCGAACCGGGGTGCGAGTGGCCAGCAAGGTTTTCAGGATTCCGCTTTGCACCAGGACCGTCTGGCGGGTCCTGACGCCATCATCATCTATCTTGGCGGCACCCAGAAGCTTCGCGCCTTTGTATTCGGACTGCAGGGGATCGTCAACGACGCTCAAGAAGTCGGGCAACACCCTGCCTCCGATCTTATCGATGAACGACGTGCCTCCCATCTGCCCCATCATTTGATTGAAGAAAACCTCGAAGCGAGACTCGTCGCTCATCGGCGGCCGCATGCTCGAGAGGCCGGTGGCAAACTGCTGCGCGAAGATTTCTCCTGAGGCGGCCCCCTCGAAAAGCACGGGACCGTTATAGCGGTCCATGGTGGGCGCGCTGCGCAGTTTCTGAAGGCGGGCTGCCATGGCTTTTACGTCCGCCAGCAGAACGGTGGCAGAAGGTATGTCGGGTCGTGACCGCCCGTAGAATTCCAACGTGTCGGTAAGAGGAAGCCCGTCTTCCGCCTGGGTTTCGGCAGACACCTCGAGCTTGAGCAGAGGCTGGGAGCGAGTGAAGGTTGTACCCTCGCTGTTTACATAGCGGGTATAGAAATTCTGCTGCTGAATCTCGACCGCGGAGCGGGAGATCTCCGGAGAAGAATGAAACACGGCGGAGAGCTGCCGCGCCAGTGACTCCAATTCCTTGAGTTCCGTTGCCGACGCCTCCTTGGCCTCCATCACCGTGGCCGCAGGCTCTTTGGAGAAGTCGGGCAGGTCCTCGGTTCGTTTGCGCATCTGCATGGCGGCGCGTTTTCCGGAAAGATCTTCCAGCGCCTTCTTGTACTGGGTGTCGGTGGCAAGCCAGAGTTGGCGGCGGATCTGATCGTAGTTCTCGTCCAGCGGCGCGGACGAAATGTTGCCGAACATGTCGCCGAACCCGCCGCGCAGGCGCGACATCGCGAAGTAATTGCTGTTATCCAGTGCGTAATCGCCCACGCGCACTTCGACGCCGATCACGCGTCGCCGTCCCGGTTCGGCGTGAGTCAGGCTCCCCAACTTGGCGGAGACCGTCGCTTCATTGACCTCATCCATGCGATAAGCGATGAAGTAAGGCTTATCCATCCCTTGCAGCTGGAGTTGCTTCACCGAGCGCGTCAATTCGTCCTTCATGGCGCGCAGCGCCACATCGTCTTGCGGCAATGCAACCGGGGAAAGGATGAGAACTGTCGCTGCGAGACAGAAAGTACGGAACCGGAAACGCGAAGCCATTGTCTTCGGCATGTCAGTTCTCCTTCAGGCCAGTTGGAGGAGGGAGGATGGGCACGCGCTCTTGCGATTTTTCCTTGCGTTGAACCTCGATCTGGGAAATGAGGAGGCCCGGGGAGCTGGCAGAAACGGGAACCCAGCCCGACTCCGCGCCGCAAATGCCGTTAAAGACAGCCACCTGGTCGTCGGCCGCGATGATTTTGCTGAAGGCAATCAGCGGAGTTCCGATCAGGTCCACACCCCGCACGAGCTCTTCCTTGCCATCCGGATAGATGCGATACACCACCGTCGGACGCACATTGAATGCGTTGGGCAGGATGCGCTGCGTAAAAGTGAAGCCGCCTTCAATGTCGTCGAACAGAAGTCCATACGGCTTGTTGGCAATCTTGATCTGCTCCAGCAGGAGTTTCTTAAGTTCAGCGCGGGACACCTGTTTCGAGGACTCTACGATCAGATTCGATTGCCGCGCAACCACGTGATAACCCTGCTGTCTCCGGCCGTGACCGTTGGAATGATCGAACCCCGCAATAGGCGTCCGGGACATAAGGAAGTTCTTCAGGATGCCGTGCTCCACCACCGTGAGACGCCGGGCTTTTACTCCTTCATCGTCGTAAGGGTAGTAGCCGACCAGTTCCGTGCCGGCGAGCTGGCGCACGGTTGGATCGGAATAGACCGAAAGAAAATCCGGGAGCACGGACTGGTTAACCTTTTTCTTGAAAGTCTGGGCCTCATCTTCGTTCTTCTGGCGTTGTCCCTCGATGCGATGTCCGAATATCTCGTGGAAGAAAACGGCGCTGGATCGCCCCGAGAGAATGGCCGGGCCGGTGTAAGGATCAGCCATCGGTGCGTCGTGGAGTGCGAGCAGAGTCTTGACCATCTGGGCCACGTCCCACTGAAGCGTAGCTTCGTTCGGCAGGCCCTCGGGGCGGAACGACATATAAGTCTGGTGGAGGGGAAGTAACATCCCGTCATCCGCTTTCGCGGTCGCTGTAATGATCACACGGTAGAAGGGGCTGGACATCTGCACGCGGCTTCCATCGCTGTTCACATAGCGACGAGTCTCGAGCTCGGCGATGACGCTGGCTTCTCCTTCCACAATCTCTTTGTGCTGCCCAAAAGGTGTGGTCACTCTCCGCAGTCTGCTCTCCCACTGCGAGGAATCAAAGTTAAGCGAGGCGGTAGCTTCGCGGTAGTTCTCAACCGGCTCCTTGGAGAAATCCTTCGACCGGTCTTCTTGCTCCACCTTAACCTGTACGTTGGCCTTGACCTGTTCGTACTGCTGCACGGCTTGCCGGTATTTCCGTTCTGTCTCCTGCCAGAGCGAGACGCGGAGGGCGTCGGCATCGTCCTCGATCGGCATGACGTTCTTGCTCGGCATCTCAAAGTCGGTGCGGCCTTCGCTGCGCACCGGATGAGTGTTGTCAAGCGCGGCGTCTCCTACTCGGAGATCGACGTCCAGGAGCCGCGTCTTCTGGTCCTGGCTGTTGGTGAGCGCTCCAAAAGCGGCAGAGACATGGATGGCGTGGTTATCGGTGAGCTGATAGGACAGGAAGTAGGGCGGTGCAGATGTCTTTTTCAGATTCTTGAACGAACGGGAAAGCTCCTGCTGCATTACGTCCAGAACCGGGTCCGGAGCGGCCTGCTGAGCGAGAAGATTGGAGTAAGAAAAGAGCAGCAGAGCAACAAAGGAGTAAACAAAGCGCCGCGTCAAGGCGATCACCTCACTCATGGCTTAGACACATCTCCGTTCGACGCCAAGGCAGCAGGCTTACAAATTGGAGCTGAGTCGTCAATGTAACCTGTTTCGCCGCTAAAGGAAAGCCAAGAGATGTCCTGGTCTCCCAAGCAGGCTTGGACATCCTGCTAACCTTCCGTACAATGCGCTGTCGAATATTCCGTATGTGCCGAGGTCAATCATGCTGCTGCGAAAGTTGACTCCCATTCTTTTCGTAGTGTTGATGACTCCATTGCTGTGGGCCGATTCCCAGTCCTCCGTTCCTGCCGCTGCCCCGGCCGTTGCCATCACCCCGGCGCAAACCAGCCCCGCCTTCGACGTGAAAGCCGCAACCGACGCGTATCTCGCCACGGTTCCTCCCGACAAGAAGGCCCGTTCCGACGCTTACTTCGAGGGCGGCTACTGGTTACAGCTCTGGGACTTTTTGTTCGGCGCCGCGGTCGCCATCTTTCTGCTGCACTCGCGTCTCTCAGCTCGGCTGCGCGACCGTGCGGTGCGGATCTCATCGTGGCGAGGCGTTCAGGACCTGATCTACTTCATTCTGTTTCTGGTGATTACCACCGTGATCCAGTTTCCACTTGCTGTCTACGAGGGCTACGTTCGTGAGCACAAGTACGAGCTGGCGACGCAGACTTTCGGTCCGTGGATGGGGGACCAGCTGAAGGGCCTGGCAGTGGGTGCCGTGCTCGGCGGCATTGCAGTGATGGGGCTTTACTGGATCATCCGCCGGCTGGGGAAGAACTGGTGGATTTGGGGCGCGGCGGCGAGCATCGTGTTCCAGGCAATCATCGTCCTGATCGACCCGGTGTACATCGCTCCGCTATTCAACACCTTCAACAAACTCCAGGATGTGAAGATCAAGGACCCGATCCTAAGCCTGGCGCGAGCCAATGGCGTTCCCGCGACCGAAGTTTATCAGGTCGATGCTTCGCGCCAGTCCACGCGGGTGAGCGCTTATGTGACCGGATTCTTGGGGACAGAGCGCATCGTGCTGAACGACAACCTGCTGAAGCGTTGCTCGCCGGAAGAGATTCAATCCGTGATGGGGCATGAGATGGGGCACTATGTCCTGCACCATCTTTACAAGGACCTGCTCTTTTTCGGCGTGCTCTCGGTCATCGGGTTTGCATTGCTCAACTGGAGCATGCATTGGAGCCTGGCACGCTGGGGGGAGCGCTGGGGCGCGCGCGAGATCACCGATGTGGCTGCCTTGCCGTTGGCGGTGCTGCTGTTCTCAATTTTCTTTTTCGTGCTGACTCCGGTGACCAATAGCTGGACCCGCATGCAGGAATATGAAGCTGACATTTTCGGACTCAATGCCGCTCGTCAACCGGATGGCGAAGCGCTGGTGGATTTGAAACTCGGCGACTATCGGAAGCTGGATCCGAGTCCGATGGAAGAGATGATCTTTTACGATCATCCCAGCGGGCGCACCCGCATTACCGCAGCGATGCGGTGGAAAGCGGAGAACATGTCCGTGCTTCCACCGGGGACCAAGGCTGGCGGCCCCAAATGAGGCGAACCAGCTCTCAGGTCCTAGGTGTCAGGTCTCAGGAAACCCGGTTAACACCTAAGTAACAAAAGAGCTAGCCGAGTCACAATTGTTTTTATCGTGCCTTGACAATTTGCAAGGTCGAATTTCCTGTGACCTGCGACCTGACACTAACCTTTTCCCCCTCTAGACGTCAAAATTCTTGAGCCCCAATCGGGAACTTTTCCCAGGCTGATTGCGTATGAATAACATCATGGAGCTGCGATATCAAGTCGAATGCCAGCATGACGTTGCAGTCGTGCGTTGCTCTGGTCGCCTGGTCCGAGGGAAAGCGCTGGACGAGTTCCGGCAAGGCATCGAACAGCTTGAGCATCTCCGCGTGCTGGTGGTAGACCTTTCCGAAATCGATCAACTAGATGCAGGAGGCTTGGGAGCCTTGCTTCTGGTACGTCGTTGGGCGCGGCTGAATGCTGTCCAGATGAAGCTGGTCAATCCCTCCGCCTTTATTCTGAGAGTGCTTGAAGCCACACGACTGACTGCTGTGTTTGAAATTTCCTCCCTGGAAGAGGCGCTCTGCATCCTGCGAACGCCGGGAGAGCGGCCACACTACGCGGTCGCCTGAGGCTGGTGGGCGTGATGCTTTATAATTCGCGCCCATGAAGCCCAAAAGACTGGCAGGCTCGCGGCCCGCGCCCGTCGATGCTCTGGTTTATCCCCGATTCTCCGGTATCGCTACTTTCATGCGCCTGCCGCATATTTCGCGCGCGCAGGAACTCGACATTGCTCTAATTGGAATTCCGTACGACGGCGGCGCAACTTATCGCTCGGGACCGCGTTTTGGGCCGCGCAATGTGCGGGCGCAAAGCTGCATGATTCGGCCATGGAACCCGGTGTTAAATGTTGATCCGTTTTCGAAATGGCGGGTAGCGGACTATGGCGACCTCTCGGTCAATCCACTTTCTCTGGACGATACGTTTGAGCGAATCACGAGTCAGTTGAATGACGTTCTCGACGCGGGAGCGCGGGCTCTCTGCGTCGGCGGAGACCATTCCATCCTGCTGCCGATTCTGCGCGCGGTTCACAAGAAATTTGGTCCGGTTGCTCTCGTACAATTCGACGCGCACAACGATACCTGGGGAGGCTACTTTGGAAGCCCGCATTCGCACGGCACGCCGGTGCGGCGTGCGGTGGAGGAAGGGCTACTGCTCCCGGGCCAAGTTTTGCAAGTGGGGCTGCGCGGGCAGGTTTACTCGAAAGACGACTTCGAGTTTGGACGCCAGCACAAGTTCAGCGTGATCACCGCCGAGGAATTTCATCGCGGCGGGCTGCCGCCCGTCGAGAAAATCCTGAAGCGGTTTCGCGGCAAGCCGGTTTATTTCACACTCGATATTGATGTCGTTGATCCAGCCTTTGCGCCGGGAACGGGGACGCCGCAGGTGGGTGGACTTTCGAGTTTCCAGATTCTTGAACTGGTGCGCTGTCTCAAGGGCCAGAATCTCGTTGGCGGCGATCTGGTCGAGGTGTCCCCGCCGTACGATAACGGCGAGATCACATCACTGCTGGCCGCCAACCTCGTGTACGAAATGCTCTGTCTGTTCTAGCCGGCCCCAATGACGCAACTCGCCCGCAAACTCCGCATCACGGACTACTTCTCCCTCGGTTGGGGAACGATGGTTGGTGTCGGCTGGTTAGTTGTGATGGACGACTGGTTGACCCGCGGCGGTCCGCTGGGGGGAATCCTCGGTTTCGCCATCGGCGGCATTCTGCTGCTGCCGATCGGCTACGTGTACGGAAAGCTGGTCATGGCGATGCCGGACGCATCCGGGGAAGTCGCCTACACAGCGCGAGTTTTTCCTCAGCCGGTCAGCTTCTTCACGGGATGGATGATGATGCTGGCATATTTCATCGTTTGCCCATGGGAGGCGGTCGCGGTCGGACGGATCGCAAGCTACATTTTCCCAGCGCTCGATTCGGTTGAGTTGTATCGGGTGGCGGGAAAGCCGGTGTACTTGCCGCATCTGGCGATCGGGCTGGGCCTCACCGGTTTGCTTACGGTGATGAATTATCGCGGCGTCCGGTTGAGCGCGACATTCCAGAACTGGACAACTTTTGGAACCCTCGCGCTGTTTGTGATCTTCGTTGCGATTGGCGTTACGCGCGGATCCACCGCCAATTTTCCGCCATTGTTTACGCACACTCCGTTCATTTCGATTCTGCTCGTTCTGCAGATCGTCCCTTACTACATGACGGGCTATGAATCGGTGACCAAGGCCGCGGAAGAAGCGAATCCAGAATTCCGTTCTCGCGATTACTTTCGCGCAATCTGGGCAGCGATCATCGTTGGCTTTGTTTTCTACATCATCGTGATTACGGCAGTAGGCTTCGTTGCGCCGTGGCGCCAGCTGATCGGCGCGCCCTTCATGACGGCGGTCGCGTTTGAACATGCGATCGGCTCGCGCTGGATTGTGAGCATCATCCTTGCCTCTGCTCTGCTGTCACTGTTCAAGGTCTTTAACGGAAACTTCGTAGCCGCCAGCCGATTGCTTTTTGCGATGGGCAGGCGCGGACTGGTGGATGGGCGGCTCGCGAACGTGCATCCTCAGAATCAAACGCCCGCTGCGGCAGTGGTCTGGGTGGGCATTGCCACCGCCGCCTGCATGTTTCTGGGCAGCGCGATCCTGGTGCCGATCTCGGATGTTGGTTCGTTGGCTTCGGCCATCGGCTGGTTTGCCGCTTGCGCTGCGTATCTGCGAATGCGCCCACCGGCGTGGGAAAGGACGATTGCATGGCTCGGCGCGCTTGTCGGGCTGACGATGGTGGTGATGAAGGTGTTGCCTTTTGTGCCGGGAAATTTCTCGCGCTGGGAGTGGCTTGCACTCGGCCTGTGGCTTTTGACTGGCATTCTCATTGGCCGTCCACGCGGCCCACAACTTGCCAATGGCGAAAATGCAAACGCCATGGCGGACTCGGGGAAACGCGCATGACTATCGCTCGTCGTCTTGCACTTCTAATCCTTCTAACGCTTTCGCCTTTCGTCTTCGCCGCCGATCGTCCTTTCGACCTCGTCATCATCAGAGGCCACATCATCGACGGTACTGGTTCTCCGTGGTACTCGGGCGACATTGGTATCCGCGATGGGCGAATCGCCGCCATCGGCAACCTCGCTGAATTCCGCCGGAAACGCGCGATCGACGCGCGCGGCAAAGTCGTAGGTCCCGGCTTCATTGACATGTTGGGGCAGTCAGACACGACCATCCTGGTCGATCCGCGTTTGCCGTCAAAAATCTTTCAGGGAATCACGACGGAAGTGACCGGAGAAGGCGGGTCCATCGCGCCCTTGAACGACGCCATCATCGAGGCCGATCGTCCCGGATACGAGCACTACAAGATTACTCCCGACTGGCGAACGTTCCGCCAGTACTTTGCGCGCCTCGAAAAGCAGGGCCTGGGTATCAACCTCGCCAGCTACGTAGGCGCAACCCAGGTGCGCCGCATGGTGCTTGGCGACGCCGACGTTCAACCCACGTCGGAGCAACTGGAACAGATGGTAGCTCTGGTGCGCGACGCTATGCACGATGGGGCGGTCGGTGTTTCGACCTCGCTCGAGTACGCGCCCGCTCCCTACGCCAAGACGGAAGAAATCATTGCGCTCGCCAGCGAGGCGTCGAAATTCGGGGGTATCTACGCGACTCACATGCGCAGCGAGAGCGACAACGTTCTCGCATCGATTGATGAGTCTCTTCGCATCGGGCGCGAAGCCCACATTCCGGTTGAAATCTGGCACATCAAGGTTGCCGGCAGGAATAACTGGGGACGGATGCCGGAGGTGGTCGCGAAAATCAATGAGGCCCGCGCCCAGGGTGCGGACATTTCCGCGAACACCTACGCCTACACGGCCTGGTTCAATAGTATGTCGGCGTTCATTCCTCCGTGGGCGCATGACGGCGGCGACGCCAAGTTGATCGAGCGACTCAAGGATCCAGCTACCCGCGCGCGAATTCGCAAGGACATGGAGACCCCTTCGAAGGATTGGGACAACGAGTGGGACGAGATTTCCGGTCCGCAGGATGTAATGATCGGAGTAGTACAGAATCCTGCGCTCAAGCAGTTTCAGGGCAAGCGGCTCTCGGATGTCGCCCAGGCCTGGAACAAAGATCCGATGGACGCGCTGTTCGATCTGTTGATTGAAGATAAGGCGTTTACTTCGTGTGCAGTATTTGGAATGTCGGAGCCCGATGTCGCGCTCGCCTTGCAGCAACCCTGGGTATCGATTGACAACGATTCCTCGGGTACATCTCCTGAAGGCATTCTGGGCGAGGAACATCCACATCCACGCGCCTACGGCACGTTCCCGCGAATTTTGAGGAAGTATGTGCGCGAGGAAAAGAAGCTGACACTCGAAGATGCGATTCGCAAGTTCTCTGCGCTGCCCGCGCAGCGGATGCGGTTCGCCGATCGCGGAGTCTTGAAGCAGGGTATGTGGGCCGATGTCGTGATCTTCGATCCCAGGACTGTAGGCGACCTGGCAACCTTCGACAATCCAAACCAGTTGTCACAGGGGATGGAGTTCGTGCTCGTCAACGGTGTGCCGGTTATCGAAAACGGAAAGATGACGGGCGCATTGCCCGGGAAAGTGCTGCGGGGAGCGGGGTTCACACCGTAAGATCGGCGCTACATGGAAAATCTCGGTGACGACATGCACCGCTTACATCGCCGTGCCGTAAGTTTATAGTACAAGAGTAGTCCATCCCGACCAATCTAAGCAGAATTCCAGCCTCCAAACGGCTATCGCACTGCTAAGCCTCCACCGTAAAACCACTGCGATCTCTTCCCGTCACTCGTTTCTACTTGCAGTTCATAACGCTCAAACGACGAGTAGTTACCGCTGCTAAGCAAAGTTCGAAGATTATCTTTCACCGTCTTCTCGACGGAGGTGGAAAGCCTGACTGCTATGCTGTTGTCCTGCCATCCAAGAACACTCTCATCCCCCAATTTGATCGGTGCGGTCTCTACAGGCGTCTCTTCCACCACTGTACCGATACGCTCGTCCTCCACGATCCGGGTCGCAGCAGCGCGAACATAGACATGTCCTCGACTCTTCCCAAAGTTTGCCCCCGCGATTTCCCCCGCTACGTTCCCCAACACCATTGGCGGCGGGGAAAAGATCGACGGCTGACCAAGACTCGAGGACACGAGCGCGTGCTGAAGACTAACTGTTGATTGCTGTGATTCCTCAGCAACTCTACGCGCACTCGTAGTTGCATTGTCGAATCGCTCCAGGCTCTTCTGAAAGTCCCTGGACTGCTTCTGAAGCTGTTCCGACTGTTTGTCATAGCTTCGTTGGAGATCCTGTACCTTCCCCGCGCTCACCTCTACTTTGCTTCGAAGCGCGTCGTAGCCTCTGGAAACGGTCTTGGCATTCGACAGCTCTTGCTGCAACGAACTCAGATCGGCGTGTGCCATCTTCAGTTCTATTTGAAGATCGACCTTCCTCTTGTCGATGTCAGCCAAGTCTAAAGTTAGCTGGTTCCGTAGCCTGTTAGTCTCCGCATTGAGTTGCTGGCCTACATCAGTAGTCACCCGGTCAGACACATACTTAAAAAACAATGGGACAGACACAATCCCAAACACCGTAAGTCCACCGAGCACCAAGGCTACTTTCTGCGAGATACTCTTCCATACCTCACCTTCGATGCGGTCTCTTATCTGGTATCCTTTGAGTTCGAGCCTGTCGACTGCTCTGGACAGATTCTCGTCGTCGGCCATACAGAGTCCTCCGATAAGAGCGTAAGTGTACAATTGCTAAGAGCCAATTCCAACAGGTAATGTGGTAGAGATTGATAGGGCTACTTCTGCACGATTGTCAGCTTATACTGTCCCACCGTCGCCGTTCCGATCTTGTCGGGAAGTGCAAATTTCGAGTCCAGTCCCACGCCCGGATAGCGCGGCGTCACGTACTTTTCGACGAACAGTTCCAGAACAAAGCGCGGAACTTCAATGCCGTCGATGGCGACCGAATTCACCTGGACCCGGCCCAGGTGGTGTGAGCCTTCTGCTTGCGCTTGGACGAGCGCGTCGTGAACTCCAGAAAACAAGCGCAGCAAGGGATTGGAATTAGAGCGTCCTGCTCGGACGCGGTCGAAATCAACTCGGCACCGGGCAGTGATAGTTCCTGGACTCCCGACAAGATGCACCGACTCGACACCGGCCGGCAAGCGGACCTTGCCTGAAGCCAGGTAGGCGTTCACTTCCAGTTCCGTGAGTTCAGTGGGATGTGGATCCGGGTGCTCCCGCTGCCCGTTTTCGTGAATGTGGTTGAGCTTCTCTTCTGCGCGGTCGGCTAGACTTCCGGAGTCTGCGCCGAAAGAAAGGCAGGCCACAAATACGGCCGCTGGAAGTAGAGCCTGAGACCTGAGAGCCGGCACCTGAGACCTATGGTTTGATTACGGTTCGAGCTTCCGTGCGATTGGCGTGCGCGACATTGGATTTGAGCAAAGAGCCCGTTATGTTCCAAGACTGCTCGTCACTCCGCGTCAGGACGAGACTTAGTCCGTCGTCCGGGGAAGCTGTTCCGCTGACTTGATAGATGCCGTCGCGGGATTCCAGTTTGCCTGCGCTCAACTTCCATATTCCGTTCTTCATTTTCAAGTTTCCACTAAAGAAGTGCACGGGAAAGGGCTTCGCGGCATCGGGAAGTTCGACGTGGGCGAGTGTGCCATTGCGTTCGGTGAACTGCAACTCGCCTTCCAGGTGGGCCAGCAGATCCGAAAAGTTGATGCCAGAAGTTGTCAGATTAAACTTTCCTTCAGCGGTTCCGGTCGTCCAGCCATCGTTCATCGCCGCGCTCACTTGAGCCATCGAAACGTTCTGCAGTTGTCCCGTGGCCTGATAGTGAGGCGGCATGGCGGAAACATCAATGACCCAGTCTCCCTGATGCGTACCCTGGAACACTTGTCCGCGCAGGCCGGTCAGAGCAATCTTGCCTCGATCCATCTCTACCTGGGCTACGAGTTGGGAGGCATCCACTTTCTCGAGACTTAGCCGATTGATGCGCAACCTGCCTCGAGCCTGAATCGCCACCAGCGGAGATTTCCCTTGTTGTTCGCTGGAAGTCAGAATCTGGTACCATGGACGTTTGGTGGGACGAGGCGTGAACCACTCAGCGAGGCTGCCGGAAGAGATCTGGTCTGCGCCTAAGTCAAACTGAAATACGCAGCCATCGGAAGCACAGTGGCGAGGCGCTCTCACCGCACCGCTCCAATGTGTGTCGCTGGTCTGTGCGGCGATTTTCTCCAGCGACACAGCCTCGGGATCCAACTTCACGATTGCAGACACAATGTCGATGGGCGGATTCAGTCCGCGCATCCCGGTGCGAATATTCCTCAGTTGAGCGGTGCCTACGGCCTGCGGTGCGGCGAACCCCTGCCAGACGCCGGAGACACTGACATCGACGCGAGCCGCACCGTCGGCAACGGGACGAAATCCCCAGAGGCCCAGCGTATTCGCGAGGCGATACAAGCTTTTCACTTCCGTGTCGCCGCGCAAAGAGAATCGATAACCGGATGCAGAGACCCATGCGGTCGCGCTTGCAGGTGCGGCGGCGCCCATCCCCAGCGGGAATGGCCCAATCTGCAAGTGGGCCTCCGCGGGTTCGCCGTCTGTATGTCTCGAACTTGCCTTGCTGGACTTCGCGCGCGTTGCGTCTGCGTTGCGCACTGCCAGAGGTATATTGCCGAACGTGATTTCATCTTTTCCGGCGTTGGACGACAGACGCACGTCAGCTGCCGTACCCTCACCCGATAGTTGCGCCGCGCCGAATTCGGTGCGTACGGCGTGGATCGCAGCGTTCAGACGCCCACTCGCGGCGAGATCAGCAGGCAATCCTTTCTTGGTCTGATGCGACACTTGCAGAAGAGAAGCCAGAGGCACCCTGTCAGCGGTGAGGGTCAGATCGTAGTTAGGCGCAGTTGTGATCGGGCCGAGACTCCCGCGCAGGCGGAGGGCTCCTCCGCTAACCGGCGACGCGCACGAAATGTCCTCGAGAGTGCCGTCCTCAGCGCTGTAGCGCGCGGCGCAAGCGGTGGACAATCGCACACCGCCGCTCATGATGTCGTAGCGTCGAAAATCATCGATGCTAACCTGGCTGCGCACCAGCAACGACTTCGGTGTGCCGGAAAGATTCGCTCCAACGCTCACGTCGCCGCGCCATCCTCGATCCCGGCCGCTGAACAACTTCGTGATCTGCCCCAGTTGGCCTTTCTGCCATTGCAGTTCGACTTGCACCGGAGTATCGCCGAGGTTGGAAGCGCGCTGCCAAGTGGCGTTGAGCTGTACCAGTCCCGTGTCAGTAAGATTGAAGTCGGTGCGCACTGGCTGGGCCGTCATGCGCGCGCCCCAGGAGTTCTCGCCTTCCTGCCACAGGGCCACGTCGGCGTCAGTCAATGCCCAGGATTTCTTGGCTTGCCCAATCTTGAAGTTGATGCGGGCATGGGTCGCTTCCAGGTAGGGAAATGCGGGACGGCGCTCCGAAGCCGCCTTGCCGGTGGGCGCTGCGGGAATGCGCGCGGCTCGCTCCAGCAGACTCGCTAGGTTCCAGCGGCCTTGGTCATTGCGGACCAGGTTGATGCTGGGCTCAGTTGCACTCAATGTCGCGATTTCCAGGCGTCCCCGAAGAAGGGAACGGAAGCGGATGGCGGCGGAAACGTCTTGCGCACGCATCATGGGCTCAGCGCTGAACGCAGGATCGTCGTAGATGAGGAGGCCCTCGAGATCGAAACCGGGCCGCGGCAACAGATGGATGCGAACTTTGTCGAGCGCGACCCTCCGGCCCAGAGCTGATCCGATGGAGCCGGCAATCCGGTCGCGCAATTGGCGCACACCGGGGCGGAACAGAAACAGGATCAGCAGGAGCGCCGCGAGCGCGGCCAGTCCGCGCCTGGAGCGCAGGAATTTCACTGCACGACCTTGAACGTCCGAGACCAGCGCGTCTCGTCGAAGAAGTGAATGATGATGTGTGCCAGGAACCCCAAGCGGTCTCCCATGTCGCGCATCTGGTACTGGTTGGGTGGAGTGGTAAACGACCAGTAGATGAACATCGGACGCCCGATCACGTTCGCCTGCGGAATGAAGCCCCAGTAGCGGCTGTCATAGCTTACGTCGCGGTTGTCGCCCATGGCGAAGTAGCTGTTGGGAGGCACAACGATATCCTCGCCGTCGATGTGCGAACGAAACTCCTGTTGCCACTTCTCGTTTCTTACGCCGTACATCTCCGTGGGCGGCAGCGCCGGAAAATTGTCGCGGTACGGGTTGAAGTCTCCGCCTTTGCGCCGGACGTAGAGCTCGTCAAGCTTCTGTCCGTTGCGGTACACCACGCCGTCACGCAGATGGATGCGGTCGCCCGGAATGCCCATGATCCGCTTCACGACGAACAGTCCCTGTTCCTCCGGAGAAAGGAACACCACGATGTCCCCGCGCCGGATGTCGCGGTAGGGCATGAGCGGTCCCACCCAATGAGTCGGAGGCGCGAATTGTTCGCGGTTGACGAATACGTGGTCACCGATGAGCAGCGTGTCCTCCATCGAACTGGACGGAATTTCAAACGCTTGCAGGATAAAAGTAATAATGAACAGTCCGGTTACCAGTACTCCCGCCAGGGAGGCCAGAAACTCAACCGTAGTCTCGCGCGGCTTTTCTTCCTTGAGCGTTTCTTTTTCTTGTTCTTTCTTGGGCACGTTGATTATCCGTTTTGGAAGTTGGTTTCTTCAGCGCACCAGCCGGAAGGTTCGCTCCCAGCGAGTGATCTGGAACACGTGGGTCACCGCGTAGGCAAGGTGATAAAGTCTATCACCTGCGCTCGGCGATCCGGTCAGATCGTTGTTAAGATTGTTCGCCGACCAGTAGATCAGCAGCGGGCGCCCGATGATGTTCTCGCGGGGCACAAAGCCCCAGTAGCGGCTGTCCTGGCTGTCGTCGCGATTATCTCCCAGCACAAAATAGCTGTCTTCGGGGACAATGAGCTGCTTGTCCTCCACCAGTTTCCGCATCTCCTGCCACCAGCGCGCCGTGACGCCGAAGACGGGCGCGTCCGTGCGCGGAAAATCGTCGCGGTAGGGTTGGCGGTCGGGGGCGATGTATTGTACGAACGGCTCTTCCAGAGGAGCGCCGTTGACGTAAACGCGCTTGTTAATTAGGCGTACGCGATCCCCGGGCAAACCGACGACGCGCTTCACAAAATGCTGTGCCGGATTGACCGGGTAGTGGAACACCACGATGTCGCCGCGGCGAATCTTGCGATAGGGGAGGATATGGTTCCAGAGGCCGCTGTCGCCGTAGCAGAACTTATCAACCAGCAGGTAGTCGCCGATCAGCAGCGTCTTCTCCATCGACTCCGAGGGGATCGTGAAGGCCTGCACCAGAAAGGTAACCACGAACACGGCAATCACTACTGTCCCCGCCACCGATTGAATAGTGGCAGGCCAGTCACTGGTCGAGAATTTCTCGCTCCACGACATAAGAACGGACTACAAATCCTTCCCCTCACGCGCCCGCTGCCACTCCGGCGACGCGGACAAATGTTCCAGCACCTGGCGCGCTGCTTCCTGCTCGGCCCGCTTCTTGGTGGGACCCTCAGCGCGCGCCACGAAGGCGGCCACCTCAGGCTCCGGCAATCGCACTTCGACCGTAAAAGTCTTTCTATGCTCGGGCCCTTCTTCTTTCACCAATGCATAGACCGGCTGGCGCATTCCTCCCGCCTGGAGCCTCTCCTGCAACGCGGACTTGAAATCCATCACCGGGATGGCGCTGGTCTCCAGTTTCATGTGGGCCAGTTCGGGCTCTACGATCGTCCGCAGGATGAAGTCGCGCGCCACCGTCCACCCGCCATCGAGATACAATGCCGCCAGGATCGCCTCTAACGCGTCCACCAACAGAGTGGCTTTATTGCGGCCGCCACTTTTTTCCTCGCCGCGGCCCAAGCGCAAGTAGTGACCGATCTGCAGTTGCTCGGCCACGCGCAGCAGGTGCCTCTGCCCAACCAGATGCGCCCGCAGCTTGGAAAGATGTCCTTCCTGGAAGCCGGGAAAGCGATGGAACAGCGACTCAGTGGTCACGAGTCCCAGGACAGCGTCTCCGAGGAATTCGAGCAATTCGTTGTCACCGCGGCGGGCAGATGTGTCGGTCGGACCCAGAGCCTCCACTTCGCGCGCTTGCGAGCTGTGAGTAAGCGCCTGCTCGATGAGTTCCTGGCGCTGGAAGTGATATCCCAGACTCTCTTCCAGCGCCATGATGTCGCGTGGCTTCATGATTCAACGGACGACTCACCCTGAGCCAGCGCAGTCAGTTCTTCGGGGGTTGGGCCTGCGGTGGGGTTGGAGCGGGGGCCGCACCTCCCGTGAGTTGCTGCAAACGATCGCGCTCGCGGCGTGCCAGCGTTCCGATCTGCGTGTTTTCCTGGGTCAGTTCCACGGCACGATTGGCGACCTTGAGTGCGTCAGGATACTTCGACTGCTTGTCCAGCGACAGCGCCAGACGCAGCACGACCACCGGATCGGGTTGTGCTGGGTAAGCGTCAATGGACTTCTGGAGACTCTCCTGCGCCGCCGCAAAACTATCCTTCTTGAACTCGATCGTGCCCATGATCGAGTAGGCATTGGAACGCAGCAGCGACTTGTAGGCGTCGATCTTTTCTTGCGGAGTGCCCTGGCTGACGCTGACATCGGTTTCGACGGTTTGGGTGGCCTTTTGTGCCATCTTCATGGCCTCGTCGTAGCGCTGATCCTTATCGAGGTCCGAGTCGCGCGTTTTCTCCGCGATGACCTCGGCTACGATGACCAGTGCCTCCGGATCATCGCCGTCCAGGCTGAGCACTTTGCGGCCCATGGCTTCGGTTTTGTCGGCGTTGTTTACGCTCTGGTAGGTGCGCATGGTGGTCTTGTACAACAACAGGCGCAATTCGCTGTCCGGAAACTTGGTGGCAAAATCGTCAGTTGCTTTTTCCAGCGCGGCCGCATCGGTGTTCGCCGTCACGACCTTGTAAGCGTCGAATTCCGGCTGGGTCTTGGCCTGCGGTGGACGTTTACCGGCCGCCGCTGCCTGCCCCGCGGACGCGGCTTGGCCGCCTTGTGTCGTTTGTCCCGCCGGAGGATTCTGCTGCGCGCCCTGGCTGGCGGTCTGCGCCGTCGCCCAAAGGGCCACACTCAGTATTGCTACTGACATTGCTGTTCGCTTCATGGGTTCTCCCTACAAGGTTTTCAAGAAATCTTCACACTTTACTGTTGCGGCTGCGCCGCTGCCGGGGGCTCGTACGGCTGGTCGATTCCCCGTTGGGCTGCGATCTTCGCTTCCGGAAGGGTGTCAGCCGCATCCAGCGCCGCGCGATAATGATCCACGGCAACATCCCGCTCTTCCTTCAAGTCGAAAATGCGGCCCAGGTAGATATGAGACCAGGCAATCACTTTAGGCTCATGCGCCATCTGCAGAGCGCGCTCAAAGTACGTCCGTGCCCCTTCCATATCTTTGTTCCGGGTGGCAATCTGCGCCAGGATGAACAGCGCCCGGCCGGGGTCCTCTTGATCCTCGTCCAGCGCCTGTTGTGCCAGTTTCTGCGCTGCATCGATATCGCCCGTTGAAAGCCGCCGTTCAGCGTTCAACAACAGGCCTTCGCTCCGTGAACGCGCCAGATGCAGAAGTTCCGGCGCTGCTTCGCTGGCGAACTGGATCTGCGCCGTCCGCTTGATCTCCTTGCCGATGTCAATCCCGTTCAGCATCTCGGCGTACATGGTGCGCATTCCAGCCGGGTCTTTTTCAAATTTAATCAGAGCCTCGTAGAAATAGCGGGTCAGGACGTACCCTTCCTGGTCCGACTCTTCTAAATTCTTTAGGCGCTCGGCCTCCGGCGTCTTCGCAGAACCCATAGTACGCGCTTCGATCGCCCGCACCAGACATTCGGTTACAAGCAGCGAAATGTTGTCCTTGAAGGCCTCATCCATGGGCGCGGTTTTGACTTGATCGAGCAGCGGAGCCAACCGCGGGAAAGAAGCGCCATTCTTCAGCGCCAGCGGATCAAGCAGGTAATGCAAATACGTGTGCCGGATCTGCTGCATCTTCAGAGAGCTCGACGGCGAAATCACGACGTAATAATCCGAAGCGTAGTTGCGGGCATTCACCTGGCCGGGCGCGCCCATGGCATCGAGATACACCACGAACTGACGGCCCAGGTAGCCGGACGACGGCAGCTTGAGATAGATCTCGGTGTCGAAAGTCATTTTTGCCAGCGGCTGGTGATAGGCTTCGGTAAGTTCCGCGTAGCGGACCCGATACTTCTGCCAGATGGCACGCATACCCACTTTGTCATAGAACGCCTGCATCAGCGGAACGAAGGGAGCAACGCCGGCCGCTTCCGGAGGAAGCTCTGCCTGCTTCACCTTGGGAGTGAAGGTGGGAGGGTCCTGCAAATACAGAGCGAGCGACACATATTGAGCAAGGTCGCGGGAAGAGTCCGGGGGCTGGTGCTGGCGGTAAAACTCGCACATCGGTGCCAGCGCATCCTGGGCGGCGGCAGTGTTCTGGACGGCCTTGCCTACCTCCGACCGGATCTGCGTGCGCAGCGGGTCCGAAGCATTCAACTCCTGGTCGTATCCGCAGGTGTTGATGGCGGTCAGAACCGTGAACAAGGTCTCACTGGTATCGAGGGACACGTTAGGCGTGTTCTCGGCAACCGCGAGAGATGCCAGACACACCGCCATACTCAGAACAACCGCTAGTCGAAAACTCCGTCCCAGGAAATCCTCCCGCTTGCGGCGCAGATGAGGTGAGGCTACGAAATAGTGTACGAACTGCTGAATTCGTGGTCAAACCGGCAGTGGGTTACACCGGCTGCGGAAAGAACCGGCGAATGTCGGCGCCACCGTGGAAGAGCGGCCCTTCAAGCCCGCGGAACGGTGCGCGTTTCCGCCCCGTTGTTCAGCAAAAGGAGATTTCGTGGCCGCCGCCGATCAGCCCTTCACGCTGATCTTCGAGAATGAAATCACCGCCCGCCCGGAAGTCGGAC